>Ga0268256_1000997_pt1 | contig 19214 bp, 15 predicted proteins | sample AgamicAtAmrz_FD_200247 | JGI IMG/M metagenome (GOLD analysis project Ga0268256, IMG submission 200247) | Agave microbial communities from Guanajuato, Mexico - At.Am.rz (v2) (version 3) | ecosystem: Host-associated > Plants > Roots > Rhizosphere | place: Guanajato, Mexico | collected 2012-06-07
AAGCTCAATATCGATACCGTCGTGCTCTCGGCCATCTCCATGCCGGAAATCTGCGAAAGCTTCTCGCAGCGCGCCACGCTCTACCACCTCTCGCTCGGCCGCGTGGTCATCTTCGCCGGTGGCACCGGCAATCCCTTCTTCACGACCGATTCTGCAGCTGCGCTGCGTGCCGCCGAAATGGGCGCTGAAGCGATCTTCAAGGGAACTCAGGTCGATGGCATCTATTCCGCCGATCCGAAGAAGTTTCCCGATGCCGAGCGCTTCGATCATTTGACCCATAGTCAGGTGCTCGAAAAGGGGCTGGCCGTCATGGATGTCGCCGCCGTGGCGCTTGCACGCGAAAATTCCATTCCGATCGTCGTCTTCTCCATTCACGAGAAGGGCGGCTTCGCGGAAATCTTGACCGGCGGCGGCCGCAAGACCATCGTATCAGACAACTGACATTCCTGTGACGCCGGGTCAGCCCCGGTGTCGCCTCATTACAGGGGAGCATAGACATGAGCGAAGCCAGTGATCTCAAGGAACTGAAGCGCCGTATGGATGGCGCTATTGCTGCATTCAAGAGCGACATCGCCTCACTGCGCACCGGGCGCGCATCCGCCAACATCCTCGATCCTGTGACGATCGAAGCCTATGGCTCGCGCATGCCGCTGAACCAGGTGGCCAATATCACCGTGCCGGAGCCGCGGATGCTGACTGTGTCGGTGTGGGACAAATCGATGGTCAGCGCCGTCGAGCGCGCCATCCGCGAATCCAATCTCGGCCTCAATCCGATCGTCGATGGCCAGAACCTGCGCATCCCGCTACCGGAACTTAACGAAGAGCGTCGCCGTTCGCTGGTGAAGGTCGCGCATGAATATGCCGAAAAGGCGAAGGTGGCGATTCGCCACGTGCGCCGCGATGGCATGGATGGCCTCAAAAAGGCCGAAAAGGATGGCGTAATCGGTCAGGACGAGAGCCGCTCTCTCTCTGAACGTGTGCAGAAGATGACGGATGAGACGATTTCGGAAATCGACCGCTTGCTAGCCGACAAAGAAAAGGAAATCATGCACGTCTGATCGCATGCTGGGGAGTGTCGCGCTTTCGATTTTCGCAATATTGAAAGCGGCGGCTGCGCCCTAGATTATGAGGCCAGAGCATCTTTCCGCCGAACGAAACCGGACCCATATGTCAGCTCCTACGTTCTCTGTCGTACCCGAACACGTTGCCATCATCATGGATGGCAACGGACGCTGGGCCAATGCGCGCGGTCTGCCGCGCACCATGGGCCACCGCAAGGGCGTGGAGGCGGTTCGGGAGACGGTGCGGGCGGCAGGCGACATCGGCATAAAATATCTGACGCTGTTCGCCTTCTCCTCGGAGAACTGGCGCCGGCCCGAGGCGGAGGTGAGCGATCTCCTCGGCCTCCTCAAGGCCTTCATCCGGAGGGACCTTGCCGAGCTTCATCGCCAGAATGTGCGCATCCGCGTCATCGGCGATCGCACCGGCCTACGCGGTGATATCCTGCCCTTGCTGATCGAGGCGGAGGAGACCACCAGGAACAATACCGCCTTGACGCTGGTCATCGCCTTCAATTACGGCTCGCGCGACGAAATCACGCGTGCGTTTGCCAGCCTTGCAAAGGATGTCGAGGCCGGGCGGCTGCGCCCGCAGGATATCACACCGGAGCTGGTCGATGCCCGTCTGGACACCGCCGGTATTCCTGATCCCGATCTCATCATCCGCACGAGCGGCGAGGAGCGGCTTTCGAATTTCCTGCTCTGGCAAGCCGCTTATTCGGAATTCATGTTCGTGCCGGACTATTGGCCCGATTTCAGCCGCGAGCTCTTCTTCTCAGCGTTGGAGAAATATGCTGCGCGCGACCGGCGTTTCGGCGGCCTTTCCGCCAAGCAGGCGGCGGCCGTGGGGTCGTGATGAGCCGCGAACTCAGGCTGCGCATCATCTCCGGCATCATTCTCGCCGTCATCGTTCTTGCTGCCACCTGGTATGGCGGCTCAGGCTTTCGTCTGCTCGCCGCCGTGATCGGTCTGCTCGTCTATTATGAGTGGTCGACGATATCGGATCTGCATGGCCGCGATCCTCAGGGAAACGCGCTTGGCTGGCTTGGGCTCGTATTGATAGCCGGTGCGACGGCATTGAGTGAATCCGTCTATTCCATCGAGGTTTTGGCCGCCTTCGTTGCCGTTACCGCGATCATGGTCGCCATACGTGGAAAGAGCTGGTGGCTGCCGGGCGGCATATTCTATTCCGGATTGACGGCAATTGCCCTTGCCGAGATCCGCGATGACGATTTTCGCGGCTTCGTGCTGATGCTATTCGTCTTTGCCACGGTATGGGCGACGGACATCTTTGCCTATTTCGTCGGCCGCGCTATCGGGGGGCCGAAGCTGGCGCCAAGCATATCGCCGGGCAAGACCTGGTCGGGCGCCATCGGCGGTGCTATCGCGGCCGTCATCGCGGGAACGGCGGTCGTCTGGAGCTTCTTTTCAGCCGAAGACCTGTGGATTCCTCTCCTTGCCCTGATGCTTTCCGTCTGCAGTCAGATCGGCGACCTGTTCGAATCGTTCGTCAAGCGCAAGTTTGGCGTGAAAGACTCCAGCCATCTGATTCCCGGACATGGCGGCGTGATGGATCGGGTCGATGGACTAATTTTTGCTTGTTTTGCAGCGTTTTTGTTGGCTATCGTAATAACGCTGACAATGAGCGGCGAGACCTTTTCATTGGGCGGCGTTCTGCTCGGGGTCTGATACTAGAGCAATGCTAGGAAAAGCGCGCAGCGGTTTTCCGTCCGGAATTGCGAGAAAACAGAAAGATGGAGCGGTTCGGAGCTTCCGTGAAAGCCGAACTGCTCTAATACGAACAGGATCGTTGCATGGGTAGCGCGGCTGGCTTCATCGGTTTCTTGACGAACAACGTCATCACATTTGTCTTTGTGCTGTCGTTGCTCGTTTTTGTGCACGAGATGGGCCATTATTTGGTCGGTCGTTGGTCCGGCATCCGCATTATGGCTTTTTCGATCGGCTTCGGGCCGGAGATTGCCGGATTTACCGACAGACACGGCACGCGCTGGAAGCTTTCCCTCATTCCGCTCGGCGGTTACGTGCGATTCTTTGGTGACGAGGACGCGTCCAGCAAGACCGATGTGGATCAGCTCTCGGCAATGACGGAGGAGGAGCGCGCCCAGTCCTTCGCTGGAGCCAGGCTCTGGAAACGGGCTGCAACCGTTGCGGCCGGACCGATCGCCAATTTCCTGCTCGCCATTGTGATCTTCGCAGTCCTTTTCAGCGTTTACGGCCGCACGGTTGCCGATCCGGTCGTGGCCATGGTGACACGCGACGGTGCTGCCGCGGAGGCTGGCATTGAGCCAGGCGACCGCCTGATTGCCGTCGATGGCAACAAGGTGACGACTTTTGATGAAGTGCAGCGCTATGTCGGTCTGCGCCCGGGCCGCACGATCGTACTGAGCGTCGACCGCGACGGCCAGAATCGCGATTTCCGGATCGTTCCGAAACTGGTCGAGGACACCGATCAGTTCGGTAACAAGATGGAAATGGGCCGTATCGGTATCGCGCTCGTCGATCCGGTGGTGACGGCGGTGGAGCCGGCCGGACCGGCGGCAAAGGCCGGTGTGCAAGCGGGAGACCGCCTGATTGCAGTTGATGGCAATAATGCCGCGACTTATTACGATATCGGCCGTTATATCGCCGAGCGCCCCGGCAAGAGCATCGTGCTGACCATCCAGCGCGATGGCGTGATCCGCGATTTGCCGATCGTGACCACGACATTGACGGATACGGACGCATCCGGAAACAAGAAGGATGTCGGCAGCATCGGCATCGCGCCGATTGATCCGTTGATCGCGTCGATCGGGGCCGACAGTCCGGCCCAGACGGCGGGCTTGGAGCTCGGTGACCGCATTCTTTCTGTGGATGGACGAGAGATCGGCTCCATCGGCGAAGTGCAGCGTTATGCGGCTGCTCATGCCGACAAGCCCATGGCGCTGTCGATCGAGCGCAATGGCCAGACCCGCGACGTAACGGTGACGCCGAGAAAGTCGGAGGAGACCGATGTCTTCGGCGCACGGACGGAGATTGCCACGATCGGCATCAGCGATGGTCAGAAGCCGATCAGGCTGCGTTACGAGGCTTACGGGCCGCTGCAGGCTCTTACCGAAGGTGTGAAACAGACCGGCAGCATCGTTTCCGGCACCTTCGAATATATCGGCAACGTCATTGGCGGTTACATGAAGGCCGATCAGCTTGGCGGGCCGATTCGGGTTGCACAACTCTCGGGGCAGATGGCAACCCTGGGTTTTGCAGCAGTGCTCCAATTCGCCGCCATACTTTCTGTTTCAATAGGGTTATTAAATTTGATGCCGGTCCCGGTACTTGATGGCGGGCATCTGATGTTCTATGCGATTGAAGCCGTAAGGGGAAAACCTCTGGGTGCACGGGCGCAGGATATCGCTTTCCGGATTGGATTTGCGATGGTGCTCTCGCTCATGGTGTTTGCGACCTGGAACGATATTAGTTCCAGAATAGGCTAGTGGGGCGACGAGAGGAAAATTACGATTTATTTACGATGTTTCAAAGCCGTAGTGGCGAATGGGCCACGCTTTGAAATGAAGTAAACAGAAATTAACGTGCTCCCTTGCTTGTATGTCAAAAGCGGGTAAAACGACACACGTGGCCGGAATCGGGTTCGCTCGGGGCTGGGGACGATTGAAAAAAGGTAAGAAGTGAAATGAAGGCTGGTTCAAAATTTTTGAACGCAGTGTCGGCGGTAGCGCTGTCTGCAGGTGTTGTTGCGTCGGGCGCTGGTGTGATCACCCTTGCCTCTGCTTCTGTCGCTGAAGCAGCTGTTATTCAGCGGGTTGACGTTCGCGGTGCTGGACGCGTCGGCGAGACAGCCGTTCGGGACAATATCACGATCAAGCCCGGCAAGAGCTTCTCCGCCAGTGACATTGATGCTTCGGTGAAGCAGCTATATGCCACCGGATATTTCTCCGATGTCCACATTACCGTTTCGGGTAGCACGCTGGTTGTATCGGTCAGCGAAAACAAGCTCATCAATGCCGTGGTCTTCAACGGCAACCGCAAGATCAAGGACGACAAGCTTCAGGGCATCGTCCAGACGCACGCTGCCGGCCCGTATAACGAGGCGACCGTTCAGGCTGACGTCAAGACCATCAAGGATGCCTATGCATCCATCGGTCGTAACGATGTGCAGGTGACGACGCAGACCGCCGAGGTCGCGCCGGGCCGTCTGAACGTGGCTTTCGTCATCAACGAAGGCGAGCGTACCAAGATCGATAAGATCAATTTCTCGGGCAACCAGGCCTATGGCAGCGGTCGCCTTGCTTCGGTCATCGGCACGAAGAAGAGCAACTTCCTGTCGTTCCTGACGCGCAAGGACGTCTACAGCCCCGAGCGTCTGCAGGCCGACCAGGATCAGCTGCGTCAGTTCTACTACAATCACGGTTATGCCGACTTCCGCGTCGTCAGTGCCGATGCGACGCTGAACGAGCAAAGCAACGAGTACACGCTGAATTTCAACGTCGATGAAGGTCCGCGTTATACCTACGGCGATATCAACGTCATCTCGACCGTCGAAGGTATCAATGCCGACGAGCTGAAAGGTCTTGTCATCACTCACAAGGGCGATGTCTACAGCGCCAAGGATATCCAGACTTCGATCGAGAACATTTCCAAGCGCGTCGCGGCTGCCGGCTATCCGTTCGCCCGCATCACGCCGCGCGGCAACCGCGATCTGTCCGGCCACACCATCGGCATCGAATATCTGGTCGACCAGGGTGAGCGCGCCTATGTCGAGCGTATCGAAATCCGTGGCAACACCCGCACGCGCGACTACGTCATCCGCCGCGAGTTCGACCTGAACGAGGGCGATGCCTTCAACCAGGAAATGATCACGCGCGCGAAGCGCCGCCTCGACGCGCTCGGCTATTTCACCAAGGTCGATATCTCGACGGCTCAGGGCAGTGCTCCGGACCGCGTCATCGTCATCGTCAACGTCGAAGACCAGCCGACGGGCTCCTTCGGTATCGGTGCCGGTTACGCCGTCGGCAACAATGGCGGCCTGCTTCTGGAAGCTTCGGTTGAAGAAAAGAACTTCCTCGGTCGCGGTCAGTACATCCGTCTCGCCGCAGGTGCCGGTACGGAAGGCAATCGTACCTACAACATCTCGTTCACCGAGCCTTATTTCCTCGGTTATCGTCTGGCTGCCGGTTTCGATATCTTCAAGAACCAGACGTCGAGCGACGATTACTACGATTATTCGGAAGAAGGCTTCTCGCTGCGCGTCACCGCGCCGATCACCGAGAACCTGGCAACGACCCTGCGCTACAACTACAAGCGCCTGACTTATGACGGCACGAACGATTGGCAGAACAATCTTTCGGCTCCGTATCTCAACCTCGTTGAGAATGGCCCGTGGGTGCAGTCGACGGTTTCGCAGACCTTCACCTATAACACGCTGGACGATCAGAACCTTCCGCGTGAAGGCATCATCGCCAAGTTCACGCATGAGTTTGCGGGTCTCGGCGGCGACTCCGACTTCTACAAGTTGAGCGGTAAGGCTCGTTACTACCAGATGATCAGCGACGAAGCAGATATCATCGGCTCGCTGACGGTGGGTGCCGGCTACGTGATGCCGACGAATGGCAAGCTGAACGTCTTCGATCAGTTCACGCTCGGCGGCCGTGAAATCCGCGGCTTCGAGAATGCTGGTATCGGTCCGCGTTCGTCTCATGGCGATCCGCTCGGTGGTACGACCTACTTCACCGCTTCGGCTGAAGCGAGCATGCCGATGCCGGGCGTTCCCCAGGATATCGGTCTGCGTATCGCAGCTTTCGCCGACGCAGGCACGCTCTATGGCAACAAGGCGAATCTCTTCGGCGATACGCTTCACAATGACAGTTCGATCCGCGCATCGCTCGGTGCCGGTCTGATCTGGTCGTCGCCGTTCGGTGTCATCCGCGTTGACTACGCCGTGCCGGTCTTGAAGGAAGATTACGACAAGACTGAGAATTTCCGGTTTGGCATCGCCAACCAGTTCTGATATCGGCAGTCCAGAACTGCGGGCTTGAACACCGTTCTGGAGCTGGTGCTTATGGAACATACTGGTTTTTTCCCGCCCCATGGTGGCGTCAGCTTGAAGCAACTGGCTGAGCATCTTGGGGCGGAACTGGTTGATGCGGCCTCTTCGGAGGTCGTCATCAGATCTATCGCTCCCGTCTATCGGGCAGGCGAAGGCGACATTTGTTATATCCTTTCCCGGAAGAATCGCGCTGAGCTGGAGACCTGCAAGGCTTCGGCTATCATTTGTCTTCCGGCGCTGAAATCCTTCGTTCCCGATCATATTCCGGTCCTTCTGTCGAAGAAGCCGCATACGGATTTCGCGATAGCTGGTGCATTGCTGCATCCTCAAGCCATGCGGCCGGTTACGTTCACCGCGAATCCGGCGACGATTTCACCCGCTGCGACCATCGATGCGACCGCTAAGCTGGAGGCCAATATCGGCATCGAGCCCGGTGCGATCATCGGCCCTGGTGCGGAGATCGGCGAGGGGACCTATATCGGTCCTAACGCCCTCATCGGGCCGGGTGTCAAGATCGGGCGCAATTGCAGCATCGGCGGCGGTGCGAGCGTGCTCTGCGCCTATATCGGCAATGGCGTCATCATCCACAATGGCACGCGCATCGGCCAGGACGGTTTTGGTTATGCGCCCGGACCGCGCGGCATGGTCAAGATCGTGCAGATCGGCCGCGTCATCATCCAGGACAATGTAGAGATTGGCGCCAATACGACGATCGATCGCGGCACGATGGATGATACCGTGATCGGCGAAGGCACGAAGATCGACAATCAGGTCCAGATCGGACATAACGTCCGCATCGGTCGTCACTGTGCTATCGTCAGCCAGGTCGGCATTGCTGGCAGCACGGTGATCGGCGATGGCGTGCAGATTGGCGGGCAGGCGGGCCTCAACGGGCATATCCACATCGGCGACGGCGTGCAGATCGGTGCCAAGAGCGGCGTGATGAACAGCATCCCCGCGGGCGAGCGCTATGCGGGTCTCCCTGCGCGGCCGCTATGGGATTTTCTAAGGGAATCGGCGGAGATCGCGAAGCGGTCAGGAGCCAGAGACAAGAAAGACGGGAGTGCGGAGCATGACTGAGGAAGCCAAGACGTCGCTGTCGTCGGCTGACATCATTGAAATTATGAAGCTTTTGCCGCATCGCTATCCCTTCTTGATGGTGGACAAGATCATCGAGATCGATAGCGATAATTCCGCGATCGGCATCAAGAACGTAACGGCGAACGAGCCGCAATTTACCGGACATTTCCCGGAGTCGCCGATCATGCCGGGCGTGTTGCTCATTGAGGGAATGGCGCAAACGGCCGGTGCGATCTGCGCCCGCAAGGACGGCATCGGCGGTAACCTTGTTTACTTCATGACGATCGACAACGCCCGCTTCCGCAGGCCGGTCGTCCCGGGCGACCGTGTCGAATTCCACGTCGTCAAGCAGAAGCAGCGTGGGACCATCTGGAAGTTCCATTGCGATGCCAAGGTCGACGGTTCGCTGGTCGCCGAGGCCGACATCGGTGCGATGATCGTACGGAAGGATCAGGAACAGGCATGAGCAGCATCGCAAAGAGCGCCCGCATCCATAAGCTGGCGGTTGTCGAAGACGGCGCGGTCATCGGCGAGAATGTTGTTGTCGGCCCGTTCTGCTATGTCGGCCCCAAGGTTGTGCTGCATGACGATATTCAGTTGCTCAACAATGCCGTCGTGACCGGTCGTACGACAATCGGCAAGGGAACGAAAATTTTTCCGATGGCTGTGGTCGGTGGTGATCCGCAGAGCGTTCATCATCATGGCGAGGAAACGACGCTTGATGTCGGCGAGAACTGCACGATCCGCGAAGGCGTGACGATCAATACCGGTACGGCCGATTACGGCGGCAGGACGATCGTCGGCAACAACAACCTTTTCCTTGCCAACTCGCATGTCGCTCACGACTGCCGCGTCGGCAACAATGTCATCATGTCGAATAACGTCATGCTGGCCGGACATGTCACCATCGAGGATCGCGCCATTCTTGGCGGCGGCTGCGCGGTGCACCAGTTCACCCGTATCGGCCGCCAGGCCTTCATTGGTGGTCTTACGGCTGCGAGCTACGATGTCATTCCCTATGGCATGCTGAACGGAAATCCGGGCGTGCTATCCGGGCTGAATGTCGTCGGCATGACGCGCGCGGGTATAGATCGCGCTGTCATTCATCGGGTTCGACGCGCTTACAAGAGCATCTTCGAGGCCGAAGGTTCGGTTCGCGATAATGCAGCCTCCATCCGTGATGAATATGCGGACTGCAAGGAAGCGATGGAAATTCTCGATTTCATCGCTGCCGATAGCGATCGCGCACTGTCGTCGCCCAATCGCGGCAAGGCCTGAGGTGGTTTCAACCGGCCAAAACGAAAAGGGCAGGCTGGCGATCATCGCGGGTAGCGGCCTTTTGCCGGTGTATGTTGCTGATGCCGCTCGGCAGGCCGGTGAAAACCCCGTCATCATCGCTTTAACTGACGAGGCGGACCGCGATTGGTCCGCCTTCGATCACGCCAATCTCGGTGTCGGCAATTTTGCCGGTCTCGAATCAATGTTCCGCAGACATGGCGTCGATCGCGTCGTCATGTCGGGCGGTGTTGCGCGACGCCCCTCATGGCGGCAGGTGCATCCGACCTGGCGTGTCATCAAGGAACTACCCTCCATCATCCGCACGCTTCTTTCGGGCGGCGATAATGCCGTCCTGCAGATGGTCATTCGCCTGATCGAAGCCGGCGGTGTTCGCGTTGTTGGCGCGCATGAAATCGCGCCCGACCTTTTGGCGACGACCGGGCCGCTTGGAAAATTCTCGCCAGCGGAAGAGGATCTGCGCGATATTGCACAGGGTGCGAAGGCGGCCCATGCGCTGGGATTTCTGGATGTGGGGCAGGGTGCGGTCAGCGTCGGCGGCCGTGTCGTTGCGCTTGAAGGCGCTGAAGGCACGGACAAGATGATCGAGCGGGTTGCCGAACTGCGCGCGGCTGGGCGCATTTCCACCCGTCGGCGCGGTGTGCTGGTCAAGCTGTGCAAGCCGCAGCAGGATATACGCGCAGATCTACCATCGATCGGCGTGTCTACGGTGTCAAACGCCAAGAAGGCGGGGCTGGCTGGTGTCGCCGTCGAAGCTGGCAGGGCTTTGATCCTCGACCGTCAGGCTGTCATTGCTGCTGCCGACGAGGCCGGCATTTTTGTCTGCGGCATTGATCGTGGCCTCAGCGCGGAGGGCTTCATGTGAGCAGCGCGCCTTTGAAGCTTGCCGTCGTTGCCGGAGAAGTCTCCGGCGATCTGCTGGGTGGCGATCTGGTCGCAGCCTTGAAGCGCCATAATGGTCCGGTCGAGCTGATAGGTGTCGGCGGCGAGGCGTTGGAGGCACAAGGTCTGCGCTCGCTCTTCGATTACTCCGAGCTCTCGATCATGGGCTTCATTCAGGTCATCAAGCGCCTGCCAAAGCTACTGGCCCGCATCCGGCAGACGGCAGATGCGATCATTGCTGCAAAGCCGGATGTGCTTGTGATCATCGATAGCCCCGATTTTACGCATCGCGTTGCCAAGCGGGTACGCAAGGTGCTGCCCGATCTGCCAATCATTGATTACGTCTGCCCCAGTGTCTGGGCATGGAAGGAATATCGCGCGCAGAAGATGCTCGCCTATGTCGACCATGTGTTGGCCGTATTGCCCTTCGAGCCTGCTGCTATGGAGCGCCTGGGCGGCCCGGCAACCACCTATGTCGGCCACCGCCTGACGGTCGATGCTAATCTGCTGGAAACTCGCCGTCAGCGCGCCTTGCGCGGTTTGGCAGTCTCCGATGCGCAAAAGAGGATCTTGCTTCTGCCCGGATCTCGTGCATCGGAGATTCGGCAGCTGCTCCCGGTTTTTGAGCAGGCTATCGAAGAACTTAGCCGGAGAAATAGTAATCTTCGTTTTCTACTGCCGACAGTGCCGAAACAGGAGGCGCTGGTTCGCTCGCTGACGGAAAAATGGCAGGTCAAGCCGGATATATTTGTCGGGCAGGGTGCCAAGTGGAGCGCCTTTGCCGAGGCCGATGCTGCCATGGCAGCCTCCGGAACCGTGATCCTAGAATTGGGCCTAGCCGGGGTTCCGGTGGTTTCGACCTATAAGACCGAGTGGCTGGCGAAATTCGTGCTGTCGCGGATCAAGATCTGGACGGCCGCCTTGCCGAACCTCATCGCCGACTATGCTGTACTGCCGGAGCTCATCAATGATGTTCTGCGGCCGGGAATGTTGGCCCGCTATATGGAGCGGCTGGCGAGCGAGACGCCGGAGCGTGCGGCGATGCTGGCGGGTTACGATCTGGTCTGGGAGCGAATGCAGACCAAGGAGCCGCCCGGTGATAAGGCGGCGCAGATTGTTCTGGACGTTCTAGCCCATAAAAAAACCGGTCATCTCTGACCGGTTTTTTTGTTTCAATACCGAAGCTTAGCGCTTGGAAACAGGCACATATTCGCGCAGCGGAGCGCCAGTGTAGAGCTGACGCGGACGGCCGATGCGCTGATGCGGATCCTCGATCATTTCGTTCCACTGAGCAATCCAGCCGACGGTGCGGGCAAGAGCGAAGAGAACCGTAAACATGGTCGTGGGGAAGCCGAGAGCCTTCAGCGTGATGCCGGAATAGAAATCGACGTTCGGATACAGCTTCTTTTCGATGAAGTATTCATCGGTCAGAGCGATGCGCTCCAGTTCGATCGCGATGTCGAGCAGCGGATCGTCCTTGATGCCGAGTTCGCCGAGAACCTCGTGCGCCGTCTTCTGCATGATCTTGGCGCGCGGGTCATAGTTCTTGTAGACGCGGTGGCCGAAGCCCATCAGGCGGAACGGATCGTTCTTGTCCTTGGCGCGGGCGATGAATTCCGGAATGCGGTCAACCGTGCCGATTTCGTTCAGCATGTTCAGCGCCGCTTCGTTGGCGCCACCATGAGCCGGTCCCCAGAGGCAGGCAATGCCTGCAGCGATACAGGCAAACGGATTGGCACCGGAGGAGCCTGCCAGGCGAACCGTCGAGGTCGAAGCATTCTGCTCGTGATCGGCATGCAGGATGAAGATGCGGTCCATGGCGCGGGCAAGCACCGGATTGACCACATATTCTTCGCAAGGAACGGCAAAGCACATGCGCAGGAAATTCGACGCGTAGTCGAGGTCGTTCTTCGGGTAAACGAAGGGCTGGCCGATATGGTACTTGTAGGCCATGGCGGCAAGCGTCGGCATCTTCGCAATCATGCGCAGGCTTGCGACCATGCGCTGGTGCGGATCGGTGATGTCGGTCGAGTCGTGATAGAAGGCGGAGAGCGCGCCGACACAGCCGCACATGACGGCCATCGGATGTGCGTCGCGGCGGAAGCCGGTGAAGAAGCGCGACATCTGCTCGTGCACCATCGTATGGTGGGTCACACGATAGTCGAAGTCCTTCTTCTGCGCTGCCGTCGGCAGTTCGCCGTAAAGAAGGAGGTAGCAGACTTCGAGGAAATCGCCGTGTTCGGCCAGCTGATCGATCGGATAGCCGCGGTGCAGCAGAACGCCTTCGTCGCCGTCGATATAGGTAATGCTCGACTCGCACGACGCGGTGGAGGTGAAACCAGGATCGTAAGTGAAAGTGGAGGTGTTCTTATAAAGGGCACCAATATCAATGACACTCGGGCCGATGGTTCCGGTCTTGACCGGCAGTTCCACCGTCTTTTCACCCCAAGTTAGTTTCGCGCTTTGTTCCGTCATGCTGATCCTCCAAGATTTGGCGGGATTGACGCCATAAAAAGCGCCAAAAGGTTAAGCGACTACCGACTAGCTATATGATCCCGAGCCTAATGCCAAGTTATCCTAACGCTGAATTGTGCAATGCAGTATCAACTTTTGGGCACTGCAGAAGCGCCTTTAATTGTGCTAGGCGTCGAAACCGGCCCAATTGAGCCCTTTTTGCGTCGATTTTGGTTGAATTCACCGCCTGCTGACGGCAAAAATCGCGCGAAAGCTGTAGTTTTGCGTGAGGACGGCGGCGAGTGCCTAATTTGGAGGCATCCGAGCAGCAGAAAGAGGGTGGGGACGTTGCTGCGCTCTCGCAGCATCGCCCTATTGTTGCCACGAATACCTTCCCCGCCGAAGTGCCGCGACGGGAACGGACGCAGGACCAGACGCGGCTGACATCCCGGCTGCTGCGGATATCAAGCCGCATTCGGCTTGGCACCTTCAGATTGATCGAAGAGGAGGCGGCCCATGGTCGCGCGATCCTGCTTGCGCCGATCTATATGGGCCTTGGTGCAATTTTCTGGTTCAAGGCTGGCAGCGATCCGCCTCCACAGGCTGTTCTTGCAGGCCTGTTGGTCTTCACCAGCGGCTTCGCGCTCATGCAGGAGGCAGGCAGGCTGTTTCGCCATCTGCTTTTTACAGGCATGCTCCTTTGCCTGGGCATGGCGCTGGCGCAATGCGAAAGCTGGCGAGTTTCTACCGTCATGCTCGATTCGGCCGTGACCACGACCGTGACCGGTCAGATCGAGCGACGGGAATCCTATGACAATGGACGCTGGCGCTATGTCGTCCGCGTCGGGGCAACGGAAAAACCTTCCATTCGCCGCGCGCCGCAGCGGGTTACGATCTTCGTGCGCAAGCAGACGGAGCCGTTCGATCTCGGTGATCGCATCCAGGGCAGGGCGCGATTGACGCCGCCGGCCGGACCGGCCTTGCTTGGCCTCAACGATTTCGCCTTCAGTTCCTATTTCAATGGTATCGGTGCGAACGGCTTTGCCTACGGAACGCCGAAATTATTGTCTCCAGCCGGTGATAACGCCGCCGGCTCTCTGATGGATACAGCCGATATCTGGCTCGCCGGGTTGCGCAACAGCATAGGCGACAGGATCAGGCAAACATTGCCGGGAGATACCGGCGCCTTTGCCGCAGCGCTTGTCACCGATGAGCGACGTGCGATCTCGAAGGATACGACCGAAGCGCTGAGAATTGCCGGCCTGACCCACATCATCGCAATTTCCGGTCTGAACATGGCGTTGTCGGCCGGCATTTTCTACATCGGCCTACGCTACTTGTTCAGCCTGTTTCCCGGTGTCGCGCAGGCTTGGCCGACCAAGAAGTTCGCAGCTCTCGGCGCGCTTCTCACTGTAACGGCCTATTATCTCATCTCCGGCTTCGGCGTATCCGCCGAGCGTGCCTTCATCATGATGGCGATCATGCTCGTGGCCGTGCTTTTCGATCGGCCATCGATCAGCCTGCGCAACGTCGCACTTTCGGCCATTATCATTCTTGTACTGTCGCCGTCGCAAGTGCTCGGCCCGAGTTTCCAGATGTCCTATGCGGCGACGCTGGCGCTGGTGTCGGGATATTCGCTGTGGAAGCGGCGGCGGCATCGCGAAAACATTTTGCCGCGCGTCCGTCTATTAAGTCCGCTATTGTTCGTCATGCGCTTCTTCGCAGGCGTGACGTCGACCTCGTTCATCGGCGGCGCGTCGACAGCCATCTTCTCGATCGAGCATTTTCACCGGTTGGCGACATACGGACTCGCCGCCAATCTCGCGGCTATGCCCATCGTCTCCTTTGTCGTCATGCCATTCGGCATGGCGGCGATGCTGCTCATGCCGCTCGGTCTCGACGGACCTTTCTGGAAAGTCACCGGAGAGGGACTGGAGCTCGTCATCGTGATCGCGAGAACCGTAGCTGGTTGGGGAGGCGACATTACCTTCGGCCGCCAGCCGGCCTGGCTGATGCCGACATTCATTATCGGCTTCCTGATCATGAGCATATTGCGGACCCGGCTTCGCCATCTGGGCCTGCTATTATCACTCTTGTCCATAGGCTTGGCGGCATTCGGATCCGGCATACCGAAACCCGACCTGATGATCTCCGAAGATGGCGTCCTGGTCGCCTTGCGCCAGGACGATATACTCGCGACCAATCGCGAGAGACCGCAGGCCTTCATTTTCGAACAATGGCAAAAGGCATTGGTTGCGGCGGAACATCAGCCTCCGACCATGCTCCCTGCCGACAATCGACTTCCACAAATCGGCAAGGCAGATCGCCATAAGCGATTGAACAGTGAAGAACAGAAGGCTGTCCGCACGGCAATGGAGGAGGCCCTGGACCGCACCATGCAGGGCAGTTTCGCCTGCCAGAAAGGAGCATGGTGCGCAGCCATCCTCGAAAACGGCGCAATATTGGTCACCATCGAGAACGCAGCCTATCTACCCTCTGCCTGCGATATGGCGAATATCGTCGTAACGCCAATCCGATTGCGGTTGAACCACTGCCGTTCCGGAGCAATGCTCATAACGGGTGCGACATTGCGTAAAACCGGCTCCATCGAAATGATACTTACCGCAGACAAGCCCATTATCTCAGCCGCATTCGAGAACCCGCAACGTCCATGGACCAGGCATCGAATTTATAATTGGCGCACTGGCACATTCGACGCGCCAATTGCGCCAGCGTCACCCGTCGTCGACAATTCACCGGTCAGTGATAGCGACGAATAAGGCCCACGAGCTTGCCCTGAACTTTGACCCGGTCCGGCCCAAAGATGCGGGTTTCATAGGCCGGGTTTGCGGCTTCGAGCGCGATGGAGGCACCCTTGCGGCGGAAGCGCTTCAGTGTCGCTTCTTCATCGTCGACGAGTGCAACGACGATATCGCCGGGATTGGCCGTCGTCGAATTGCGGATAATGACCGTATCGCCGTCGAAAATTCCGGCGTCGATCATCGAATCCCCTCGAACTTCAAGCGCATAATGTTCGCCCGAGCCGAGCATGTCGGCGGGAACGGTGATGTCGTGCGTATTGTTCTGGATGGCCGAGATCGGAACGCCAGCAGCGATGCGGCCCATCACCGGCACCGACGCCGAGCTATTGTGATCGTCATTTGCCACCTTCGACGGAGCGGGCGGGGCAACGGACTGCGGCTTGCCGAGGCTGCCCTCGATGACGCTCGGTGAAAAGCCTCGGCGCTGCTGCAGGCTCGGATTATAGGCGTCGGGAAGCTTGATGACTTCGAGCGCTCTGGCCCGGTTCGGCAGCCGGCGGATGAAGCCTCGCTCCTCCAGCGCCGTGATCAGGCGATGAATACCGGATTTCGATGCCAGATCCAATGCATCCTTCATCTCGTCGAAAGATGGCGGAACACCGGATTCCTTCATGCGTTCGTGAATGAACAGAAGCAGTTCCTGCTGCTTGCGCGTCAACATCGTCTTGGAACCCCAGAATCAAGAAAAGCTGTGAAACAAATCCAGAACGGACACTATATGTTCCATATGTGTTCCGCAAGTGCTTAAATTTCGGTAAAGCCTTGTGAGGTCAGTTAAATAATTACCATTTGCGAATGGATCGGCTCGGAACATCGGGGCGCTGTATCTGCGTTAACCCACAGAAAAATAAGGGAAATGCCGCTCTACTCGCTTCCGCGACTTTGTCGTTCAGCCCGTGCGCCGAGCATTTGGACGAACGTGCCGCGCGACTGCATGAGCCGGCCATGGCAGAGAATCAGCAATCACGTTTGCGAGATTGCCTTCGATCCATGTCGTGTGCTCCGGGTGTTCCATGCTTCCATCTTGAATTGCGCGGGCGATGGGCGCAAATCTGCTTCCGCAAGCAAACAGGAGAAGCCATGATTTCGTCTCCGCATCCGCTGGATCATCTCGTGCTGCCGACCGTCAACATCGCTCTGGCACGCGAACGCCTCGGCAAGCTCGGTTTCACGGTGGCTCCGGATGCGTGCCACCCTTTTGGCACGCAGAATGCCTGCGTCTTCCTTGCCGATAAAACCTATCTCGAACCTCTGGGCGTCGCATCTCCGGAGCAATGCGAGAAGAGCATCGTGGATGGCAATGTTTTCGTCGCGCGCGACCAGGCTTATCGTTTCCGGGTGGGGGAGGATGGCTTCTCGGCCGTGGTATTCGGTACGGATGACGCGGTGGTGGATGATAAGCGTTTCAAAGCAGCTGCTATTTCGGCGGGTCGAATGCTGGATTTTTCGCGTCCGATGAAGATGCCGGATGGAACGGAAACCACGGCCGGCTTTCGTCTTGCTTTCGCCGCCGATCTGCGTGCGCCGGATTTTCTCGCTTTCTGCTGTCAGCGCGTCAATCCGCTGCCGGCTGACCGCGGCGTGCTCGAGCGTCACGAGAACGGCGTGACTGGTATCGCGCGGGTAGCGCTTTGCACGCCGAAGCCGGGGGCCTATCGCGGCTTCTTCGAGGAGCTTGTCGGTGGCCCGCGCATTATGGAGCATTCCTTTGGCCTGACGATCAAGGCCGCCAACGCCGATCTGGAGATTTTGACGCCGGAAGGAATGGAGGCATTCTATGATCTACCTGTTTGCACGAATGATCAGGGGCTCAGGGCGAGGGCAATCCTTTTCAAAACGCGCGATCTTTCCGTGACATCGTCGCATTTCGCTGCTAACGGCGTCACTTATACGCGTAAGAACAATCGTCTATTGGCGAGGTTGGCGCCCGGTCAGGGCGCGCTATTCGCCTTCGAGGAGATAATATGAGCACGAATTCCGAAGTCACCGTCGGCGAGGGTGCCTCCAAGGTCCTCTTTTCCAATACCGCGAAGCTGTCGCTGATCGCCGGTCCCTGCCAGATGGAAAGCCGCGATCATGCGTTCATGGTTGCCGGCGTCCTGAAGGAACTCTGCGGCAAGCTCGGCATCGGCCTCGTCTACAAGTCCTCCTTCGACAAGGCGAACCGCACATCATTGTCGGGCAAACGTGGCATCGGCCTGGAAAAGGCGCTGGAAGTCTTTGAAGACCTGAAGAAGGAATATGGCTTCCCGGTCCTGACCGACATCCACACGGAAGAGCAGTGCGCCATCGTTTCCAAGACGGTCGATATCCTGCAGATCCCTGCTTTCCTGTCGCGCCAGACTGATCTTTTGGTTGCTGCTGCCAAAACCGGCCGCGTGGTCAACGTTAAGAAAGGTCAGTTCTTGGCGCCGTGGGACATGAAGAACGTGCTTGCCAAGCTGAACGATAGCGGCAATCCGAATATTCTTCTCTGCGAGCGCGGTGCCTCCTTTGGCTACAACACGCTGGTCTCGGATATGCGCTCGCTGCCGATCATGGCGGCGATGGGCGCGCCCGTCATCTTCGATGCGACCCATTCCGTCCAGCAGCCTGGCGGGCAGGGCGGCTCGACCGGCGGCGACCGCCGTTTCGTCGAGACGCTGGCGCGTGCGGCCGTGGCCGTCGGCGTCGCAGGTGTTTTTGTCGAGACGCACGAGGACCCGGACAATGCACCGTCCGACGGTCCGAACATGGTCTATCTGAAAGACATGCCACGGCTTCTCGAGAAGCTGCTGGCCTTCGACGCCATCGCCAAGGCTTGAAACGTAGCCGGCATTCAACAGGCTGACATGAATTTACGTTACGGGCCTGCAGGAGTGCCAAATCGCGGCGCGGATCGCCATTGTAATTTCCGCGCCTTCGATTAAGACGATTTAAATCGATTTATAAACCAGCGAGCAGGAAGCTATCATGACCGCAATCACCGACATTATCGCCCGCGAGATTCTCGACAGCCGTGGCAATCCGACTGTCGAAGTCGATGTCTACCTCGAAGATGGCAGCTTGGGCCGCGCGGCGGTTCCGTCGGGCGCGTCGACCGGAGCACATGAAGCAGTCGAGCTTCGCGATGGCGGCAAGCGCTACCATGGCAAGGGTGTCGAGAAGGCCGTCGAAGCCGTCAATTCGGAAATCTTCGACGCGATCGGCGGCATGGACGCTGAAAACCAGATCCAGCTCGACAACATCATGATCGAGCTTGACGGCACGCCGAACAAGTCGCGTCTCGGTGCAAACGCCATTCTCGGTGTCTCGCTCGCCGTCGCCAAGGCTGCTGCCCAGAGCGCCAACCTGCCGCTCTACCGTTATGTCGGTGGCGCTCACGCCCGTCTGCTGCCGGTTCCGATGATGAACATCATCAACGGCGGCGCCCATGCCGACAACCCGATCGACTTCCAGGAATTCATGATCCTGCCGATCGGCGCTGACTCGATTCGCGAAGCCGTCCGCATGGGTTCGGAAGTCTTCCACGTTCTGAAGAAAGAACTGGCATCGCAGGGTCACAACACCAACGTCGGCGACGAA
>Ga0268256_1001006_pt1 | contig 19124 bp, 22 predicted proteins | sample AgamicAtAmrz_FD_200247 | JGI IMG/M metagenome (GOLD analysis project Ga0268256, IMG submission 200247) | Agave microbial communities from Guanajuato, Mexico - At.Am.rz (v2) (version 3) | ecosystem: Host-associated > Plants > Roots > Rhizosphere | place: Guanajato, Mexico | collected 2012-06-07
TGCAGAGGCGGAAAAACCAAACCCATTTGCCGTATTAGCCAGTTTAAAGCGTAAGTAATAGGAGTAAGGTCCATGGCCGTACAACAGAATAAACCAACCCGTTCCAAACGTGGCATGCGTCGTTCACACGATGCGCTGACCACTGCCACTCTTTCCGTAGATAAAGTTTCTGGCGAAACGCATCTGCGTCACCACATCACTGCGGATGGTTACTACCGCGGTCGCAAGGTCATCGTTAAGTAACTCACGGCCCAGCCGGCGATACTTTGACACGTTTGACCCTGGCGATTGATGCCATGGGCGGGGACTTCGGTCCCTGCGTGACAGTGCCTGCGGCAATGCAGGCACTGGCGTCCGATCCGCAGCTACATCTTCTTCTGGTCGGCGATCCCGACACACTCACGTCATTACTCGCAAAAGCTGATTCCGCGCTCCGGGAACGTCTACAGATTATTCCTGCCGAGTCGGTTATTGCCAGTGATGCCAGACCGGCACAGGCTATTCGCCATAGCCGGGGTTCCTCAATGCGCGTGGCGCTTGAGCTGGTAAAAGAAGGACAGGCCGACGCCTGCGTCAGCGCAGGCAATACCGGCGCGCTGATGGGGCTGGCCAAGCTCATGCTCGGATCGTTAAACGGTATCGAGCGTCCGGCGCTAATGACCGTGCTGCCCAACGTACGGGCTGGCAAAACGGTGCTGCTGGATTTAGGCGCTAACGTGAATTCCGATAGCGCTATGCTGGTGCAATTCGCGATAATGGGTGCGGTCATGGCGGAAGAAGTGCTGGCCATCAGCCGACCGCGCGTTGCGCTGCTGAATATTGGGCAGGAAGAAACCAAAGGTCTGGAAACGATTCGGGACGCCGCAGGTATTCTGCGTGACGCGCCGGAAATTAACTATATTGGATACCTCGAAGGCAACGAACTCCTTACCGGGAAAACGGACGTCCTTGTGTGCGATGGCTTCATCGGCAACGTCACGTTAAAGACAATGGAAGGCGTGGTCAGAGTGTTTCTTTCGCTGTTGCAATCGCCAGAAGGTAAAAAAAGGGCCTGGTGGCTGTCGCTGCTGGGGCGTTTGCTGAAAAAACGCCTGGCTAAGCGCTTCGGTCATCTTAACCCCGACCAGTACAATGGCGCCTGCCTGTTAGGGCTACGCAAAACCGTGGTAAAAAGCCACGGCGGCGCCAGCCAGCGCGCATTTGTTGCGGCGATAGAACAGGCAGAGCAGGCGGTGCGGCGGCAACTTCCGGAAAGGATTGCCGCCCGCCTTGAAACTGTATTACCTAAGAGTGACTGAGCGGACATGTATACAAAGATTATCGGTACGGGCAGCTATTTGCCTGAACAGGTGCGGACTAACGCCGATCTGGAAAAAATGGTGGATACGTCGGACGAGTGGATTGTCACCCGTACCGGTATCCGTGAACGTCGCATCGCTGCGCCCGACGAGACCGTGGCGACGATGGGCTTTCATGCCGCCGAGCGCGCGCTGGAAATGGCGGGTATCGATAAAGACGATATCGGCCTGATTGTGGTGGCAACGACCTCCTCCAGCCACGCCTTCCCAAGCTCCGCCTGCATGATCCAGCAAATGCTGGATATTAAAGACGCCGCGTCTTTCGATCTGGCGGCGGCCTGTGCGGGCTTCACCTACGGCCTGAGCGTCGCCGATCAGTACATTAAAAACGGTGCGGTAAAAAATGCGCTGGTGATTGGTTCCGACGTGCTGGCGCGTATGCTCGATCCTGAGGATCGCGGCACGATCATTCTGTTCGGCGATGGCGCGGGCGCCGTGGTGCTTGGCGCCAGCGAAGAGCAGGGCATCATTTCCACCCATCTGCACGCCGACGGCCGCTACGGGCAGCTGCTGACGCTGGCTAACCAGGATCGTGAGAATCAGGCACAGCCTTCTTACGTCACCATGGCCGGCAACGAAGTCTTCAAAGTTGCCGTGACGGAGCTGGCGCATATCGTTGAAGAAACGCTGCAGGCCAATAACCTTGAGCGCGAAGCGATTGACTGGCTGGTGCCGCATCAGGCCAACCTGCGTATTATCAGCGCTACCGCGCGCAAGCTGGGTATGGAAATGGATAAGGTCGTGGTCACGCTCGATCGTCACGGCAACACGTCTGCCGCCTCTGTGCCGACCGCGCTGGATGAAGCGGTGCGCGATGGCCGCATCAAGCCAGGTCAGCTTATTCTGCTGGAAGCCTTTGGCGGCGGTTTCACCTGGGGCTCGGCGCTGGTTCGTTTTTGATTAACAGGATATAACAATGACGCAATTTGCTATGGTTTTTCCAGGTCAGGGTTCGCAGACCGTGGGTATGCTGGCCGAACTGGCGGCAGAAAACGCGCTGGTAGAACAGACGTTTCGCGAAGCTTCCGACGCGCTGGGTTACGATCTGTGGGCGCTGGTGCAAAACGGCCCTGCTGAAGAACTGAACAAAACCTGGCAGACGCAGCCCGCTCTGCTGGCTGCATCTGTTGCTATTTTCCGCGTTTGGCAGGAAAAAGGCGGATCTCAGCCTGCAATGCTGGCAGGACACAGCCTGGGCGAGTATAGTGCGCTGGTTTGCGCAGGCGTGATCGACTTCAAAGAAGCGATCAAACTTGTCGAACTGCGCGGCAAACTGATGCAGGAAGCGGTGCCGGCAGGCACGGGCGCCATGCAGGCGATTATCGGTCTGGACGACGCGGCTATCGCTAAAGCCTGCGAAGAGTCGGCGCAGGGCGAAGTTGTTTCTCCGGTGAACTTTAACTCGCCGGGTCAGGTTGTTATCGCGGGCAACAAAGCGGCGGTAGAACGCGCTGGCGCAGCCTGTAAAGCCGCTGGCGCAAAACGTGCGCTGCCGCTGCCGGTTAGCGTCCCGTCGCACTGCGCGCTGATGAAGCCCGCTGCGGACAAGCTGGCCGTCGCGCTGGAGGCGATTGTCTTTAGCGCGCCAACCGTGCCGGTCGTCAACAACGTGGATGTTAAGTGCGAAACGTCGCCTGAAGCGATCCGCAGCGCGCTGGTTCGCCAGCTCTACAGCCCGGTTCGCTGGACTGAATGCGTAGAGTTCATGGCGCAGCAGGGCGTTACGTCGCTGCTGGAAGCAGGGCCTGGCAAAGTGCTGACCGGCCTGACAAAACGAATTGTAGACACCCTGACGGCAACGGCGATCGGCGATGCGGCCAGCCTGTCAGCGGCGATCGAGCAGTAAAAAGAGGATGAAGATGAGCTTCGAAGGAAAAATTGCGCTGGTGACCGGCGCGAGCCGCGGCATTGGCCGTGCGATTGCAGAAACCCTGGTCGCGCGTGGCGCGAAGGTGATTGGTACCGCTACCAGCCAGAGCGGTGCGGATGCAATCAGCGCTTATCTGGGCAGCAATGGCAAAGGCCTGCTGCTGAATGTTACCGACAGCGCGTCTATTGACGAAGTGTTGGGAAATATTCGCGCAGAATTTGGCGAAGTGGACATTTTAGTCAATAATGCTGGCATTACGCGTGATAATCTTCTGATGCGTATGAAGGACGACGAGTGGCAGGATATCCTGGACACTAATCTGACTTCCGTATTCCGCCTGTCAAAAGCGGTAATGCGCGCTATGATGAAAAAACGCGTGGGCCGAATTATTACCATTGGCTCCGTTGTTGGAACAATGGGTAATGCGGGTCAGGCAAACTACGCGGCAGCAAAAGCGGGTTTGATCGGCTTCAGCAAGTCACTGGCGCGTGAAGTCGCGTCACGTGGTATTACCGTTAACGTTGTGGCTCCCGGTTTCATTGAAACCGACATGACGCGTGCGCTGACTGAAGAGCAGCGTGCGGGCATCCTGGCGGAAGTGCCGGCGGGTCGCTTAGGCGGCGCGCAGGAAATCGCCAGTGCCGTTGCATTTTTAGCCTCTGACGAGGCGGCGTACATCACTGGTGAGACGCTGCACGTCAACGGCGGAATGTATATGGTCTGATAATCGCGAAAACTATTTGCGTTATTTGCGGTAATGCCCGCAAAATAGCGTAAATTCGTGGTTTGACCAGCCGGGATTTAGTTGCATCTTTTTCAACATTTTATACACTACGAAAACCATCGCGAAAGCGAGTTTTGATAGGAAATTTAATAGTATGAGCACTATCGAAGAACGCGTTAAGAAAATCATTGGCGAGCAGCTTGGCGTTAAGCAGGAAGAAGTTGTTAACACTGCCTCTTTTGTAGAAGATCTGGGCGCTGATTCTCTTGATACCGTTGAGCTGGTAATGGCTCTGGAAGAAGAGTTTGATACCGAGATTCCGGACGAAGAAGCTGAGAAAATCACTACCGTTCAGGCTGCTATTGATTACATCAATGGTCACCAGGCGTAAGTGAGCATCTCCAGGCGGTCGCTCGACCGCCTGAGTTTTATCTGTAGGTCCCACTGATTCTCTTTTATCCCCTCCCTGGAGGACGAACGTGTCTAAGCGTCGTGTAGTTGTGACCGGTCTTGGCATGTTGTCTCCTGTCGGCAATACCGTAGAGTCTACCTGGAATGCTCTTGTTGCCGGTCAGAGTGGCATCAGCCCGATCGACCATTTTGAAACCAGTGCCTACGCAACGCGTTTTGCTGGCTTAGTAAAGGATTTCAACTGCGAGGAGTTTATCTCGCGTAAAGATCAGCGCAAGATGGACGCCTTCATTCAATACGGCGTTATTGCTGGTATGCAGGCTATGCAGGATGCCGGTCTGGTCATTACTGACGAGAACGCGCACCGTATCGGCGCCGCTATCGGCTCCGGCATCGGCGGTCTTGGTCTGATAGAAGAAAACCATACCTCGCTGGTGAACGGCGGTCCGCGTAAAATCAGTCCTTTCTTTGTGCCTTCCACTATTGTGAACATGATTGCCGGTCATCTGACTATCATGTACGGCATGAAAGGGCCGAGCATTGCCATTTCTACCGCCTGTACAACCGGTGTGCATAACATTGGTCAGGCTGCGCGTATGATTGCCTACAACGACGCCGACGTCATGATTGCCGGCGGCGCAGAGAAAGGCAGTACGCCACTGGGCATTGGCGGCTTTGGCGCGGCACGTGCGCTTTCTACCCGTAACGACAATCCTCAGGCGGCAAGCCGTCCGTGGGATAAAGACCGTGACGGCTTCGTGCTGGGCGACGGGGCAGGTATCGTCGTGCTGGAAGAATACGAACATGCTAAAAAGCGCGGCGCGAAGATTTACGCCGAGCTGGTTGGCTTCGGCATGAGCAGTGATGCTTACCACATGACCTCGCCGCCGGAAAACGGCGCGGGCGCGGCGCTGGCAATGGAAAACGCCCTGCGCGATGCACAGCTGTCGCCGGAAAAAATCGGCTATATCAACGCACACGGCACCTCGACGTCTGCGGGCGATGTGGCAGAAGCGCAGGCTGTGAAATCCGTATTTGGCGCTGCGGCGTATGACGTAATGGTCAGCTCCACAAAATCCATGACCGGTCATCTGTTAGGCGCGGCGGGAGCAGTAGAATCCATCTACTCTATCCTTGCACTGCGCGATCAGGTCATTCCGCCTACCATCAATCTGGATAACCCGGATGAAGGTTGCGATCTGGATTTTGTGCCGCATACGGCGCGTCAGGTTAAAGGACTGGAGTACGCTCTGTGCAACTCCTTCGGGTTTGGCGGCACTAATGGCTCGCTGATCTTCCGGAAAATCTGATTGTCTGTTGTGAAAAAAGGCCCGCAAATGCGGGCCTTTTTTGTTTTATCCCCACGCTACTTTAGCCGTTTAAACGGACGTGAATCTACGCGAGGATGCAGGTAAGCTTGCGCGTAGCAAATAAGGAGAGCAGATGATCTGGATAAACGGTCAGCCTCAGGAGCATTTGTCCGTCAGGGACCGCGCCGTACAGTTTGGTGACGGCTGTTTTACTACGGCCCGTATAGAGCAGGGTGAAGTCTTTGACCTGCGCGCGCATCTTGAACGATTACAGCAGGCCTGCGAGCGCCTGCTAATCCGTGATGTTGACTGGCAAGCCTTGCGGCAAGAGATGAAGATAGCCGCCGCGACGCGTATAACCGGCGTGCTTAAAGTCATTGTTTCTCGCGGTGTCGGCGGCCGGGGCTACAGCGCCAGCGGCTGCCAGCAGGCTTCACGCATCATTATGCTGTCGGACTATCCGACGCATTATCATCAGCTGCGCCAGACGGGCGTAAGGCTGGCGCTAAGCACCATCCGTTTGGGCCGCAATCCGCAGTTAGCCGGTATCAAGCATCTTAATCGCCTGGAACAGGTACTCATTCGCACAGAGCTTGAGCAGACCGGCGCTGACGAAGCGCTGGTCCTTGACACTCAGGGGCTGCTGGTGGAATGCTGTGCGGCAAATTTATTCTGGCGTAAAGGCGAGGAAGTTTTTACCCCCGACGTGACGCAGGCCGGCGTAAACGGTATCCAGCGTCAGCGGGTGATGCGGCTGCTGGCCACGCAGGGTGTCAGAGTCAGGGAAGTCAGCGTACCGCCACAGATCCTCGAACAAGCGGACGAAATTTTTATCACCAATGCGCTGATGCCAGTGCTGCCGGTAGTGGAGATAGACAACCGGTTTTATCGCTCAAGAACGTTGTTTAATCGGATCAATGAGCACGATTTTCAGGGAAATTTATGACAGTAAAACGCAAACTAGTCGGCGGGATCGTCGCGCTTGTTATCGCCGGTTTGGCTTTCAGCTACTGGCAAATTAAGCAGCTGGCCGGTTCGCCGCTCTCGATTAACCATGAGACGATTTTCACGCTTCCGGCCGGATCGGGCCGCGTGGTGCTGGAAGCCGAGCTGAACAGGCAAAAAATTATTCCGCATTCCATCTGGTTTGGCTGGCTGCTCAAGCTGGAGCCGGAGCTGGCGAATTTTAAAGCCGGTACCTATCGCTTCACGCAGGGTATGACGGTACGCCAGATGCTGGCGCTGCTCTCCAGCGGTAAAGAGGCGCAGTTCCCGATCCGGTTTATCGAAGGGTCGCGGATGCAGGAGTGGCTGGCGCAGCTGCGCGCAGCGCCCTATATCAAACACACGCTGGCTGACGATAAACTGACCACGCTGGGTCAGACGCTGAAAATGTCGGAGCAAAACGTCGAAGGCTGGTTCTATCCCGATACCTATTCCTACACCGCCAATACCACGGACGTGGCGATCCTGGAGCGGGCTCACGGCCAGATGGTAAAAATCGTCGATACGCTGTGGCAGAACAAAGCGGACGGGCTGCCCTATAAAGATAAAAATGATTTGTTAACCATGGCGTCGATTGTGGAAAAAGAGACGGCGTTGGGCGAAGAGCGCAGCAAGGTCGCTTCGGTATTTATCAATCGTCTGCGGCTGGGAATGCGTTTGCAGACCGATCCGACCGTGATTTACGGTATGGGCGACAGCTATAAAGGCACGCTGACGCGCAAGGATCTGGAAACGCCGACGGCCTATAACACCTATGTGATTGCCGGCATGCCGCCGGGGCCTATCGCCACGCCGGGCAAAGCCTCGCTGGAAGCCGCGGCGCATCCGGAAAAAACGGACTTCCTTTATTTTGTTGCGGACGGCAAAGGCGGACACACTTTTACCACTAACCTGGCGAGCCACAATCGCGCGGTCCAGGCGTGGCGCCTGCTGCTCAAGGAAAAAAATGAAAAGTAATTTTATCGTTATCGAAGGGCTGGAAGGCGCGGGCAAAACGACCGCTCGGGATACCATCGTTGCGACGCTTAAACAGCACGGCATTGAGGATATCGTCTTTACCCGCGAACCGGGCGGCACGCCGCTGGCGGAAAAAATCCGCGAGTTGATCAAGCAGGGGATTGAAGGCGAGCAGATCACCGACCGCGCGGAGCTGCTGATGCTTTACGCGGCGCGAGTGCAGCTGGTGGAGAATGTCATTAAACCGGCGTTGGCGCGCGGCGCCTGGGTGGTTGGCGATCGCCACGATCTCTCTTCTCAGGCCTATCAGGGCGGCGGGCGAGGCATGGATATCCGTCTGATGGCGCAGCTGAAACAGAGCGTACTGGGTGATTTCGCGCCTGATTTGACCCTCTATCTGGACGTGACGCCAGAAATCGGTCTGCAACGCGCCCGCTCGCGAGGCGCATTAGATCGGATCGAACAGGAGTCGCTGAACTTCTTTACCCGCACGCGTGAACGCTATCTGACGCTGGCCGCCGCGGACGAAAGCATTAAAACTATCGACGCCACGCAGGATATAGAGGGCGTCTCCGCCGCTATCCGACAGACGCTGGCGCAGTGGCTACAGGTACGGTCATGATCTGGTATCCGTGGCTTAACCAGCCTTACCGGCAGATCGTCGGCCAGCATCAGGCCGGACGCGGACACCACGCGCTGCTGCTCCAGGCGCTGCCGGGCATGGGCGATGCCTCGCTGGTCTGGGGGATCAGCCGCTGGCTGATGTGCCAGCGCAGAGACGGGCTGAAAAGCTGCGGAGAGTGCCACGCCTGTCGTTTGATGCAGGCCCATACGCATCCGGACTGGTACGAACTGTCGGCGGAAAAGGGCAAAAGCTCGCTGGGTATTGATGCGGTGCGCGGCGTTACGGAGAAGCTCTTCCATCATGCCCAGCAGGGCGGAGCGAAAGTGGTCTGGCTGCCCGATGCCGCTCAGCTGACGGAGGCCGCCGCCAACGCGCTGCTGAAAACGCTGGAAGAGCCGCCGGTGAACACCTGGTTTTTGCTCTGCTGCCAGCAGCCGTCACAGCTGCTGGCCACGCTGCGCAGCCGCTGTCAAAGCGTTCACCTGGCCGCGCCGGACGAGACGCAAAGCCTGAGCTGGCTGCAAAAGCAGGCTGGCGCATCACAGCAGGATTGCCTGACCGCGCTGCGGCTAAGCGGCGGCGCGCCTGCAGCGGCGCAAACGCTGCTGGAAAAAAGCTGGGCGGCGCGGCAGGCGCTGTGCGAGGCGCTGCCGGGGGCGCTGCAAAAAGATATGCTATCCTTGCTGCCCGTTCTGAACCACGACGACGCGGCGGCGCGTACCGGCTGGCTTTGCGCGCTGCTGGTGGATGCGCTGAAATGGCAGCAGGGCGGCGGGCGCTTTATCGCCAATGCCGACAGCCAGACGCTGGTGGCGGAGGTTGCCCGTCAGCTACCGGCCAGCGCGCTGGATGAGAGCATTCGCCAATGGTTCCTGTGCCGCGATCGCCTGATGAACGTGGTGGCCGTAAACCGTGAACTCTTATTGACCGACCAGCTGCTGGCGTGGGAGCAAATGCTCCACGCTTCCGTGGTCGGCTAACGAACCAGAGAATAATTATGTTTTTAGTCGATTCCCACTGTCATCTTGACGGCCTGAATTATGAAAGCCTGCACCGCGATGTGGATGACGTGCTGGCGAAAGCCGCCGCGCGCGACGTGAAGTTTATGCTGGCGGTAGCGACCACGCTGCCCGGCTATAAAGCGATGACCGACCTGATTGGCGATCGTCCCAACGTGGCGTACTCCTGCGGCGTGCATCCGCTCAATCAGGATGAACCTTATGATTTTGCCGAGCTGCGCCAGCTGGCCGCCGACGAGCGTGTTATCGCCATGGGCGAAACCGGGCTGGACTACTACTATCAGAAAGAAACCATGGCGCAGCAGCAGGCCTCTTTCCGCGAGCATATTCGCATCGGTCGCGATCTGAATAAACCGGTTATTGTGCATACGCGCGATGCGCGCGAGGATACGCTGGCGATCCTGAAAGAAGAGAAGGTGGAAGGGTGCGGCGGCGTACTGCACTGCTTCACGGAAGATCGGGAAACGGCGGAAAAGCTGCTGGATATGGGCTTTTATATTTCGTTTTCCGGCATTGCCACTTTCCGCAATGCGGAAACGATCCGCGAGGCGGCACGCTATGTTCCGCTCGATCGCATGCTGGTGGAAACCGACTCGCCTTATCTGGCGCCCGTGCCTTACCGCGGCAAAGAGAATCAGCCAGCTTACACGCGCGATGTAGCGGACTATATGGCCGTAGTGAAAGGCGTCAGTATTGAAACGCTGGCCGAAGCCACCACCGCGAATTTCTCCCGCCTTTTCCACGTGCCGATGAGCCGCCTTACAGACTAACCGCTTTATTTTATTGCTCGTAATAAATTTGTAAAAAAAGCAGTTCGTATCGCCTGTTTGTGGGCGATACGGCTTTTGAATGGGCAAAAACTGGCAAATTTCCGGGAATTAAACTACATAGCAGGCGGTTGTTCAGTGAAACGTGATAACCGTCAAACAAATGCTTTCGGAATTATTTTACAGTTCGTAATAAATCACGAGGGCGCAAAGCGCTCCACCCATAGCGGGTCCTCCCCCCGTTATATCGCGTTGAAAAGCGCGTAAAGCACCCATACTCAGGAGTTTCACACTATGTTCAAAAACGCATTTGCAAACCTGCAAAAGGTCGGTAAATCGCTGATGTTGCCGGTATCGGTGCTGCCGATTGCCGGTATTCTGCTTGGCGTAGGCTCCGCCAACTTCAGCTGGCTGCCCGCCGTTGTCTCTCACGTTATGGCGGAAGCAGGTGGATCCGTCTTTGCCAATATGCCGCTGATTTTCGCCATCGGCGTGGCGCTGGGCTTTACCAACAATGACGGCGTTTCTGCGCTGGCGGCGGTGGTGGCCTACGGCATCATGGTAAAAACGATGGCGGTCGTAGCACCGCTGGTGCTGCATATGCCAGCCGGGGAGATCGAAGCGAAGCATCTCGCCGATACGGGCGTATTGGGCGGTATTATTGCCGGTTCGATAGCAGCCTATATGTTTAACCGCTTCTACCGTATCAAGCTGCCGGAATATCTCGGCTTCTTTGCGGGTAAGCGCTTTGTTCCAATTATCTCCGGTTTCACGGCAATCTTTATCGGCATCCTGCTTTCCTTTATCTGGCCGCCAGTTGGTACCGCCATTCAGGAATTCTCACAGTGGGCCGCCTATCAGAACCCGGTAGTCGCTTTCGGTATCTACGGCGTAATTGAGCGTTCTCTGGTGCCGTTTGGTCTGCACCATATCTGGAACGTGCCTTTCCAGATGCAGATCGGCGAGTTCACCAATGCGGCTGGTCAGGTTTTCCACGGCGATATCCCGCGCTATATGGCAGGCGACCCGACCGCGGGCAAACTCTCCGGCGGCTTCCTGTTTAAAATGTACGGCCTGCCTGCGGCAGCGATTGCTATCTGGCACTCCGCTAAACCAGAAAACCGTGCGAAAGTGGGCGGCATCATGATTTCCGCCGCGCTGACCTCTTTCCTGACCGGCATCACCGAGCCAATCGAATTCTCCTTTATGTTCGTGGCGCCAGTCCTGTATGCGATCCACGCTATCCTGGCCGGTCTGGCTTTCCCTATCTGTATCCTGCTGGGGATGCGCGACGGCACCAGCTTCTCGCACGGCCTGATTGACTTTGTGGTGCTGAGCGGCAACAGCAGCCGTATCTGGCTGTTCCCGATTATCGGTATCCTGTACGGTCTGGTTTACTACACCGTGTTCCGCGTGCTGATTGTTAAATTGAATCTGAAAACGCCGGGCCGTGAAGAAACTTCAACGACGCAAACGGCAGGTAATTCCAGTGAAATGGCTGCTAACCTGGTTGCCGCTTTCGGTGGTAAAGAGAACATCACTAACCTTGATGCCTGCATCACGCGTTTACGCGTCAGCGTGGCGGACGTATCCAAAGTGGATCAGTCCGGTCTGAAACAGCTTGGCGCAGCGGGCGTGGTCGTGGCGGGTTCCGGCGTTCAGGCCATTTTCGGCACCAAATCCGATAACCTGAAAACCGAGATGGATGAGTACATCCGCAAGCAGTAATCAATCGGTAAGATAAAACAAAAGCCCCACCTTCGAGTGGGGCTTTTTTTATCCGGCGTAAATGTCAGCCGCCAAAAAGGCCGCGATTCATCCATCCAATCCAGACAAGCGCGCCAGCAGCACCAACACCAGCATCGGCATAATCGCTCCGTCTCAATACGGCAGCTGACATCGGACCGCCGTCTCTTCTTGCTATCCTTGTAACACCCGAAACAGGCAAACGTTACTCGCGCAAAGCGTCACGTAAGGCGGTAAATCTGCGGTCAGCGCCGCGAAAAGCGGCAGACAGTAAAGAAAAGCCAGCGGAAGGTTGAAAGAAAACAAATATCTCGCTCATACTGCCGTAACTCATCTCATAGCTTAAGGACATGCATCATGGCTGAAGAAACGATTTTCAGTAAAATTATCCGCCGCGAAATCCCGGCCGATATTGTTTATCAGGACGAGCTGGTCACGGCCTTTCGCGATATCTCGCCAAAAGCGCCGACGCACATTCTGGTCGTGCCGAATATCCTGATCCCTACCGCCAACGATGCGGTGGCGGGGCATGAAGCCGCGCTGGGCCGGATGATTGTGGTGGCCGCGAAAATCGCTAAACAGGAAGGGATCGCCGAGGACGGCTATCGTCTGATCATGAACTGCAATCAGCATGGCGGACAGGAAGTCTATCATATCCATTTGCATCTGGTTGGCGGTCGTCCGCTGGGCCCGATGCTGGCTGAATAACGTGCCGGAGGCACTATGATGCGGATTATCGTCCTGGGCGCCATGCTGGCGTTGCTGAGCGGCTGCGCCAGCGATCGCACGACCATTGATACTTCGCAGTCGCTGGTTATGGAATCATCGGTACTGTCGGCGGGGATCCTTACCGGCGAGCCGGTGATATCGGAGCATGAAGGGCAGCAGCGAGGCGCTTCGCAGCTCTATAACCAGCAGGAAAAACCCGTTACGCTCTACTATCGCTTTTACTGGTATGACGATAAAGGGCTGGAAATTCTGCCCTTCGAAGCGCCTCGCAAGATTACGGTCGCGCCGCATAGCAGTGTTGAAATATCGTCGCAAACGGGTAACCTGACGGCCAGTAAGGTTCGCCTTTACCTGTATCTGTAGGAGATTATTGCGTGGAAAGGAAGATAGCTAAACTCTCGGGCGTCATGTTGCTGGCGCTTATTCTTAGCGGCTGTGTGGTGCAACAGCAGCAACAGCCCGCGCCCGTCGAGCCGGTGCAGCCGGTTCCCGAACAGCCGCAGCCCGTGCCGACCCAGCCGCCGCCGCCGGAAACGGTGCCGCAGCCGCCTAAAATGCAGTCGATTAACTGGGATGCCAGCGTAACGCCGCTGGTGGCGCAAATGCTGAAAGCGGACGGCATCACGCCCGGTAGCGTATTGCTGATCGACGGCGTGAAAAACAGCACCAACGGCAGCCTGCAACGCGCCAAAGCCACCGCTTCGCTGCAAAGCGCGCTGCAAAATAACACCCAGTTCAAGCTGGTGACGCCTGAACAGCTTACTACCGCTAAACAGACGCTGGGACTGTCAGCCGAAGACAGCCTGAGCTCGCGCAGCAAAGCCGTCGGCCTGGCTCGCTACGTTGGCGCACAGTATGTGCTCTATACCAACGCTAAGGGCGACGTAAAATCGCCGGAACTGCAAATGCAGCTGATGCTGGTGCAGACTGGCGAAATCATCTGGTCGGGTAACGGTGTCGTACAGCATTGATCCCGCACTGAGCAGGCTGATTAAACAACGATTTCCGGCGGAGCGATCCGCCGGTTCTTTTTTTCCGCTGCACGGCCTGACGGGGCTGACGGCAAAGGTGGAGCTGGAAAGGGCGACGCTGCTGGCCCGCCATCAGCGACAGGATAATCCCGTGCCGGGCGTGGATCGCCAGCGTGAGTATCGTATTTTACGCAAGCTTTCCGGCTGCGATCTCGCGCCTGCCGCCTGCGGCTATGGTGATAACTGGCTGCTGCTGGGCTGGCAGCCGGGCGAGGCGCTGAGCGAGGCGGCCTTTCCCGGCGCGCTGGACGCGGTTGTCAGCGAGCTGGCAAGGCTGCACCAACAGCCGCTCAGCGGCTATCCTTTGCAGCTGCAAAAGCTGCTGGAGCGCTACTGGCAGCTCAGTCGGCCTGCACGGCGGCACTGCGGCTGGCTGCGGGCATTGCAGCGGCTACAGCGGCGCGGCGAGCCAAAACCGCTGCGGCGGGCGCTGCTGCATATGGATGTGCATCCGGGCAATCTGATCCGTCAGCAAAATAGCCTGCGGCTGATTGACTGGGAGTATGCCAGCGATGGCGATGTCGCGCTGGAGCTGGCCGCGCTGGTAGCAGGAAACGCGCTGGATGCTGAGCAGCAGCGCGCGCTAACCGAGCGCTATGCCGCGCTGCAACGGCTGGATGCGGCAAGGCTACGGCAGCAGATGGCGCGCTGGCAGCCCTGGCTGACGCTGCTGGCGGCAAGCTGGTACGAGCTGCGCTGGCAGCAGAGCGGCGAACAGACGTTTTATACGCTGGCGGCACAGGCCTGGCAGCGAGTTCGATCATAAGAGGTAATCTGTGGGACCGGTAATGTTAGATGTGCTCGGTTACGAGCTGGACGCGGAAGAGCGGGAAATTTTACAGCATCCGCTGGTGGGCGGGCTAATCCTGTTTACCCGCAACTACCACGATCCTGAGCAGCTTCAGGAGCTGATCAGGCAGATCCGCGCGGCCTCGCGTCACCGCCTGGCGATCGCGGTCGATCAGGAGGGCGGGCGCGTGCAGCGCTTCCGCGAAGGCTTTACGCGCCTGCCTGCGATGCAATCTTTTGCCGCGCTGAACAGCGAAGCCGAAGCGGCAAGGCTGGCGCAGGAAGCGGGCTGGCTGATGGCTGCCGAAATGATCGCGATGGATATTGATATCAGCTTCGCGCCCGTACTGGATATAGGACACGGCAGCGCGGCAATCGGCGAACGCAGTTTCCATGACGATCCTGCCGTGGCGCTGGCGATGGCGCGCCGTTTTATTGATGGCATGCATGAAGCGGGTATGAAAACCACCGGCAAGCATTTTCCCGGTCACGGTGCGGTAAGCGCGGACTCGCATAAAGAAACGCCGCGCGACGATCGTCCCGAAGCGATGATTCGTCAGCACGATATGCAGATCTTTAAGCAGCTGATTGACGAAAACAGGCTGGATGCGGTGATGCCTGCGCACGTTATCTATACTCAGGTAGACCCGCATCCGGCCAGCGGTTCCTCGCACTGGTTGAAAAAAGTGCTGCGCAAAGAGCTGGGTTTCGACGGCGTGATTTTTTCCGACGATCTGTCGATGGAAGGCGCAGCGATTATGGGCAGCTATGCCGAACGCGGTCAGGCTTCGCTGGACGCCGGCTGCGATATGATCCTGGTCTGCAACAACCGTCAGGGCGCCGTCAGCGTGCTGGATAATCTGTCGCCGATCAATGCCGAACGCGCCACGCAGCTGTACCATCGTGGCACGTTTACCCGCCAGCAGCTGCTGGCTTCGCCGCGCTGGAAAGAGAGCAGCCAGGCGTTAAGCAAGCTGCAAACCCGCTGGCTGGAGCAGCGAGGCTGACGCATACACCACAGGAGAAGGGCGATGATCATCTATCTGCACGGGTTTGATTCAACCAGTCCCGGCAATCATGAAAAAGTGCTGCAGCTGCAGTTTATCGATCCCGATGTACGGCTGTTGAGCTACAGCACGCTGCATCCTAAACATGATATGCAGTATTTGCTGAATGAAACCCACAAGCTTCTGAGCAGCAGCGACGATGAACGCGTGCTGATCTGCGGCGTAGGGTTAGGCGGTTATTGGGCCGAGCGCATCGGCTTTCTGAACGATATCCGTCAGGTAATGTTCAATCCCAACCTGTGGCCAGAAGAAAACATGCCGGGCAAAATCGACAGGCCTGAAGAGTATGTGGACATTGCCACCAAGTGCGTCAGCAACTTTCGGGAAAAAAACCGCGATCGCTGCCTGGTGATCCTCTCCCGACGCGACGAGGCGCTGGACAGCCAGCGTAGCGCGTCAACGTTGGGTGACTATTATGAAATCGTCTGGGATGACCACCAGCCGCATAAATTCAAAAACATCTCCTCGCACCTGCAGCGGATCAAAGCATTTAAAACGCTGGGCTAGCCGCTAACGCTCGCCCGCCTTATCCCGGCGGGCAGCAAACGTTCACAAGCTTTTCTTCATCGGTCACTGCCCCGGCATAATATTACTCGCGGCGGCGGCCTGGCCGAATGTTGCTAACGTCGCTGATATCCCTGTCCGGATACGCCGCGCTTTCATGTTCCACAATCACCACGCTGTTATTCGGCATGTCAGCCAGCAGAAAGGCTACCGCGCCTGCCTGGCTATGACCACGTAATTGACTGTTTATATCAGCATCCTTTCAAACCAGCCTTTTTAAATAGCCGCTGTGTAGCTCATGTACGCACCCGTAAATAGCGATGTCTCTTCCCGCTTTGATTGCTGATTTAACAGGCCAGGCATTAATTAAATTCACCGCCTGCGCCATAAGGTGGTATTCGGTTAATTTTTCCTTCCCTGTCGTGGCTATTTTCATTTCAGGCTGGAAAACAGCCATCCAGTCGTTAAGCGAGTCGTACAGTTTTTGCAGATAGCGGGTTAACGGATCGGAAAAAAGCGGCGCGTTGACCTGCTGCAACGCCAGCGCGGCCTGGATACCGTCGCAGTCGTAGTGGCCGCACAGGATCAGGGTATCAATCTGCAAATGCCCGAGCGCGTATTGCAGCACGCTCATCAGGCTCTCATCCTCTTCCAGCACCATATTGGCGATATTACGGTGCACAAAAAGCTCACCGGGATGAGCGTTAGTTAATACCTCGGCGGGCACCCGGCTGTCCGAGCAGCCTATCCATAGCGCCTGCGGCGGCTTGGCGGCCATCAGATTTAAAAAGTAATTTGGATCGCGGTTTGCCTGCTGCTGCGCCCAGCTGCGGTTTTGTGCCAGCAGTCTGTTCAATATCTTCATTCCTTTTCCCTCTTCCTTTTTCGGCAGAATAGCCGGAATAGCTTAAGAGGATATTAATAACTAAGCCTGCTGCAAGTTTTTCAGGGTAATTACTATTAAATATGCCGGGTTTTTTATTGGAGCCTGATTTGGTTGTTTTAGTATATATTTAAATACGATTACCACAGGTGATTGCAGGACAATAAAATAAACTGAAAAAGGGGACGTCATATTTACTCCACCCAATCGGAGCGGGTATCGGTCAATTATTCCTGTTGAGTCGCATTATCAGAGATAAAAAATCACTCAGGTGGTGAAATAAACGCCTTGCGGACGCACCTTATCCTCCCCGAAACACGGAAAATTATTCAGCAAAAACAGCGTGCTAATAAGAAATGGTTGAAAAAAATTGACCTGTATCAATTTTTACAGGACGGCCGATTTCCCGCGTGCTATTCTGCCTGCAGATAGCGAATAAATCGCCAACCCTATGTTAATTAAGGATATTATTTAACCTTTAATTAACGACTGGTTCACAATTTAAGGGGGTCGTTTGACTACACCAATGAAGAAGATTGTTATTGTCGGCGGAGGAGCCGGCGGGCTTGAGCTGGCGACACAGCTTGGTCAGAAACTGGGACGGAAAAAAAAGGCGGAAATAACCCTGGTGGACCGTAATCACAGCCATCTCTGGAAGCCGCTGCTGCACGAAGTCGCGACCGGATCGCTGGATGAAGGGATTGACGCGCTGAGCTATCTGGCCCACGCCCGCAATCATCACTTCCAGTTCCAGCTGGGCACGCTGACCGAAATCGATCGGGACAATAAAAAATTACAGCTGGCGGAAATCCGCAACGAGCAGGGCGAGCTGCTGGTGCCGGAACGCGAAGTGGCGTACGACACGCTGGTCATGGCGCTGGGCAGCACCTCCAACGACTTCGGCACGCCGGGCGTTAAGGATCACTGCATTTTCCTGGATAACCCGCACCAGGCGCGCCGTTTTCATAATGAAATGCTGAACCTGTTCCTGAAATTCTCCGCCAGCGAAGGGCGCCAGGAGCAGGTGAATATTGCTATCGTCGGCGGCGGCGCGACCGGCGTAGAGCTTTCCGCCGAGCTGCATAACGCGGTGAAACAGCTGCACAGCTATGGCTATAAAGGTCTGAACAACAGCGCGCTGAACGTCACGCTGGTAGAGGCGGGCGAGCGTATTTTGCCTGCGCTGCCGCCGCGCATTTCCACCGCTGCGCATCAGGAGCTGACTAAGCTGGGCGTACGCGTGCTGACGCAGACGATGGTGACCAGCGCCGATGAAAATGGCCTGCATACCAAATCGGGTGAATTTATCAATGCCGATCTGATGGTCTGGGCGGCGGGTATCAAAGCGCCGGACTTTATGAAAGAAATTGGCGGGCTGGAAACCAACCGTATTAACCAGCTGGTGGTAGAGCCAACGCTGCAAACGACCCGCGATCCGGATATCTACGCGATTGGCGACTGCGCTTCGTGTGCGCTGCCGTCTGGCGGCTTTGTGCCTCCTCGCGCGCAGTCAGCGCATCAGATGGCGTCGCGCGTGCTGGATAACATTCTGGCACAGATGAAAGGACGCGAGCAGAAAGCCTATGTTTATAAGGATCACGGCTCGCTGGTTTCGCTCTCGCGTTTCAGCACGGTCGGCAGCCTGATGGGCAACCTGATGCGCGGTTCAATGATGGTTGAAGGACGCATCGCGCGCTTTGTCTATATCTCGCTTTATCGTATGCACCAGGTCGCGCTGCACGGCTACTTTAAAACCGGCCTGATGATGCTGGTGGGCAGCATTAACCGGGTTATCCGTCCGCGCCTTAAGCTGCACTAAGTAAAATCAGGACCGCCTGATCTATAGTAACAGGGCTTATAACGATACCGTCGTTATAAGCCCTTCTTCTGCCGTATCCCTCCTAAGAACTCTCTTAAAAGCTTTTGCATTTGACTTTAAACATTTATTTCGTCCTGAATTCTTATTGTCATAACTGGTCCTGATAAGCACACTTTACCGGACAAAGCGCGTCGCGTATGGCCCGGACTCTGCGGCTGGCGACGATGCGTAATAACCGTTTCAGGAGACAGCCCTGTGAATAAATCAATGTTGGCAGGTATCGGAATTGGCGTAGCGGCCGCGCTGGGCGTTGCCGCTGTAGCAGGCATGAATGTATTCGAGCGTGAGCCGCAGTTTGCTCAGGTGCTCTCCGCCACGCCAATCAAAGAGACGACGAAAAATCCGCGTCAGGAGTGCCGTAACGTCACGCTGACTCACCGGCGTGCCGTGCAGGATGAGAACCGTATCGCCGGTTCCGTACTGGGCGCGGTGGCGGGCGGCGTGCTGGGT
>Ga0268256_1001007_pt1 | contig 19121 bp, 16 predicted proteins | sample AgamicAtAmrz_FD_200247 | JGI IMG/M metagenome (GOLD analysis project Ga0268256, IMG submission 200247) | Agave microbial communities from Guanajuato, Mexico - At.Am.rz (v2) (version 3) | ecosystem: Host-associated > Plants > Roots > Rhizosphere | place: Guanajato, Mexico | collected 2012-06-07
GGTCTACAGGGTCTACAGGGTCTACAGGGTCTACAGGGTCTACAGGGTCTACAGGGTCTACAGGGTCTACAGGGTCTACAGGGTCTACAGGGTCTACAGGGTCTACAGGGTCAATTGGGTCTACAGGGTCTACAGGGTCAATCGGGTTTTCACCGTTGATATTGATCCCTTTGAAGTAGAAAGGGGACATATCGATATTCTGCTGCACAATCGGGCAGCCCATACCTTCACGACCGGCGTTAACCAGCAGGCCGTTATCGTTATCGATAGTCCAGGTGAACAGACCGCCCAGGCCTTTTTCGATCACATAACGCGCTTTTTCACGTACGGTACGTGGCGTATCGATAGAGTGGAAAACTTTAGACGTCGGGCTGTACAGATAATCTGCGCAGGCTTCGTCATCGGTATACACGTTGTAACCGTTACGGCCAGACTGGTTTTCCAGATCCAGGTAGTTGTTGATAATGTCATAGTATTCAACACAGCCGGACTCAAAAGTCCCCACGGTAGTACCGCTACCATCGTAAGAACCCTTCAGCGGAGAGAAGGATTCAATGTTGCCGCCCTTGGCGCTACGTGAATAGCCTGCATAACCGATGTTGATGGCTTCAGGATCCACACCCAGGTTCAGCAGATACTCAACCGCTTCTTCCAGACTGTAGGTGCTGTTTTTGGTTTTATACAGGTTGGCGTGATGGGCCAGGCCGTCCGCCCACGGCGTACCGAAGAAGTCATAGGTCATCAGGTTGATGCCGTACAAACCCACTTCCAGCAGGCCTTTGATATTAGAATGCTGCAACACATCCACGTTAGCGGAAGACGCGATACTGATTTTCACGTGTTTCATGCTGTTAGCATCAAGCGCCTTACGCAGGCTGGAGATCAGCGCCACGTAGTTCTCACCATCTTCCGGGCCGTGTGGGTTACCCGCGCCTGCAGCATTTGGATATTCCCAGTCGATATCGATTTCAGAAAACATCGGGAAGCGGTCGAAGAACCAGATAATGCTGGCTACCAGCGTATCAATCGCGCTCTGGCTTTTCGCCAGCTCGTGGAAGGCTTCGCTCATCGTCCAGCCGCCGAGGCTGAAGGAAAGCGCCAGATCGTGACCCTGAGCTTTTGCATCAATCTGCAATTTACGCATCGCGCCCAGCACGCCCTGCAGGTTAGGGTGATCCTGATAGAAACAGTCGCCTTCGCCATCGGACGGATAGGTGGTGCCCGGGCCAAAACCAAATGCTTTCCAGCCGCTGAAGCCGCAGTTGATATAAGACTGGCAATCGGCCCACGGATCCAGGATGGTCATTTCGTTGGCTTTCTTGCCGGTCCAGGCCGCAGCCTGATCGATTTTTTCTTTATTAGCGCCTTTATCACCGACGATACCGGTAAAACCAAAAATGATTTTATCGTAGGCGGTTGGGTCTAACTTAGTGATATCAATCCCACGGCCGCGATTGGCTTTAAGAATGTTGCCATTATTATCAACCTGACGCTGATCGTAATGCGCCCAGTCAGTGTAATAGCCAAAGATTTTAGGTTTATTGGCGGTGTTATATTTGTTGTATACACGTTTTGCTACGCGACCTGAAGTGTAACTAAATTCTGAAGTGTTCATTACCGGGTTAAATCCATCTGCGGCATAAGACTGTTCTGTAAGAATGTCTTGTTGAATCAACTTGCTCATTGCAAATCCTTATATGATAAAAGTTAGTGTACTCAGCGCCATCGATTAAGCTGGCCGACAAACTTTTACCCGATACGGAAAAGCATACCAGTTACAAATAAAGAATAATTATCAGCTCACTCCTGCCCGCCCCGAAATAACATTAATAAGCCAGCTATCGGCCAGACTGCGTGCGTGAGTCTGGGGACAGGCAGGATAAATAACCCCAGACCGGATAAACGACCTTCGAATAACAAGACTCTGTTCTCTTTTATCAATGACGGATAAACAATAATTAGAACCTCGCTTAACATTGCGCGCGGCAAAACCGCTACAGACCCTTGACCGGCGCGGATTACCGCCTTCTGGCGTGCACTTTCTGCAATGCCTGTGCTAATAATTACAACCCGTCTTTATCTTTTCTGCTGGTATATTCCTGCCACCAACAGAGCGAAGCAGTTAAGCAGAGCGATATCTGCTAAAAAATAAAAAGAATATTAAAGCAAACATTAATAAGGATTTGCAGAGGCTATACAAAGCCTTTTACCATCGCTGTTTTTTTTAATCTATTACTGGTTTCCCCACTTAACAGGTCACAGTCATGAACGAAGAAATTTATCTTGGTAACAATATTTATCTCTCAGAGGAGAGAAATCATCTGATCAATGGCAACATTACATTAACCATCAGCGAAAAAGAGAAACGATTGCTGAGCTATTTCCTTCGCAACCCGGAAAAAGAGCTGACAAAAAGCCATTTGATTACGGCAATCTGGGAAAGCCGGGCTGCGACTATCGATGACGCCAACCTGACTCAGCTGGTTTATAAAATACGCCGCGATTTAGCTGCGGTGAACCTCAGAAACTGTATTAAAACGATACCGGGCAAAGGCTATATCTATATTCCGGAGAAAAAGAAAGCAGTGCAGGAACCTGTGATGGCGGACGCTGGCAGCAGCAAGACGGAATGCCTTATCTGTTCAGCGCTTACTATCATCGCCACCGTTATGGCGTTGTGCACGCTTTGCTTTTTCTTCTGGCGTAGCTGAACGTTTAACGCTCAGTTTAATTACAACATTAAATATAGTGTTTTATCCGATCGGGATTTCCTGCAGCGCGCCCTGTGCCGCCCCTTCGACAATAAAAAAAGGCCAGGCAGTTTCCTGTCTGGCCTTTCTGCTTAAACCTGAATTACATCGCTTTTTTGGTCAACTCGATCACGCGCAGTTTGGCGATCGCTTTAGCCAGTTCAGCCGACGCGGCAGCAAAGTCCACATCGCCGTGAGAGCCACTCATGTGCTCCTCGGCTTTGCGTTTCGCTTCCATCGCGCGGGCCTCGTCGAGGTCGGTGCCGCGGATCGCCGTATCAGCCAGCACGGTAGCCGCGCCTGGCTGTACTTCCAACATGCCGCCGGAGAGATAGATATACTCTTCGTCGCCCTGTTCTTTAACGATGCGAACCATACCAGGTTTAATGGCGGTCAGCAGCGGGGCGTGGCCAGGATGGATCCCCAGCTCGCCTTCGCTACCTGACACCTGAATACGCTGCACAGTGCCGGAGAACATCTGCTGTTCTGCACTGACCACGTCCAGGTGAAAAGTCATAGCCATAATTAACCTCCCGGGAAACCGTTATTACAGTTTCTTCGCTTTTTCCACGGCTTCTTCGATGGAACCAACCATGTAGAAAGCCTGCTCTGGCAGATGGTCGAATTCACCGTCCATGATGCCTTTAAAGCCACGGATGGTATCTTTCAGCGACACATACTTGCCCGGAGAACCGGTGAAGACTTCTGCCACAAAGAACGGCTGAGACAGGAAGCGCTGCATCTTACGAGAGCGAGCAACAACCAGCTTGTCGTCTTCAGACAGCTCGTCCATCCCGAGGATAGCGATGATGTCTTTCAGTTCCTGGTAACGCTGCAGCAGAGACTGCACGCCACGAGCCACGTCGTAGTGTTCCTGACCAACAACCAGCGGATCCAGCTGACGGCTGGTAGAATCCAGTGGATCAACCGCCGGGTAGATACCCAGAGACGCGATCTGACGGCTCAGTACCACGGTTGCGTCTAAGTGAGCAAAGGTGGTGGCTGGCGATGGGTCAGTCAAGTCATCCGCAGGCACGTAAACGGCCTGTACGGAGGTGATAGAACCGGTTTTGGTTGAGGTGATACGTTCCTGCAGAACGCCCATCTCTTCCGCCAGCGTTGGCTGGTAGCCTACCGCTGATGGCATACGACCCAGCAGCGCGGACACTTCGGTACCGGCCAGGGTGTAACGGTAGATGTTATCGATGAACAGCAGTACGTCACGACCTTCATCACGGAATTTTTCCGCCATGGTCAGGCCAGTCAGGGCAACGCGCAGACGGTTTCCTGGTGGCTCGTTCATCTGGCCGTAGACCAGAGATACTTTGTCGATAACGTTGGAGTCGGTCATCTCGTGATAGAAGTCGTTACCCTCACGGGTACGCTCGCCCACGCCGGCAAATACGGAGAAACCTGAGTGCTCAGCCGCAATGTTACGGATCAGCTCCATCATGTTTACGGTTTTACCTACACCCGCGCCGCCGAACAGACCAACTTTACCGCCCTTCGCGAACGGACACATCAGGTCGATTACCTTGATACCGGTTTCCAGCAGCTCCTGAGAGTTGGACTGGTCTTCGTATGAAGGTGCAGAACGGTGGATCGCCCAACGCTCTTCTTCGCCGATGTCGCCTTTCATGTCGATTGGCTCGCCCAGCACGTTCATGATACGGCCAAGCGTTGCGGTACCTACCGGTACTTCGATTGGGTGCGCAAGGTCAGCGACTTCCAGACCGCGCTTCAGGCCGTCGGAAGAACCCATTGCGATGGCGCGAACCACGCCACCACCCAGCTGCTGCTGTACTTCCAGCACCAGACGGGTATCACCATTTTTAGTCTCAAGCGCGCTGTACACTTGTGGTACTGCGTCCTGAGGAAATTCGACGTCAACAACGGCGCCGATTACCTGGACAATTTTTCCAGTAGCCATCTTGAATCCTCTACCTAATTCATTAAACCTGGTTAAACCGCGGAGGCTCCACCGACAATCTCGGTAAGTTCCTGGGTGATGCTGGCCTGACGAGCTTTGTTGTATACCAACTGCAGCTCTTTGATCAGGTTTCCGCCGTTGTCGGTCGCAGCTTTCATCGCCACCATACGCGCGGCCTGCTCGCTGGCCAGGTTTTCTACAACACCCTGGTAAACCTGAGACTCGACGTAGCGACGCAGTAACGTGTCCAGCAGCGCTTTCGGATCCGGTTCATACAGATAATCCCAGGTACTCTTCTTCACTACGCCTTCTTCCGGATCTGCTGGCGGTAACGGCAGCAGCTGGATGATTTGCGGTGACTGGGACATGGTGTTGATAAATTTGTTGCTGACAACATAGAGCTTGTCGATACGACCTTCGTCGTAAGCCTGCAGCATGACTTTTACCGGGCCGATCAGATCGGACAGGGAAGGCTTGTCGCCCATGCCCGTCACCTGAGCAACCACGTTGCCGCCGACAGCGCCGAAAAATGAAACACCTTTAGAGCCGATAATCGCCAGATCGCTCTCGACGCCTTTATCCGCCCAGCCTTTCATATCAGCCAGCACTCTTTTGAACAGGTTAATGTTCAAACCACCACAAAGCCCGCGGTCGGTAGACACGACCAGGTAGCCGACGCGCTTAACGTCGCGCTCCTCCAGGTAAGGGTGCTTGTATTCCAGATTGCCTAACGCAATGTGACCAATCACTTTGCGCATGGTCTCTGCATAAGGACGGCTGGCCGCCATGCGTTCCTGCGATTTACGCATTTTGGAGGCGGCGACCATTTCCATCGCTTTGGTGATCTTTTGCGTATTTTGAACGCTTCCGATCTTACTACGTATCTCTTTTGCGCCGGCCATAAGCTTCTCCTCAAAGCCTTGCGGCCTGCCCCGGAAGGGACAAGCCGCCAGACATTACCAGGACTGGGTTTTCTTGAACGTTTCGAGCAGAGCTTTCAGCTTCGCTTCGATATCGTTGTTGTAGTTACCAGCCTGGTTGATTTCCGCCATCAGCTCGCTGTGGTCGCGATCTGCATAAGCCAGAAGCGCTGCTTCGAAGCTGCCGATTTTCGCCAGCTCAACGTCGTTCAGGAAGCCACGCTCGGCGGCAAACAGCACCAGACCCTGCTGCGCTACGGACATCGGCGCATACTGTTTCTGTTTCAGCAGCTCGGTCACTTTCTGACCGTGGCTCAGCTGTTTACGGGTTGCTTCGTCCAGATCGGAAGCGAACTGAGAGAACGCTGCCAGTTCACGATACTGCGCCAGCGCGGTACGAATACCACCGGACAGTTTCTTGATGATCTTGGTCTGCGCAGCGCCACCCACACGGGATACGGAGATCCCTGGGTTAACTGCCGGACGAATACCGGAGTTGAACAGGTTAGTTTCCAGGAAGATCTGACCATCGGTAATCGAGATTACGTTGGTCGGAACGAACGCGGAAACGTCGCCAGCCTGAGTTTCGATGATCGGCAGCGCGGTCAGAGAACCGGTTTTACCTTTTACTGCACCGTTAGTGAAGCGCTCAACGTAGTCGGCGCTCACGCGGGAAGCACGTTCCAGCAGACGGGAGTGGAGGTAGAACACGTCGCCAGGGAAAGCTTCACGACCTGGTGGACGGCGCAGCAGCAGAGAAACCTGACGGTATGCAACGGCCTGCTTGGACAGGTCATCATATACGATCAGCGCGTCTTCACCGCGGTCACGGAAGTATTCGCCCATGGCGCAACCTGCATACGGTGCCAGGTACTGCAGCGCAGCAGACTCGGAAGCGGTAGCCACAACCACGATAGTGTTAGCCAGCGCGTTGTGTTCTTCCAGCTTACGTACCACGTTAGCGATGGTAGAAGCCTTCTGGCCGATAGCCACGTACACGCACTTGATGCCGGAATCGCGCTGGTTGATGATCGCATCGATCGCCATCGCGGTTTTACCGGTCTGACGGTCGCCGATGATCAGCTCACGCTGGCCACGGCCGATTGGGATCATCGCATCCACAGACTTATAACCAGTCTGTACAGGCTGGTCGACCGACTGACGGTCGATAACGCCTGGCGCAATCACTTCGATTGGCGAGAAGCCGTCGTTATCAATGGCGCCTTTGCCATCGATAGGTGCACCCAGGGTGTTCACCACACGACCCAGCAGGCCACGGCCTACCGGAACTTCCAGGATACGACCGGTACACTTAACCTTCATGCCTTCGGCGAGGTCAGCGTATGGGCCCATTACTACGGCACCTACGGAGTCGCGCTCCAGGTTCAGTGCGATAGCGAAGCGGTTGCCCGGCAGTGCGATCATCTCACCCTGCATAACATCGGCCAGGCCGTTTACGCGGATGATGCCGTCGCTGACGGAAACGATAGTACCTTCATTGTGAGCTTCGCTCACGACATTGAACTGAGCAATGCGCTGCTTGATCAGTTCGCTGATTTCGGTGGAATTCAGTTGCATATGCTCCAGTCCCCTTAAGACTGCAAGTCGTCTGCAAGGCGCTCAAGACGGCCGCGTACGCTGCCATCAATGACCATATCACCCGCACGGATGATTACACCTGCCATTACAGACTTATCAATTTTGCAATTCAGCTTAACTTTGCGTGACAGACGTTTTTCCATAGCGGCGCTGATTTTGGTCAGCTGTTCGTCACTCAGTGTAGTGGAAGAGATCACCTCAACGTCCGCGGTCGCATCGTATGCGGCGCGTAGCTGGATAAACTGAGCCAGTACATCGGGAAGCGCTGGTAAACGTTTGTTCTCAGCCATGACCTTAATCAGGTTCTGGCCGGCTTCATCGAGTTGATCACCACAGATAGCGATGAACCGTGCAGACAACGCTTCCGGCGCTAATGCGCCGGAAAGGAGTTCTGCCACTTGTTCATTGCTGGCTACTTCGGTAGCGAACGCCAGCATCTGCTGCCAGCGATCGACATTCTGATGCTCAACAGCAAAGTCAAAAGCTGCTTTGGCGTAGGGGCGAGCTACAGTAGTAAATTCAGACATCAGCCCCTTCCTCCTTACAGTTCAGCGACCAGTTTATCAACGATGTCGCTGTTAGCAGCTTCATCCACGGAACGTTCAATGATTTTCTCGGCGCCGGCGATAGCCAGCATCGCGACCTGCTTACGCAACTCTTCACGTGCACGTTTGCGTTCGGCGTCAATTTCAGCCTGCGCCTGGGTGACGATCTTGTTACGTTCCTGCTCAGCTTCGGCTTTCGCTTCGTCCAGGATCTGCGAACGACGTTTATTAGCCTGTTCGATGATAACCTGAGCTTCTTCTTTCGCTTTTTTCAGCTGGTCGGACGCATCAGCCTGCGCGAGATCCAAATCTTTTTTGGCACGTTCTGCGGAAGCAAGGCCGTCAGCAACTTCTTTCTGGCGCTTTTCGATAGCAGCCATCAGCGGCGGCCATACGTACTTCATGCAGAACACTACAAACAGGATGAACGCGATGGCCTGGCCGAGGATTGTTGCGTTTAAGTTCACTGCACAATGCCTCTTGTTAAGTTAACTTTTTTCTCCGGTCTGACGACCGGCAGAAGCCGTTCATCGTCGAACTCGCGTCCAACGATGAACATCAGGGTTAGGCGACGGCGAACATCACATACAGACCCAGACCAACAGCGATCATTGGGATTGCATCCACCAGACCCATTACAACAAAGAACTGCGTACGCAGCAGAGGGATCAGATCCGGTTGACGCGCGGCGCCTTCCAGGAATTTACCTCCGAGGATGCCGATACCGATCGCAGCACCGATTGCCGCTAAGCCCATCATCACAGCGGCAGCCATGTACAGCAGATCCATATTCAGGTTTTCCATGACAGTCTCCAGTTTGTTTCAGTTAAAACGCAGTAGTGTTGATAAAAAAATCAGTGTTCTTCAGATGCCATCGACAGATAGACAATCGTCAGTACCATGAAAATGAAAGCCTGTAACGAAATGATCAGGATGTGGAAAATGGCCCATGGCACACTCAGAACCCACTGTGACCACCACGGCAACAGGCCGGCAATCAGGATAAAAATCAATTCACCCGCATACATGTTGCCGAACAGTCGCAGACCGAGAGAAACCGGTTTGGACAGCAGGCTCACGCCTTCAAGGATCAGGTTGATCGGAATGAAGACAGGATGATTGAAGGGTTGCAATGTCAGCTCTTTAGTAAAGCCCCCAATGCCTTTCATCTTGACGCTGTAGAACAGAATCAAAATAAATACGCCCAGCGCCATAGACAGCGTGATGTTCACGTCGGCTGAAGGCACAACACGCAACGCTGGCAGACCCAGAACGTGCTCGCCGATATACGGCAGCAGATCGATAGGCAGCAGGTCCATGAAGTTCATCAGGAAGACCCAGACGAAAATCGTCAGAGCCAGCGGTGCGATTACTTTGCTTTTACCGTGGTACATGTCGCGGACGTTGTTGTCGACGAAGCCAACAACCAGTTCAATCGCCGCCTGCAGTTTTCCCGGAACGCCGCTGGTGGCTGATTTCGCAACTTTGCGAAACAGCACCAGGAATACCAGTCCCAGCACCACAGAGAAAAACATGGAGTCAATATTTAATACCCAGAACGACGGTGCGTCGTGCGGATTCACTAGCTCGAAGGTACGCAGGTCCAGCTGAAGGTTATTCAGGTGGTGACCTATGTATTCCTGCGGCGTAGAGATTTCTCCTGCAGCCATGATGCCTCTTACCCTTTGTTGTTAATTACAGCCGGTGCGACGATTTGCACAATCAGCACCGATAACCAGGTCAGTCCGAGCGGCGTAAATGCCGCCCCAAACACCGCCAGCGCCACGACAAGCAGAAGAATGGTTGCCAGAACCTTCAGCACTTCACCCAGAGCGAAGCTCCAGGCCACGCGTCCTTTAACCGGGTCTCCTGCCTGATGACGCCAGGCAAAAATCATAAACAATACGTTCGGTAGCCAGGCCGCCAGTCCACCCGCAAGCGCGGACAGGCCCCAGGTCAACTCTTTCAGGGCGAACAGCGCGCCGATTATGACAAAAATCACCAGCTGAAGAAGCAGCACGGTTCGGGCAAATTTCACTCTGTAAAGGGACACTGACATGACGCTGAAACTCTCCTGCCCCGTCGGGGGTATGTCGCGTGTCGTATAAAACTGCCTTTGCCGCTTTGAGTCAAGCAGCAAAAAACGAGCAAATTATACGGCGCGCCCCTGCGATTTCAATGGATAAGTAGCGAAATGGTGAACAATTATTTAAATTTCTTTCGCGGGCGCGCTTTTTCAAAACTGTCAGGAATGGCCGACAAGCGGAAAATGCATACGATAAAGGCCAAATATCGCTCATAAAGCGTGCGGAAGATCACAATTCAGTAATATTTTATCCGCATTCCGTTAAGGAATATTCTTAATATCGCTCAGAAAAATATAATTATATCAATAACATTCAACTACTTACTATTTTTTACCGTAAAACCAGCCTGCCAGCCGGATTAAAAGTGTTAATTGACAGTCATTGCAGCCAAAATTTCAGGCTAATCCGCCAGGCAAGCAAAATAAATATCACCACATTATTTTTCACTTCGCGCTGAAAAAGGCGGATCTCGTCCCGAAGAGGTAATATCCTTGATAACACTTTGTGAAATTAACGTTAAATGTAACCAGGTGTGAACGATAATTTCTGCGCGTCATTTTAACCTTACTGAAACATTCCCACCTGAAAAAAAATCACCGCGTATCGCCCGAAAGGCTAAATTTTCGTCGGGCTTTTTAGCCTTTCGCGTTACCTGCGCCTTCCTCTCCCCTGCCCTGCCGGGCTGACTTAACTAAAATCGGGTTTGGTAAGCCTGTGCCGTTCAGCCGCTTTGCTGAATAATCAGGCGATAATACGGTAAAAAATTCGGCTTTTCAGCGTTATTTTCAGGTAAATCACGTTCAATCAGCGCTGCTTGCTGCCAGATTTTGCGGATTAATTACCACCAGGTGACGTTCGCCTTCCAGTTCAGGAACGAGAAGCTTCACCGTCTTGTGATGGGTAAAACCTGCCGGCAGCGCGTCGATCTCATCCTGCGGCACAACGCCTTTCAGCGCATAAAATCGCCCTTTTTCGCCAGGCAGATGATGGCACCAGCTCAGCATATCGTTCAGAGAGGCGAAGGCCCGACTGATCACGCCATCAAAAGGCGGCTCGGCAGGAAACACCTCTACCCTGCTCTGTACCGGATCGATATTTTCCAGTTTCAGCTCATGCTGTACCTGCTTAAGAAAGCGTATGCGCTTGCCCAGGCTGTCCAGCAGCGTGAAGTGCGCTTCAGGACGGACGATAGCGAGCGGTACGCCCGGCAGCCCTGGTCCCGTGCCCACATCGATAAAACGGCTTCCTTCCAGATAAGGCTCAACCACGATGCTGTCCATGATATGCCGTACCAGCATCTGCTGCGGGTCACGCACCGACGTCAGGTTATAAGCCTTGTTCCATTTATGCAGCAGCTCAACGTAGCCTGTCAGCTGCTCTTTTTGTCGATCGGTCAGGAAAATATTGGCGGCTTTCAGCAGCGCGGAAAGTTTATTAATCACGATTACATCCAAATCAGTTAAAGGGACGACCGTAGCCGCCCCGCGAAGCATCAGGCGCTTTTGCGCAGCAGCCCCTGCTTTTTCAGGTAGATCAGAAGAATGGAAATAGCCGCAGGCGTGATCCCTGAAATACGCGAAGCCTGACCTATCGATCCCGGCTTGTGATCGTTCAGCTTGGCGATCGCCTCGTTAGAAAGGCCGCTGACCTGACGGTAATCCAGCTCCACCGGCAGCAGCGTGTTCTCGTTGCGCAGCTGGCGATCGATCTCTTCCTGCTGGCGGGCGATATAGCCTTCGTATTTCACCTGAATTTCAACCTGCTCGGCGGCCTGAGCGTCGCTTAAGGCGGGCGCAAAGGTGCTGAGCGTCATCAGCTGCTGATAGGTCATCTCTGGACGACGCAGCAGATCTTCGCCGTTGGCTTCTTTGGTCAGCGCGGCGCTCAGTACGCCATTCACTTCATCCACGGCTTCAGATTTAGGATGCACCCAGATGTCGCGCAGACGCTGACGCTCCTGCTCAATGCTCTCCAGCTTCTCGTTAAAGCGCGCCCAGCGGGCATCGTCTACCAGACCCAGCTCGCGGCCTTCGGCGGTCAGACGCAGATCGGCGTTGTCTTCACGCAGCATCAGACGGTATTCCGCCCTGGAGGTGAACATGCGGTACGGCTCTTTGGTGCCCAGCGTGCAGAGATCGTCAACCAGCACGCCCAGATAGGCCTGATCGCGACGCGGCGCCCAGGTCTCTTTGTCCGCAGAGAGGCGACCGGCATTCAGCCCAGCCAGCAAACCTTGCGCCGCGGCTTCTTCATAGCCTGTCGTGCCGTTGATCTGACCGGCAAAGAACAGACCTTCGATAAATTTGCTTTCCAGCGTTGGCTTCAGATCGCGCGGATCGAAGAAGTCATATTCGATGGCATAGCCCGGACGGACGATCTTCGCGTTTTCCAGGCCCTGCATAGAGCGAACAATCTGCATCTGGACATCAAACGGCAGGCTGGTGGAGATGCCGTTTGGATAAATTTCATTGCTGGTCAGCCCTTCCGGCTCCAGGAAGATCTGGTGCGCGTTGCGATCGGCAAAGCGCATCACCTTGTCTTCGATGGAAGGACAGTAGCGTGGGCCAACGCCTTCGATCACGCCAGCGTACATTGGGCTGCGATCCAGGTTGCTGCGGATGACGTCGTGCGTTTTCTCGTTGGTATAGGTGATGTAGCAAGGCACCTGCTGTGGGTGCTGCGCCACGTTGCCCATAAACGAGAAGACCGGCAGCGGCGTATCGCCATGCTGCGGAGCCAGCACGCTGAAATCAATCGTGCGCGCATCGATACGCGGTGGCGTACCGGTTTTCAGACGGCTGACGCGCAAAGGCAGTTCACGCAGGCGACGAGCCAGCGGGATCGAAGGCGGATCGCCAGCACGGCCGCCGCTGTAGTTATCCAGCCCGATGTGGATCTTACCGTCCAGGAAGGTGCCTACGGTCAGCACAACCGCTTTGGCGCGGAATTTGAGCCCCATCTGGGTCACAGCGCCAACGACGCGATCGTTTTCCACAATCAGATCGTCAACCGCCTGCTGGAAGATCATAAGGTTCGGCTGGTTCTCCAGCGCGGTGCGTACGGCCTGACGATAGAGCACGCGATCCGCCTGAGCACGGGTAGCCCTGACGGCGGGCCCTTTGCTGGCGTTTAGTATCCTGAACTGGATACCGGCCTGGTCAATAGCGTGTGCCATCAGGCCGCCCAGCGCGTCCACTTCTTTAACCAGATGTCCTTTTCCGATGCCACCGATCGCCGGATTGCAGGACATTTGTCCAAGCGTATCAATGTTATGCGTTAAAAGCAGGGTTTGCTGACCCATCCGGGCTGCCGCCATAGCGGCTTCCGTGCCCGCATGACCACCACCGATCACGATGACGTCAAAAGGATCTGGATAAAACATGGTACTGAACCTCGCGGTTGTGCGATTTAAAAGAGTGGGGGATGCCCGGGGCGTGAATTCTACTCAACTTTGGCCGAAGGTGAAAGCGCAGGGCCAGACACGTATTAAAAAGAAGATCTTTTTTATTTAGAGATCTCTTTACTGGATCTTCTATTAGGATCGACGATCTCTGTGGATAAGCCTCTTTTCCTTTCCAGGATCATCAGCTTAAGCGGGATCGTTTGCTGTGAAAGATCGGTGATCCTGCGGCGTATAAGCTGGGATCAAAAAGGCATGTTATGCACAGGCTCGATCCGACCGTACGGTTGTTCTTTGGATAACCACCGGTTATTACCGCTGGATCAGCATAGTTATCCACAGTTGATCGCTATTTAAATAGGCAAATCGGGGAGAAATTTACAAAACTTCGCCTGTTTTTCAGGCGTCGATCGCACAAATTGCTGCGATCCGACGCCCGATCGTCAGCCGATCAGCGTTTTCCAGCTCTCGATCCACATCTCAGCGGGATCTTCGGGGATCTCATGTTCGAGCACGTCAATATCCAGACGGTCGCCGATGCGCTGTGCACCACATGCCGTCAACAATTTGTCCATTTTATCGATCGCACCGCAGAAAAGATCGTATTCACGGTTGCCGATACCTACGGCGCCGTAGCGCAGCTGGCTCAGATCCGGACGCTTCTCTTCTATTTCATCAAACAGCGGCTGCAGGTTATCGGGCAGATCGCCGGCTCCATGGGTAGAGGTCACTACCAGCCACGTTCCTGCTGTCGAAAGCTCGTTCAGCTCTGGCCCGTGCAGTAATTCGGTAGAAAAGCCCGCTTCTTCCAGCTTCTCGGCCAGAAGTTCGGCAACATATTCCGCACTGCCCAGGGTGCTGCCAGTGATTAAGGTTACGTCCGCCATGTGAGATCCCTGTTTGCTAAAGGCGGCTATTGTACGCTGTGATCAGTCTGGGATCTACCTGTGGGTAAGTAAGGTTAATAAATGTAGATGAGCGGGCTTACCTGCTGCTTTTGTTTCGCGGGCAAATAAGTGAAAGCACGCCGCGAGCGCCACGTGCCGGACGGATGGGAACGTTCCTGACCCGATATAAGATATTTCAACAAAAATGAGGCGCCGATCTTTTGTGGATAATATTGTGCACAGATCAGGGCTTGATCGTCCGCATGATCGGGTTTTGCAGGGAAATTAACGTCTCGGTGGACTGGATCTCGTCAATGGTCTGGATCTTGTTGATCAGCACCTGTTGCAGCGCGTCGATGGATCGGCACATCACCTTAATAAAGATGCTGTAGTGCCCGGTGGTGTACCAGGCCTCCACCACTTCATCAAGCGCGTCCAGCTTCGCCAGCGCGGCCGGATAGTCTCTGGCGCTTTTTAAAATGATGCCAATAAAGCAGCACACGTCATAGCCAAGCTGGCGAGGATCGATTTCCACCCGCGTGCCTTTAATGATGCCTGCCTGCTTCATCTTCTCTACGCGGACGTGGATAGTGCCGGGGCTGACGTTGAACTGCTTGGCCAGCTCGGCATAGGCGGTACGTGCGTTGGCCAGCAGCGCATTGAGGATGCCGCGATCGAGATCGTCGGGTTGCAGATTATCGGGCATAAAGGCTCCGTCATTAAGGATTTGATAATTTGTCAGGGAATAATGTGCAGGAAAGTGAAAATGCAGGCAATAAAATAGCGGATAACTTACGTTACCCGCTATGAGGAAAACTCAACCGCCTGGTCATAGCCAGAGGGCTATCTGATGTTAGCGCTTGCGCCAGACGGTTAGCTGGGCGACGGAATGTTGATATTTGCGCGCCGTTTCGCGGATCACAAACGGCACGTCCTGCGGCGCGGCGATCTCTTCGAAATCTGCCGCCAGCAAACGCTGCAACGCCTGGTAGGTGGTCAGCGCCTCGCCGTTTTCGCGGATGCCGCCCAGCCAGTTCTCTTTTGGCGTGTACTCTTCCAGCCAGGTGTACGGCGACGACAGCATCAATACGCCGCCGGTATTGATCATCCTCGTGACGTCCTGCAAAAAGCGCTTCGGCTGACGCAGCCTGTCGATCAGGTTAGCGGCCAGCACCAGGTCGTAACCCGCCTTTTGCGGCTTCAGGTTGCAGGCGTCGCCCTGCATAAACTGAATGCGGCTGGCCTGCTCTGCGGCGAGGCCGAAATCTTTCAGCCGCACCTGGTGATATTCCACCAGGTCGCCCTCTTCCTGGGTCACATAACGGAAATCCTCGCCGCTGGTCAGCTGGAGCGCCACGTCGATAAAGCGCGCGGAGTAATCCATCCCCACCACTTGCTCAAAATAGCGGGCCAGCTCAAAGCTGGCGCGACCGGTGGCGCAGCCGATATCCAGCGCGCGGCCTCGTTTATCGGTCATGCGACAGGCGATATCCACCAGCGCCTTCGCATAGTTTTCTGTACCGAAGTAGCCCGGCCCGTACTGGAAGTCCAGGTATTGCGACACCATGCTGTCGGTTTCATACGGATTCAGCATTTTCTTTTCCTGATGGTTGGACACGACGTAGCGAAAGCCCGCGTGCTGGAAAAAGTGGCGGCGGAACGCATAGCGGGAGGATTTAATCGCTTCGTTGCCGGTGGAAATCCAGCTGCCGCCTTTAATTAGCGCATGTTTGCCGTCGAAGGTCGGCGTCGAAAAGTCGTCATAAAGCGGATGGACTTTAAAACCTTCCAGCCCGTTTATCGGCGTGGTCGTCCACTGCCAGACGTTCCCCACCACGTCAAAGAATTCGCCCTGGGCAAAGCGATCGACCGGACAGGAAGAAGCCCACCAGGCCAGATTCAGGTTGCCCGGCGCCTGCAGCCAGCGATCGCCTTCAACCTGCTCACGCAGCAGCAGCCATTCGGCCTCGCTGGGGAGCTGAACGGACTTGCCGGTTTTATCGGCTTTCCAGCGGCAAAAGGCGGCCGCCTCCAGCTGATTGACTTCGACCGGCCAGTCCCACGGCATCGCGACTTCTTCAGTCATCAAACGCAGCCGTAACTGGTCAGGTTCCTCAGGCGATCCCACCCAGAAAGTCGGCATGGTTGCCTGCGCGAAATTGCGCCAGCCCAGACCTTCCTCATCCCACCAGCGATCGTCCCGATAGCCGCCCGCCGTGATAAATGCAAAAAACTCCGCGTTGCTTGCCAGCATCTGGCTGGCTTCAAAAGGCTTCACCTCGGTGGACAGCGTGCCGTATTCATTATCCCAGCCGTAGGTATCGTCGGTTTTCCCCTGCGTGACGCGTGCGCCGGCAACGGCTATCAGTCTGTTCTGCGGCACGGCGTGGCGATCGTGACGGGCGTCGGGACAGGCCGGCCAGTACGGCTGCGGTTTAACCCAGGCGAGCGGCAGCTGGCGGATCAGCACGCTGGAGGTTTCCAGATGGATCCGCTCATGCTCGATCCCCATCAGGATCACCCAGGCCGGGCTGTCCCAGCCGATCGGCAGCGTCAACGGCATCTCTTTAATGACGCTTTCGACAAGATGACGCACCTTGCCGCGATAGTCGCGCAGCTCGGCAAGCGTCGGCCACGCGTAGTGGGTTGCGTCCAGATCGTCCCAGCTCATCTCATCCACGCCGATAGCCATCATCGCTTCGATATGGTCGTCCACGCGGTTGTCGAGCAGGCCGGCCGCTACCAGCTTATTAATATAGAAAGTCGCGGTATGGCCGAAATAGAACACCAGTGGATGGCGCAGCGAAATCGCCTTAGTGTAATAAGCCTGCTCATCGGCAAGGCAGTCGAACAGGCTCTCGTAGAGCGCCCACGTTTGTTGGAAATAGCCAAGAAGCTCCTGTCGTTTTTGTTCTGCGTCGCTGCCGCTAAGCAACAACGTGTGAGTTGGGGCAGGTAACTCTGGGGAAAAAGCCTGGTGATGTTGTGCCACGTAATACTCCTGAGAACCGTAGGCGGGATAAAGCGTAGCTATGACTATAGCAGGAGAGGATTGTCGGGCAGCGGCAAAGGGAAAATCAGCGCTGCCAGCGGCGCAGCAGACGGCTCTTCAGGCCGGTATCAAAACGCCAGATATGGTCGAAAATGCGCATAATACCCGGTTTTCCATGATCGGACAGCGCAACGGCGTGAAAGCGCTGCTGCTGGAGGAGCTGGTGCTTTTTGACGGTTTTAACCAGATCTTCCGGCAGCCGCTGGGCGATAAAATCGGAAATAATGACGGCGTCGGCATCGTTCCACTCCGGTGTGGCGAGCCTGCCCAGCACCGACTGCAAACAGGCTGCCAGATCGGTGCCGCCGCGAAAGCGCTGGCTGAGAAAGCGGATCGCCTGAGCAATGCCGTCGTCTGCGGTCAGCTCGTAGCCCACCACTTCATGCGCGAACAGCATTATGTAGCAGCGACGGTTATCGGCCAGCGCCACCTTCAACAGGGCCAGGCAAAAGGCCTTGGCGCAGCGTTCGTTAAAGCCGCCCATCGAGCCGGAAGTATCCACGCAGACGATAAAAGGCCCGCGCGGCTGTTCTTCATGCTGCTGGTGGCTGACCGGGCGCTGCGAAACCCTGTCATGCCAGGCTTCGCCCTGCAGCCGATAGGTCAGCAGCCGTTTCTCCACCAGCCTGCGATAGAACTCCAGTTCCAGCTCGCTGATGCCCAGCGCCGCCAGCTCCGGCGGCAGCAGGCGCAGCACGTCGTCGCTTTGGTGAATGCCGTTGACCTCTTCCGGCACGCTGGCAGGTTCCCTGACCAGCTGGTGGAACGCCTCCAGCGGCGCCTGCTCGCTCAGTACCGCTTTGGCTTCGCGGCTGCGGCCCAGCTGTTCCGCCAGTTTTTGCAGCATCGGCTGCTGCGCCAGGAAATCGCCGTAATCGACCATCAGCTGATAATCGCCGCGCTGTAGCGGGCTTTTACTCAAATCCCACAGGCGGCTGGCGGCGGCATCGCTGTTATCCGACAGCACCGGCGCCAGCTGGCCGCTCATCGCCAGCCTTTGCTGTAGCTCCGCCAGCAGCTTTTCCCGCTCGCTGTCGAGCAGCTGCTGATTCAGCGACAGGGTTTGCAGCGTCAGGCTCAGCCGCCAGCGCTGTAAAAACAGCGTATGCTGCGGCTCGCTCATGCTCTGGCCCGCGACGCTATGCGCCACCAGCTCGCGGGCTTTGTCTTTAAACGGCGACTGATGCGAATCCAGGTAAAGCAGGATAGACGGAATTTTCAGGCAAAATGCCTGATGGGCGAGCGGCTGGCACTGTTGGAAAAGCGTAAATTCACCGGCAAGCGCTTCCGGCACCGCTGTTTGTTTCAGCTGCGCCAGGAGCTCCGATTTCCAGCGCGGCAAATCGTGCAGCAGCGCCTTTTTCATGCCGGGAAATTTTTCAAAAAAAAGGGCGAGCTGCGGGCTGGCCAACAGCGTCACCACCAGCTCTTCAATCAGGTCGCCTTCGCTGACCGCCAGAAAGGCGCTGAGCGTATCCAGCGATATCAACGACGCACCTGTTTCAGCTGCTCAGCGACCTGTTGCAGGCTCTCTTCGATCTTCGCCAGCCAGTCGTCGCTGATAAACAGGCAGCGATGATGCTGACTGAACAACGTACGTTGGGCATGCAGCTGTGCCTCTACCTCATCAAGCGCCTCGACGATCTCCTGCGGCAGCCCGTGTTCCAGCGGCTGGCCCGGCAGCATCAGCCGCGAAGTCTGGAGGCTGACATCGCGCACTGTCAGGCAGTCGGCGCCGTCGATATGCAGATCCAGCGTCTGGGCAAAACCAATACCGTTAAGCTTGCCGCGCACTTCGCCGCCTTTTTGCAGCCAGTGGTACAGCGGTTCGCGGCCAATCACGATATGGCTGACCTGCATGTCGTGCAGCATCAGCGGCTTTTGCAGCATCAGCGTCAGCGTGTCGGCGGACAGCGCCTCGGGCAGCTCATAATGGGGTTTACGGCTGAAT
>Ga0268256_1001028_pt1 | contig 18766 bp, 17 predicted proteins | sample AgamicAtAmrz_FD_200247 | JGI IMG/M metagenome (GOLD analysis project Ga0268256, IMG submission 200247) | Agave microbial communities from Guanajuato, Mexico - At.Am.rz (v2) (version 3) | ecosystem: Host-associated > Plants > Roots > Rhizosphere | place: Guanajato, Mexico | collected 2012-06-07
TCGACTTCGAAACCCGCTTTTTCCAGTACGCGCGCTACCTCATCTGGTCGTAAATACATGCTCGATCCTCTCCTCTTTCAAAAGCTTCGCAACCTTACATCAGCATGACAGAGTGGGCATTCGGAATTTTCCCTAAAGAACCCTCTCCCGCGTCTCGTTTATCTCAGGGTCGTCTACACTAGTATTACGTTTTTAATGCAAAGGGAGCTAAAAAATGTTCAATCGCACTGTAAAAAACGATGACATTGATATCAATCAGGACGTAAATGAGCTGGCTGATTCACTGGAAGCCCTGCTGAAATCCTACGGCAGTGATGCAAAAGATGAAGTGGATTCCGCTCGCCGTCAGGCAGAGACCTTACTGAAGCAGACCCGCTCCAGACTCAACGGTGGCAGCAACCGTGTGTCACAGGCCGCGCGCGACGCAGGCGCTCAGGTTGACACCTATGTGCACGACAAGCCATGGCACGGTGTGGGTATCGGCGCGACCGTCGGTATCGTTATCGGTATCCTGCTGGCCTCACGCCGCTAAGCGCAAAAAATCCTCTAAGCCCTGCACACTGTGCGGGGCTTTTTTTTGCTTTTTTTCAGCCATTGCGCTGCAGAAATAAATTTTTCGTCGCCTGATCCGCATGCCTGCTGGCTTTGCGGCGTTTGCGCAAATGCAAATCGAAAAACCCTATATATGGTAGGCTTGACCATCATTACCACTACATCTAGTATCTAGCTCATCAGCACACACGTTATTTTCTGTCGGCAAGAGGCTCACTCTCTGCAGATGAGCTTCCTGACCCGGTACTGAAACCGCCCATAAAGGTAAATACGAATCATGCGTATTATTATTTACACCAAAGATCATTGTGTCCAGTGCACGGCGACGAAAAACGCCCTGGATCGTCAGGGCCTGACCTACCAACTCATTAACCTCGACAGCCAGCCAGAGGCAGCCGACACCCTGAAATCCCTGGGTTACCGCCAGGTCCCGGTGGTCATGGCCGGTAACGACCACTGGAGCGGCTTCCGCCCGGACAAAATCGCCACTTTGCGTCCGCTTTCTGTCGTCGGTGAATAAGCGCATGTTCCCGCTGGTCTATTTTTCCAGCCAGTCGGAAAACACCCACCGGTTTATCACCCGCCTGGGCCTGCCCGCCTGCCGCATCCCGGTCGACGCCGGGCAACGGCTGCATATCGACCAGCCCTATATTCTGGTGGTACCCAGCTATGGCGGCGGCACCCGGCGCGGCGCGGTTCCCGGCCAGGTAATTCAGTTTCTGAATGATGAAGCGAACCGACGCGGTATCCGTGGGGTCATTGCGGCGGGTAACCGGAACTTCGGCGCCGGCTACGGCCTGGCCGGCAGCATCATTGCAACCAAATGTCAGGTGCCCTGCCTCTATCGCTTTGAGCTGATGGGCACCCCTGAAGACATTGCGAAAGTAAAAGCGGGAGTAACCCAATTTTGGCAACAACAGAGATTTTCAACGACGTGACGCCCGACTATCACGCCCTTAACGCCATGCTCAACCTCTACGACGAGGAAGGCCGCATCCAGTTTGACCGGGATCGCGACGCGGTGCGTCAGTTTTATCTGCAGCACGTGCAGCCCAACACCGTGCCGTTCGCCAGCTGCGCCGAACGGTTACGCTATCTGGTGCAGGAGAACTACTACGAAGCGGCGGTGCTGAATCAGTATGATTTTGCCTTCCTGCTTGAGCTGCATGAGGTGGCGGAGAGATGGGGATTTGAGTTCAAAACGTTTCTCGGTGCCTGGAAGTTTTACACCAGCTATACCCTGAAGACCTTTGACGGCAAACGCTATCTGGAAACCTTTGAGCAGCGCGCCTGCATGGTGGCGCTGACGCTGGCCCGGGGCGATGAATCGCTGGCCCGGGCGCTGCTGGAGGAGATCCTCAGCGGCCGTTTCCAGCCCGCCACACCAACCTTCCTCAACTGTGGTAAACAGCAGCGCGGTGAGCTGGTTTCCTGCTTCCTGCTGCGCATCGAAGACAATATGGAGTCGATTGGCCGCGCCGTAAATTCGGCACTTCAGCTCTCAAAACGGGGGGGTGGCGTCGCCTTTTTGCTGTCGAACCTGCGCGAGTGCGGTGCGCCGATCAAGCGTATCGAAAATCAGTCGTCGGGCGTGATTCCGGTGATGAAAATGCTGGAGGATGCGTTTTCCTATGCTAACCAGCTGGGTGCCCGTCAGGGGGCTGGCGCGGTCTGGCTCAATGTGCATCATCCCGATATCCTCCGCTTCCTGGATACCAAACGCGAAAACGCCGACGAGAAGATCCGCATCAAGACGCTGTCGCTGGGTGTGGTGATCCCCGACATCACTTTCCAACTGGCGAAAGAGAACAAACCGATGGCGCTCTTCTCACCCTATGATGTGGAGCGGGTCACCGGCAAGGCCTTTGGCGATATCAGCATCAGCGAACAGTATGAGGCGATGCTGGCCGACGATCGCATCCGTAAAACGTGGTTCCAGCCACGCGACCTCTTCCAGACGCTGGCCGAAATTCAGTTTGAGTCGGGCTACCCCTATATCATGTTCGAGGACAGCGTGAACCGCAGTAACCCGATTGCCGGCCGTATCAATATGAGCAACCTCTGCTCAGAGATCCTGCAGGTGAACAGCGCCAGCGAGTACCATGAGGATCTCAGCTATCGCCGGGTCGGCAAAGATATTTCCTGTAATCTCGGCTCTCTGAACATTGCACACGCCATGGATTCCGGCGATCTGGCCCATACCGTGGATGTGGCGGTACGGGCGCTGACGGCGGTGTCGATGATGAGCGAGATCGGTTCGGTGCCCTCGGTCGCCGAAGGTAATCGCCGCTCGCACGCCATCGGCCTGGGGCAGATGAACCTGCACGGCTATCTGGCGCGTGAGGGGATCGCCTACGGTTCGCCGGAAGCACTGGATTTCACCAACCTCTACTTCTGCTGCATAGCCTTCCATGCGCTTTCTGCGTCGAACCAGCTGGCGCAGGAGCATCAGCAGACCTTCGACGGTTTTACGGACTCGGACTACGCCAGCGGCGTCTGGTTCGATAAATATCTGCAGCGCGAATGGCTGCCACGCACTACGCGCGTAGCGAAGCTGTTTGCCGACGCGGGCGTAACGCTGCCCACCCAGGCGGACTGGCAGAGGCTTCGCGAGGCGGTGATGCTGCACGGGCTGTTTAATCAGAATCTGCAGGCGATCCCGCCTACCGGCTCGATCTCCTACATCAATCACGCCACCTCCAGCATCCATCCGATTGTCTCCCCGATCGAGATCCGTAAAGAGGGCAAGACCGGTCGCGTCTACTATCCTGCGCCCTTTATGACCAATGACAATCTCCATCTCTATCAGGATGCCTATCAGATTGGGCCGGAGGCGATTATTGATACTTACGCAGAAGCGACGCAGCACGTCGATCAGGGGCTGTCGCTGACGCTGTTTTTCCGCGATGACGTCACGACACGCGACATCAACAAAGCGCAGATCTACGCATGGAAAAAAGGGATCAAAACGCTCTATTACATTCGCCTGCGTCAGATGGCGCTTCAGGGTACGGAGGTTCAGGGCTGCGTCTCCTGCTCCCTGTGAGAAATATGATGAAACTGAAACAGATTCAGGCCATTAACTGGAACCGCCTGCAGGACGAGAAAGATCTTGAGGTGTGGAACCGTCTGACCAGCAACTTCTGGCTGCCCGAGAAAGTGCCGCTCTCCAACGATCTGCCCGGCTGGCAGGCGCTGGATAAACAGCAGCAGCAGCTGACCATCCGGGTCTTTACAGGGCTGACGCTGCTCGACACCATCCAGAACGTGATTGGCGCGCCAGGGTTGATGGAAGATGCGATTACCCCGCACGAGGAGGCCGTGCTGTCGAATATCAGCTTCATGGAAGCCGTGCACGCCCGCTCCTACAGTTCAATCTTCTCCACCCTGTGCAACACCCAGGATGTGGATGCTGCTTACCAGTGGAGCGAAGAGAATGCGCCGCTGCAGAATAAGGCGCGCATCATCCTGGAACAGTACCGGGCCGATGATCCGCTGAAGAAGAAGATCGCCAGCGTCTTCCTGGAGTCCTTTTTATTCTATTCCGGCTTCTGGCTACCGATGTACTGGTCGAGCCGGGGCAGGCTGACCAACACCGCCGATTTGATTCGCCTGATCATCCGCGACGAGGCGGTGCATGGCTATTACATCGGCTACAAATATCAGCGGGCACTGGCGGAGACCGACGATCGTCGTCGCGAAGAATTGCAGCAGTTTGCTTATGACCTGCTGCTGGCGCTCTATGAGAATGAGGTGGCTTACACCGAGGCACTCTATGGAGAGGTTGGCTGGGTGGACGAAGTGAAAACCTTCCTGCATTACAACGCCAACAAGGCGCTGATGAATCTGGGCTATGAGGCGTTGTTCCCGGCGGCGCTGACGGCGGTCAATCCGGCGATTCTGTCGGCGCTGTCGCCTAACGCCGATGAGAACCACGACTTTTTCTCCGGTTCAGGCTCCTCCTATGTCATGGGCAAAGCGGTCGAAACGGAAGATGAGGACTGGAATTTCTGATAGCGGACAGCTCAGCCGGATCGTCAGGCTGACCTGCAACTGCGGGTAAAGATGCAGGCACAGAGCGCATGCATCCTGCACAAAGAGACCATCCCTGGCGGGTTCAGCGCAGGTGATGGTTTCCCTCACGCCGGAGATGCCGCTTAAGCCGCTCCGGCGCTTTGCATTTTTAAAAACGCGCCTGCCCTGTTCGTCCCCGGCCCTGATGCAATGCGCCAGGCGAATGCGCTCATCGCTTTAACTTTCTGCATTGTCTGTGAGACGCCCGGTCGTGAGTTGCTACCCTCTTCTCAGCGCATATTTCCTCTGCCGCGGGTTAAGCCTCTGGTTATGACTGGTATGGCCTGTTAATAAACACACGTCTGAAATAGTTTTTTAGGTTATTATTAACCTCAAATGATTATTAGCGACCGATGCGGTTTATGAACAGGACTCACCAGGGGCTGACGCCTGCCTTAGTGATGCTGATGTCGGTAGCCACCGGCCTCTGCGTCGCCAGTAACTACTACGTTCAGCCACTGCTGAATACGATTGCCCAACAGTTTGATCTCTCCGTGAGCCTCGCCGGGTTTATCGTGACCACGGCACAGCTCGGTTACGCCTGCGGCCTGCTGTTTCTGGTGCCGCTGGGCGATCGGTTTGAACGCCGTCGTCTGATTGTGACGATGATTCTGCTGGCCGCAGCCGGAATGGTGATTATCGCCCTTTCGCACACCTTCGCCCTGCTCCTGCTGGGCACGGTGATGACCGGTCTGTTTTCCGTCGCCGCCCAGGTACTGGTGCCGCTGGCCGCGACGCTGGCAGAGCCGGCGCGGCGCGGCAAGATCGTTGGAACGGTCATGAGCGGCCTGCTGCTCGGGATCCTGCTGGCACGCACGGCCGCTGGCGCTCTGGCCCAGCTTGGGGGCTGGCGAACGGTCTACTGGACCGCCAGCCTGCTGATGGTCATGATGGCTCTGGCACTGTGGCGATCGCTGCCTCGCGTCAGACAGTCTGTTCCTCTGCGCTACCCGCAGCTGCTGGCCTCCATCTTTCGCCTGTATGCAGGCAACAGGGTAATCCGCACCCGTGCCTGGACGGGCTGCCTCTCCTTTGCCAACTTCAGTTTGCTGTGGACGTCAATGGCGTTTCTGCTCTCCGGTGCGCCCTACCACTTCACCGAAGGTCAGATTGGTTTACTGGGGCTGGTGGGTGCGGCTGGCGCGCTGGCGGCCCGTCAGGCCGGTTCGCTGGCGGATAAAGGCAAAGCGAAGCTGACCACCCGGCTGGGGCTGCTGTTTATGCTTGTGTCCTAGGCCGCGATTGCATGGGGAGCAGAGCAGCTTGTGCCACTGATCATCGGTATCCTGCTTCTGGATCTGGCTGTGCAGGCCGTGCATATCACGAATCAGAGCGTGATTTATGCGCAGATGCCGGAAGCGCGTAACCGTCTGAATGCGGGGTACATGACCAGCTACTTTATGGGCGGTGCAGCGGGTTCGTTACTTTCCGCCACCGCCTACCATCTGGCGGGCTGGTATGGCGTCTGTAGCGCGGGCGTCCTGCTGACGCTGATCAATATACTGATCTGGGCAAGCGGATCGTGCTATGAGCCGGAAAAAATCACCTGAACCCTGTCCGGAGAGCGTATTGCATCTGGTCACAAATGGTTAGGTTTGTTATGGTTAGTAGCAAACCTATTCACTTCAGTTATTTTTCCTCGCGATATTATTAAATTTGCCCCCTTTTTGATAGCGTCCCGGCACCCTGATTGTCGCCGGGCAGACGGGTTTTTGACCCACGGCCAGGGAATGGTCTCAAATGCCTTAAAGGGTGTAGCGTGCGTCCGACAACGCTCACCTGCCAGAAAGTGACTACGCTTAACCTGTCACCACAGTTATTATACAAGTTGCAATTAGTGAGGTTTTTTTTAATGGAAAGTTCGTTTACTCCCATTGAGCAGATGCTAAACATCCGTGCCAATCGTCATAAGGATTTTCCGTTACAGGAAATTATTCTGACGCGTCTCTGTATGCATATGCAGGGTAAACTGCTGGACAACCGTAACAAGATGCTGAAAGCACAGGGGATCAACGAAACTCTGTTCATGGCGTTGATTACACTGGATGCGCAGGAGAACCACAGCATTCAGCCTTCTGAACTCAGTTCTGCGCTGGGCTCTTCACGCACCAATGCCACGCGCATTGCTGATGAGCTGGAGAAGCGCGGCTGGATTGAACGTCGCGAGAGCGACCACGACCGTCGCTGCCTGCATCTGCATCTGACCGACAAGGGTATGGAGTTCCTGCGTCAGCTGCTGCCCCCTCAGCATCAGAGCCTGCAGTATCTCTGGTCTTCGCTGTCCAGTGATGAGAAGTCTCAGCTGGAAGGGATCACCCGTAAGCTGCTTAACCGTCTCGATAAAATGGATGAAGAGCAACTGATCGCCTCGCTGTCCCGCTAATAGCAATAAGTGCGACACAATCACCTGTCGGAATCGTTATTTTAATTTTCTTTTTTATCTGGCCAGCGCTCCGGCGCTGGCTTTTTCGACTCGGGCGCAGGCGGACAGGGATGACTGCCCCCCGACTAAATGGAAAATGTGGAGAAATTCATGAGTGCATCGGCAGAAGCACAACGCCCGCAACCGTCAGCCAACAAAAAGAAGAAGCGCAAAAGTGTGCTGATTGTGCTGGCGCTGATCATTGTTCTGGCGGGTATTGCCTGGGGCGCATACTGGTTCCTGGTCCTGCGTCATTTTCAGGAAACGGATGACGCCTACGTGGCAGGTAATCAGGTGCAGGTGATGGCCCAGGTCTCCGGCAGCGTGAATAAAGTCTGGTTCGAAGACACCGATTTTGTCAAAAAAGGCGATGTGCTGGTCTCGCTGGATAAGACCGATGCGGAGCAGGCGTTTGAAAAAGCGCAGACGGCCCTCGCCACCAGCGTCCGTCAGACACATCAGTTGATGATCAACGGAAGACAGTATCAGGCCAGCATCACGCTGCAGCAGACTGCGCTGGCGCAGGCTCAGGCCGATCTGAAACGCCGTGAACCACTGGGTGCGGCTAATCTGATTGGTCGTGAAGAGTTGCAGCACGCCCGCGATGCCGTCGCGACCGCCAAAGCGCAGCTCGACGTGGCGATTCAGCAATATAATGCGAACCAGGCGATGATCCTTAATACCTCGCTGGAAAATCAGCCTGCCGTACAGCAGAGCGCAGCCGAATTGCGTGACGCCTGGCTGGCGCTGCAGCGTACTGAGATTCGCAGCCCGATGGATGGTTTTGTCTCCCGTCGCAGCGTTCAGGTCGGCTCGCAGATTTCCACCAATACGCCACTGATGGCCGTCGTACCCGCGACTAATCTGTGGGTGGACGCTAACTTCAAAGAGACCCAGCTGGCTGGCGTACGCATCGGTCAGCCCGCCACCGTGGTGGCCGATATCTACGGTGACGATGTGGTCTACCATGGCAAAGTGGTGGGTCTGGATATGGGCACCGGCAGCGCCTTTTCTCTGCTGCCTGCACAGAATGCTACCGGTAACTGGATCAAAGTGGTTCAGCGCCTGCCGGTGCGTATCGAACTGAATCAGGAAGATGTCGCCAGACATCCCCTGCGCATCGGTCTCTCCACGCTGGTTAAAATCGACACCACCAGCCAGGAGGGCAGTATGCTGGCCACCACTGTCCGCCAGCAGGCCGCTTACAGCAGTAACGCCCTGGCGATTGACCTCGCGCCGGTCAATCAGCTGATCACCGATATCGTCCGTGCCAACGCCGGATGAGAACGCGGAGGCTGTAATGGCAAAAAAACCGCTTGAAGGGATGCCGCTGGTCCTGATGACCATTGCGCTGTCGCTGGCGACGTTCATGCAGGTTCTGGACTCGACCATCGCCAACGTGGCCATTCCGACCATCGCCGGTAATCTGGGTGCCTCTAACTCACAGGGCACCTGGGTAATCACCTCGTTTGGTGTCGCTAACGCGATCTCCATCCCGATTACCGGCTGGCTGGCAAAGCGCGTGGGCGAAGTGAAGCTGTTCACCTGGGCCACCATTCTGTTTGCTGTTGCCTCCTGGGCGTGCGGCATGTCAGAGAGCCTGGAGATGCTGATCTTCTTCCGCGTATTGCAGGGGATCGTGGCGGGCCCGCTGATTCCACTGTCGCAGAGTCTGCTGCTCAGCAACTACCCGCCCGCAAAGCGCAGCATCGCGCTGTCGCTCTGGGCGATGACGGTGATCGTCGCGCCAATCTGCGGCCCGATTCTGGGCGGCTGGATCAGCGATAACTATCACTGGGGCTGGATCTTCTTTATCAACGTGCCGATTGGTGCGGTGGTCGTGCTGCTGACGTTGCAGACTCTGCGCGGTCGCGAAACTAAAACCGAGATCCGCCCGATTGATATGGTCGGCCTGGTGCTACTGGTGGTGGGGATCGGCTGCCTGCAGGTGATGCTGGATCGCGGTAAAGAGCTCGACTGGTTCAGCTCCACGGAGATCATCGTGCTGGCGGTGGTTGCCGTCATTGCGCTGGCGGTGCTGCTGGTCTGGGAGCTGACAGACGATAATCCGATTGTCGACCTCTCTCTGTTTAAATCGCGCAACTTCACCATCGGCTGTTTGTCGATCAGCCTGGCCTATATGCTCTACTTCGGCTCGATCGTTCTGCTGCCGCAGCTGCTTCAGGAGGTCTATGGCTATACGGCCACCTGGGCCGGGCTGGCCTCGGCACCGGTCGGGATTATCCCGGTGATTTTGTCGCCGATTATTGGTCGTTTCGCCCATAAACTCGATATGCGGCGGCTGGTGACCTTCAGCTTCATTATGTATGCCGTCTGTTTTTACTGGCGCGCCTATACCTTTGAACCGGGCATGGACTTTGGCGCTTCGGCGTGGCCGCAGTTTATTCAGGGCTTTGCCGTGGCCTGCTTCTTTATGCCGCTGACCACTATTACGCTGTCCGGGCTGCCGCCGGAGCGACTGGCCGCCGCCTCCAGCCTGTCAAACTTTGTGCGTACGCTGGCCGGTTCGATAGGCACTTCGATCACCACCACGATGTGGACGAATCGTGAATCGATGCATCACAGCTATCTGGCGGAGTCGATAACGCCTTATAACGTCAATTCGCAGCAGATGTACAGTCAGCTGGAGAGCATGGGCATGACGCAGCAGCAGGCCTCTGCCTGGATCGCGCAGCAGATTACCAATCAGGGACTGATTATTTCGGCGAATGAAATCTTCTGGGCGTCGGCAGGCGTCTTCCTGATCCTGCTGGTGCTGATCTGGTTTGCCCGCCCGCCGTTTGGCGCAGGCAGTGGCGGTGGTGGCGCACACTGACGCTGAAATGAAAAACGGGCCTTTCGGCCCGTTTTTTTATGCGTTCTGACGCCACCATTCGGCGAGCAGGACACCGGTTGCCACCGACACGTTGAGGCTTTCCACGTTGCCGGTTCCGCCAATCGACAGGCTCATGTCGCCCTGCTGGAAAGCGGTATCGGAAAGGCCTTCGCGCTCCTGCCCTAACACCAGGACCATTTTCTCCGGCAGCGACGCCTGCGCCAGCGGCGTTCCCTGATGGCTGGAGGTGGTCACGATGGTATAGCCTGCTTTACGGAACGCTTCCAGACCCTCGCTGAAGGTTGTGCCACTGATGGCCTGCACATGCTCAGCACCGCCTTCTGCGGTACGCACGGCAGCACCGGATTCCAGCAGTGAGGCGTCGTTGACCAGCAGGCCTTTAACGCCGAAGTGCGCGCAGCTGCGCATAATCGCCCCAAGGTTATGCGGGTTGCTGACATCTTCCAGCGCCAGCACGCAATCTTTGGTATTCGCCTGCTTCAGCCATTCCGCCACGGCCATGCCCATGCGCTTTTTGATCAGGAAGCAGACGCCACCGTGATGCTCAGTCCCTGAGGCTTTCGTGATCTCGGCATCTTCGACCACGTGATAGGCTTTGCGGTTGGCCGCCAGCCAGCGCAGCGTTTCGCGGAAACGGGGCGTCACTTCCTGCACAAACCAGGCACGAACAATCGCTTCCGGACGGCTCTGGAACAGCGCGTGACAGGCGTTCTCGCCATAGACGCGGGTCTCTTCGTTACGCTGACGACGGATCTGCTCCGGATCGACAAAGCTCTTGCCGCTGATGCCGCCATGATCCGGCTTATCCGTGTCAGCCGCAGCCGACCTGTCCGCAGAGGGCGCACGGGAGACAGTGCGCCACGGTGAATCGCTGTTGCCATAGGCGCCGCGGCTCTCATCGCCCCGATCGTTGCGACGCGGAGCGCCACGTCCGCCTTCAGGGCGACGCGAAGCGCTGCTGCGGCCGGCATCATCGCTGCGGCGGCCTGCTGAGGCTGAGCGGCCTCCTTCCTGGCTGCGTTCAGTACGGAAGCCAGACGAACGACGGTTATCATCCGGACGGGCAGCGGAGTGACCACCTTTGCCTGTACGAGGATTCGGCGCACGCGCGCTTTTATCGTCCTCGCCACGCACGTACATCACCTTAACTTTACCGCTCTTACCTTTAAATTCGTCGTTCATATCTTCCTCCTGCATTGAGAGCGCGCAGATTACCTGATGTGCTGGCGCTTAGCTATCAACTATTGAACCTATAGAGCAATACAGATTGAGCGAAAATCCGCCCCCTTTCATAATGACCGACTATTACCAGACTGACACTTTTCAACATCAGAGGTTCCTATGAATACGGTATGCGCTTCCTGTCAGGCCACCAATCGCGTTCCTGACGATCGCCTTGCCGACGTGGCGAAATGTGGTCGCTGTGGAAATGCACTGTTCGATGGCGAGGTGGTGAATGCCACCAGCGCCAACTTTGACAAATATCTGCAGGACGATCTGCCCGTGGTGATCGACTTCTGGGCGCCGTGGTGCGGGCCGTGCGTGAACTTCGCGCCCGTATTCAAAGATGTCGCCAGCGAGCGCAGCGGCAAGGTCCGCTTTATTAAAGTGAACACGGAGGCGGAACCGGCCCTGAGTGCCCGTTTCAATATCCGCAGTATCCCGACTATCATGCTGTTTAAAAATGGCCAGCGGGTCGAAATGCTGAATGGGGCGATGCCCAAAGCGCCTTTCAACGAATGGCTGGACGAATCGCTCTGATCCCCTGAGGCCAGCCTGTCTGGCCTTTTCCTTTTCCGCTGCGCTTCGATTACACTGACGTTTTTCCTGCCCTGAATGCTCATGTCTGATAATGCTGTTCTGCGCTTGCGCACCCAACGTCTGGCCCGTGCGACCCGCCCTTTCCTTGCGCGTGGAAATCGGGTCGTTCGCTGCCAGGGCTGTCTGCTGCCGGAAGCTCACTGCCTCTGCAGCCAGATTGTCCCGCAGTCGGCCCGCAGCCGTTTCTGTCTGGTCATGTTCGATACCGAGCCGATGAAACCGAGTAACACCGGCCGTCTGATTGCCGATATTCTGCCGGACACCCAGGCGTTTGGCTGGTCACGCACAGAACCGGACCCGCTGCTGCTGGCGGCCGTCCGCCATTCTGATTACCAGCCCGTGGTGGTCTTCCCGGCCGCCTATGCCGATCCGGGCCGCGAGGTACTGACAGTACCTCCTGCTGGCGACAAGCCGCCTCTGTTTATTATGCTCGATGGCACCTGGACCGAAGCGCGCAAAATGTTCCGCAAAAGTCCGTGGCTGGACGCCTTTCCGGTGATGTCGCTGGCGGTCAGCGCACCTTCTCGCTACACGCTGCGCGAAGCGCACGGTGAAGGCCAGCACTGTACCGCTGAGGTGGCCGCGGCGCTGCTGGCGCAGGCGGGCGATAGGCGGGCAGCAGAGGCGCTCTCTCACCATTTCGATCGGTTCCGCGCGGCCTACCTGGCGGGTAAACCGCATCACGCCGGTCAGGCTTAACCGCCCGGTTGTCGCGGCCAGGCGGCTGTCCGCCGGCAGCGATAACCGGATCGCGATGCGCAGCCTGCGATCTGCCCGGAAGCACCGCCCGCAAAAAGTGTTTACAATCACGCAAATCCCAATCTCTGGAGGGCGAGATGAGCCAACGCGGACTGGAAGCGCTGTTACGACCTAAATCAATTGCGGTAATTGGTGCCTCGGTGACGCCCGGGCGTGCAGGCTATTTTATGATGCGCAACCTGCTGGCGGGCGGATTCAGCGGCCCGGTCCTGCCCGTCACGCCAAAATATAAAGCGGTCAGCGGCGTGCTGGCCTGGCCTACCATCGACAGCCTGCCTTTCGCGCCGGACCTGGCGGTCATCTGCACCCACTCAAAGCGTAACCTTACCCTGCTGCAACAGCTCGGCGAGAAAGGCTGCAAGGCCTGCATTATTCTCTCGGCCCCTGCCAGCCAGCTGGCCGAACTCAAAGCCTGCGCCAGCCAGTGGCAGATACGGCTGCTGGGGCCGAACAGTCTGGGTCTGCTGGCACCCTGGCAGGGATTAAATGCCAGCTTCTCGCCGGTGCCGATCGCCAGAGGGCGTATTGCGTTTATCTCCCAGTCTGCCGCCGTATCCAACACCATTCTGGACTGGGCGCAGCAGCGCAACCTCGGCTTTTCCTGGTTCATCGCGCTGGGCGACAGTCTGGATACCGATGTCGATGATCTGCTCGACTTCCTGGCCCGCGACGGTAAGACCAGCGCGATCCTGCTCTATCTGGAGCACCTCAGCGATGCGCGGCGCTTTGTTTCCGCCTCCCGCAGCGCCTCACGTAATAAACCGATTCTGGTGATCAAGAGTGGGCGCAGCCGTGAAGCGCAGTCGCTGCTGGGCACACACAGCGGACTGGACGCCGCCTGGGACGCTGCCATTCAGCGTGCGGGCCTGCTGCGGGTGCAGGACACCCATGAGCTGTTCTCCGCCGTCGAGTCGCTGAGCCACATGCGGCCGCTGCGTGGCGACCGGCTGATGATCATCAGTAATGGCGCCGCGCCCGCCGCACTGGCGCTGGATGAACTCTATGCCCGTAACGGCAAGCTGGCACAACTCAGCGAGCAGACCCGTCAGCGGCTTGAGGCGCTGCTGCCCGCCGGCACGGGTCGCGGCAATCCGCTGGACTTAAAAGATGACGCCACGGCAGAACGCTATGCTGCCTGTGTTGAGATCCTGCTCGACAGCCATGAGCTGGATGCGCTGATGATTATTCATGCGCCCAGCGCAGTGGCTCCCGCCACTGAAACGGCCACGCATCTGATCGACACGCTTGCCCGTCATCCGCGCGGTAAGCAGGTTACTCTGCTGACTAACTGGTGCGGCGAGTTCTCCTCCCAGGCCGCGCGCCGGGCGTTTACCCAGGCGGGCATTCCGACCTGGCGCACACCGGAAGGCACGGTGACCGCCTTTATGCATCAGGTCGAATATCGCCGCAATCAGAAGCAACTGCGCGAAACCCCAGCCCTGCCCGCGACGCTGAATCAGGACAGCGCCCATGCTCACCGTCTGCTGTCACAGGCGCTGGCGCGCGGGGTGACGACGCTGGACACTCACGAAGTGCAGCCGGTGCTGCAGGCGTATGGCCTGGCCACGCTGCCGACCTGGATCGCCAGCGACAGCGCGGCCGCCGTGGCGATTGCTGATCAGATTGGCTATCCGGTGGCGCTGAAGCTGCGCTCGCCCGATATCGTGCACAAGTCAGAGGTTCAGGGCGTGATGCTCTATCTGCGCAATGCCCGCGAAGTGGAGCATGCCGCTGAGGCCATCTTTGATCGGGTACGGGAAACGCTGCCGCAGGCGCGCATAGAAGGCTTACTGGTGCAGAGCATGGCCAGCCGCGCGGGCGCACAGGAGCTGCGGGTGGTGGTGGAACAGGATGCGCTGTTTGGCCCGATTATTATGCTGGGTGAAGGCGGCGTGGAGTGGCAGGCGGATAAACAGGCGGCTGTTGCTCTGCCTCCGCTGAATATGACGCTGGCACGCTATCTGGTGATTCAGGCTATCAAGAGCGGCAAAATCCGCAGCCGCAGCGGGCTTAATCCGCTGGATATTCCCGGCCTGAGCCAGCTACTGGTTCAGGTGTCGGATCTGGTCGTGGATTGTCCGGAGATCCAGCGACTGGATATCCATCCGCTGCTGGCGGCTGGCAACGATTTTACCCTGCTGGATGTTACCCTGACGCTGGCTCCCTTTGATGGCGATAACGAAGCCCGGCTGGCCATACGCCCCTATCCTCAGCATCTGGAAGAGCAGGTAGAGTTAAAAGATGGGCAATTCTGCCTGTTCCGGCCCATCCTGCCTGAAGATGAACCGCTGCTGCGTGATTTCATCAGTCAGGTCACCAAAGAGGATCTTTACTACCGCTACTTCAGCGAAATCAATGAATTTACACATGAGGATCTCGCCAACATGACCCAGATCGATTATGACCGCGAGATGGCGATTGTGGCGGTACGCGAGGGTGAGGAAGGCCCCGAAATCATCGGCGTCACTCGCGCCATCTCTGATGCCGATAATATTGATGCGGAGTTTTCGGTGCTGGTCCGTTCCGACCTGAAAGGGTTAGGCATGGGGCGTCGCCTGCTGGAAAAAATGATCCGTTATACCCGGCATCATGGCTTGCAACAATTGAACGGTATCACAATGCCCCATAATCGCGGCATGATTACGCTGGCGCGAAAACTGAACTTTCATGTTGATATTCAACTGGATGAGGGTATCGTCAGCCTTAAACTGCCTTTACAGAATGAGATCGCTTCACCTTGTAGAGAAAGGTAAAAAACGTTCGAATCGATGGAGTTGATGTTATTATTTACGGTTATAACCCTGATTTGATGGCAAAAGGCCATCCAATGAAAAGAGAAGAAGCGCACTGCGATGTTGTCTAAATTCAAACGAAACAAACATCAACAACACCTCGCACAGTTGCCAAAACTGTCACAATCCGTTGCGGATGTGTCGACACTTTATTCGCCCGCCGAATTCCGCACGACGCTGCTGGAAAAGATTGCGGCCGCGCAGACACGCATCTGTATCGTTGCGCTCTACCTTGAAAACGATGATGCCGGACGTGCTGTTATGGATGCACTTTATCAGGCTAAGCAGGCGCGACCGGCGCTGGATATCTCAATTCTGGTTGACTGGCATCGGGCGCAGCGTGGCCGCATTGGCGCCGCGCGGGGCGTAACCAACGCCGACTGGTATTGTGAAATGGCGACCCGCTATGCCGACATTGCCATTCCGGTTTATGGCATTCCGGTCAATACCCGCGAGGCGCTGGGCGTTCTTCACCTTAAAGGATTTATCATCGATGACACACTGCTCTACAGTGGTGCCAGCATCAATGATGTCTATCTGCATCAGCACGATAAGTATCGTTACGACCGTTACCAGCTTATCCGCAACGCCCGGCTGACCGATACCATGTATGAATGGATCACTCTCAATCTCAAGTCGGCAGAAGCGGTGAACCGGCTGGATTTTGCGGAGCGTCCTTCCAGTCCTGAAATCAAAAATGAAACGCGGCAGTTTCGTCAGGACCTGCGCGGTTTTAACTATCAGTTTGAAGGGGATGCCGGTAATGAAGAGCTGGCCGTCACGCCGCTGGTCGGCCTGGGCAAGCATAGCCTGCTGAATAAAACCATCTTCCATCTGATGCCCTGCGCGGAAGAGAAGCTGGTCATCTGTACCCCCTATTTCAACCTGCCCGCGCTGCTGGTCCGGAATATTATTCATCTGCTGCGGCAGGGCAAAAAGGTCGAAATCATCGTCGGTGACAAAACCGCCAATGATTTCTATATTGCGCCCGATCAGCCATTCAAAATTATCGGTGCCCTGCCCTATCTCTATGAGATCAATCTGCGTCGCTTCCTGAGCCGCCTGCAATATTACGTCACCACTGATCAGCTGGTCGTCAGGCTTTGGAAGGATAGCGAGAACAGTTATCACCTCAAGGGAATGTGGGTTGACGACGAATGGCAGCTGATCACCGGTAATAACCTTAATCCGCGCGCGTGGCGACTCGATCTGGAAAATGCGGTGTTGATCCATGACCCTCATCAGCAGTTATCGGCTCAGCGCGAGAAAGAGCTGACGCTCATCCGGCAGCACACTCAGGTTGTCACTCACTTCCGCGAACTGGAGAGCATTGCCGATTACCCGGCCAAGGTACGAAAACTGATCCGTCGTCTGCGCCGGATCCGTATCGATCGCCTGATTAGCCGTATTCTCTGATACGCGCCAGATATGGGGCATCTGCTATGCGAATTGTACTGCTTGCTGTGCTGTTGTGTAGTGGATGTGCCCACGTAGCCCAGGATGAGTGGACCGGACGGGATAAAGCGGAGCACTTTTTTGCTTCCGCCGCACTGGCGGCAGCGGGCAGTGAATATGGGCAGCGCCAGCACCTTTCTGACCGGCAGAGCCAGACGATAGGCTTTATGTTTTCATTAAGCCTCGGCGCGGCAAAAGAGGGATATGACAGCCGCCCGGCTGGCAGCGGCTGGAGCTGGAAAGATTTCGCCTGGGATGCCGCCGGTGCAGCCAGCGGCATCGCCCTGTGGAATCTTAGCCAGTAGGCGTATCAGAGTGTTATGCCCTTGCCGCGCTTGTGCAGCAACAGCGACACCAGAAACGCTACTGCACCCATCGCGGAAACATACCAGAAGAAGGTCGTCTCAATTCCCTGCTGCTTCATCAGCAGTGCCACATACTCCGCTGACCCACCAAAAATCGCATTCGCTACCGCATAAGAGAGTCCCACGCCCAGCGCGCGCACCTGCGGCGGAAACATTTCGGCTTTCAGGATGCCGCTGATGGCGGTGTAGAAGCTGGTAATCAGCAGGGCCAGCATGATCAGCAGAAAAGCGACGCCGGGACTCTGCACGTTTTGTAGCAGAGTCAGAATCGGCACCGTACAGATCGCCGCCCCTGCACCGAAAATCATCATCGAGGTGCGCCGCCCGATTTTATCTGAGAGCGCACCGATAACCGGCTGAATAAGCATAAAGACCAGCAACGCACCGGTCATCAGGCCGCTGGCCGTTTTGGGATCCATACCTGAGGTGTTCACCAGATACTTCTGCATGTAGGTGGTAAAGGTATAGAAGCTCAGGGAGCCACCCGCGGTGAAACCCAGCACCATCAGGAAAGGTCGGGTATGGTTACGCAGTAACCCGATGACGCTGCCGGCATCGCGATGCTCGCGGCTGCTCTTATCGGATGTCTCTTCCAGTGAGCGACGCAGCCACAGTGCGACAACGGCGAGCAGCGCGCCAAGGAAGAATGGAATACGCCAGCCCCAGCTTCGCAGCTCAGCATCCGTAAGCAGGAACTGCAGCACGACCACCGTCAGGACCGCCGCCAGCTGACCGCCAATCAGCGTGACATACTGAAAAGAGGCATAAAATCCTTTGCGCCCTTCAAGCGCCACTTCGCTCATGTAGGTTGCGCTGGTCCCATACTCTCCACCGACCGATAAGCCCTGAAACATGCGCGCCAGCAGCAGAATGATGGGAGCCGCGACCCCGATCGTGGCATAACCTGGCAAGCAGGCAATTACCAGAGAACCGAAACACATCATGCAGACCGAAACCAGCATTGAATTTTTCCGGCCATGTTTGTCGCCGATATAGCCGAACAGCCAGCCGCCAATCGGACGCATTAAAAACCCGGCTGCAAACACCCCTGCCGTCTGCAACAGCTGCGTCGTGGTATCGCCCTGAGGAAAAAAGATGTGCGCGAAATAGAGTGAGAAGAATGAGTAGACGTAGAAGTCAAACCACTCGACCAGGTTGCCCGATGAGGCACCGACGATCGCCCAGATACGTTTTTTTGCATCATCCGGCTGAATATTATTGTTTATGGGTGTCATGCTTTACCTCTGCTCCTTGCTGATCAACAGCGTCTAAAAGGTGAGTAAAGCATTTAACTCTACTGAAGGTAAAGGCGGGCTATTCTGAGATTGTTATTGTGAGCAGCATCGCTAATCTTTTCAAAATCAGCGGTTTGCCGGCATATTTTGCAGAAATCTGGCGGAGTAGAGAGGGTAAATAGCAGGGTAATAAATGAGAATTTAAGCACAATATAGCAGATGACAGACGTAAAAAAGCCCCGCACTCGCGTGCGGGGCTTCTTCACTTATATAATGCCTGGCAGTTCCCTACTCTCGCATGGGGAGGCCCCACACTACCATCGGCGCTACGGCGTTTCACTTCTGAGTTCGGCATGGGGTCAGGTGGGACCACCGCGCTACAGCCGCCAGGCAAATTCTTTGCGCACGAAACGAATCTTTTACGTCATGACCGC
>Ga0268256_1001034_pt1 | contig 18686 bp, 10 predicted proteins | sample AgamicAtAmrz_FD_200247 | JGI IMG/M metagenome (GOLD analysis project Ga0268256, IMG submission 200247) | Agave microbial communities from Guanajuato, Mexico - At.Am.rz (v2) (version 3) | ecosystem: Host-associated > Plants > Roots > Rhizosphere | place: Guanajato, Mexico | collected 2012-06-07
TCGCTGCCGGCGAAGGCGATATCGAGCCCGAAGCTGTCACTCCAGCTGCCTTCCTGACCGGCGCGGAACTCCCAGCTGCCCGCTTCCAGCTCAGCCGGTGGCGTCCAGCTCCAGCGGGTGCCGTCCATCTGCGCCGCGCCGCCGTCGACCCATTCGCCGCTGGCGTTACGGTACTGCACGAAAACCGTGCTGCCCGCCGGCGCGCTGCCGTGCAGCTGCGGCGTGGCGTCATCGGTGAGCGCGCCGCTCAGCAGCGAACCGGTGACCGGACCGGCGTCATCCACCGCGTGGGAAATCACCGTGGCGGCAGACCCGTCGCGGCCAACCAGCAGTTCGAACGGCGCAGACGGTTCGCCCTCACGCAGCTTGCCGTTGAAGGTTTCGACCGCCACCAGCGTCAGCTGATGGGTGCCGTCGCTCAGGTCGGCGTCCGGCTCCAGCGTCCAGATGCCGGTTTTGGCGTCGGCCTGCGCGCTGCCGATCACCGTGTCGCCCTCTTTGAGGTACACCACGGTGCCCTTTTCGGCGACGCCGGTCAGGGTGGGGCGGCGGTCGTCGGTCATGCGTCCGGCGTCGAAGCTGCCGGTGATGTCGCCCTGGTCATCGTACATATTGAGCAGGCGCGGCGCGTCCGGCGCCGTGTAGTCGACCACCTGGATGAACTGGGCGGGGTCACCGATGTTGCCGGCGGCATCAATCATGCGCACCGACACGATATGCTCGCCCGGCGTCCAGTCGGCGGGCGGCGTCCAGCTCCAGCGGCCCTCTGCGTCGACCTTGACGGTGTACGGCGGCTGGCCATCAATAGCGATTTCCGCGAAGCCGTTGCGCGCCTGCGGACTGGTGCCGCTGTAGCCGCGGCGCGGGTCATCGGTGTAGCGGTAAGATGCATTAAGAATCTGGTTCATGATGGCTCTCCCTTACACCAGCTCGGTTTTCACGCCGTCCTGCACCAGCAGCTCAGCGTCGCCGTTGCTCCAGACGTGGTACTGGGTGCCGGCGATGGTCACGGTGCCGGCCTGCTCGGCCCAGCCGTTTTGCTCACTGCCCTCCGGCAGGATGTCTTCGAGGCGCACGGTATCGCCCTGATTGCCGTTGACGATGATTTGTTTAGTGGCATCGTCAATCGCCAGGTTCTCACTGCCGTGCCTCAGCACATCCTGCAGGCTCAGCGTCAGGGCGTTATTGCCGGCGTTGTCCATCTGAATCACGCTGGTTTTGCTGCCGTCCTCCACCTGGTCGGCAAAAATCACTGTCTGATCTTCGCTATTGACCAGCAGCTGATAGAGCTGATTATCGGCGTCGAAAACCTGGATCGGATCATAGAGATCGTTTTCGTCAAACAGATACAGTTTGCCACCGTTGGTATTAACCTCCGGATGGACGTATTCGCCCCATTTGATATCGTCAATTGTAATGCCGATATCACTGTCATCACTTGTTCCCTCCTGACCCAGTACAAAATCGATGTGACCAATTTTTTTACCCGGCGGTGCGATAAACTGATAGGTATCGGGAGGTGTTACGGTTTTTAAATCCACGGTTGCGAGCATTTCACGGAAGAGAATTTCACCGGTTGTTGAGTAAACGATAATTTCATGTCGGTTGGCTGAATGAACGGCGTTCAGTGCAAATTCGATCTTTTCCGTGCTGCCAAAGTCATACGTATACGTTGAGTTGTCGCCTAATAAAAATGCATGATGTTCTCCGAAGCCACCGTAAACTTTAGATGATGCTATATGTGAAATTGCACCCTCATGCGCTTTTCCGGAGAATTTAACGCCACCCCATAAAGTGTTAACTTTTGTCATATCGAACTTGAAGTCATTGTCATACTTGTCAAATGATTCCAGGCCTGAGTCAACGTTTGCACCCCAGGCGATGTTATCTATGGCGAAGCCTCCATTGGTATTGCCGGGAACACTATCGCTTCCTACAATAAATTCGATATGTGAAATACTGCTTCCCGGTGGTGAGAAATATTCATAATGCTTTGCTTTTGATTCTGTTGCTGGTAAGTATTCTTCATGCAAGATAGAACCATTAGTTGAGTAAACTATTATCTTATGGGTGTTGGCGTTATCTAAGTAGCTAAAATCAAAAGAAAATTTATCTGTTTTTTCGAAGTTAAACTCATATGATGAGTTCCCTCTAATGTAGAAAATGTTGTTTTTGTTAGCACCTGGGTCGGCAATTATTCCAAGGTCAGTGCCGTAAATTGTTTTAACAAATAATCCACTTTTCAGACGTTCCCCGGTCCTGTTAAATAGATATCCTGCATCGTATCCTTCAAGGTTATCAAAACCATGACTGTTAGTGTTTATTTCATGTTTAGAGTAGCGTTCAGTTATGATGTTATCAATCCCGTAGCCAGTAAGCGACCCAATAATATGGATTTCAGCGTAACTAATTCCTGCGTTACCAGAGTAGAATTGTAATACCTCTCTGCTATTTCCTCTTTCATCATTGGAGTAAACTCGCCCCAGTTCTTTCCCGCTTTCATCAAAGAAGCTGATGTAGGATTTGGAACTTTCCCAATCAAGTGCGGTGAGTTCAAAGTAATTTATTTTTTCCTGGAAATTAACTTTTTGCACGAACTCATTAACATTGCTATCTTTTCGGATGACGAAAAGACCGCCCCAGCGCTCATGATCTTCTATTGCTGTAGTAACATTGTCATGCTTTTTATAGATAAATGTCAGGTTCCCGTAATTAACATCTTTATTGATATTGACAGGGGTAATGTCTTCAAGGTTGTAAACATGAGTAATGGTTTCACTGTCAATAATGTTTAACGAATAATTTGCACTATAGCTAGTTCCATTAGTGGTTTTCGCCCTGAAATCCCAGTTACCATATTCCAGCTCGTCTTTTGGCGTAAACGACCAGCGGCCATTCGCATCCGCAACCGTTGAACCGCTATGCCAGGTTTTGCCGTCGCGTGAGTACTCGACCTGTACAACCGCATTCGCCTCGGCACTGCCGCGCAGTTCCGGCTGAGTATCATTGGTCAGCCCGCCCGATTTCACCTCACCGGTGATTTTGCCCACATCATCCCAGGCCATAGCGATCTCTGGTGCGACGCTGCCTGGCGCCACAATCTGCAGGCCAAATGGTTTACCGTTCGCATCACGGGTTGACGATCTCCCGGCCTGAAACTCATACGTACCCGGCACCAGTCGATCTGTCTCATACTCCCAGCGGCCATCGGCGCCGGCAGTCACGCTGTCCAGCAGTTCCCATGCGCCCAGCACGTTGCGATAGTGTATATACACCAGGCTGTTAGATTCGGCGCGGCCGTGCAGGTTTGGCGTGCGGTCATCGGTAATCGCGCCGTTGCCCAGCGTGCCGGTGAACGGGCCAAAGTCATCGTAAGCGTGGGTGATTTCCGTTTTTGCTGCCGGCGCGAGATCGATATCCAGCTTAAATTCGTCGGTCCAGCCGCTGCCGGCGTTGGCGCGGAATTCCCAGTTACCGGCACCCAGCGCCGGGTTCGGCGTCCAGCTCCAGTTGCTGCCGTTCATTACCGCATTGCCGCCGTCGATCCATTCACCTTTATCGTTACGGTACTGAATGCGCACCACGCTGCCTTCCGGTGCGCTGCCGCGCAGCTCGGGCGTGGTGTCATCGGTGATGCCGCCGCTCTTCAGTGAGCCGGTCAGGCTGCCGGCGTTGTCGATAGCCTCAATGATTTTGGCCACGCCGCCCGGATCGCTCGGTACGTCGCCGTCTTTTCCGATGGTAATGTTAAACTCATCGGATACTTTGCCCTCACGCACCTTACCGGCGAAGGTTTCCGCCGCCACCAGCGTCAGGTTATGACGGCCATCCGCCAGGTCCACATTCGGTTCCAGCGTCCACAGGCCCGTGTTTTCATCGGCTTTGGCGCTGCCGATCACGGTGTTGCCCTCTTTCAGATACACCACGGTGCCCTTTTCGGCGATGCCGGTCAGGGTCGGGCGGCGGTCATCGGTCATTTTACCGGCGTCAAAGCTGCCGGTGATGGCGCCCTGATCGTCGTACAGGTTGAGCAGCGTCGGTGCGGCCGGCGGCGTGGTGTCAACGATCAGCGTGCGCTGCGTCGGCGTACTGAGGTTACCGGCGGTATCGATGGTCATAAAGGAGAGGCTGTATTCACCGTCGGCCAGCGCTTCTGGTGGCGTCCACTTCCAGCTGCCGTCCTGCGGGTTGATGTCGACAAAGAAATTCCTGTCGCCAAGCGTAATCATTACCTGGCCGCCTTTGCCCACTTCTGAATCGATTTTACCGAAAAACGTTGGGGTGTTGGTGTCGCGCTCGAGGTACTTCACCTCTTTAAAATCAAACAGATCCATGGATTTTTTCCTGTGTTTTACGTTGGGTCTATTGCAGCAAAGCCCGCTGCGCCTTGTTATAAAGGGCGCATTTTGTAATAGATGACGTAAAACGCTGTATGAGACCTGTCCCGAAGGGAGAAAAGTCCGAGTGGGTGAAAAGCCGGGGAAAGAGGGCAGAATGATGCCGTGCTACGCGCACGGCATCGGGGGGGTTACACCAGTTGCAGTTGTACGCCGTCCTGCACCAGCAGTTCAGCGTCGCCGTGGCTCCAGACGTGATATTGCGTACCGGCGATGGTCAGGGTGCCGGTCTGCTGCGTCCAGCCATCGACCGCTTCGCCTGCCGGCAGAATATCCTGCAGCTGCACGCTGTCGCCCGGCTTGCCGTTCACCAGCAGCTGGGTGCTGTCATCCTCAATGAACAGGCCTTTGCCACCTTCGCTCAGCAGTTGGTGCAGCGTCAGCGCGTCCGGCTGGGCTTCATCATGCGCCTGCTGATCGAACGCGGCGTCAGGGCTGACGTCGAGCACGAATTTGCTGCTCCAGTTGCTCTTCATCTCACCGGTCGAGGCGCGCGCCTGATATTCCCACACGCCAGGCTGATGCAGATACGGCGAGGTGAAGCTCCATTTGCCGTCGGCATCGACCAGCACGCTGCCGGCGTGGCGCAGGCCTTCACCCTGCACGCCATATTCGATCTCAATCACCTGGCCCGGCGTGCCGCTGCCGTGCAGCGTTGGCGTGGTGTCATCGGTTGAGTCGTGCTGATAAACCGGCCCCTGCAGCGGGCCCGCGTTGTCCCAGGCGTAGTCGATAGTCGGTTCCAGCGGCGCGCCGGGGATCACCAGCAGCTCAAACTTATCGCTCCACGCGCTGGCTTTACCATCGGCCACGCCGCGCGAGCGGAAACCCCATTCGCCAAAATAGGTCAGTTCGAAGCCGGCGAACTGCCAGTTGCCCTGCGCATCGACCGTCACGCTGCCCGCGCTGTGCCAGCCGCTGTTACTCAGGTTGTACTCAATCTCAACGATGCTGCCCGGCGCACCGCGACCTTCCAGCACCGGCGTTTTATCGTCGGTGGTGCCGCGATGGTACACCTGGCCGGTATGGGCGCCGGTATCGTCACGCGCACAGTCGATAGCCGGACGCAGATTCTCCAGCGCCGACATATTAAGGCTGAAATCCGGGCGGTAGTCGTCTTTGCTGTTCTCGTAGGAGGCATAGAAGGTGTAGATGCCGTCACCGCTGATCATCGCGCGTGACTGAATTACCCAGTCGCCGTTGGCATCGGTTTTAACGCTGCCTTTATAGCCGATGCCGCCGTGATCGTTCTGCGCGAACAGATAAACGATGCTGTTCGGCTCCGCGCGGCCCACGATCAGCGGCGAGAAGTCGTCGGTGGTGGAACCGCTGGCGAGCTGGCCCTGTACGGTGCCGACATCGTCAATCGCGTAGCTGATGGTCGGCGGCACCGGTCCGCTCTCAACCACGGTGACGTCGAAGTGGTTAGAGGGTTCGCTGACGCGGCCAAACTCGTCGGTCGCGGTGACGGTTAGCTGATGCCCGCCCGCGCCCAGCAGCGGCTCCAGCGACCATTCGCCGCTTTTACTGGCCACGGTGCTGCCAATCAGCCTGTCGTGATCGTACAGCCGCACCGTGCTGCCCGGCAGCGCATAGCCCTGCACTTTGGGTGTGGTGTCATCAATGGTGTGACCGCGCCCGACCGGGCCGGTTTCGCTGCCGACGTCGTCAAACAGCGCGGTGATCGCCGGTTTGTCCGGCACCGAGAGTGCGACGTCAACAGAGAACGGATGCGGCTCACCGCTGTCGCCGATGCACGCCACCATGTCGTGGCTGCCTTCGCTCAGCGAGAACGGCGGCTGAAATGACCAGCTGCCGTCGGCGGCAATCGGCGTGCTGTAGCGGTGATCGTTGATAATGAATTCAATGATTTCACCGGCCTGCGCCGGCAGGCTGCCGCTCAGCAGCGGATAAGGTGTGCCCACTCGCAAGGTATTAATGGATGAAAAGGGGTCAAAGCTGAGAGGTGTTAGCATAAGTATTCTCCACCAAAATCAACAACGGCGTGATTACCGTTGCCTGCCCAGCATAACGGGGGAGGGGATGGCGCCATGTACCAGAATCGTCTCGTTTCTAAGACTGATCTTAATAAGTTCTGCTAATGAAAAGGGCATTAAAAAGAGCAAGATAAGGCTCATGATATTGCTTGCCGGGGTTTGATATCGCTGAATTTATGCTACTGGTAAGGTCGATAGTCTGTGCTGCACCTGTCACCTGGAAAGCTCAGAATTATTAACTTTCCTCATAAGCTGATCGGACCGGCCGTGTTAACTATTTGTTACCTTTGTTTGTGCTTTTGTAAAGTGCAATGGTGAACAGGATCACATCTATTCACGCGCCGGCAGGCTAAAACAGGAGAAAAACCAGGAAGGACGATATGACCTCAAGTCACGCTTTACAAAAGTCATCGCAGGGCGGTGCCAAAACCATCTTTAGCGTTACCAGCGGTAACTTTCTTGAGATGTACGATTTTATGGTGTTTGGCTACTACGCCACCGCCATTGCAAAAACCTTTTTCCCGGGCGACGATCCGTTCGCCTCGCTGATGCTGACGCTGATGACCTTTGGCGCCGGCTTCCTGATGCGTCCGCTCGGGGCGATTATACTGGGGGCCTACATTGACCATCACGGCCGGCGTAAAGGGCTGCTGCTGACGCTCGGCCTGATGGCGCTCGGTACGCTGACTATCGCGCTGGTACCAGGCTACGCCACGCTGGGCGCGGCGGCTCCGATTCTGATTCTGCTGGGTCGCCTGCTGCAGGGTTTCTCGGCGGGCGTGGAGCTGGGCGGCGTCTCGGTTTATCTGTCTGAAGTGGCTCCCAAAGGCCGTAAAGGCTTTTACGTCAGCTGGCAGTCAGGCAGCCAGCAGGTAGCGGTAATCTTTGCCGCGCTGCTGGGGCTGGGGCTTAATCATCTGCTGGCGAAAGACGCGGTGACCGAATGGGGCTGGCGTATTCCGTTTGTGGTCGGCTGTCTGATTGTGCCGTTCCTGTTCTGGATTCGCCGCATGCTGGAAGAGACCGAAGCGTTCAGCCAGCGCAAATCGCACCCGTCAATGGGCCAGATTGTGCGTTCCGTGGGACAGAACTGGGCGCTGGTGCTGGCCGGCATGCTGATGGTGGTCACCACCACGGTGATGTTCTACATGATCACCGCATTCACCCCGACCTTTGGTAAAACCGTGCTGATGATGAGTGACAAGCAGAGCTTCCTCGTGACGCTGTTTGTCGGCATCTCCAACCTGTTCTGGCTGCCGGTGATGGGCGCGCTGTCGGACCGCGTTGGGCGGCGGCCGCTGCTGATTACCTTTACCGTGTTGATGATCCTGACGACCTGGCCGGTGCTGCACGGGCTGGTGGGATCGCCGACCTTCGCGCATCTGGTGGAAGCGGAGCTGTGGTTATCGTTCCTGTACGCCAGCTATAACGGCGCGATGGTGGTGTATCTGGCGGAGATCATGCCGGCTGAAGTGCGTGCTTCGGGCTTTTCGCTGGCCTACAGCCTGGCGACCGCGCTGTTCGGTGGTTTTACGCCGGCGATTTCGAGCTATCTGATTCATGCTACAGGCGATAAAGCGATGCCGGGCGTCTGGCTGTCGTTCGCCGCGGTGTGCGGCCTGGTGGGCACGCTGCTGATTGGCCGCATGGTGAAACAGTATCAGGCGCGGCACAGCGCAACGGTAGTGGGCGCGTCGCTGTAGTTCGAGTTGGTATGCGCTGGTCCTCACTTTAACTTTCTCCCACTTGCCCTCACCCTAACCCTCTCCCGCACGCGGGAGAGGGAACCGCTCGGTGCGGGTTTGCAGACCTGCGCTTCACCTCAACACTCGCTTGGTTGGCTCCTTCTCCCGCTGGCCCTCACCCTAACCCTCTCCCACAAGCGAGAGAGGGAACCGTTCAGTGCGGTTTCGCAGACCTGCGCTTCACCTCAACACCCGCGCGATCGGCCCCTTCTCCCGCTGGCGGGAGAAGGCGGGGAATGAGGGGCAAGCCAGCTCCTGCTCTGCCTGCTGGCCCTCACCCTGACCCTCTCCCGCACGCGGGAGAGGGAACCGCTCGGTGCGGTTTTGCAGACCTGCACTTCACCCAACCCCCGCTCAATCGGCCTCTTCTCCCGCTGGCCCTCACCCTAACCCTCTCCCGCACGCGGGAGTGGGAACCGCTCGGTGCGGTTTCGCAGACCTGCGCTTCACCTCAACACCCGCGCGATCGGCCCCTTCTCCCGCTGGCGGGAGAAGGCGGGGGATGAGCGGACAAGCCTGCTCCTGCTCTGCCTGCTGGCCCTCACCCTAACCCTCTCCCGCACGCGGGAGAGGGAACCGCTCGGTGCGGGTTTGCAGACCTGCGCTTCACCTCAACACCCGCGCGGTCGGCCCCTTCTCCCGCTGGCGGGAGAAGGCGGGGGATGAGGGTGCCAGCCTGCTCCCGGCTGCGCGCTGGCCCTCACCCTGACCCTCTCCCGCACGCGGGAGAGGGAACCGCTCAGTGCGGTTTCACCAACCTGCGCTTCACCTCAATCCCCGCTCGATCGGCCCCTTCTCCCGCCAGCGGGAGAAGGCGGGGGATGAGGGAATCACCCACTCCTTACCCACCCCGCTAAAACGCCACATCCACCACCACGCTATCGCTGTAATTGCCCGCTGCGGGCGTATTCTGCGTAGTCAGAATCTGCGCCGTATAGGTAAAGTTGCGCGTCACGGTATCCGCGTTGAGCGATGTCGAGGTCGCGCTGCTCCAGCGGTCACTGCCGCTCGGGCCCCAGCGATTGGTGGTGGTGGTGCCTTTATAAATATCGTACGCCAGCCGGTTGGTGCCGCTCGCCATCTGCCGCGTGGTGCCGCTGTAATAGCTGCCATTACTCAGTCCCACCGTATACGTGCTGCCCTTTGAACACACCACGTTAATCGTCTGCTGCACGGTAGAAAAACTACCGACCAGCGGCGCACTGCCGAAGCTGACGTTCGGCGCCGTGACCGTGGTGCAGTCGTTGGTGATCACCATATTCACGGTGATCGGCATCGCCGTCCCGCTGCTGCTCTGCACCGTGCCGACGCACACGCCGGCCACATTTAACCCGGCACACACGTTATAACTCACTGTCAGCGTGATGGTGGTGGTGTAACTGCCGGCGGCAATCACCTGGCCAGGCACGGTACGGAAATAGAGTGGAATGACAAAATTGAGGCTGTTGCCGAGCGCCAGCAGCGCGGAAGAGTTCCAGCGATAGCTGCCGCCCTGGCGCAGTTCGGTGGCACAGGCGCTGTCGATGCACAGCTGAATCGGCACGTTATCGGTGCCGCTGGCCGATGCCTTCATGGTGGCGCGTGTGCCGCTCAGGTAGTTGGCGGTGGTAAACGCATAGGCGACGTAATCGCTGCCCAGCAGGTTGAGCGTGCCGGTGCCGCAGTTAACGTTGGTGTTACTGGAAGTATTGACCGCCGTCGACTGCACGTAAAACGTGGTTTGCGTGCCAAAGCTGGCGCTGGGGGCCGAAAGCGAACAGAGCGCGTAGCTGCTGGCCGGCAGCAGCCACAGCAGCAAGAACAGAAATTTCCTCATGGCGAGATCCCTGACTGTGAGTTGTTGGCGGCATTCACTGCCGTACCGGGCGCGGCAGGCGGCAGCGGGCAGGTGAGTGGACCGTAAGTCTGCAGCGCTTTAGGCTGCCCCTCAGCAATAGCCAGCGTGGTCTCGCACTGGCGTCCGTCCGGCGTCACCACGCGCATCGGGTTGCTGGCGCTGAGATCTTCCATCCACACGAGGCCGTCCCAGCCGACATATTCGGTGGCGCGATCGCGGCGCAACACCTGGCTGGAGACCGGCAGCGGCTGGCCGTCGCTGTCGTGCAGGATCACGCTGGCGGCGCGCAGGCGCTCCACCGGGAAATTCAGCAGATAGCCACTTTTGCGCTTCACCGCGAAGCGCTGCTCCACTTTGGGCGCGGTCATGTCAGCCGGCAGATCGAGGGTATCGATATCGTACTTCGCGCCGTAATAGCTGCTGATGGACGGCACCAGCAAATAGCCGGCGTCATCGGTGCGGCCCATCGCCTGGTTCTCGTAGCGCACCGTCACGTCCGGATAGCGGGTTTTCACCACCACAAAGGCATCGTTGATGTTGTTGGCGGCGAACACATGGTTGTCCATCAGCACCAGCGAGCCGGTGAAATCGGCCCACTGCGTGGTGTTGTCATCATCGCCGTAAAAGCCGGCGGAAGTATCAATCTTGTTGTTGCGATAGCGCAGGCTGCCCTGACGATAATCGCCGCTGTCGCCGCCCTGATGCGCCCATGACGCATCGTAAGCAAAACCGCCGTCGCTCGGCATGGCGCGCGACACGTACAGGCGCTGATTGCTTTGTCCCTGCTGATCGCGCTCGACGCTGATCGATGCGCTGCTCTGTTCGCCAAACGGAATCACCAGCGAAATCGCGCCGCTCCAGTCGCCCTGTTGCTGGTCGCGGCTGGCGGAGATGTACAGGCTGCTGTTGCCCCACAGGTTTTTACTCCACGATAAATTCCACAGGCGGGTGCGATCGCCGCTGCCGCCGGCGATGTCCAGATACGCCAGACCGAGGCTGCCGTACTGGCTGAGCGACAGGCTGGCGGTGTACTGCGCGCTGCGTCTGGCGAGCGAATAGCTGGTATTGGCGCTGTCGCCGCGGCTGCCGACCAGCGCCAGGTTGCCGAAATCCGCGCTGCGCAGCGTGTGCTGGGTGCCGAGGCTGAACCAGCTGTTGTTGTACTGGTAACCCCAGCTGTACTGGGTGCCGGGCCTGCCGTCCAGCTGGCTCTGCGCCAGCGCGGCGTTGATGACGCCCAGGCTGCCCAGCTTCACCAGCGCGCCGGCACCGCCCATCGCCACGTCGCTGCTGCCTTCGGCGTGCGATTCGAGCGTTAGCCAGTCGCGCAGGCCGTAGCGATAGGAACCGCTGGCCGCCGCCGCGCCGTAATCAAAGTTTTTGATGCCGTAGTTCTCGCGAATCGCCCCGGCGGAGAAGGCGTAATCGGACAGGCCGGTTTTCAGCAGGCTGCTGGAGACGTAGAACGGCAGCGTTGTCGTCACCTGACGGCCGACCGCGTCGGTGGTGGTGATCACCGCATCGCCCGCCCCGTTAACGAATGGCACATTGGTCAGCGACCACGGCCCCGGCTGCACGTTGGCCTGCGCGCTACGGTAACCATTAATAAACAGATCGACTGACGACGGCACCGCCGCCTGGCCGCTAAAGGCCGGCAGCGGGTAAGTGACCAGATCCGGTCGCACGCTGAAGTCACGCGCGATCTGCACGCCGCCAAGGCGCACGCTGTTGCTCCAGCCCAGCGCATCCGTAATCAAATCCCCGGCGCGCCAGCTCAGCGCGGCATTCTCGTTCTCGTTGCTGTACCAGGTGTCGTAGCGAATGTAACCCTGCTGCTGGCCGCGGGTGTCACCCGCAAGCTGCTGGATATAGACACCGTTGCTGGAGAACTGGCCGGCCGGGCCGAACAGGCGTAGCTCGTTCCAGCTGGAGAGGCGCGAACCGGCGTTGTCGGTGCGCGTGGCGTAAAGGTCGTAGTTGAGCAGCGCGCCGTTGCTGGCCTGGCCGGGAAACCGCGGGCCATTTTGCGGCTGACCGAGCGTCTGCTCTGGCAGCCAGGCGGGCGGTACCGTCAGCAGCAGGCGCTGGCGGCGTTCATCGTATTCCACTTTGACCTCCCCCAACTGACCGGGAGCGACCTGTTCGCCAGCCAGCTTCGCCGCCGGAATGCCGGCGCGCTGCAGATCGCCGCTGCGCAGCCAGAACTCACCGTCGCGCCGCTCGACCGGCACAATCTCGCCCCGTTCGCGCTGGTTCACCACCAGTTCCAGCATATATTGCTGGCCGCTGGCGCTGTGGCTGACGGTAGGCGGCGGTGGCAGCTCAGAGAAAGTCTCTGCGCTGCTCAGCGGGGAAAAGCACAGCACGCTGGTCACCGCCAGCGCGCAGGGAGGCGGCGTCAGCTTCATCAGCGCGCGGCAGCGCTGCGCCAGTGAGTTTTATTCACCTCGGCCGCGAGTTCACCGCTCACCGGGCTGTTCAGCGGCCAGCGGTGGCTGCTGTTAGCCAGCACATAGCCAAACAGGCCGTTGCCGAGCGCGCGACCGCCGACGGTGACGTTGCTCAGGCGCGCGTGGCCGTTGCCGCGATTGGTCAGCTCCAGCCAGCGTTTGCCGTCGCGGCTGACCTGACGCCAGCTAAGATCGGCTTTGGCGCTGTCGCGCGTCAGGCCATCGCCATAGACAAACAGCGGCACCGAGTAGCGCATCTGAAAGGTCAGCCCGGCCTGATTCTCGCCCGGCGAGCGCGGCGTCGGGATCTCATCCAGCACCACGCGATAGGCTTGCTCTACGCCGGCGGGCGGCGCGCTCTGGCGAATCAGACGCACCAGCTGCTTCTGCCCCGGCTCCAGCCGCACCATCGGCGGGCTGGCGACCACCTGCTGCTGCGTTTGATACTGCTCCTGGCCGTCAATCTGCTGCCAGTTGAAGATGCGCACCTGCATGATGGTGGTGGCGTTACCGCGATTCTCCAGCCACAGTTCGCTGGCTTTTTCCTGTGGGTTGATGGCGGGATCGATCGGCCAGATCATCAGCGAGTTGGCAGCGAAGCTGGCGGGCGACAGGGCCAGAAGAAACCACAGAAGCAGGGCGCGCAGGCTCATCATTATTCATCCTTTTTTATGCTGCCGTCACCAGCTCAGGGTGACGGTTAACGTATCGGTATAGGTCCCGGCGCGCGTCGGGCCAGGCAGGGTTAACAGGCCATAAATCGGCAGCACGATGTTATTGGCGTTGCTGTAACTCAGCGCCACCGGCGAGTTAACCGGAATCGCCGTGGTGTGCGCTGCGTTGGTATACAGGCTGTACGCCACGGTATCGGTGTTACTGGTGTGTTTGAGATTGCGGCTGCTGGTGTAATTGCTGCCGCCGTTGATGCTCATGCTGAGGGCGGTACCCGGCGTGCAGGCGAGGGTGAGGGTGGTGCTTTGCACGTAGCTGGCGCTGACGCTGCTGCTCGCCACGCCCGACTGGGTGCCAAAATTCAGCGTGCCAAACACGCCGGTATTGGTACCGGAAATCACGCAGCCTGCCACCACTGACGCAGAGACCTGGAAGGTGGCCGTCGGCAAACTCCAGGCCGGGACGCTCCCTATCAGCAGGGCCAGGCTGCCAGCACGCAGCAGCCAGACCATCCTTCTTACCCCACCGCTGGCGTCAGTAGTTCACCGCCACGTTAATGGTATCGGTGTAGGTACCGGCCGGAATCAGTGGGTTAAAGCCGCCGCCGACTACCCGACCGTAAATGGCATAGTTGGTGCCGAGCGTCGGATCGGTGGTGCCGCTGGCGGCAATGTTGGTGTTGTTGGCGATGGCGGTGGTAAACGCGGCGTCGCTGTACAGCGTGTAAGCAATGCCCTGCGTATTGTTGGAGCCGAGGATCAGGTAACGCGGCTGGCCGCTCACCGTACCGTAAATAGTGGCCGGTGCCGGATTACTGCTGGTGACCTGCACATTGAAGGTCTGGCCGGTGGTGCAGCGGACAAAAATACCGTTCCCGGATGCACCCACCAGGGTGGCGTTTAAGGTATCAAAGGTTGCAGCGCTGCTACCAAAGTTCAGGGTACCGAAGTTAACCCCGCTGGTGGCGGACTGACCGTTCACCAGACAGCCAGTGGTGAGCGTCAATGTGGCATTGATGGTTCCCGTTGTGGTGGCAGCAAAAACCGTTGCAGGGGCGAGCGCGGCGCTCAGGCTGGTAGCCAAAAGAAAAAGCTTGAGTTTCATAATCAATCCTTACTGATTATCCAAGGTCAGTGCTTTTTCGCCTGGTGATTTATTAATGAAACGAACCCGTAAATAACAAGACGCCGCGATCGGCAAACGAACTTAATGCCCTGCCACCTAAGAAAATTCTTAAAGGCTGAGTTAGTGATTTATATCAGTTTTATTTACTATAGAACACCCTTTTGCCGCTTGTACAACGCCCCGGAGAATTTTCGCTAATCAATTTCTCCTTTTCCCCGATAACGCAGTCATAACAAGGGCTGTCGGCCCGTTAAAAAAACCAAACGGCGAGTGTTTTCCCCCTCTACCGCGACTTCAGGTTCAATGCTATGTTCATGCATTAATCAGATATCATTACTTTTCCCGGCCGCGACAGACGATGAGAATAAAAAATAGCCGTGTAATGCCTCCAGTTATTTATGGACCTGTTTTTGTGTCGCCACAGCGCGGGTGGTCATTAGCTACCTCTCATTGATGTTTTCACTTTTTCTGTTGTTAATTGACGATACCGCACCTGCGCCGCCGCGGGTTGAGTTGAGGAGCGCACATGTTGCTGGTTACCTGGGATAGCGTTCTGGTTGCCGTTTCGCTGATTGTGGCGTTTATCGCGGCGTTTACGGCGCTGGATACCGCCGGGCGCGTCGCCGTGTCGCGCGGCCTGCTGGCGAAGCTGTGGCTGGTGGCCGGCGGTACGGCGATGGGCATTGGCATCTGGGCGATGCACTTCATTGGCATGCTGGCGATGATGATGCCGATGACCATGCGCTATGACATTCCGCTCACCGCCTTCTCGCTGCTGCTGGCGATTCTCACCAGCATCTTCGCCTTTGCGCAGGGCCTGCAGGGCAGCCATCTGACGCGCCGCCGGCTGCTGCGCGGCACGGTAATTCTCGGCAGCGGCGTGGTTGCCATGCACTATCTCGGCATGCTGGCGCTGCTGATTGAACCCGCCATTCACTGGGATTTGCGCCTGGTGGCACTGTCGGTACTGATTGCCTACGGCGCATCCGGTGCCGCGCTATGGCTGGCGTTTCACCTGCGCCACGGCGAGAGCCTGCTGCTGATGCGCGCCTGCGCGGCGCTGGCGATGGGGGTGGCGATTGCCGGCATGCATTACACCGGCATGGCGGCCGCGCAGTTCAGCGCACCGGGCAGCATGCAGCACCACGGCATGGGACAGGAGGGGCTGGCGGTGTGGGTAACCATCATCACGCTCACCATTCTCGGTCTGACGCTGCTGATCTCGATGCTGGATGCCCAGCTGCGCGCGGCGCGTCTTGCCGCCCGGCTGCGGCGCGCCAACAGCGAGCTGCGCCAGCTGGCGCTGCACGATACTCTCACCGCACTGCCCAATCGCGTCATGCTGGACCAGCAGCTCAGCACGCAAATCAAACAGGCGACGCTGTATGACCAGCCCTTTGCCCTGATGTTTATGGATCTCGACGGCTTCAAAGCGGTGAACGATACCTGGGGGCATCACGTCGGCGATCGTTTGCTGGTCGCCGTGGCGGAACGGCTGCGCACCCAGCTGGATGCGGACATTTTGCTGGCGCGCCTCGGCGGCGATGAGTTTGTCATGCTGTGTCCGCAGTACGCGGCAACCCAGGCTGAAGCGCTGGCGCAGCGGCTGGTGCACAGCATTGATGCGCCGTTTGAGCTGGATCGTTACTCGCTGCGCGTCTCGCTCAGCATCGGCATCGTGATCTTCCCGCAGCATGGCCGCAGCCCGCAGGAGATGATGTTCAACGCTGACTCGGCCATGTACCACACCAAGCACAGCGGGCGTAACGGCTGGAGCCTGTTTGAGCCAGTGATGAGCGCGGTGGCGCAGCATCAGCTGGCGCTGGCCAACGATTTATGGAACACGCTGGAGTGCCAGGAGATGCGCCTGTTCTACCAGCCGAAGTTTCGCGCGGGCGGGACCATTCTGATGGGTTTTGAGGCGTTACTGCGCTGGCAGCATCCGCGCCGCGGCTTGCTGATGCCGGATATGTTTCTGGCGCGCGCCGAGAAAACCGGCCAGATTGTGGCGCTCGGTAACTGGGTAATCAACGAAGCCTGCCGTCAGCTGCGGCAGTGGCTGGACGAGGGAAACCGCGACTGGAGCGTCTCGGTTAACCTGTCCGCACTGCAGTTTCATCAGCGCGATCTGATCGACACGCTGCGCCAGACGCTGCAGCGCTATCAGCTGCCGGAAGGCGCGCTGATGCTGGAAATCACGGAAAACATCGCCATGCGCGATCCGCAGTTCAGCCAGCAACGCATCGCCGAACTGCAGCGGCTTGGCGTCAAAGTGGCCATTGACAACTTCGGCATTGGCTACGCCAATCTGCTGCACCTCAAGCATCTTGAGGCCAGCGAGCTGAAAATTGATCGTGCCTTTATTAATAGCCTGCGTGCCGACAGTGAGGATGCAACCGTGGTGACCGCCATGCTGACGCTGGCGCAAAGCCTTAACCTGCGCATGGTGGCGGAGGGCGTGGAGACCGAAGAGCAGCAGCGCCTGCTGACCGGTCTTGGCTTTGACACGCTGCAGGGGTATCTGCTGGGCAAACCGACGCCGGCGGAGCGCATCGGCGAATTCACCGCGTCAACGCCGATTGCACCGCACTTTCCTGATAACGTGCTGCCGCTCACCGGCGCCTGACCAGCAATTTTTGTTCTCCTTCACATCGGAAGCTTTCATCGTTCAGTGACTCATATCGGCAGCCGGTCTGCCGATAATTTCAATTATAAAACCAACATTTTCTTTTTCATTTCAACAACACCACAGCTGACTTAACACAGCTTTTTTATATGGGAAATCACTATGTTAGTGACTTCGTACGATGCGTTTACCGTTCTCGTTTCGATACTGGTAGCGATGCTGGCCTCGTTTACCGCGCTGGATATGGCGGGGCGCGTCGCTTCCTCGACCGGCCGGGTGGCGCTGGTCTGGCTGCTGGGCGGCGGTTTCGCCATGGGCGTGGGTATCTGGGCCATGCACTTTATCGGCATGCTGTCGATGAGCCTGGATATGGTGATGAGCTACGATCCGCTGCTCACCGCCGCCTCAATGGTGGTGGCGATTCTCGCCTCCATCTTTGCCCTGTGGCTGGTGTGCTCGTCCGGCGACTTGCCGTGGCGACGGCTGCTGGGCGGCGCGCTGGTACTGGGTTCCGGCGTGGTGGCGATGCACTACACCGGCATGGCGGCGCTGATGTTTGAGCCGGGCATCAGCTGGAACTGGGGCTGGATTGCGGTTTCGGTGCTGATTGCGCTGGTGGCTTCCGGTGCCGCGCTGTGGCTGGCGTTCAACCTGCGCGAAGGACATGGCCGCGTCACGCTACTGCGCGTCGGGGCGGCCGTGGTGATGGGCTGCGCCATTGCCGGTATGCACTATACCGGCATGGCGGCGGCGAACTTTCCGATGCACAGTCACGCCACGCATCACGGCGTGAACAGCGACTGGCTGGCGATGCTGGTCACGGTGGTGACGCTGGCGATCCTCGGCATTACGCTGCTGGTTTCGATGCTCGACGCACGTATGCAGGCACGCACCTCAATCCTCGCGCGCTCGCTGGCAGAGGCCAACCGCGAGCTGGCCCAGCTGGCGCTGCACGATAACCTGACGCGACTGCCGAACCGCATCCTGCTGGAGGATCGTCTCGAGCAGGCGATCAACAAGGCCAACCGCGAGCGCTCGCAGTTTGCGCTGATGTTTATGGATCTCGACGGTTTCAAAGCGGTCAACGATGCCTTTGGTCACCACGTCGGCGATAACCTGCTGATTGCGGTAACCGAGCGCATGACTGACCAGATGAAAGGGCACTACACGCTGGCGCGGCTGGGTGGTGACGAGTTCGTGCTGCTGATTGAGATCGGCGACCCCAATGATGCCGCAGCGGTGGCGGATGCGCTGGTAAAAGCCGTGGATCGCCCGTTTAGCGTGTCACGCTACGAGCTGATGGTGTCGCTGAGTATCGGCATCGCCGTTTATCCCGGTGACGGCAAGGACGAGCGCGAGCTGATGTTTAACGCCGACGCCGCGATGTACCACACCAAAAACAACGGCCGTAACGGCTATAACTTCTTCCAGCCGTCCATGAACACGCTGGCGCAGTCGCAGCTGCAGCTTAATAACGACCTGTGGCAGGCGCTGGATAGCAACGAACTGCGTCTGTTCTATCAGCCTAAGTACTGTGCGCCGAGCGGGCCGATCATTGGCTTCGAAGCGCTGCTGCGCTGGCAGCACCCGACGCGCGGCCAGCTGACGCCGGACAAGTTTTTGCCGATCGCCGAGAAGACCGGCATGATCATTAATATTGGCAACTGGGTGATCAACGAGGCCTGCCGCCAGCTACACATCTGGCACCAACAGGGCCATCCGCACTGGTCGGTGGCGGTGAACCTCTCAGCCTTGCAGTTTGAGCAGTGCAACCTGGTCGACACCGTGACGCAGGCGCTGGAACAGCACCAGATCCCGGCGGAGCTGCTGACGCTGG
>Ga0268256_1001037_pt1 | contig 18638 bp, 17 predicted proteins | sample AgamicAtAmrz_FD_200247 | JGI IMG/M metagenome (GOLD analysis project Ga0268256, IMG submission 200247) | Agave microbial communities from Guanajuato, Mexico - At.Am.rz (v2) (version 3) | ecosystem: Host-associated > Plants > Roots > Rhizosphere | place: Guanajato, Mexico | collected 2012-06-07
ACATATAAGCATTTTAAGGAAATGAAATATTACATCATTAAATAAATGTTCATCTTTCGGTTGCTATATTTGTTTTGCAAGGTTGCCAGGCATTCTTTTACCAGGAATAAGAACCCCAACATTTGATAATGAGGTTTGATTATGAAAGTAAGTAGAATTGCAGCATTGTTTTTTATCTGTTTCACAGGTTTATCCAGAGCAGCGGTACCGCTTCATCAATTCAATTTATCTTCCGTTGACCATCTAATTATTCTTGCTGGCGATGGTGGCAGCGGTGGAACTGGAGGTGCCGGAGGCGCTGGCGGGAACGGTGGAAACGGTGGAAACGGTGGAAACGGTGGGAATGATGGGAATGGCAGTAACGACGGGGATCATGACGGTAATGGTAACGGGAGTAATGACGGTAGTGATAACGGGGATAATGCCGGGAACGGGAACGGGAGCAGCGATGGAAGCGGGAGCGATAATGGCGGCGATGGCGGCGATGGCGGCGACTAATGTCAGATAGCTCCCCACACTGCCAGATCTCTCGATCTGGCAGTTCTAATTAAGAATTCACAATTTAGGAGACATACATTTTGAATATTAACCTTAAATTAATTGCATTTTTGTTTAGCACTGACATTTTCCTTTTGGGTGTGGCACACGCAGAAGATGCTATAACGCAGGGCAATATAAATGGTTATTCAGCTACAACCGCTGTACCTGCAGACCAGGTCAGTTCCTTAAAGTCAGTAACGGCAAAATGTGGTCATTCTGGTAAAAATGGTCAACCTGGTAAGGATGGTAAAAATGGGCAGGGAGGCAAAGGCGGTAAAGCAGGTAAAGGTGGTGCGGCTGGTAAAGGTGGCGCGGGTGTCCCATGTACCAATTAATATCAGCGCTTTCAGGCAAATCGTGTTTTTTCCAAAAAAAGGTGAAGCTTATGCGTCTGAAATTAATCTGTGTATTTCCAGCTTTCGTTTACGTTATGTCAGCATCGTTCGCTCATGCCGAGGCATCGATCAAGTGGTCATCAACGCAACACACTTTAAATGGAGTGGTGCTGGTTGATGGTTCTCCTGGAGCAAACGGAGGGCCTGGCGAAAATGGTGGGGCCGGTGGGCCAGGAGCCGCCGGCGAAAACGGTGGTCGTGGGGGAGATGGCGGGCCAGGTGTCAATGGAGGTCCAGGCGGAGATGGTGGTCCGGGTGGACCTGGAGGCGATGGAGCAAATGGAGGCGATGGCGGTAATGGTGGGAATGGAGATGGTTCAAGCAACGGCGGTAATGGCGGAGACGGTGGAGATGGTGGCGACGGCGGTGATGGAGGTAGTGGAGGCAGTGGTGGCAATGGGGGAAGCGACGGGGGTAATGGAGGAGATGGTGGCAATGGTGGGGATGGCGGTAACGGATGACAATAGCGGTCAGTTCAAACGCTTGTCCCAATTGAACGCCCGACTTAAGCCGCTTTTGTTTCAGCCCTTCCAGGTACAACTCTCCACATAGATTTAATGGGATTTTATTGACTTTTCTTCTTTCTTCGGCTAAACCTGCAAAAAGCCGGGTTTTAAGCCCGGCTACGCCCGAGAAACTATGATGCATGACAGCCTGCTAACAGCTTTTAAACCTCAATTCAGACCGCACGATTTCTTCTAATTTACGTTTATAATGGAGATGAAAACTCAGCCGCCTCCAGCACAATATCCTCTATAGATAATACTGGTTCAGGCGTGGCTTCCTGGAATTGTTTTTTAATCGTGCGCCATTCTTCATCTGCCATAAATTCTGCCCATGAGTTGTTCATGGCTGTTTTGTCTGTCCATGAAAGCAGGTATATAAACCGGAGTCTGGCACTTTCACCGGATAACCACATAGCCAGTATATTAAAACCATACTTATCTCTCATGATTCTGGCAGCGTGTTTTTCAAATCTTGCCAGAAATTCATCACGTAAATCCGGGTTTATTGTATAAAGACGAAGCTGATTAATCATTATACCTGTCCTCGTCATTCTGCATTTGCCTGTAACGGGAGTCAGGGTGGCTACATGTGATATCAGGGCCTGATGGAGCAGACTGTAATCAGACGAATTCAGCCCTGAGTAGACCCGTGCCACCGAAATACCGGTTAGTTTGTGTCCTGTGCCCATTGAACCAACTGCCCCTCAATACATAGCACCAGAAACGGCCAGGCACAACGAGAGGTTTTCATACACAGAAACAAAGCTTCGGCTCTGGTCCGGGGCAGAGATGAGTCACCTGACTGCTGGTGCGTTCAGGGCTGCCTTAACAATTATCATTCGGCGGGATCTTTGTCTTTTGTTTCGTGATAACAAAGTGATTATCCTTTCTTGTCAGTCTGGCACCATCCAAACAATACTTTGTCGTTAAAGCAAAAAATGCATCAGAGTCGAGTTCGAACTCAAGTTCAACCTTCCGGACGCTTCCTGATTCCAGAAGGTGTTTGGCCTGTTCCAGGCTGCTGGCTTTTGCTGTACTCATAAATCTCCCCGAACACTGGTGGAACCGTTGCAGGAATGCACGGCAACCCAGAGATACTCATCACCCGCCAGTGCGGATTCAAGCGGATAACCCAAAGGCTGGACTGCAGGAAGAGCATATCAAAACTTTATTCTCTGGCAAAGTTGCGGGTTTATTATGTACTGACAGTGAGCATCGGCTGCATCTGACTGCTACAGGGACACTTCCTGTAACGTCTCACTACACTGGTTTTCAAAACCGGTAAAGTGCGGGTTAAGTAACCTCTGGATGCATCACGGCATTCATCAGAGCCAGCAGCAGGTGGACCAGTGCTGACAAGCCCATCAGTACGGTGATGGGGTGTTGTGTGCATGAGAATATCAGCCCGGCCAGCGCAATGCCCACCAGAGAGCCTGTCTGCCGGAAAGTGGTGTGGATTGCTGAGGCGGTGCCCGCTGTGTCCTGCGTTCTGCCTGCCAGTACGGCGGCGGTCATTGGCGGTACGGCAAACGCCACGCCACCGGCGAGCAGGGCCATAGACAGAAAGGCCAGCAGGGTTATCTGCCCGTGTAATGATATCATCCCGGCATAACCCACACTACCCGCGAGAAGCCCGGTGACCATCTGTTTTTTTATCCCCCAGCGCCGCATCAGACGTCCTGCGGAGAGATTGCCGACAAAGAGAAAAAATGCCAGCGGCAGGAGCGCCATACCGGACTGAAAAGGCGTGTAATGCCAGTACTGTTGCAGAATAATGCTGAGCGCATACAGGCTACCAAAATAACAGACGTTGATAAAAAAGCCGCTGAGGTTGGCAAGATTGAATGCCGGACTGCGAAAAAACACTAACGGCAGTATGGGCGACGCGCTCTTATGTTCCACCATGACAAAACCTCCCGCACACAGCAGTGATGCCAGCGCCATTAACGGCAGCGCACTCTGTCCCCATTTTTGTTCCGGGAGCTGTATCAGTACCCAGCTCAGACAACCCAGCGAGGCCATCGCCAGAACCTGACCGGTGAAATCCAGTGCCCGTAAACGGGATGGCAAGACAGTGGGCAGCGGCCTGTAACCGGAACAGATACCGTACAGGCCAGCGGGCAGACTGATGAAAAAGATGCTGCGCCAGCCAAAATCATCCACCAGAACACCGCCAAGTACCGGGCCTGTTGCCGCCGCAACGGACACCAGACCGCCAAACATGCCGATAGCCCGTTGTCGCGCGTGCCTGTCGGGCCAGCCAGCTGATAAAAGAGAGAACGAGGCCGGAATAAACAACGCTGCGCCAGCGCCCTGGAGAATACGGAAGAGAATTAACTGCCACATCGCCACACTCATACCGCACCCGAGTGAAGCGCAGGCAAACAGGACAAGGCCGGATAACCAGATGCGGCGGGAGCCATAGCGGTCAGCCAGCGTGCCTCCCGACAACATCAGGCCACAAAGCGACAGGATATACGCATCCACCGCCCAGGTGATGGCGGAAACCGGGGCATGGAATTCAGAGCGGATGCTGATGGTGGCGATATTAATCACATTCACATCCAGAATGGCCATAAACATCCCGACACAGAGCGTGACCAGGACAACGAACTGATGGTGTTCATGCGATACGGTGGCCGGACCTTTCATTCTTTTTTCCTGTTGGCGAACCCGGGTATGAAGTGTAAAAAAGAAAGGTATACCTGAAAACGCAGCGGAAACAGGCACCCCCGCTGCAAAAATACCGGGGGCATGATGAACTGGGACAATATCCGTTACCTGCTGGCGGTCGTCCGGACGGGAAGCTTACGTGCTGCTGTCAGCCTGAATGTTGACCAGGCCACGGTGGCCCGCCGCCTGCGCCATATGGAAGCAGAACTCAACACCGCCTTATTCAACCGGTATCCGGAAGGTTACCGTCTGACGGAATACGGAGAACGCCTGTTGCCGGATATTGAACAGATGGAAGCCACGGCGGCAACAATTGAACGTAAGAGCGCAGGTATGAACACATCCCTGGCAGGAAAAGTCTATATTGCCTCCACCGATTCGCTGGGCAGTTGTTTTCTTCTGCCCGCACTGTCAGCCCTCAGACAACGGCACCCCGACATTCAGGTAACACTTTCCACCTCTCCTGAGATTGTGGATATCCGACGGGGAGCTGCCGACCTGGCAGTACGCAGCGCCCGTCCGTCAGACGGCAATTTAATCATCCGCCGTCTGGCAACCTTTCATACGGGTTTATATGCATCTGAGGAATATGTTGCCCGACGCGGTCTACCTGTACCCGGCAGTGCGTTTTCCGGCCATGGCCTGGTGATGTTTCCCGAGACGTCTGTTCCGCAGTACTGGCAGCGGCTGTGCGGAGAGCCGCTGACAAACGGACACATCGTGCTGGAGGTAACGTCTCAATGGCTGTTTATTGAAGCGCTGCGCCAGGGGCTGGGCGTGGGGATGATGGCCGGAGAAATAGTGCAGCGATGCTGTCCTGAACTGGTTAATGTTATGCCCACGCGCAGCGAGCCAGCCGATATCTGGCTGGTCGCCAGTCCGGATGTCTGGTCAGCGGAGCGCATTCAGGCTGTCATCACGGTAATCAGTTCTGCTTTTGAGGATATCGGAGCCATAACTGGTTAATTCAACGTCTGTATATTCAACCAGTTACAAAATAACTGTCTGTTGCGACAGAGACTTTTCCTGATAAGCGCAACGGAAGTCACTCCTCCGGCTGAACATATTCTGTTCAGCGATAACCGGTCTGGTTCATAAGCTCAGCCTCCCCCGCCAGCACCGCTGACGTGCTCCCCCAACCCCATTTCACCGCTACAGAGTAAGGGGCGCTACGCTCGGTAATGCAGAGGCAGATTTTTTCTCCCGTGTGCTTTTCGTTCCCGTATTCGCTTCCGGTTAATCGTTTCCCGTTGCAACCCGTCCCGCAAGGGTGAAGTGCACGCATTCTGCGCCCCTGCGGGACAGAACGACGCCGGGAAAGCGAACCGTCAGGCGATACGAAGACGAAAATCACACCACTGACGGAGAAAAAATCATGTCCATTTCCCTGCACAACCAGACTACCGCCCCTAACCCCGCAGCGGCGACCAGCGTATCGTCGCTGGAGCGCTCAGGCTCCTCAAAAACGAAAGGGGTTAAAAACCGGACTGATATTTACCAGACCGTGACCGACAGCATCATTGAAGCGCTTGAAGCGGGTGTAAAACCGTGGTCATGCCCGTGGAAGCGTGTTCCGGGAATGTCCGGTCTGCCTGTTAATTATGCTACCGACGTGGCTTACAGCGGGATGAATATTATGCTGCTGTGGTGTAGTGCTTCGAAACAGGGATTCAGTGATTCACGGTGGATGACGTACAAACAGTCGCAGGCCGCTGGCGGTCAGGTACGTAAGGGAGAGCGCGGGACAACCGCCATTTTCTACACCACGCTGGAGAAAGAAAACGACGAGGGCGAGACGGAGCATATCCCGATGCTGAAAACCTTCACCGTGTTTAATGTTGACCAGATTGACGGCCTGCCTGCGACGGACGAAACCGGTGCAGAAGCACCGGCAGCCACGTTTGATCCGCTACCGCAGGCGGAAGCACTTTTCAGCCGCAGCGGTGCGAAAATCATCGAGAAAGGGCAGAATGCATTCTTCATGCCCACCACGGATGAAATCTGGCTGCCTGAGCGCCATCTGTTTAATGATGCGGCGAACTTCTATGCCACCGGCCTGCATGAGCTGGTTCACTGGACCGGGGCAAAAGCCCGCCTTAACCGCGAAATGAAAGACAGATTTGGCAGTGAGTGTTACGCTTTCGAGGAGCTGTGCGCGGAACTCGGTAGCGCGTTTCTGATGGCAGATTTAAGCATTGAAGGTGAGGTTCAGCACGAAAGCTATATTGCATCCTGGCTGAAAGCACTGAAAAACGATAAACGTTATATTTTCAGGGCAGCCAGCGCGGCCTCAAAAGCGCACCGTTATCTGATGGATAAGCAATGAGTGTAAAATAAGGTGCTGAAAGGGAATGCGGCTTTCACCATATATCGGGGCCGACAGGATGAGAGATATTCCAGGTGATATTTATTTCCCTGCGAATTTATCCTGGCATCTTATACCCGGATAAATTCACAGGCTGCGGGTGCGGGCGGCAAAGAGCCCGCGTATCCCGTAAATCTCTTCCGTGGCAGTTCGCCCTATGACATTACCCCGTTCATTCGGACCACAATATGGGGCGAATGGACAGGACGACCGTATAAAATCCCGGTGTTGTTTTTTCCACGAAAACGGACACGTTACGGGTACCTGTTTTCATGCTGACACAGGCGTTGACTATGGGCGTCGCGGATGGACGTCAGACCCCACGTCCACCGGAGACCCCCACAGATGACGCCCATGAACCGGTTGCCCGCATCCTGCGGGCATGCCCGTTATCCGTGCTTTCAGATATCAGCCGACCCGTGGTCGTCTGCCACCTGAAACGCCCGAATGGCGGGCAACGGCGTGTGTCATTACGCTCGGGCTGGACGCCCTCACTGCATGTCACATGGGGGTAATGACTCCGCTGAACGCTGCGTCAAAACCCCCAGGGTCAACGGCGGCACACCGTCACGCGCTACGCGCGACCAACCCCTTTAAGACGCGCGTTTCGCCTGTTTTTTCTCGCAAGCTCCAAAAAACGGGAACGCTGCTTTAAAGGGGTTGGTCGCGCCTGATCGGCCATATTCCCCGCTGGGGCGGACAATATGACCTGGCTTGACGGTGTGCGGGGCAAGCCCCCCAAATAAACCGCTGTCGTGGGCGACAGCTTTTCGCTCGCTGGGGCGGCGAAATTTATTCGGCTCCCCCCGGCCTGCTTAATTCGCTTTGGGCGAATGTTCGCAGGTGGGCGCGGTGCCTGAAAATTACCATTTCTGCGAAATTGAATTTTCTGTCCACGCTCCACATGCTTATTTTACGGCTTAACAATTTCTTTGAAATTGAAGCCATAAAATAAGCAAGCCTTAACACCATCGTCTGAAATCTCAGTGCATTATTTTTTTTCGTCATAAATCGCAAGGCATGTTCATATTCGCTTTTTTGTGTTTCATTAACGTCTCTATTATCAATTAAATACTGATGTAAATCAAAAATATAACCTCCTTAATGTGAGTTTTTTTGTTCTTCACTTATGCCCTGTACTTATAGCAATAACTTCAGTTTTGCTTTCTGTGCAAAACAATTATGCCTGTTTTGTGTATTCCTCAATGAGTGACTGTTACATAGAGTAAATGTGCCTTCCCAATTGTTTTGAGGATTCTGATATGCACAGCAAGAAAAATGTATTATTAACTGGTGCGACGGGTTTCATTGGTTCATATCTGCTGGCTGATCTTCTGGAGAATAAAGATATCGGGAGGATTTATATTCTTTCCCGGAAAGTGGATAAAAATAATGAAAAGGAAAGATTGTTCACTGCATTTGAAAAATTTTCGGTGCCAGGCCATGAACGACTGGCAGCGGCAACCAATATATCAGTCATTCAAGGCGATATTACGCAGCCCTGCCTGGGTATATCCGATGCCGCTTTTGAAGAACTCTGTTCAGAGGTGGATGTTATTCACCATATTGCGGCACGTGTCAATCACATCCGACCATATGAAGTGCTCAAAGCGCCCAATGTGGATAGTGTCGCAGATATCATCAGCATCGCTCAGAAAGGTCGGGATAAAATCGTTAATTTTGTTTCAACGTTAGGGTCTGCGGCTAAAAAGGATAAGGATGGTCGTTATGTTGAGGCCTTTCCGGGTAATGCCGTTCTTAACTCTGACATGGGGTATTTGCTTTCGAAATGGGAATCTGAGCGTCTTCTGGAGAAATTTCAGGATCAGGGTGGAAAAGTTAATCTTTTCCGACTAGGTTATATTTCAGGTCACAGCCATACAGGTGCTTCGCTTTTTACCGATAACCAGTTTATGCTGTTTATCAAAAGCTGCATTCAACTGGGCTACGCCCCGGTTCTCCCCAGAATGATTAATTTCACTCCTGTCGATTACACCACAGCCATCATGGCTCAACCCAGGTATATGTCAGAAGGGGGCGATGTTCTAAATCTGTTTAACTATTCCGGACTTATCAGTTGGGAAGACATTGTTTCATGGCTGAATTTACGTGGTTATAAAATTGAGACTACGGAGTTTTATGACTGGCAGAAAAAACTTTTGGCGGATAATGAAACTAATGCACTGTTCCGTTTTCTTCCACTTTATGGCGTTGACGGCTCTCATGATAAGATCCTCAGGTTTGGTCGTGAAATTGATAAGTTTGATTTTCATAATACGATGGCAGCGACTGAGCGCCTGGCCTATAAGTTACCTGCTTTGAGATACGAATTACTGGATACATATTTAAGGTATTTACAGTCAGTTGATTTTTTACCAGTACCGCACGCTGTAAATGCTGCTTAAACAGGCCTGATATTTATGGAAAGAACACAAAGTAGTTATTTTGCACTGGCTTGTCTGTGTGCTTTTGCTGTTGCCAATATTTATTATAATCAGCCCCTGCTTGAACTCTTTGCAAAAGATTTCGCGGTTGATGAAAAACATGCCGGTTCTGTTGCGATGTTTGTACAACTATCTTATGCAGCAGGTCTTGTTTTCTTCGTGCCATTGGGCGACCGGTTTGAACGCAGGAAACTGCTTATTATTTTATTGGGCATTAATGCTGCTGCTTCGGCAGCGGCCTCTTTCACGCAAACGATTGGACAGCTACTTACTGTAAATATTGTCATTGGCATGACATCTGTTGGTGCACAGATTGTCATTCCGATGGTATCCCTGATAGCTCCTGCGGAACAAAGAGGACGTGCAGTTGGAACCGTGATGAGCGGATTAATGGCTGGTGTCCTGTTTGGCAGGATCTTGTCCGGATTTGTTGGCAATTATTTTGGATGGCGGTCGATGTATCTTGTGGCTACTGCTCTGGACCTTTTTTTGCTTATTATGGTTCCCAGACTTCTACCACACAGTAAAACGGCGGCATCACAGATCCCCTATCATTTACTGCTGAAATCACTTATCACCTTTTTTATAAAAGAAGGTGATCTCAGATTATCATGTTTTTGTGGGGCAATGATGTTTGGCGGGTTCAGTGCATTATGGGGTGGGCTTGCATTTTTACTTGCGCGACCACCTTACCATTATGGCAGTGATATTGTCGGCAGTTTCGGATTTGCGGGAATTGCCGGGATTCTTGCCACACCTTATATAGGGAAAATGGCTGACCGTTACAGCCCACGTATTGTTGTATTAGTGGGAAGTGTGATTGCATTACTGGGTTTTATCTCTGTCTTCTTTTCTCCTCATTATCTGTTTGCGTTAATTGTTGCTCTTGTTCTTCTCGATATCGGGGGACGGGCAGGGCTTGTCGGTAACCAGCTGAGAGCGCTGGCATTATCCGCAGAAGGAAGGAGTCGTTTAAATACAGTATTTATGTGCTCTTATTTTATCGGTGGTGCTGTCGGAACCCGTGCGGGGGCTGAAATCAGTGTCCGGTACGGATGGACCGGGATCACTGTAATGGGATTTATTCTTTCCTGTTTTGTCCTGTTGCTGAATATAAGACAAGCGAATACGAATAAAAATACTGATGCTCTGGCCTGAGTGAATTTAAGAGGAAAAAATATAATGAATGCCTATATTTGTGATGCCGTTCGTACCCCTTTTGGGCGTTATGGTGGAGCCCTTTCCTCTGTACGGGCCGATGATCTTGCAGCGCTGACGATTTCTGCCCTTATGGAAAGAAATCCGGCCATTAATTTCAGCAATATTGATGATGTTATTTTAGGTTGCGCGAATCAGGCCGGTGAGGATAACCGGAATGTCGCCCGGATGGCTCTTCTGCTGGCTGGCCTGCCTGCCAGTGTTCCGGGGACAACAATAAACCGGTTATGCGGCTCCAGTCTTGATGCCATTGCGGTAGCGGCACGGGCAATCAAGTCCGGTGAAGTCAATCTTATTATTGCCGGGGGAGTGGAAAATATGAGTCGTGCGCCGTATGTTTTAGGTAAGTCAGACAAAGCTTTCTCCCGAAGTTTGAACATCGAAGATACAACAATGGGATGGCGATTCATTAATCCTGAAATGAAAGCTCGTTATGGCGTGGATACCATGCCTGAAACGGCTGAGAATGTTGCCCGCCAGTTTGGCATTTCCCGTGAAGAACAGGATTTGTTTGCTCTGGCCAGCCAGAGGCGGGTATCAGATGCTTATCGTAACGGGATTTTTTACGATGAGATTATTCCCGTCACCTTACCTCAGAAAAATAAAGAGAATATTATCTTCAATAAGGATGAACATCCACGGGAAACCACGCCAGAGGCATTATCCCGTCTCAGAGGGGTTGTGACAGCAGATGGTACGATCACTGCGGGTAACGCATCAGGGATCAACGACGGCGCGGGAGCGTTATTAATCAGCAGTGAAACCGGATTGTCCGAATATTCTCTTTCGCCAAAAGCGAGGATTCTGGCATCGGCAGTTGCGGGCGTCGAGCCAAGGATCATGGGAGTTGGTCCGGTTTCAGCCGTCAGGAAAGTTCTTGAACTGGCAGGGCTCACCATCGACCAGATGGATGTGATAGAGATTAATGAAGCGTTTGCAGCTCAGGCGCTGGCAGTGATGAAACAACTGGATATTGACGTTAATGATGAACGGATTAATCCCAACGGCGGAGCAATAGCGCTCGGACATCCGCTGGGGGCAAGCGGTGCAAGGATTGTTATGACGGCCTGCTATCAACTGCAAAGAACAAAGGGGCGCTATGCACTTTGCACAATGTGTATTGGTGTCGGTCAGGGGATTGCCGTTATCATCGAACGAATTTAGTCACTAAATAACAGCCGTAAGATTATCACGCAAAAATTGTAAAAAAGCAGCCAGTTTGGGTGTCATTCTGGGAAGCGCACGCAAAAAATGGATATCGTCAACTTTCTGCTGCGGGTCATCAAATATATTGACCAGCCTGCCAGCTTTAATATCCTGTCCCACAACCCAGTTGGGCAGAAAGACGATCCCTAATCCTGAAATGGCTGCTTTTAGCAGAGCTTCGAAATCATTGCAACGCATATATAAACGATACTCTCCTCCCTGAGTGTCGATAATACGACTCCATGAAATGGAGTGTGGATCATGATATTTGTCCAGAATATGGTGGCCGGCGAGTTCAGTCGGTCCACTGGGGAACCCATATTGCTCAATATAACGAGGGCTTGCACAGGCAATCCAGGTCTGGTGCGCTATTTTTGTCGCATACAGTGAGCTGTTTTTTAGTTTACCAATGCGAACCGCTGCATCAAGGCGTTCTATTGATGGGATTTCAAGTTGCTCTGTAAGATCCAGAACAAGATCCACATCAGGATAATGAGATTTAAATTCTGGTAGCCAGGGGAAAATATGGAGTTTTGCAAAAGTCGGCAAACAACTGATGCGCAATGTCCCTGTCACTTCTTCATTTAAAGAAACGATCTCATCACGCATATCATTGAGCGCTTCAAGTACCCCCACTGCACGGGTAAACAATGCATCGCCGATTTCTGTTAAATGAATGCCACGGGTGCTTCGTGTGAAGAGGGGGGCTTTCATGACCGCTTCAAGCATATCAATTTTTCGCATGATGGATGACGGGTTTACGCCGTGGCGGCGTGCAACCGCTGAAAATGAACCACATCTTGCTATTTCAACAAACAAAGAAAGGTTTTCTGTATAACGGTAAATATCCATTGTTTCTCTTGATATATTTCACCACTCCCCTGGCAGGGATACGATTTCGTCTGTCCTGAGCCCGGACAGAAACCAGCAACAAATCCACCCCTGGATTATCGGAGGCTGATTTTGTCCGGGATGAGCATCGTAACATCAGAGCAGATAATTGTGCCAGAAGCGCGGCCCTGTTTCTCATCTGGCCTGTCTGATGTGTCAGGTTCAGCCAGGGAAGCCCCTCCCAAATTGCCCGGAGAGCTGACAGTGGCAAATTCTGTTAACGCGTTCTGCCAATTACAGAAACGGGGTTGTTCGCAGGTTCAGACAGCAGCGTGAGAATGCGCGGCCATGCTGTACTCACTGAACGGTATGAAACCGGGAAAATGGCCGCGTTTCTACATACCGGTTAAATGAAAAATGCCGTGCCAGCACAGGCTGATACGGCTTTTCTAATGATCTTATTATGCCCGATGTGTTATGCCGCTTTGTGGCTGTCTTCCTGACCTTGGATATACGGCGGCACATATGCTTCCCGGCAGGTATCCAGATAATCCGACCACCACTGCATCATCGCCTTACGGGCATCCAGATGTTCGGCCTTATGAATGTAAGCCAGACGCACGGTGTTGCGTTCCTGATGACTCATCTGGCGTTCCACTGCGTCCTGCGACCATAAACCGGACTCCATCAGGGCACTGCATGCCATCGCCCGAAAGCCGTGGCCACAGATATCCTTTTTCGTGTCGTAGCCCATCAGGCGCAATGCCTTGTTGACCGTGTTTTCACACATTGGCTTATACGGGTTATGGTCGCCGGGGAAGACCAGCTCACCATCACCGGAGATATCCCTAATCCGTTTCAGAATGGCGATAGCCTGTTCCGAGAGGGGCACGATATGCGGTGTGCGCATTTTGGCACCGCGCCCGGAATAACGTACGCCTTCAATGGCTTCGCGTGTCCCGGGTATCGTCCAGACCCGGTTTCTGAAATCAATCTCTGACCAGCGGGCAAAGCGCAGTTCACTGGAGCGGATGAACACATGCAACGTCAGCAGGACTGCAAGCCGGGTGAGTTCCCGTCCCTGGTGATAACCGTCAATGCGTTCAATCAGTTCAGGCAGCCGCTCCAGTGGCAGAGCAGGATAATGCCGTCTGACGGGAGGTGTTGTCACGCCGTCAAGGTTTGCCGCCGGGTTACTGTCGATTACCCCCTGATGAACCGCATAACGCATGATGTTACTGAGGTGCTGCCGCGTGCGGGACGCCACTTCCAGCAGGCCTTTTTTCTCAATCCCTTTCAGCAGGTCAATGAAATGCCTGGGTTTAAGCTCTGAGACTGACAGGTGCCCGATAACCGGAAAGACATGATTGTTCAGGCTGGCAAGCAGGCGGTCGGCGGTGTTCTTAGACCATTTTGTATTGCTTTTATGCCACGCCAGCGCCACGGTTTTAAACAACTTCTCCGGTGTGCAGGCTCCCCGTTCAGCGGCACGTTGCTGTGCCGGATTGATATTAAGCGCCAGCATTTTACGGATACCTTCACGCTGCTGGCGGGCGTCAGACAGGGAGACGGCAGGATAGGCACCCAGTGCAATGCGGGATTCTTTACCGTTAATACGGTACTTGAGATACCAGTGACGGGAACCGCCAGGTTTGATAAGAAGATACAGACCGTGGGAATCGGCGACTTTAAAGGGTTTATCAGTGGGCTTGAGAGTGCGGATTTTCGCGTCGCTAAGGGACATATGGGGGTCACTCCATTATCGAACTAACCTGACCCCAGATTTGACCACCAATTTTTCCCGATGCGGAGGGTAAAATCAAAATGCACCGGGAAGAGTTTTCACACTAACCTGTTGAATCAACATCAGATAAAGATTCGCAAGGATGCATGAAAGCGATTAATTGGCTCCTCTGACTGGACTCGAACCAGTGACATACGGATTAACAGTCCGCCGTTCTACCGACTGAACTACAGAGGAATCGTGTGGAGTCGTATCTTAGCGGCGAAAAATCTTTTGTCAAACATCAATTCGCCTGTTCAGGTGCAACTGCCGCTTCCATCAACAATTTGTTGTCATTTCCGACAATTATTCAGGAAAAATACTTTGCAGGATATCCATTTCTCAATCATCATTTGAAATGTTGTTTCAACATCTCTCACTAAGGTCTCTCTTGAACGTCACCTCCGCCGTACGCCAGGCCGTCGAACGGACATCCTGGTTTAAAAAACGTCAGCGTTATCGTGTGCTGTACTGGCGCGAAATCAGCCCTCTCGCTGTCCCCATTCTGCTGGAAAATGCCTGTGTGCTGTTGATGGGGGTATTGAGCACCTTCCTTGTCAGCTGGCTGGGAAAAGAGGCCATGGCCGGGGTGGGGCTGGCCGATAGCTTTAACATGGTGATCATGTCGTTCTTTGCCGCCATCGATCTTGGCACCACGGTGGTGGTGGCTTTTAGCCTTGGCAAGCGCGATCGGCGGCGGGCGAGAGCGGCCGCGCGTCAGTCGCTGGCCATTATGACGCTGTTTTCCATTTTGCTGGCGGGAGTGATCCATGCCTTTGGGCAGGAGATTATTGATTTTGTCGCCGGTGACGCCACTGCGCAGGTCAAGGCCCTGGCCCTGACCTATCTGGAGCTGACGGCGCTGAGCTATCCGGCGGCGGCGATTGCGCTGATCGGTAGCGGTGCACTGCGCGGCGCCGGAACCACCAAAATCCCGCTGCTGATCAATGGCGGGATGAATATCCTCAACATCTTAATCAGCAGCGTGCTCATCTACGGCATCTTCTCCTGGCCGGGGCTGGGGTTTGTCGGCGCCGGTCTTGGGCTGACCATTGCCCGCTATATTGGCGCGATAGCCACGATCTGGGTGCTGATGGTGGGTCTCAATCCGGCGCTGAGGCTGTCGCTGAAGGGCTACTTCAAACCCTTTAACTTCGCCATTATCTGGGAGGTGATGGGGATCGGCATCCCGGCCAGTATCGAATCGGTCCTGTTCAATGGCGGCAAGCTGCTGACCCAAATGTTTGTCGCCGGGATGGGTACCAACGTTATCGCCGGCAACTTTATCGCTTTTTCAGTGGCCTCGCTGATTAACCTGCCGGGCAACGCCCTCGGCTCCGCCTCGACGATCATCACCGGTAAGCGGCTGGGAAAAGGGCAGATTGGTCAGGCTGAATTCCAGGCCTGGCACGTATTTTGGCTGTCGACGATCATTCTGACGCTGATCGCCTGGGGCAGCGCCCCGTTCGCCGGCTTCATTGCCTCGTTCTATACCCATGAAGACGACGTGAAAGAGGTGGTGAAGCAGCTCCTGTGGCTCAACGCCCTGTTTATGCCAATCTGGTCGCTGTCGTGGACCTTACCCTGCGCGTTTAAGGGGGCCCGCGACGTTCGCTATACCATGTGGGTGTCGATGCTGGGCATGTGGGGCTGCCGGGTGGTGGCGGGCTATACGCTGGGTATCGTGCTGGGGATGGGCGTGATAGGCGTGTGGTTGGGGATGGTGCTCGACTGGGCGGTGCGCGGCGTGCTGTTTTACTTCCGCATGGTGAGCGGTCGCTGGCTGTGGAAGTACCCGCGCGTGAAGGCCACGTCGGAGGAAACCTGAGCCGTTTGCGGGGATGAACGCCATTTTTTGCGCAAAGTGAAGAATAATTCGGCAAACGATTCATTTTATTGAAAACAGGCTTTGACAGCGCCGGGCGTCATCGATAATATGCGCCCCGTTCACACGATTCCTCTGTAGTTCAGTCGGTAGAACGGCGGACTGTTAATCCGTATGTCACTGGTTCGAGTCCAGTCAGAGGAGCCAAATTTAAGAAGCCTGCTTTCGAGCAGGCTTTTTGCTTTTCTGCGCGCCACGCTTCCCTGTGGACGCACATCCAAAGTTCTCGCCGGGCCGTTCGTTTCGCTCATCCCGGCACTGACGATCCCCTGCGGGGAACGCCAGCGTGTTTCCTTTCTAGCTCTGCGTCACCGGTTAGCGGAACGGCGGTTCGTTGAAGGTACGCAGCTTACGCGAGTGCATGTGATCCCCCTCGGCGCGCAGCAGGTCGATCGCCCGGATGCCTATCTGCAGATGCTCGGAGATAGCGCCCTCGTAGAAACGGTTGGCCTGGCCGGGAAGCTTAATTTCACCGTGCAGCGGTTTGTCCGAGACGCAGAGCAGCGTGCCGTAAGGCACGCGGAAGCGATAGCCCTGGGCGGCGATGGTCGCGCTCTCCATATCGATAGCCACCGCGCGGCTGAGATTAAAGCGCAGCGCCGAAGCAGAATAGCGCAGCTCCCAGTTACGGTCGTCGGTGGTGACCACCGTTCCGGTACGCAGCCGCTGCTTCACCTCCTCGCCGGGCATCCCGCTCACCTGCTTGGTGGCGTCGTACAGCGCACGCTGCACTTCGGCAATGCTGGGGATCGGAATATCTGGCGGCAGTACCGCATCCAGCACATGGTCGTCGCGCAGATAGGCGTGGGCCAGCACATAGTCGCCGATAGCCTGGCTTTCACGCAGGCCGCCGCAGTGGCCAATCATCAGCCAGACATCGGGGCGCAGTACCGCCAGATGGTCACAAATGGTTTTGGCGTTAGCCGGGCCGACGCCAATGTTAATCAGGGTGATCCCTTTGCCGTCGTGGGTGATCAGATGCCAGGCTGGCATCTGGTGCTTCTTCCACGCCAGATCGGAAATGGCCTGTTCCGGCGCTTCCGTTTCCGCAGTGATCCAGATCCCGCCGGCGCAGGAGAGGGCGATATAGGGGCTGTCGGGATCGAGGATCTGGCTGCAGCCCCAGCTGACGAACTCATCCACATAGCGGGTATAGTTGGTGAACAGCACGTAGGGCTGGAAGTGTTCCGCCGGCGTGCCGGTGTAGTGACGCAGACGCGCCAGCGAAAAATCGACGCGGCGGGCGTCAAAGTGCGACAGCGGATAGAACTCGGTAGGGTGGAACAGGCCATCCGCGGTCTCATCGCCAATCTGTGACAGCTCGGTGGTGGGAAAATAGCGCGTCAGACCAGCGCTCATCGAGCGGTCGAGGGTCAGGGTGGAGCCATCTATCACATAAGGATAGGGGATCTCATGCTGCGACAGCTCGACGCTGATATGCGCGCCATAGTCCTGATACAGCAGGGTCAGCTGTTCCAGCAAATAGTGGCGGAACAGTTTCGGATTCGTAATGGTGGTGGTATAGCAACCGGCATGGGTGAAACGTCCCCAGGCGCGCGTTTTGAGGGCTTTATGATCGGCGCCGTCCCAGGAGACCGACAGCTGCGGGTAGACAAAAAGGCCTTCCGCACGGGCTTCGGTATCAGGGAGCGTATTATGGTCGATATAGTCGCCGATGGCCTTGCGTAACGCCGTGACCGAGGCTTCATAGCGCGCTTCCAGCTCGGCAAGCGCTTGTTCCGGGGTCAGACTGGCGGCCTTGTGATTCATTATTCGCTCCTTGTTTCAGGTCTGCTGACATTCCCGATAGTATGTCACAGCGTGAAAAGGACGAAGGGGAATTTATATATTGGATGCGAAGATACTGAGACTATAACTGGCTAAGGGCCGGACGTGCTCTTTATCCGCCGAGTTTGGCCCAGCGCTCACTGCTATAATGAGTGGCTTTGAGGATCTTCAACGTCTGCGCCGGGTTATTATTCAGACAATAACGAGCATTGGCCAGCGGAGTGAGTTTATCGCCTTCCTGCAGGTGGAGGCGACAAGCTTCAATTTCCGCAATCATCTCCAGCGCACCGCTCTGCAGCACGACGCAGCAGGAGCTGGTCATTGAATTTTTTCGTACTTTTTTTACCCACCACTCCATCTATATCTTCCTGTCCTGATCGCGTCCCTGCCGATAATTCATGTTTCCTCAAGGTCTGACAATAAGATTATCCCCTTGGTTTATACAGTGTTTAAAAATACGCGACCGAACGTTGATCTCATCGGTAGGCTTTTTTTCACCGAACATGAATGATCTGCCGGGTTTAATTTGCCGGAACCGATGACTATGCTGAGAAGCAGACAGTGAAAATAGCCTGTCAGGAATAGGGCAGATGAGTTCGGCTACGCGAAAAATATAAGAGGGAGCGTCATGAAGCATGTTTTACGCCACTGGCGAACGTCGGGCGCCGTGATTGGCTCACTGCTAAAAAAAGGGATCATTGCGGTACTGGTGCTGCTGGTGGTCTTTCTCGCCGGGCGGATCTACGAGTCCCAGCGTGGCCCGGCCCTGCATCGCTGGCATACCTGGAGCGCCAACGAGATGTCGGCCGAAGAGATCGACCAGGCGACCTTTGCCCAGTATCTGGCGCGGGAGAAGACGATTTTCGCCGATCTCCAGCACGAGGTGACAGAGGCTTTGCCGGAGGAAGATAAAACCCCGGTCAACCGCTTTTATCGTCACAGCCGGGTCTGGCCGGGGCAGTTTAAGCAGGACTGGAATCGTTCTTTTGTGCTGTTGCCGCAGG
>Ga0268256_1001038_pt1 | contig 18615 bp, 19 predicted proteins | sample AgamicAtAmrz_FD_200247 | JGI IMG/M metagenome (GOLD analysis project Ga0268256, IMG submission 200247) | Agave microbial communities from Guanajuato, Mexico - At.Am.rz (v2) (version 3) | ecosystem: Host-associated > Plants > Roots > Rhizosphere | place: Guanajato, Mexico | collected 2012-06-07
ACCGACCGCTGACGCTGGCGCAGCTCAGTCATGAAGCGTCGCTAAGCGAGTTTCACTTCGCGCGCATGTTTCGCCATTCGATGGGCGAAGCGCCGCACCAGTACGTCATGCGGCGTCGCATGCAGCGAGCGCAACAGATGCTGGCGGACGCCTCGCTTTCGCTGACTACCATCGCTCTCAGCTGCGGGTTCCATTCTCCCAGTCATTTCAGCAACCGTTTCAGGCAGATCCATGGCGTTTCGCCTTCGGCTTACCGCAACGGCCAGCGCGGCGCATAAGGTGGCGGCCGGCTAAATCGATACTTGAGGGCGATACGCAAAGCGCCGGAAATTCCCGAGATATACAAACGATTTTATTTGTCGCCTGTTAGCGGTTCTATTAATAAATGCCGGCATTAATAATCTTGCGATAATAGTTAACAGCGCGTTTCTTATTGTAAGTTAAATAATGGTTTACAAATTCTTCGTTAATCCGCTCACAAATTTTAAATGCTATTAATTAAGCCGCTTGCAAATGGCAGTGGCGATGATAATGTGCTTTTGTTCAAAACAGGATTGTCACTGTTTCGGCAGGCAAAACCTGATCTGCGGCGTAAGTTGCGGATCGGGTTTTTTTTATTTTTGGATAACGGATTTTAATAAAAGACCACGCGACTACGTTGTCGGGTTATCGCTGGCGGCCAGAAGTGAATAATCATCGATTCATCTAATAAAAAAAAGTAAAGCGGCCTCAGTGAGTGATACGGGATTGTGACAGCATCATGCGGGCAAAACCCGGGCGAGATATTTGAAAAGAATATCTCGCTCGGGTTTTTTTATTTTCATATCCTGGGGAAAACAAAATGCATCATAAACGGCTGGTTTTATCGTTATCACTTTTTGCTATTTTTCCTTTTCTCGCCGAGGCGAATAGCACCGCGCTTCAGGACTACGAGGCCGTTGAGGAGCGGCTGGCTAAGCTGGAGGCAGATAATGACAAGCTCAAAGATTTCAATTTCGCAGGCTATTTCCGCGGCGGCTGGGAGAGCGCCGCGAAAGGCACCACCAACGCCACCGTTACGCTGGGCAAAGGCGTGAGCGCCTCCGGTATCAGCTTTGAAAGGCCCAACTGGGCGCAGGGCGCTTTAGGTCGCTACGGCAATGAGTTTTACGGCTGGTACGATCTTATTTTATCCCAGCGCTTTTACAACAAAGATGGCGTCTCTATGAAGGCGGTGGTGCTGCTGGACGGCTCTATCGACCTCGACAGCAGCAATAACAACTTCGCCAGGTCCGACGGCAACGATATCTCTTTCGGCAAAATGTATCTGGAAACCAAAGGGCTGATACCCGGCCATCCTGAAGCCACGTTCTGGGTAGGGCGCAATCAGCTTCCGGCGAAAGAAATCCTGATGTTCGACTGGAAGTACGCCTACACCGCAGAGGGCGGCGGCGCAGGCATCCAGAATATGCGCATGGGGCCGGGCGCGCTCGATCTCGCGATCGGGCGCAACGACTACAAGGTGTTTAAAACCGACCTGAGCGGCAGTACTTCGGTCGCCACCAATACCGTCCAGATGCGTTACCACGATATCAGGCTGACGCCCGATATCACGCTGGACCTGCTGGGCGATTACGCGATGGCAAACGCTTCTGAGAGCCAGAAAAAACGCGCGGCGGCGGGCGAGTTCTTCACGCTTAAAGATGCTTTTATGGCGGGCGCGGCAATCAGGAAAGCCGGGGCGGATAGCGGCTTCAACGAGCTGGTTTTGCAGGTAGCCAGCAACGGTATGGCCACCAACATGAGCCGGCTGCACGGCGCCAATCCCTACCTCGGGCACAGCGACAACTATTTTGGCGAGCAGAGCGGCGGCCTTCTCTATCGGGCGGTGACGCAGGGCGAGAATTTTATCGGCGATCATTTCGGCCTTGTCCATGCGATCGCGCTGGGAAAAGCCAGCGATATCGTCGATCCCGAAACCTTTGCGCCGCATTCGGACCTGACCTTTTTTCGCTCGGCCCTTCGTCCCGCCTATATCTGGGAAAATAATAACCAGACCGGCGTCGAACTGGGATATTTCAATCAGAAGAGCAAGCAATTCGGTAAGACGTTAAGCGAGTCGGGCGTTAAAACAACGCTCTTTCATACGATCCGCTTTGAAAAAAGCAGCTTCGGGCTGCTGCCTGAAATTCGCTTTTATGCTACCTGGCTAAAAGCGCTGGACAACCAGCTCGATAATGTCGCCTTTGCAGATAATAAAGATGAGCAGTGGAAATTCGGTATTTCCGCGAATGTCATCTTTTTCTGAAGAGACGTTTTTTCTGGGAAAACAGGAGAAGAAAATGAAGCGTAATTTACTGGCTGCACTGATCGGCATGTCCTGTCTGGCCGCGACAACCACGGCGACATATGCCTGGGGGGCGCAGGAAAAACCTAATATCGTCTATATTCTCGTGGACGATCAGCGCTATGACGCTATGGGCTTTATTAACAGCGACGCCGTTACTCCCAATATGGATGCAATGGCGCAAGAAGGGACTTATTTTAAAAATGCCTTTGTTACCACCTCGCTTTGCGGACCCAGCCGGGCCTCTATTCTGACCGGCATGTATGCGCATAATCATGGCATGGTGGATAACAATAAAAACGATAACGTGTACGGCCTCGATTTCTTCCCGCAGCGCCTCAAGGCGGCTGGCTACCAGACGGCATTTTTCGGCAAGTGGCACTTCGGCGGCGTAGAGACCGAGGCAAAACCCGGCTTTGCCGGTTTTGATCGCTGGGTGGGCTTTATCGGCTCCAACGCGCAGGGCAATTATTATCCCATCAACGAGTTTGGCGGCGCCTCCGAGCTAAACGTTGATGGCAAAATCGTCAAGCAGAAAGGGTATATCACCGATGAGTTGACCGACTATGCGGTTGACTGGATGGAGCACCGCGATAAATCAAAACCCTTTATGCTCTATTTGGGTCATAAGGGCGTACATGCCGATTTTCTGCCCGCGCCGCGCCACATTGGCAAGCTGAAAGGCAAGGTATTCAAAAAACCTGATTCCTGGGTCAATAACGCGGCCAACTACGAAGGAAAACCGCGCTGGGTTAAAGATCAGCGCAACAGCTGGCACGGCATCGATTTTCCCTATATGGAGAACATGGATTACAACAGTTGGCTGGAGAGCTATTACGAAACGCTGATGTCGGTTGACGAGAGCGTCGGACGTATCCGGCACTATCTGAAAGCGCACGGCCTGGATAAAAACACCATCATCATGGTGATGGGAGATAACGGCTTTATGTTCGGCGAACATGGCCTGACGGATAAACGCAACGCTTACGAAGAGTCGATTCGCGTTCCGCTGCTCGCCAGCGGGCCGGGATTTGATGCGGGCCGCGTGGTAGAGGACGTAGTCGCCAATATCGATATTGCGCCAACCATTCTGGACGCCGCTGGCATCGCCAAACCGAAAAATTATGACGGCTCCAGCTTCCTGGCGCTGGGCAGCGGCAAGGCGCCGGCCGAACCGCGCAGTAAAACCTTCGTCTATGAATACTTCTGGGAATATAACTTCCCCTATACGCCAACGACCTTCGCTATTCGCGGCGACCGCTATAAGTACATTAACTACTATGGGGTCTGGGATACGGAAGAACTCTACGATCTGAAAGCAGATCCCAAAGAGATGCATAACCTGATTAACGCGACCGATCCCGCGATTGTGAAAATTAAACAGGCGCTGCGTCAGGAGCTGTTCAACAAGCTCAGCGACCACAAAGGCAAGAACGTCATTCCCTATAACGCCAGACTTTCCGAAGGCATCGTTCAGCGCTACGAAGATCACGGCAATGGCGTGAAAGCCGCTGATTTCCCTAAAGGTTGGATGCGGCCTTACGGTACCAGCGATAAGTTTGTCGGCTTCCTGCCGGACACGCCTGATAAAGCGCAAAAGCTGCAAAAAATGAGCGAAGCTATGCAGAAAACCAGGGAATATATTAAGCAGCAATATATGAAAGAAGAGCAATAACGCTCTCACAGCGAAGGCGGAAAGACCATTTTCCGCCTTAGTTTTATCAGGCGCCTGCTGCTGCGCAGCAGCCTGGCGCGGCTAGCGGTTTAGCAAAATCGCTTTCATCTCTTTCTTCATCCGCGTTGGCGACGCCTCTTTTCTCAGCAGCGCATAGAGACGATGCAGCGCGGGTACCACATGGCTCAGGTGGATGCGGAAACCTTCGCAAAGATAGTGCTTATTGGGTTTGCCATCGCTGGAGAGCGCGAAGCGCTGTTTTGGGCAGCCGCCGTTGCAGGCCTGCAGAAACGAACAGCTCAGACAATCTTTGCTGATATCGGCCGCTTTTCGCCGGGCGAAAGTCAGATTTTGCGGCGAGTTCACCATTGCGACGAGATCCTGTCGATGGATATTGCCGAGTTTGTATTCGGGATAGACGAAGTGATCGCAACAGTAAACATCGCCATTTGCCTCCACGATGGGATTAGCGCCGCAGGTTACGCCGATCACGCAGGCGCTTTGCATGCCGTACAGCTGCGCCAGCGTTTGCTCAAAATTCATTACGAAGATCTGTCCGATATCCCGGGTGGCCCATTCATCAAAGATCGCATTAAGAAACGTACCCCAGGCCCGAGGAGAGACGGACCACGGCTCGACGCGACAGGCGCCTGAAAACGCTGGCGGGATCAGGGTAAGTCCATCCACAGCCGGCGTCGATGCCCGACGCTCTGTGAGTGGGATAAACTGCATATAGCGACTGCCGATGCTTTTCAAAAAACGGTAAAGCTCGACGGGCTGGCGGACGTTGACGTCGTTAACCACGGTAAGCGTATTAAACTGAACGTGGTGACGCCTCAGCAGGGCGATCCCCTCGAGAACCGCGTCAAAGGTGCTTTTGCCTGCTCGCGTCATACGGTACGCGTCGTGGCTGGCGCGGTCGCCATCTATCGATACGCCGACCAGAAAATGGTGCTCGCGGAAAAATATCGCCCATTCCTTATTTAGATTGACGCCGTTGGTCTGAAAGAAATTGTTAACGGATTTTGCACCGCGATATTTTTTCTGAAGCTCGACGGCGCGAAGATAAAAATCAATGCCCAGCAGAGTGGGTTCGCCGCCCTGCCACAGGAAGTCCACCACATCGCCCTGCTGCGAAGCGATATGCGACGCAATATACTTTTCCAGCGTTGTATCTGTCATGCGCCAGTTTTGTTTTCTCTCCGGGTAAAGTTTTTCTTTTTCAAGATAAAAACAGTAGGCGCAATCGAGATTGCAGAGTGACCCTGACGGCTTAGCCATCAGCTGAAAATTCTCTATTATCATTTGGCGATCCTTTTTTATTTTCAGGAAAAATAACTGTTGCCAGATGCTGTTAGGTTTGCTGTTAATAACGGGTTTCGCCCAGCTAAGGTCACGATCGCTAAAAATATACCGCCATCTCTGGAGATGAAAAAGCGTTTTTGAAAGGTGGATTTCGTTATGTTATCAAAGTCAATGGGCGATCGGTTTGTGTCAGGGCACCAGTCTGCTTTTATTGAAATGCAGTAAAATATGCTTAATTTAACCGGTAAATATTAGAAACGCATTTTGCCTGGTATCCGACAAGTGCTGGAACGCTGTGGAGTCCAGGTTGCAGGTAACATTAAGTTGTCTGGTGGCCGTCAGTCGCTGCCGGGTGCGCTAGCATCATTCCGACAAATATTAAAAGCCGCCAGAAGCGCTGTGACGATGACGGAAAGATTATCTCTGACATTATGGCTAGACTGCACCGTAATTATCCAGTCGCGCAAGATCTGCTTTTCGATGACTACATCTTTGGCAAAAAATTCATGCAATTGGCACGCTCGCATGATTGCTCTGATACGCATATCGGTAAGAAGCTGCAGAATGCTGAGGGAAGGAGGGATAGCTATATGATGGCGCTGGATATCAGGCTTGAGATGGACGCAGATGTCTGGCGGAAAGCAGAAGCCTGAATACTGGAAATCAGACGATGGTTTATCCAGGGGATACAACAAGAGCAGGAAAATACTACTTTAGCTAGCTTCCAAAATAATGGTCTCATGCTCTTGCCATATTTTAATGAACTTAACGCACGCACAGCCTGTTGTTGAGTGCTTATTGATAAGGCGCATTAGGCCATTTCATATAAGCAAAAACGTAGAGCATTATGAAATGCAGCCCTGGCATCGAAAGGATGAGAGCCATCTTCCAGCCAAAGCCCGCCTTCTGAGCCATGCGATAGCATGGTATGAAAGTAAGAAACCAGATTACCAGTGAAAGTGAAGCGAGTGGGTTAGGCTTTTCCATTAATGTTCTCCTTTATCATTACAGTCATTAGGTATCGGCAGGCAAAACGAGTTCTTGAGCAACGACAGTCATTACTTTCCCGGGGCATCCCATTTGCGCTGCAACCAAACAAAAGTCTCATCATCGCCAAAAGCAGCAATAGCCCATCAGGAAGTAAAGGCTTTACGAACGTAAAAAAGTAAATATCATGATAAGAGTGCTATCAATGGCATGAAGCTTATTGCTGTAGTAAATCATTGTCACTACTGACATGCCGCTGATAAGAACTCTAATATCTCACTAGCTACCAGGCATTGCTACTGCCTGATTGTTTTCGAGCTTAGGCTGTCTTTCCCTGGTTTGCTATGAAGGGTAAGATTGTTCTTTTCAAGGAGGAAATATGAGATTCAAATGCGCACTTTTATTACTGCCTTCTTTAACTTCATTTGCAGCCTGGGCTGATCCTGAAACTTCAGCTAAGGATTTGTGCGAAATGGAGTGGCGAATAACAGACAGGTCATCCTCTACAAAGCTCAGTGTCCAGCAGATAGTGCTCGATGAAGTTAAGGCATTTAAAGCAAACGGCCATTCGCTTTCTGAATACTCGATAGATGAACAAGACTTCATAAAAGTATCGGTAGAGGGGGGAGAAGGCTTCAGGAAGATGGTCGGACAAATGACCACTCCATATCCAGAAGCCAGAGATTTTTTTAGAGAAAGAATGATGCCGTTATGCATTAAAAATGTTTTAAAAAGACTGAATAAGGCTTCATGACGCATCTCTGATGTACAGGCTTAAGGCTCGCTTCGGCGGGCTTTTTTTATACCCAGAGTCGCCGCTGGTTCCCACCGCGCACCCTGTGCACGCCAACGCTCGGCTTTTTTCTTCTAACCCCGTCGTTGCCCACACCAGAAAGGGCTGAGCGTGCATCGTATGGACTTCACATCTCATCAAATGCCGTACTGGGGGTCAGCGTGCCTGGCGTTCTTCTCAACGCTGGCGCTTTACTACTGCGTTTTTTGCATCGGCGCAGCGATCTCCGCGTTCTTCACGATCAAAACCTATTACGCCTCGCGACGCGAAAGGCGATAGCAACTGGAGGAGCGCAAGCGAACAGAGATGCTCAGGGCCTGTCTGGATAGCGTCATTCACTGATTTGCCGTGTTACGGCGAAGAGTTCGGTCTTGGTAAGTGGGTTACATGACTGCTTCGCTTTCAGGTGATTGACAATCTCATTTAGCCTGTGATTGATCTCACCTAACATTTTCCACACGGCTCTGTTGATCTCAGGAACGACAAGAGGTTGGTTCTTCAGCAGACACATACGAAGCCATTCGCCCTTTGCGTGTTGCTTACGCTCTTGATCTAAAGTATTTAGCTCTGAGTTATTTAGCCTGACGCTGACGCAATGAATACGTAGATTTTCTGCAAGGGGAGGGCGGTGTAAATTATTCATAGGAACTCCTTTATAAACAACCAAGCATCTTCCATATGCTTGGTTGTTTATAACTTAGTCTGCGTTTTTGTCAATAGTCTTTTATTTACATGATTCATTAAGCTCATGATTTTTACGACTATACAAATCATCCATATTTCAGTGTCAAAAGCATTTAGTTCTTCATATAAAGACGATGTGCCAATTGGTGTAGAACTGATTAAGCCCTTAGATGTTAGTGTCAAAAATGATTATTCATATATGATTTTTTTTGCGAAATGTATGGATTTGAATGCTCTCTGCCTCAAGTACTATGTTGATTAAGGAAGAAAACAAGTTAATTCTTATTGACATATTGAAAACCCTAATGAATGTGTCATTATGTAACCTTGAGACGTCATAAAGTGTTGCTATCTTTAATCAACTAATTGAAAACAATAGAAAAGTGAGGGAGTATGAGATACGGTTTGCCAACCAATTGTGGCTTGGATGAAGCCATGTTCAGTCGATTGTTTCACAGGGAAGGTGATGACATATGCTTAACTGATGTCCAGTATGAAAGCCTGGAACAAGGGATTGGGCATGGCGAAAGCATTCTTGTAGTATCCCCCACTTCAACAGGTAAAACATTAATAGGAACAATAGCTTTAACTAAGGGAATTGAAGAAGGACATAACGCTGTTTTCTTAGTGACTCATAGAGCGTTAGCACGACAAAAATTCGAAGATTTTAAAAAACAATTACTCGACGAATTTCTTGATAATGATCCAAGTGCATTGGTTTTAGCGACAGGGGATATTATTGAGGATGCTGCTGGGAATACTGTTCCCTCGCCTTTGAGTGCAAAATTAATGGTGGCAACTTATGAAAAATATTTAGGAATATTATCAGCTTCTGGTGTCCCTAAAAGTATGAAGTCAACAGTTTTTGTATGTGACGAAATTCAATTAATTGGCGATGAAAACCGGGGACAGCAAGTTGAGATTCTTCTAACGCTAATTAAACGTTCTGGTTGGGCTCAACTGGTAGGTTTGTCAGCCGTGCTTGAAGAACGTGACGCACGCAAATTGTCAGAGTGGCTTGAAATCAAACTGCTATATACTCGCACCAGAGAAAAGCATTTAATATATGAATGCCACGCTCATGACGGTGAAGTATATTCATGCAGTACTAAGTTACCAGATGAGGTAAAATCGTTTAGGTCTCAACAAAGAGTTGTTGGTATAGCGAAAACAATCAAGAACTACCTTGAAATAAATAAAGATCGCACTCCAATTATTGTCTTTTGTATGACAAAAAAAGAAATTTATTCATTAGCTGAAAATCTTGTTGATCTATATGAAAAACCATTGAATGCACAGATGGTTTTAGATTTTGATGGCATTCCTGAAACTTCGACAAATGGTATGCTCAAGAAATCAATTCAATATAGAGTGGCTTGCCATAGTGCAGATTTGATTGATGAAGAAAGAGAAATAATTGAAAGAAAAATATTAGATAATGATATTGACGTTGTTTTTGCGACGTCAACTCTAGCCGCTGGAGTAAACTTTCCTTTAGGTACAGCATTTTTTGCATCTTGGGAAAGATGGGATTCAGATTTAAGGAAAAAAATTCCAATCAGTAGTTCAGAATTCCATAACATGGCAGGTCGAGTCGGGAGAATGGGCACAGAACATTCGCAAGGGAATGTTATTTATTTCTCAAATAATAATACCGAGCGAGTTTCCGCGCTTAAATATCTGAAATTTAGCGATATGCCCCCACTGAAAAGCCGAATTGAACCTAAAGACTTTGAACGCTTAATACTTCAATTAGTATCCTCAGGTCTTTCTGGAAATGTAAGTGATCTAAAAGACATCGTTTTCAATACCCTTAGTGGGATTGTCGAGCAAGACACTAATTTAAAAAGTTTCAATAAGTGGGATAAATGTCTTGATAGCTCTTTTGAAATGCTAACGGATGAAGGGCTTTTAATCAAAACTGAAAATGAAGATCTGCAGGCAACTGCGTTTGGAAAAGCAATATCTCTGGCAGGTTTCAAACCAGAGTCAGGCATTAACCTTTTGAAGTTTTTTGCTAATAATTCAGAATGGTTCTCCCAATGTATTTTAGATTTAAAGTCAAATGATAATTACAAAAAGCTAATTTTCTCCATTTTTTATGCATGTTTATCATGTCCAGAGTTTGTTGAATATAAAGGTAAAAAAGCACCTAGATACCTTCCATATATGCTCGATAAAGCAATTTTATTAGATCTTACTAAACTGAACATTCCTTTATATGAAAAGGCATGGACAAATAACTTGCTTTCAGTTAATTCTGTTAAACTGGCATTCGAATGGATTGAAGGTGAACATTTACGTAAGCTTGAATCTTCTTTCGACTCTTTAACCGCAGGTATGCTTAACGATACATATAGAAATCTGGCATGGTTACTTAAAGGAGTTTCAACTCTGATAATGGCCTGCGCAGATACTCGGATACCTGCTGAGTTGCGTCCTGCCTTCCTCACAGATCAAATGGTTAGCAATTTAAGATTGCTCCCAAGATTTATTAGCCGTCTGGCGTTCAGAGTTAATACTGGACTTAATGACAAAGCCTTATGGTTGACTGCGCTAAATAAAATCTATCCAGAAAGAGGCTTTAAACTTACTCGTATTGAGATGTTGAACATTTCAACTAGTGATTTTTATAAACCTGAATATATTTCACAAGGTGAACAAGACGCTGAAGATTTTAGAGTTGAACTATTTAAAAATATAAAACCAACGCCACATAAGAAAGCTAATTGGTTAAGGGATGCAGCCAAAGTTTGGAAGACAAACCAAAGAAGTATTGCTGCCGAGCGTCATATTCTTAAATCAAAAAAGTTGGGTTTCGAAAGCCAATTTAAAAAGTATTATAATGCTCGCGGCACTGAATACGAAGAAGCCTTTGAGGAATTATTAGATCTGGCAGAAGTAAGCTACATTAAACTCGATGATGGAAAAAAAAGAGGTGCACCCGACTACCTATTAAGTTTTACAAACTCGCCAGATTTAATCGTTGAGCTTAAAACAAAATTAGGAGAAGGTCTTGTTGATTATAATGGGGCCACTGATGTTTTGAGAGCTTCTGAAATATATGGCTACAAGGATAATTTTTGCGTCACCCTATGCCATCCAGGTGTAGATCCAAGTGTCTTGCCTGTCATTGAGGTATGTGGAAGACTTTCTATTGTTGAAGGACACGATTTGGGTGAGGCTTTTTTAAGATTACTTTCAGGCACAATTACCCAAGAACAGTTATGGCAATGGTTAAGTATTCCGGGTGCTGCTTCGGCTGAAGACCTTCCAATGAAAGAGTATAGTTTCAGCTCATAAAAGGTACGGGCTTCGACTTTAATATTTCGAAGCTAAGCTTCGGAAGCAAGGGAAACTCTTCGAAGAAAGCAAAGCGCTTCGGAGAGTTAGCCCTTGCTTAATTGGTTGAATCAACAGATAAACATATTCTCATTTGGAGAAAATATTTCATAGACGAAACTCACATAATCGTTAATGTCATTCCTATTGTCGTCTTTAATGTCTTTAATGCGACCAGAAAGAACATTACCAGCATGGTCGACAGCAAAGAATGCCTCTCCCGTCTTAATAGTGTATGCTCTAGAAGAAGTATCATATTCGCTAATATTCAATTGCGATAAAGGAGGCTTGTCTTTTATTCTGCCAATATATGCCAATCCGTCACTGTAAATATGAATAGTATTATCACTTGCTTTAGAGAACTTGATTTTAAAACTTAAATTCTTGCGATTGTCCGTTAAGGTAATATATCCATTGTTGGTTGAATAATCAAACCCAGCGGTTTTTAATTGGAAATTGTTATAGGGATTGATAAAGTTGGAAAATTGATTAATGTTAACATTTTTTTCCGCCTGCACAATTTCTTCAATCAAATTATCTGAGGCTTCATAAAATGATAACATGCTATCGAAACTTTCTAAGGCGATTTTCTTCCCATTTGTTAAATCTGAAAATTCGTTGCTTAATTCAGGTCGCATAAACAATGCTTCGTTATTGCCACGTACAAACCAATCGTTTTTTTGTTCTCCAGTAACAAATATTATGTCCTTATTATATTTCTTGGCAAGGCCGATAATAGTTTTCCAAATTATAAAATCACCAATACCAGAATCGTCTTTACCTTGATCTTTGTATCCGGGTGGACGCTTCGTCAATAATCTTACTTCCCACTCCTTAATCAAATCCTCTTCACTATCAGGACAAGGCTCAATGTTATCTTGATCAAATAGGTCATTATAAATAGCTTTTATTGGGTCATTCCCTTTCCACGCTTTGATATCTTCTACTAACTTTTTATAATCTTTCTTATAGTCTTGTATCTTTTCCTTAATTTCCTGTCCTTTAACATTAAGTTCATTAAACAACTCATGATCTTGAAGAATCTTAGGAAATTCAATTATAGGGAAATTAATTAATGATTTATTATTATTTAAGTGACTGATGAGATTGGATATTTTTTCGCCATGATTGCTTGCAAACTCTCTAATCACCCTCTCAGGAATATATAGTTTATTATCATTTTTAAGATCTGTAAGAATAGATTTTATTTCCTCCATTTGCTTAGCACCAATATTGGCATTTTTATAAGGCAAAAGTAAGACGTTAGTATCTAAAACATAGATCACGTTATCTGATTGGGTATCTAACTCTTCATATACTGTAAATATTTTTTTTACGTCAGGAAATCTGCGTTCAAGTGCAAATGTCGTTTCAATCTTTTTTTGTTCATTGTTCATATGATATCCCTTCAAAATTGGTTTAATTTACCTATAGCATAAAATTAAAATTCTCAATATGTTTAGTTTAGAAAATTTTGATGATTGACTTATTGACATTAATACTGCATAATTGTATGCGTTGAGCGATAAAAAACTTCGGAGGTATGCAATGTTGCACTTTATCTCAATTAATCCACTATATAAATCAGAAGAAGATACCCTTCTGAAACCTAATGCTTTTAAAAGTGACACATCCATTAAATCTGAGTTTATGCCTAAAAGAAAACAATCTAAGAAAAGAGTTTCTTTTGAAGATATCGAAGCAGCAGGAAAACGAGGAAATGAAAATTTTAATTATTTTCTTGAACATGGCAAATTACCGTTCTCAAGGTAATTTACATTGAACAAAGAAAGAATAGTATTTGTCACTGACGACTTCAAAAATGAAGAAAATTTCTATGGTTTTTATGTCGACTTTTATAACTACAAAAATTTTGGTGATAGAATCGACGTTTTTGGTCGTGACGCCCGATTAGATACCCCCTTAATGTCTCATATTCATCTCGCCAAAAATAAAGAATTAGTCGATAAATGGCGTGACATCACTAATATTAATGAAAGAACAACGATTAAAGGAAAGCCGAAAGACGATTATTGGCTAATTTATGCTTACGACACAAGTAACGAAGAATACCTTATTTTAGCTATTATTGGCCCAAACGCCCATAATCGAGGAGAGTGGACTTCTTATTATAACACTCTTTATCATGATATAGTTCTACCTTGGATCAATGGTAAAATTACATATACTGAGCCTGACGAATCTGAAGACATATAACTACTCACCTCCTCTCCCCGTCAGTCCTTTCTCTATTAATCTTAGGCAATTGAGCGTTAAGCTCATGCTCCTTAATCCCTAATCTGTAAGCATTGTATTGCCAGAGAACAAACATTTCTTTATAGCTGTTATTCTCTTCTTTCAACTGAGCTATCTTGCTTTCAAGACTACTTAACCTTTAAGCAGCGACACTTAAGCTCGATACCTTCTTAGGCGCAGGCAGGCTCTGCGATTTTAATCCCTTTTTTTCTTAGCTGTATAAGGCGAATACGATATATTTTAAGCCCATGCGCTTCACCGCCATGTTTGCCGTCTGACTGTTCATTGGTTCCAGGGGATTGCGGTAACCGGGAAAAACGTGTGGTCTATGCTGGCTGATTGGCTCCATAACTTCTAGCACAGCAAGAGCCTGCTCAGACAGCGGTACAATATGCATACGTTTCATTTTCATGCGACCAGCAGGAATGTGCCATTCCTTTGTTTCGAAGTTGATCTCATCCCAGCGTGTTATCGCAGCTTCTGCCGGTCGTGTCATTGTAAGGAGCTGCCATTCGATGAGACCGCGCGTCTGTCTGCCAATATTAATGCAGCTATAGCTTTATACTTTTGAGCTTGTACATAATCACCCAACCACTGCATAAGTGTTACTTTTTCGGTCAGGCACTCCGCTCAGTTGTATGCTGCTACAATCCCGTCCTTCTACTAATTGTAACTTAGGTGGCTTTAGTCATTGATTTATAGCTTTTTAGAGAAGGTATAAGGCGTCAGCGTTCTCTGCTTACAGGCTTCAAGATAGTCAGCCCACCATTGCAGCATAAGTTTCCGTTCCTCTAAATGCTCCGCTTTATGAATGTAAGCTGCTCTAACACTATTACGCTCTTGGTGACTCATTTGTCGCTCTACAACGTCTCTTGAACAAAGCCCGGATTCAATCAGTGCACTGCAAGCCATAGTCCTGAAACCAGGCCCACAAACTTCAGTTTGGGTATTGTATCCCATGGTTCTAAGGGCTTTGTTGACGGTGTTTTCACTGATAGGTTTGTCTTCCCCAGTAAAGCTAATGAACATAAGCGCTTTGTCTCCACTGATCGAGTGAAGCTCTTCCAGGAATGCTTTAGCTTGTGTGCTTAGTGGAACCAGATGTGGGGTTTTCATCTTTGCCCCTCTTGCAGAATATTTTACCCCTTTCATAGATTGTCGCTCTGCGGGTATAGTCCATAGAGAGTTTTTAAAATCTACCTCTGACCAACGTGCAAATCTCAATTCACTCGAACGGACGAATGTGAGGAGTGTAAGCTGAGTCGCAATTTGTGTGACGCCTTTGCCTTTGTAAGCTTCAATTCGTTGCATGAGTTCTGGCAGCCGCTCTAAAGAAAGGGCAGAGCGGTGAACACTTTTTGTAGAAGTGACTGCGCCAGCCAAGTCATAGGCAGGATTTTGCTCAATCAATGCATTGTGGACAGCATATCTCATGATCGCAGTTATACGTTGTTGAAGACGTGAAGCGAGTTCTAAGTGACCTGTTGCTTCAGCCTTTTTAGTGGAATCAGTAAGTCACGGGTTTTGAGTTTTGTGATATTACGATTGCCAATAATAGGGAATAGATGACTTTCAAGACTGCTTAACACAGTAGTTCTGTGGTTTTCCGACCAGGTCCTGTTACTGGAATGCCAGTCTTGTGCAACCTTTTCAAATGTCAGCAGCCCTTTGATCTCGACCTTATCAGCTTTGCGTTTTTCACTTGGATCTACGCCATTTGCCACGAATTGTCTGGCTTCGTCTCTTCTGCGTCGGGCTTCCGATAACGTGACCTCAAGATAAACACCGAGAGCAAGAATCTTTTGTTTGCTACCAAAGCGATACTGAAAACGCCAGTATTTGGAACCGTGTGGGGTAATCAAAAGATGCATACCATTACCGTCTGTCATTTTGACCGGCTTCACAGCAGCCTTAGCATTTCTTACCTTTAACTCAGTGAGCGGCATAGTAAAAATCCCCGGCTGATGGTATCTGCATTATCAAACCAAACATACCAACAATTGTACCAACATAACACTGTGGATTTTGTGAGCCCGCTGGAGACGCAGGTGGACTATAAAGATGAGTTAAGTGACTGAATGAAATGGCTAAAGTAGACTTTGAGATACGTTGAGAGATTAGCATTTGGTGTCCCCTGCAGGAATCGAACCTGCAACTAGCCCTTAGGAGGGGCTCGTTATATCCATTTAACTAAGGGGACCGCGGCGCGCAGTATAGCGCAAACGCGCCGCAAGAATAACCCAACTGCGGCGCGTTTGCTCATTTCCTCAACAGCTTAGCGCTGCTTTTCCTGCTGCTTCGCTTCGCGCTGTTTCGCTTTCGCTTCCTCTTTCGCCGCCTCGCTCATATCGTTGCGGATCTGCGCATGGCTGATCAACGCGAAAATCAGCGTGCCGCCGGTGATATTGCCCAGCAGGGTCGGCAGCGCGAACGGCCAGATAAACTCATACCAGCTAATCTGCCCGGTAAAGACCAGATAGAGGATCTCCACCGAACCCACCACAATATGTGCCAGATCGCCGAGCCCGACCAGCCAGGTCATCATCACGATCACAATCAGTTTGGTGGCGCCCGCCTGCGGCATCATCCAGACCATCGTCGCGATAATCCAGCCAGAAATCACTGCGTTGGCGAACATCTCGCCGGGCGTGTTTTCCATCACTTTCTGGCTGATGGCGCTAAAGGCCTGGCGCGTCGCGTCGTCGAAAATCGGCATCTCGGCAAAGGCGAGCGAGGCGAGGGCGGTGCCGATCAGGTTGCCGAGCAGCACCAGACCCCACAGCCGCAGCAGCAGGCCAACATTGCCCAGCGTCGGCTTATGCATTACCGGCAGCACCGCCGTCACCGTATTCTCGGTAAAGAGCTGCTGGCGCGCCATAATGACGATAACGAAGCCGAAGGTGTAGCCCAGGTTTTCCAGCAAAAAGGCGCCGGGCAGGCCGTCAAGATGGACCTGAAATATTCCCTTCGCCATCAGCGAGGCGCCCATCGACAGGCCGGCCGCAATTGCCGACCAGAGCAGCGCCATCCCGTCGCGCTCTAACTCCTTTTCGCCATCCTGACGAATCTCTTCATGTATCGCCGCCGCACGCGAAGGCAGGGCCTCTTCGTTTACCTCAATTTCCGTTCCTTGCTCTTTCTCTTCGCTGTCGACATCGTTTTCATCCTGGTGACTGGATGGGGAAGGTTTCATGTTTGCTCCTTGTTATAATTGCTGCGCGTAATAAGCGTAGCCTGTTTTAGCAAGGGCGAAATGTAACTATCTTTCAGATGAAGCGTAACAAAATTTTAACGGTGAGCGTTTTTCATCCATATTCGCCTCAGAAGAGGCATAACCATCATGCGAGGCGCGCCGTGCCGCACGCCATGGGCTTCGGCCCACCGCAACCTTATGCTATTATCCTGGCCACTTTTTACCTGGCGCGACTCCCCCGGCATGCTCGAAGTCATTAATCTCTCTTGCGTTCGCGACGAACGCACGCTGTTCCACGGCCTGTCGTTCGGCGTGGCGGCGGGTGATATCGTACAAATCGAAGGGCCGAACGGCGCCGGTAAAACGTCGCTGCTGCGCCTGCTGGCGGGACTGAGCCGTCCGGAAGAGGGCGAGGTGCGCTGGCAAAGCGAGTCGATACGCCAACAGCGCGAACAATGGCATCAAAGCCTGCTTTTTCTCGGCCATCAACCTGGCGTAAAAGCGGTACTATCGCCGCTGGAAAATCTGCGCTTCTATCATCCGAACCGCGACGCCTCGCAGATATTTGACGCGCTGGAGTGCGTCGATCTGCTGGGCTACGAAGAGGTGCCGGTGGCGCAGCTTTCGGCGGGACAGCAGCGGCGCGTGGCGCTGGCGCGGCTCTGGCTCAGCGACGCTGCGCTGTGGATCCTGGATGAGCCGCTAACGGCGATAGATAAAGAGGGTGTGGAGAAATTAATGAAGCGCTTTACGCAACATGCCGAACAGGGCGGCGCGGTTATTCTCACCACCCACCAGGATCTGCCTGAAAGCCATGCGCGCGTGCGTAAAATACGGCTTACTGGCGCGGAGCTGCTCTGATGTCGCTGCGCATGATTCAGCGCGAGCTGCGCATCGCCTTTCGCAGCGGCGCGGAGGTGGTTAACCCGCTCTGGTTCTTTCTGATCGTGATTACGCTGTTCCCGCTCGGCATCGGGCCGGAACCGCAGCAGCTGGCGCGCATCGCGCCGGGCGTGGCCTGGGTCGCCGCCTTGCTCTCATCGCTGCTGGCGCTGGAGCGCTTGTTTCGCGACGATTTTATCGACGGATCGCTGGAGCAGCTGTTGCTGCTGCCGACGCCGTTGCCGGTTACCGTGCTGGGCAAGGTGATCGCCCACTGGCTGGTCACCGGCCTGCCGCTGATCCTGCTGTCGCCGCTGGCGGCGCTGCTGCTGTCGCTCGATTTCAACAGCTGGCTGGCGATGGCGCTGACGCTGCTGCTCGGCACGCCGACCTTCAGCTTTCTCGGCGCCATCGGCGTCGCGCTGACGGTTGGACTGCGGCGCGGCGGCGTGCTGCTGAGCCTGCTGGTGCTGCCGCTGGCGGTGCCGGTACTGATTTTCGCCAGCGCGGCAATCGACGCGGCGGGCCAGGGATTGCCGATCGGCGGTTATCTGGCGATCCTCGGCGCGATGCTGGCGGCCAGCGCGACGCTGGCGCCGTTCGCCACCGCTGCCGCGCTGCGTATCGCGCTGCACTGATCCGCACATGCGTCAGACATGTCGGGAATGATTTTTTAACCTGTGAGCAATGCAACATGTGGAAATGGTTACATCAGCTGGGAAGGCCGGAGCGGCTCTATCAGCTCTGCGGGCGTTTAATTCCCTGGTTTGCCGTGGCGGGCGCGGCGACGCTGCTGCTCGGCTGGATCTGGGGCTTTGGTTTCGCGCCGGCCGACTATCAGCAGGGCGATAGTTTCCGCATTATGTACATCCACGTTCCGGCGGCGATGTGGTCGATGGGCGTTTACGTCGCGATGGCGGTCGCCGCGTTTACCGGCCTGGTGTGGCAGTTGAAGATGGCGGATCTGGTCTCTACCGCGATGGCGCCGGTCGGCGCGGTCTTTACCTTTATCGCCCTAATCACCGGCTCCGCCTGGGGCAAGCCGATGTGGGGCACCTGGTGGATCTGGGACGCGCGCCTGACCTCGGAGCTGGTGCTGCTCTTCCTCTATATGGGCGTGATAGCGCTCTATCAGTCGTTTGACGACCGCCGCACGGCGGGACGCGCGGCCG
>Ga0268256_1001041_pt1 | contig 18596 bp, 16 predicted proteins | sample AgamicAtAmrz_FD_200247 | JGI IMG/M metagenome (GOLD analysis project Ga0268256, IMG submission 200247) | Agave microbial communities from Guanajuato, Mexico - At.Am.rz (v2) (version 3) | ecosystem: Host-associated > Plants > Roots > Rhizosphere | place: Guanajato, Mexico | collected 2012-06-07
ATATCTTGCTGTTTTCCCTGCTGCAATGCGTTATGCTGGACCGAGAGAAGCAGTATTCCATGCACTTGTAAGGAAAAACTACGGCTGCACACACTTTATTGTGGGACGAGATCATGCAGGTGTGGGCAATTATTATGGCACATATGATGCGCAAAGGATTTTTGATCAATTTGAATCAGAAGAACTTGGTATTAATCTGTTGTTCTTTGAACACAGCTTCTATTGCAAAAAGTGTGAAAACATGGCGTCTACAAAAACTTGCCCTCATGACAAGGAATATCATGAAATCTTATCTGGAACAAAGGTGCGCGAGCTTCTAAGAAATGGTGAAATTCCGCCAAGCACGTTCAGCCGCAAAGAAGTAGTGGAAGTGCTGATAAAAGGCTTGAAAAACCAAGAGATCCATTCATAATACAGGGGGAAAAGTAAATGAGCGGCAAAAGTACAAATATCACATGGCATGAACAAACTGTTTCAAAAGAACGCAGAAGAGAGAAAAATAAACATCACAGCTATGTATTGTGGTTTACTGGTCTTTCCGGTTCAGGAAAATCATCTGTAGCTAACGCAGTTGCAGAGAGGCTGTTCCAAGATGATACGCTCACATATGTGCTGGATGGTGATAATATCCGTTTCGGAATCAATAAAGATCTTGGCTTCTCTGAAGAAGACAGGAAGGAAAACATTCGCAGAATTGGCGAAGTCAGCAAGCTGTTTGTAGACAGTGGGCAAGTGGTGCTGACTGCCTTTATCTCTCCGTTCCGCAATGATCGAGAAGGAGTCAGAGAATTGCTGGAGGGCAATGAGTTTGTTGAAGTATATGTGAAATGTTCATTGGAAGCTTGTGAAGCTAGAGATCCTAAAGGTCTTTATGAGAAGGCAAGGCAAGGAATCATCAAGGACTTCACAGGAATCAGCTCTCCTTATGAAGAGCCGGTTAATCCGGAGATTGTGATTGACTCGGAAAAAAATTCCATTGAAGAATGTGTGGAGCAAATTGTTCAATTTTTGAAAGAAAAAGGCTATTATAGAAATATATAAATATAGAAAGAAAGGAATTATAGTGTCTCTAGTTTTGAGAGAATCCTATAATTCCTTTCTGTTAATATGCCAAAGCTTAGGATTATGCAGCAACAGAGGAAGGTGAAAGATGTGGGGAAAGTTTATTTGGTAGGAGCAGGGCCTGGAGATCCTGATTTAATTACTGTTAAAGGGCTGAATTGCATTAAAAATGCTGATGTTATCGTATATGACCGACTTGTTAACAAAGAGCTGCTGCATTACGCAAAGCCGAAGGCAGAATTGGTATATTGCGGAAAGCTGCCGCATCATCATGTAATGAAACAGGAATTGATTAATCAGACGCTCGTCAAGCATGCTAAAAGAGGAAAGATAGTGACAAGATTAAAAGGGGGAGACCCTTTTGTATTTGGCAGGGGCGGAGAAGAAGCAGAAGAATTGGCTAAAAATCAGATTCCGTTTGAAATTGTGCCAGGCATCACTGCGGGTATTGCTGCACCGAGCTATGCAGGAATCCCCGTTACACACAGAGATTATGGTTCATCCTTTGCTTTTGTAACAGGACATATGAAGAATGGGGAAGAAGACAGCATCAAGTGGGAGGCATTATGCCATATAGATACACTTGCCATCTATATGGGAGTTAAAAACTTACCGAATATCAGGGAGAAGCTGCTTTCCTATCAAAAAAGCGGGGATACTCCTGTTGCCTTGATTAATTGGGGAACTACGAGCAGCCAGCGAACGATTGTAACAACATTAGATAAAGCTGTAGAGGATGCGCAAAACGGGCAGATTGAAAATCCGTGCATGATTATTATCGGTGAGGTTGTCCGCATGCGTGAAAAAATTAAATGGTTTGAAAACTCATTTGAAGATTCATTGGCGAAAGAAGTGGTTTTATAATGAAAGCAGTTTTGTATATATGCCATGGCAGCAGGGTAAAGGAAGCGAGTGACCAGGCAATATCCTTTGTAAAGGAATGCATGAAAGAGAATAATTACCCCATTCAGGAGTATTGCTTTTTAGAGCTCTCAGAGCCAAGCATTGAGGAAGGCTTTAAGACATGTGTAGCAAAAGGCGCAACAACGATAATAGCTGTTCCTGTCTTGTTGCTGACAGCAGCTCATGCAAAGATTGATATTCCTGAAGTCCTCGACGAACTCGTTAAAGCATATCCAGACGTAGCATTACATTATGGACGCCCGATTGGTGTACATGAGAAGATGGCAGAGATTGTCATAGCTAAAATTAAACAGTCTGAATTGTATGTTAAAAACAAGTCACTTGTTCTGCTTGTTGGCAGGGGCAGCAGTGATCCGGATGTAAAGCGGGATTTACGGGAAATTAGTGACTTGGTAGAGCGGTCGCTGGACGGTGTTAAAGTGGAGGACTGTTATTTGACAGCAGCATCTCCTAGCTTTGAAGCTGCCCTTCAGGCTGCAAGCAACTCTCAGTACGAAAATATCATCGTCATTCCATATTTGCTGTTTACAGGTATACTGATGAACACGATGCGCAAGACAATCAACGGATTATCAAATTCAAATAAAAACTATGCGCTTTGCAACTACTTAGGATACCAGCCTGCTATTGCTAGTATTCTGAAGGATCGAATTGATGAAGCAGCTGGGGCTAAACTGTATGTTCCCATTAATGGTTAATATGCAGAATAAGAAATGTATCGTTGCAGGTGGAGGCAAGGTTGCCTTAAGGAAAGTAAAAGCACTAATTGCAGAAGGTGCAAACATTACAGTTATTAGTCCTGTACTATGTCCTGAGCTTGAGGAGCTCGAGCAAGCGGGAGCAATCGCTGCAGTTAGAAAAAAAGCAGCAGAAAGTGATTGTAAGGATGCTTTTTTTGTAGTTACAGCAACGAATGACGATAAAGCAAACCAAAGATTAGCGAACAGGCTGAAGCACCGTATGCTAGTTAATAATGCTAGCTCTGCTGATAATGGAAACTGTCATATACCGGCAAGTTTGCAAAGAGGCAGGCTTATCTTAAGTGTGTCGACAATGGGTGCAAGCCCAATCCTCGCAAGAAAAATCAAGGATGAATGGGCACAGGAATACCCTGATGGTTTGGAGGATTATTTCGATTTTTTATTTAATGCCCGGGAAATGATTAAAAGAGCTAATCTAAATTCTGTTGATAAGAAGGGCTTGTTAGAGGAGATAACGGACAATAAATACAAGCAATCTCCACAATTGAGAGATGATTTTTATAAGCTGCTCCAAAACTTCTAACGAGGAATGTTAGAGGTTTTTTTGTGAGAAAAAATGCCTGCTGATCTTTCCAGACAGCAGGCATTCGTTTTAATTTTTTGTTTTTACATATTCCATCACATACCGAACGTACTTGTCGTCCTTACACATCCAGGCTCCGTGATTTCTCTTTAAAAAGTTTTCTCCTTCTTGGAAGGAAGAAAAAGTTTCAGGCAGCTTTGTTTTCTTTTTGTTGATAACCCATTGCTGCTTGCCAGTCGGATATAGATAAAATATATCATCATGTTTATTCTCATAAAGTGTGCCTAATGGAGAATTCTTCTTATTATATTCATTCTTTTTAGGATCTTCCCTTAATGCTTCAAGCGGGAATGTATCTGTTACGAAGTTTTTATATGCTTCACTCGTCATTGTGCAGCCAGACGCTTTCACATGTCCGCCTCCACCATATGTACCGGCAACTTTGGAGACATCGACGTGGTCATGAATGGTTCGGAAACCGACCCTCTTGCCGCCAATATTAAGGATTGCTATATAATCGAGATGCGGGTATTCTTTGCCTAGCTCATTGCCTAGTTCTGAGTGGTATGATTCGGCATAAACAACACCTGCATAAAGACCGTCGATTTGTGTTTGAACAAGCTCCCGCCGTTTGCGGCGAATATATCGTTCAATTTTTTTCTCTTCCAAATCAAGAATTTGCTGCTCTACTTCATCAAAGAAGAAGTGGTTGTTATTCTCAAGACGCGCAACCATTTTTTCTACAAATTCGTCAAATGATATTAAATAGAAAAGTGCATTCAGCTTTTGGGCATCAAAGTTTTCATTCTTTTCCCAATCCCATGTATCGTACTGTCTGACAAGCTCTACAAACTCAAGCACACTGTCAGAGGGAGTGAGATGCCCGTTTTTAACAAGGTACTCATATAATAATGAAGTAGCACAGGTGGAAATTCCTTCTTCATCTTCTACTACTACATGTCCCCATTCAAAATCATTTAAATGTAAGGCTGTTTTATGATGATCTATCAGTTGGACCTTGCCGCCCTTCTTATAGTAATCATCCAGCCTGATAGCATTCTCTTCACTTACAGAAAGGTCTGTAACGATAAGGAATGTATCCTCAGGCTTTTGGTCAAGGAATCTTTCTACCTCAAGATTCAGGCTGGAAACAGAATTATAGCGGATTTCCACATCTTCTCCAAAGGCAAGCTTTGCGATGATTCCACAGCCGACCCCATCAAGGTCATTATGCGACAATAATTTATACATTTTTTTCACCCCTGCCCAATAGTATAATCTAATATGGAAAAAATAGAACATGTTTCTTTTGAAAAGGACATATAAACGAGAAAGACCTAAGGTAATATGTACTTAGGTCTGACTCTTATGGACTTATTCAAAAGCAACAAAAACCTGGTAGCTGCCTATACGCAATTCAGTCATGCTTTCTGACACTGTGTAACGAATGCTATTTAAAAGGACACCTTTATTAATAAGATTCTCATACTCCTGTGCCAAGGAAATAAATTCTTTTGATCCGCCAAGCTTCAAAGTAATCCGCTGCTCGACAGGCAAATTCTTTTGTTTTCTCAAGTCTTGAACAGAGCGGATAAAATCCCTTACTAATCCTTCTTTTGCTAATTCGTCTGTGATGCTAGTATCTATTATAACAGTAAAGTTCCTGTTTGACGCCTCGCTGTAGCCTGACATAGATGCAGTTTTCTGGACAAGCACATCCTCTTTAAAGAGTTCAACCTGCTGTTCGTCTGCTGTGATGGTTAACTTTCCATCGTAAAGAAACTGTTCTATCTCTTCTTTTGTGAGATGGCCGAGAGCTTTATGAACGGGATTTGCCTTTTTACCGAGACGCTTGCCGGCATTTTTGAAGTCGAGCTTGAGGCTGTATTGTACATAGCCTTTACTTGACTCAGTCCAGTCTATCGTTTTTACATTCAGCTCACTTTTAATGATTTGGCTGAAAGATTGCAATGCCGAAGGCGGAGTGTCATTTGAGACTATAGCCATCATGGCAAGCGGCTGTTTCGTCTTGATTTGGCTTTGATGCCGTATGTTTCTTCCCAGTTCCACAATTTCTCTTACACCGCTCATTTTCCTTTCAAGCTCTATGTCGATGTTCGCTTCTTCACCAGCTGGGAAATCTTCTAAATGAACGCTTTTTCCAGTCAGCTTATAATGAATATCTTCAGCAGTAAAAGGTGTGAACGGTGCGAGCAGCTTAGAGATATGAACAAGCAGGCTGTAAAGAGTATGGTAAGCACAAGCTTTATCCTCAGACATGCCTTCACTCCAAAACCGTTCTCTGTTTCTTCTGATATACCAATTACTTACGTCTTCTAAAAGAGTGCCAATATGTCTTGCTGCATTTGTCAGCTGGAAGCTTTCCATTTCTTTGCGGACTTGCGAGACAGTTGAAGCAAGCCGGGAAAGAGCCCATTTATCCATCAAGGTTAAGGAAAGACTAGCTGGCGTTGAATTCGGATCAAATCCATCGATATCAGCATACATTTTGTAGAAATGATGAAGACTTGTTAGAGTATCGACTAGCTTTGACTTAGCTTCCTGTACATTTTTGACAGAAAATCGCTTCTGGTTCCAAGGTGCGCTGTCCTCTATCAATGCCCATCTTAGCGAATCGGCGCCAAACTTGTGGATCAGCTCTACTGGGTCAAGGGCGTTGCCTTTGCTTTTTGACATTTTTTGTCCTGCCTCATCAAGAACGTGGCCAGTCGCCAGTACATTCTTATACGGCAGCTCGCCTTTATAAAGAGTGGAGACAGCCAATAAGGAGTAGAACCAGCCTCTTGTCTGGTCAATTCCCTCAACTATCACATCGGCTGGGAATTGCCTTTGCCATAACTCCTCATTCTCAAAAGGGGTATGATATTGGGCGAATGGCATAGACCCGCTATCGAACCAGACATCGATTACTTCAGGTGTGCGCACCATCATTGTGCTGCAGGAAGGACAAGGGAATGTCACCTCATCGACATATGGTTTATGAAGCTCAAGCTCAGCAAGATTGCTGCCGGTTAATGCTGCTAATTCTGCTATTGATTTGGGAGCCTCCTGATGGTTACAGGAAGGACATTCCCATACATTTAAAGGTGTACCCCAATAGCGGCTCCGGCTTATATTCCAATCTACCATTCCCTCAAGAAATTTCCCGAAACGCCCGTCCTTGATAGTGTCTGGATGCCAGTTTACCTGCTGGTTATTAAGTAGCATTGCCTCCTTGACAGCTGTTGTTCGGATGAACCAGCTCTCTAGTGCATAATAAAGCAGGGGAGAATCACAACGCCAGCAGTGCGGGTAAGAATGTTCATATCTTTCTTTATGGAACAATAGCCCTTTCTCATGAAGGAGCTTGATGATGTCGACATCACAATCCTTAACGAATCTGCCTGTCAAAGGTGTGACCGCTTCTGTATATTTGCCCTGTTCATCCACGACTTGAACAAAGGAAAGGTTATTTTCTTGTACAAGACGATAATCGTCCTCCCCATATGCTGGAGCAATATGAACAATGCCAGTTCCGCTGTCTGCAGTCACAAAGTCGCCATGAACAACATAATGGCCTTTTGCGACTTTGATAAAGGAGAATGGCGGTTCGTAACTGAGACCGAGCAATGCAGACCCCTTCACTGTCTCTAAGAGGACGCTGTCAGGAGACATTAATGTAGGAGCCAAATCCTTTGCTACGATATATACTTCGTCTCCAGTCTGTATTCGAACGTAGTCTAACTTTTCATTCACTGCAAGAGCAACGTTTGCAGGCAGTGTCCAAGGTGTTGTCGTCCAGCCGAGGATAAACTCATTGTCCTTATTCTTTAGTTTGAACCTTACAGTTGCGCTCAAGTCCTTTACATCTTTATAGCCTTGCGCGACCTCATGAGAGCTTAATGATGTCTGACAGCTCGGGCAGTAAGGGGAAACTCTGTGACCTTTATAAAGCAGGCCTTTTTCATGGATGGTTCCGAGTATGTGCCATACCGATTCAATATACTCATTGCTCATTGTCATATAAGGGTTCTCCATGTCGACCCAGTATCCTAGTTCCTTTGTAAAGTCTCTCCATTGCTTTTCATAGGAGAAGACGCTCGCCTTGCATTTTTGAATAAATGCCTCTACTCCATATTCTTCAATGGCCTGCTTTCCGGATATGCCAAGCTCTTTTTCCACACCAAGCTCTACAGGCAGACCGTGCGTGTCCCAGCCAGCCTTTCGGATTACCTGCTTGCCTGCCATTGTCTGGTAACGTGCTATGATGTCTTTGATTGTGCGCCCAAGAGCATGGCCAACATGGGGTAAGCCATTTGCAGTAGGCGGTCCCTCGTAGAAAACAAAGGATTCCTGATTTTTTCTTGCCTCAACTGATTTTTCAAAAATATGATTGTGCTCCCAAAGAGCAAGGATTCTTTTTTCTCTTTCTGCTTGTGTTTCTTGCTGGCTATTTTTCATGATAAAATCCTCCTTGGATTTAATAGTTACCAGAAAATACCGGAACATGACAGAGTCGGAGTAAACAAAAAACACTCGTCCCTATAAATAGGGACGAGTGTATATACCCGCGTTACCACCCAAATTCTGCTGCAAAAAGCAGTCAGCGCTTAGTCAACGTACTATCATACGCGTTCCTTTTTAACGGGGGAAATCCCGTCAAGGCTTACTTTAAATATTCAGCCTTGCATCTCAGAGATGATTTTTCCGTCAGAATCCCTTGCCGGCTTCCACCAGTTCCGGCTCGCTTATAAGTTCATGCATGACGTACTTGTTCTCTTCATCGATTTATAAGTTTCTGGAATGTTTTGTATATAATATCACTTATTATACCTTAATTCAAGGTAATTGATTCTTGATATTTTAGTATATGAGCGGTTTAGGATTTAGTTGCTTGCAAGTAATGAGAAATGGCTAGCAGGGGGAAGATTTTGCTGTAGCTATAATAATCAATATAGAATTGCCCAGGCAAACCTATACCTGTAGGGTAGGTGAGGCTGCGTTCATCCTTCATGCCCTTTAAGAGAAATTCTATCCCTTTTGTTACAGCCTTGCTTTTCCACTCTCCTGCAGCAATTAACGCGTCAAGTGCCCATGCTGTCTGGGAATCTGTACTAAAGGGAAGAGGGATATAATGGCGCTTTTCGCAGCTATGACAAGATTCACCCCAACCTCCATCCTCTCTTTGAATAGTTTTCAGCCATTTGATGCCTTTCTTTATGCTCTGGTCGCTTGCTGCTGTTCCGGTTGCCCTTAAACCAGTGATAGCAGCCCATGTTCCATATATATAACAGACACCCCAGCGGCCATACCAAGAACCATCTTTTTCTTGATTGTCTATTAGCCATCGCGCAGCTGACTTAATATGAGGGTGTTTCTGTTGAAGTTTGGCAAAACGACCTAAATATTCAAGTACTCTGCCCGTCAAATCTGGTGTAGACGGGTCAACAGCAGCGTCCTTTGCATTCTCAATAGGAACATGCTGAAGAATCTCCCAATCAGTGTTTTTTTCAAATGCACCCCAGCCTCCATCGCTGTTTTGCATGGAAAGGAGATAGTTAGTTCCGCGCTGCCAAGAGCTATGAACATTCGTATTTAGAAGAGCTGTTCTAGTTAAAGCTCGCAAAGCGGCCGATGTATCGTCATTGTCTGGATTGTTTGTATTAATATCTGAAAAGCCCCAGCCTCCAGGAGTTGTATCTGGATTATGGACTTTCCAGTCTCCCGCTGCTGTATGCTGTTTTTTAAGGAGATAGTTAACAGACTTCCTAATAACAGGACTGTCAGGCAAGCAGCCTGCTTCTTGGAGACTGTAGCTTGTTAATGCTGTGTCCCAGACGGTGCTTGTTGAGTTTTCCAAGTGGGCGTTTTCTCCTTTTTTGTCAATCAGGGAGGATAATCCTGATATTGCCTTTTTAATAACCGGCGAATCCTTGCGATAGCCAATGGAAAGCAGGCCGTAAATCATAAAAAAAGTTGCACTTGCATAGCTGTAAAGTGTACCATCCTCTTCAAGCCGATCAAGTATATATTTTTCCGCATAATAATATCCGAGCTGATGGAGGTAAGCAGGCCATCTTCCAATTTGTTTTATTTCTTTCCAAACAAATGACAGTGGTGATCTTTCAGCCTCCAAATGAGCAATCGGGTTGAACATTTCCTCGCTTCTTCCGTACAGGTCGCTTAAATCAGGCTTGTTTTTAGTGTGGACGGCAAATTTTTTATTGGATGCAAGCAGCATAGGGATGAAATGAATGCGAGCATAGGCACTGAACTGAAAGAAATTAACAGGCTGGTAGGAAGGCAAAAGTAAAAAGGTCATTGGAACATAAACCATTCGGGACCATGGATACAGTCCGTTGGCAGAGAGCATCCATCTAATCATAAAATGGGCTTTGGAAATCCCTCCGTTTTGAACAATAAAGGACTTTGCCTTTATCATATTGTCGTCTGTCTGCTTAGCGTAACCAGAGTATAAAAGGGCCGTATACGCAATGATTGTCGCAGATAAATGCCCATTCGGTGCATCTATGTATGCTTTCCAATAGCCTTCTTTATGCTGGGAATTTTTTAAGGATGTGGCAAGAAGCTTAATATTATCTTCCTCCGTACTAATTTCCAACGCTCTGCATGTAATGATAAAGAAAGCATCTGTCATTAAACTGCCTTGAAAGCGAAAGCGGAAAGACCCGTCGCTATGCTGTAGCTTTACAAACTCATCAATTCTGTGTTTTTTTTCGTTTTCAATATCTGCTATTTTCAAGTTAATCACCTCAAATCTTGATTATCTATACATAAGGTATGCATCTCATCCCCAGTATCGTGAATACAAAGGCAAAAAGAATAGATGAAAGCAGTTTCTAGACAAAGGAATCGAGGTATAGGAAAAGAAAATACGAAGTTAGAAAGTAGGGAATTGTATGGTACATCATTTAAAGCTTGCAGTAGATGCAAATGCTGCCTTAGGAGAGGGACCGTTTTGGGATCACAAGGAAAATGTGCTTTATTGGGTTGATATTAATAACAAAAAAATCTGCATGTATAATCCAGCTGACAATGAAAATAAGGAATTAGAGCTTCCTGAGAAGGTCAGTGCTGTCATTCCGGTGAACAGCGGAAAGGGAGCAATAGCTGCTTTGGAAAATGGCTTTCATTATGTCGATCTTACAAACGGTGAGATTCAACCGATTTTTGATCCAGAAGAGCATTTGTCTAATAACAGGTTTAATGATGGGAAATGTGACGCACAAGGTCGATTTTGGGCAGGTACGATGAGCACAAAGGACGAGATGGAGCAAGGCGCGTTATATTGTTTGGATAAGGATGGCACGATTACAAAAAAGCTTGATAAGTTAAGCACATCTAATGGATTGGCTTGGTCATTGGATAACAAGTACCTATACTTGATTGATACCCCTGTGCAAAAGGTATACCGATTCGATTATGAAGTTCATTCAGGCAATATTGACAATAGCGTGGCTATTATTGATTTTTCAAATGAAGAAGGGTTTCCTGATGGTATGACAATAGATGAAGAGGGGATGCTGTGGATTGCTCATTGGGGTGGCGCGCGTGTATCAAGGTGGAATCCTCATAGTGGCGAAAAAATAGATGAAATTAAAGTGCCAGCCCAAAACGTTACCTCCTGTGTATTTGGAGGAGAAGAATTAAATGAGCTTTATATTACAACAGCGCAAGAAGGAATGACTTCAGAGGAGTTGGAAAAATTCCCGCTGTCAGGGGCACTTTTCACATGCAAAATGGACATAAAAGGTCTGCCTGGTAATTATTACGGCGGATAATGAAAAAGATTCATGGCAATAGCCATGAATCTTTTTAATGACCTGAAGGATTAGCATCAGGGTTTTGGAAAATGGCCAGCTTATCGACGAGTTTCTTACTGGCCGAATCAAGGCCGTTAATGCTGACTGTATTATTATTTTCTTTAAGTTTAAGGACTACTTTATCAATTGCTCCTACAGCAGAATCATCCCAAACACGAGCTGAAGAGAAATCAATGGAAATTTGCTTGTTCTGCTCAGATGTATCGAATGCTGCAATAAAGCTGTCAACAGAAGCAAAAAATAATTGTCCTTGCACAAAATATTTATACTCTTTTTCTGTTTGCTCTTTGTTTATTTTCAGATGAGATATTTTTGCAGCAAAGAACACCGCGCTCAAGATAACACCTGCAATTACTCCTTTTGACAAGTCATGTGTTGCAACGACTATAACTACTGTAACAACCATAACAATTGCGTCTGTTCGAGGAGCTCTTACTACATATTTAAAGGAAGACCAGTCAAATGTACCGATGCAGACCATAATCATAATGCCAACAAGTACAGGCATTGGTATTTGGACAACTAGATCTCCCAGCACAATAATCAAGAACATTAAAAATGCACCAGCAACAAAGGTCGAAAGTCTGCCCCTGCCTCCTGATCTTACGTTGATTCCAGACTGTCCAATCATAGCGCAGCCAGCCATACCGCCAAAAAAGCCAGTGATAAAATTGGCAATTCCTTGTCCTCTAGCTTCTCTGTTCTTATCGCTGTCTGTATCTGTTGCATCATCTAGAATGCTTGCAGTAAGAAGTGATTCTAGTAAACCTACAATCGCCATAGCGATACTGAATGGAAAAATAATAGCTAAAGTTTCAAATGAAAATGGTACATCCGGAATCAAGAAGGACGGCAAGGTTTGCGTAATATTTCCTAAATCGCCAACTGTTTCAACATGGATATGACCAAAAATTGCTACTGCTGTCAAAACGATGATTGCAATTAACGGTGCCGGCACTGCCTTGACATATCGAGGCAATATATAAACGATTAATAATGTTATGCCGACAAAAAGATAAGTCATATTAGAGATCCCAATAAAATGAGGAACTTGTGCCATAAAAATTAGGATGGCAAGGGAATTAACAAATCCAATCATAACCGCTCTCGGAATGAATTTCATCAGCTTAGCAATTTTAAATACTCCAAAAAGCACCTGAAATACTCCTGTCAAAATAGTTGCTGCAAAGAGGTACTGCAGACCGTAATCCCTTACTAGCGGTCCCATCAGCAATGCCATTGCCCCTGTTGCTGCGGAAATCATCGCAGGTCTACCGCCTGTAAAGGAGATGATGATTGCAATACAGAAGGAAGCATACAACCCTACCATCGGGTCGACTCCTGCAATAATCGAGAAAGCGATTGCCTCAGGAATAAGGGCCAACGCAACGACGATGCCTGAAAGAATATCAGCTCGTACATTGAAGAACCACTCTCGTTTTATTTTTTCTATCAAAATGTTCACCTCAATTTTTTATAGCAGTTGTTCAATAAGGAGAAGTGTAACAGAATTATTCCCAAAAGGGAATATATATTGGGAAGTTTTTTACAAAACTCATTTTCCTATCTATAATGGTTAGTAGCAGAAATGACAAGGGAGCGAAAAAGATGATAATAGGTTATATGAGGCCATCTCAGGAAGATGAAGATTGTCAGCAGCAGGAGCAAATGCTTAAGGACATCTGCGGTAGTATAGTCCGGGAGGAGCATTCATCTGCTAAAAAAAGAGCGGTGCTTACTCAGATGCTGGAGCAAATAAATGAAGGGGACAAGATTGTTGTATCCAGATTATTTACGCTAGCTGATTCTAGCAGGCATCTATTTGAGCTGCTGGAAATACTAGAACAAAAAGGTGTCTACCTGCAAGCAATATATGAGGAAATTGACACAGAAGCAAAGAAGGAATACTCCCTAAGGAAAATGGTCGGCTATTTAGTGGAATTTCAAAATGAAATTATCAGTGAACGGACAAAAAAAGGAATGGAATATGCAAAACAAAAAGGCATCTCCACAGGACGGCCAAGAAAAGCAGATGAAAATGTAAAAAAGGCCATCAAAATGTATCAAAGCAAAAAATATAGTCTAAAGGAAATAAAAGAATCTACAGGCATAAGTAAATCAACTCTATACCGCTATCTAGAAAATTAGTGCGAAGAAGGGAGCTTGATGTATGAGGAAAGTGGAAGTGTGCCCATACAGCAATGAGTGGCGTGTTTTATTTGAAACAGAGAAAAAACTTCTTCAGCATATATTTGAAGCAGAGTTGCTGGAAATCCACCATATAGGGAGCACAAGCATACGAGGTATGAAAGCTAAACCAATCATTGACATTATGCCCATTGTAATAAATATACATAATATTGACAGCTATAATGGGAAAATGATTGAAATCGGCTATGAAGCAAAGGGAGAAAACGGAATTTCTGGCAGGCGATATTTTCAAAAAGGCGGCGATGAAAGGACACATCATGTTCATATTTATGAAGCTGGCAGTCCAGAGATTTTCCGTCATCTAGCATTTAGGGATTTTTTGCGTGCTAACAAGGAGGAAGCCGAGAAGTACGGTGATTTAAAAGAAAAACTCTCCCAAAAATATCCTGCTGATATACAGGCATATATAAACGGCAAACATGATGCTGCAGCATCTTTGGAACAAAAGGCTTTAAAATGGGCTAACCTCAGAAAATCAAACCTCCATTTCCAGTAACAATTTTATTCGTTAGGCACAAATTCCTCACAAGTATTTATCTGACAATTGCTGATAAAAACAAATAAAAAGGAGAATATAAGGAATATCAACATTCGTGGGAGGATCATCATGCCAGAACAGAATATTGAGCTTACTTCAACAGAGATTGCTTCGTTATGGACTTCTTATATGAATAACACCATGTCCAAGTGTGTGCTTAGCCATATGAGTAACTCCATAACCGATCAAACGATTGCAGATGCGATAGACAAAGCACTTGTTATCTCTGTCAAGGAGGTAGAGAAGCTTGAACAAATCTTTCAGGAAGAAAATTTTGCACAGCCGTATGGGTTTACAGACAAAGATGTGAATTTAGCAGCTCCTGCTTTGTTTACGGACACTTTCTCCCTTCAATATATTAATCATATGGCAAAAGCAGGTATGCTTGCATACAGCGGATTCACTGCAATGAGTTTTCGGGAAGATATCATCCAGCACTTTACAACAACCTTAAGCGAAACTGCCAAGCTTTATAACCAAACGAATAATGCATTAAAGGAAAAAGGGATGCTGGTTCGCTCACCTTACATAATCCCGCCTTCAGAAAATGATTATATTGACAGTAACAGCTACTTAAGCGGTTTGAATCTTTTTCATAAAAAACGCCCTTTGAATGCCATTGAGATTTCACATTTGTTTCTGAATACCCAAACGAATAATATCGGTTATAAAATCAGCCTTGCATTCGGACAAACATCTAATGACAAAGATGTTCAGGATTATATGATGCGAGGAAAGGATATCTCGCAAAAACATGTGAAAATCTTTGCTGATACGTTAATTGAGGGGAATATACAGAGTCCTATGTCTTCCGATATTGGGATTACGGAGTCAACAAACAAGACATTTTCTGATAAGTTAATGATGTTTCATATGTCTCTACTAAGTGCTTCTGGAATCGGTAACTATGCAGCAGCAGCTGGCGCCAGCCAAAGGAGCGATCTTGCCGTTAATTATGAGCGGCTTTCCTTTGAAATAGCACAGTATGCAAAAGCAGGAGCAAATATCATGATTAAAAACGCTTGGCTGGAGCAGCCTCCAGCAACAGCTGATCGTGAAAACCTCATTAAAAACAAAAAATCAGAACAGAGATGAAGGATAGAAGACAGAGCTATACATAAAAGCTCTGTCTTTTATCATATTAAGGCGCAGGTTTCTTTAAATTTTTTTGAATAATGTGAGCGCTTTCTTCCAATATGTACATAACCGGCATCTGGGATGTAATATTCGAATCCCCGAGAAATACTTCTGTCACATAATAGGCAATATTTATATCTGATATCCTGGCAAGCTGGCAGTTTTTACTATTAGTAATACTGACAATATTGGAACCTTCTACTTTCAGTTGATTCGCCAAGTTAAGTGTGAAGTCAGTTTCCCCAGAAACGGAAAGAATAATGGATGTACTGTTTTTTAAATCCTTGCTGTTTATTGGATAAAATGGATCTTTAATAAAGGAGGAGAATTTTCCAAGACTGGAAAAATACCTTGCACCATATTCGGCTAAAATGCCTGAACTTCCTGTACCTACAAAAATAATCTTATCAGTCCGCAACACGAGTTCTGCCATTTTTTGAATATCGGACTCAAGATTTCCTTTTAGCGTTCGTTCTAAAAACTCGGAGAGATAGTATTGAGTAGATTTCAGATTTTCTTGTTCATTTCTGTCCAAATATAGCTTGAGCTTTACTTTAAATTCTGAGAAGCCATCACAGTTAAGCTTCCTGCAGAAACGCAAGATGCTGGAAGTGGATACATGGGTTTGATCGGACAGCTCTCTAATCCGCATATAAATGACTTTATCGCTGTTTTTCGTAATGAAGTTATAAAGAATCATTTCCAATTCATTGAATGTTTGGACCATTTCTTTTGTAAACAGGTTAATCTCCTCCTAATAGGATCTGTTTTTATTCCAGCAATGATTTCAATCCACAATATAAATATAAAACAACATGTGCCATAATTGAAACAATTTCCACAAATTGAAACAAAAATCTAAGTATCTAAATTATATTGATTAATAAATGAAAGCGTATACAATACAATTTAAGGAGGAGTTAACAAAACCTAGATAGGTTAAAGAAAAAATATCTGGAGGGGTTCATAATGAAAAAACTGTTATTAGTTTGTGCAGCAGGGATGTCTACAAGTCTCTTAGTCAATAAAATGAAGGATGCAGCAGAGGAAAAAGGGGTAAGTATCGAGATATTTGCATTGCCTGTTTCAGAATGCCAAAGCGTAGCAGATCAGGTTGATGTGGTGCTGCTTGGCCCGCAGGTAAGATACCAGAAACCGCAGGTGGAATCCATTATCGCAGGCAGAGTTCCCGTCGAGGTAATTGACATGCGAGCATATGGAACGATGAATGGGAAAGCCGTTTTAGAAAGAGCACTTGAGCTGCTGTAATCAGCAGCTTACAAAGAGAAAAAGATCAGGCAAGACCTCCTGTACAGCATGAATTTACACCCATTGCCTAATCAAACAAATTCTTCATCTAAAGGGTGGAAGAATTATATATTAATAGGGGGAGTAACTTATGGGTTTTATGGCTAATTTTGAAAAATTTGCTGAGAAGGCTTTGGTGCCAGTTGCCTCTAAACTGAACTCACAGCGACATATTGTAGCAATTCGCGATGCATTCATTTTATCATTTCCGATTACGTTAGCTGGTTCACTTATCGTTTTGCTCAATTTCGCTGTATTGGCGCCAGATGGGTTTATTGCAAAAATACTGTTTCTTCACAAGCTGTTCCCTGGCTTAGCAGATTTACAAGCAGTCTTTTCCCCTGTCCTAAATGGATCGACGAATATTCTTTCTATGTTTATCGTCTTTCTAGTGGCAAGGAATATGGCAATTTCGCTTAAAGCAGATGAACTGCTGAGCGGCTTGACGGCATTATCTACATTCTTTATTATTTATCCGCCATATACGGCTGTTGAAGGAACTAACTTCCTGACTACACAGTGGGTAGGGGCCCAAGGTCTTTTCGTTGCCATTATAGTTGGTTTGATTGTCGGTGAGTTTTTCAGTGTGCTTTCCAAGTCAAAGAAATTGCAGATTAATATGCCAGCATCTGTCCCGCCTGCTGTTGCCAGGTCCTTTAAGGTGCTGTTCCCGATCATTATTATTACTGTAGTGTTCGCAGTTGGGAACGCTATCATCAATGCCTTTTATCCGAAAGGCCTGCATGAGTTCATTTATGCAGTAATTCAAACACCGCTAAAGCATTTGGGCACTAATATTTTCTCACTTGTTATTTTGGCAATTGTCTCTAACCTTTTATGGGTATTTGGGATTCATGGTCCAAACACGATTGCTGCTATTCGTGAGGCTATGTTTGCAGAAGCAGGTCTAGAGAACTTGAACTATGTGGCAGAACATGGTTCGGCATGGGGAGCACCATATCCTGTTACTTGGGCAATAAATGATGCCTTTGCTAACTATGGTGGTTCAGGGATGACATTAGGTTTATTGATTGCGATATTTATCGTCGCTAAACGGAAGGATTACCGAGATATCGGCAAGCTATCGATTGCTCCAGGATTATTCAATATTAATGAACCTGTCATTTTCGGTTTACCGGTCGTGTTAAACCCGATTTTGATTTTGCCATTCATATTGGTTCCTGCCGTGAACATTATCATAGGCTATGCTGCTATTGTGACTGGCTTAATTCCGCCAATTGCGTACTCTGTGCCATGGACGACTCCAGGTCCGCTGATCGCATTCTTAGGCACAGGAGGAAACTGGCTTGCATTAGTTATCGGCTTTGTTTGCCTGGCTGTCTCAACACTTATTTATATTCCATTTGTAATGGCAGCAAACAAAGCAGCTGCTGATAACAATGTCTCTAGCGATTCGGAGAAGTCCGCGTAAGAAAATGAACGAATATACAATTGAGTTCTACTGTGGGCAGATTAAATTTATAAAGGATTTTTTTGAGGGCTACCAAGACAGCAGGGTGTCCACATATGTGGAGCAATCAAGCAGAATAAAGGCTGACGTCAAGGTGCATACATTGCTGCCAATCCATGAAACAAAGAAGCATTTAGAGAATGTTTTTAAGCAGTCCAAATATGGATGCGCCCTCCATTTTACAGTTAAGGCAATAGATGAACCCTTTTAATAAATAAGCAAAGAAACCTCTATTTATAATAGAGGTTTCTTTTTTTATAACAATATTTGCTTCATTAAACAACTAAAGGCACAGAGTGTCTCTGAAGCTTTATCAAATCGGCAGGACCGTAGAGGATTTTATTTCTCTTAGGGCAAGGCTGGTATTTATTTTGGAGATGCCAAGTTTATTCAGCTTCTTGATAAAGCTCTCTAATCCACCTGTATCTTTATTGGCAACCTTCAACAAATAGTCGTACTCTCCTGTTAAACAATGACATTCCAATATTTCCTCCATACTGCTTAACACACCTTCAAGCTCTGCAATAGCTTCCTCTTGGTGGATATTAGTCGAAATGAAAATATAGCATAACAAATCAAACCCTAATTTTTTATGATTCAAGATTGCCACATGCCTCTCGATAAATCCCTCCTTTTCAAGTCGCTTAATGCGGGCATGTGTGGCTGGAGGAGATAAATTAACGAGTTTAGCAAGCTCGGCGTTGGAAATAGCGGCGTTTTTTTGCAATAAATCTAATAAAGTAATATCAACCGAATCGAGCACTTTATGAACAATGGATTCCATAAATGTAACCTGCCTTTCTTTTATTCTGATTCT
>Ga0268256_1001045_pt1 | contig 18558 bp, 20 predicted proteins | sample AgamicAtAmrz_FD_200247 | JGI IMG/M metagenome (GOLD analysis project Ga0268256, IMG submission 200247) | Agave microbial communities from Guanajuato, Mexico - At.Am.rz (v2) (version 3) | ecosystem: Host-associated > Plants > Roots > Rhizosphere | place: Guanajato, Mexico | collected 2012-06-07
GTGCCGTTCAACAGCCCAAAGAGCTAAACTTGTTTACTGAAATTATGATCGTGGTCCTGCTCACCGTATTGAACGGTGTGCTTGCCATGTCCGAGCTTGCCGTTGTCTCCTCCAGACCGGCGAGGCTCAAGGTGCTTGCCACACAAGGCAGCAAGGGCGCCACACTGGCGCTCAGTCTTTCCGAAAATCCCGGACGCTTTCTTTCCACGGTGCAGATCGGCATCACGCTGGTCGGCGTCCTTTCCGGCGCTTTTTCCGGCGCCACGCTCGGCGCGCGCTTCACGGCGTGGCTTCTGGAGCAGGGCGTTCCCGACCGTGCCGCCGATGCGCTCGGCGTCGGCTCGGTGGTCGTCGCCATCACCTATCTGTCGCTGATCGTCGGCGAACTGGTGCCCAAGCAGATTGCGCTGCGCGATCCCGAAAAGGTCGCCGCCCGCGTCGCCCCCACCATGATGCTGCTGTCCAAGGTCGGCGCGCCGCTGGTGTGGCTGCTCGACCGGTCGGGCAAGGCCGTTCTGGCGCTTTTAGGCCATAGCGGTGAATCCAACGCTTCGGTCACCGACGATGAAATCCGCACGGTTCTGGCCGAAGCTCACAGCGCCGGTGTGATCGAGACCGAGGAATCGGCGATGATCACCAGCGTCATGCGCCTCGCCGACCGCAATGCGCGCGGCCTGATGACACCGCGTCGCGATGTGGAAGTGGTCGATATCGAAGACAGCGCGGAAGAAATTCGTGAGCAGCTTCGCCAGACGCAGCGTTCGCGCCTGCCGGTGCGCAACGGCGCGTCGGATGAAATTCTCGGCGTGCTTTTCGCCAAGGACGCTTTCGATGCGCTGGCTTCCGGCAAGGAACTCAACATTCGCGAGCTTCTGCGGGAGGTTCCGGTCGTATCGGATCTGACGAGTGCGGTGGACGTCATCCAGTCGCTGCGCCGTTCCACCGTGCATATGGTGCTGGTCTATGACGAATACGGCCATTTCGAAGGTATCATCAGTTCCGGCGACGTGCTGGAAGCCATCACCGGCGCCTTCCAGGAAGATGATGACGAGGAGCCGGCCATGGTCGAGCGCGAGGACGGTTCGTTCCTCGTCGCCGGCTGGATGCCCGCCGATGAGTTCGCTTATCGCATGGGTTTCCAGATCGACGAGGATGCCGAGTTCGAAACCGTTGCCGGTCTGGTTCTGGACGAGTTCCGCCGCCTGCCGGAACTGGGCGAACATGTCACTCGCAATGGCTGGCGTTTCGAGGTCATCGATCTCGACGGCCACCGTATCGACAAGGTTCTCGTGAGCCGGGCCGCCTGATGCCCGGTGACGTTGCCGAAAAAGCAAGGCTGCGCGGCGAAAGGCTCGCCGCGCGCGATGCGCTGACACTGGCGGAGCGCCAGCAGAAGAGCCAGTCCATAACGGCCCATGGCGCCTCCAGCATCCCCTTTGCACCGGGCACCGTAATTTCCGGCTTCATGCCGATCCGCTCCGAGGCCGATACCCGGCCGCTGATGGAAGCGTTGCGGACGAGGGGCGGGCGTCTTGTCCTGCCCGTTGTGCTGGATCGTGAAACCATTGTCTTCCGCGCCTTTGAAACGGATACGCCGCTGGTGAAGACCGGCTTCGGCACGACCGGCCCGGGTGAGGATGCGGAAGTTCTCGATCCGGATATTCTGCTCGTGCCTCTCTCCGTCTTCGATGGGCAGGGACAGCGGGTCGGTTATGGCGCGGGCCATTATGACCGCGCCATTGCGCGATTGCACGCCAGGGGTCGTCAGCCCGTGCTCATCGGCGTCGCCTTCGATTGTCAGGAAGTGCTATCCGTACCGGCGGAGCCGCATGATGTGTCGCTTCACGCCATTCTGACTGAAAGCGGCCTACGCTGGTTTTCCGCCCCACTGTCGATCTCCGATAGTGGGCAAAAGGCGCTTTAGCACTTTTTAAAAGATGGATTTCCGGTTAGAGGGTCTCCACTTTTCCTTGAATGGCGAAGACCCTCTAACTCTTTGTTTCGTCGTATTTCCGGACGGAAAACCGGGTTCCACTTTTCCTGGAAATGCACTAGAGGGGACGAAATATAGAAACATGCGCAAGATCGGGGCGGGTGAATGAGGCTTCTTTTTCTCGGAGATATGGTTGGCAAGACCGGACGCACGGCTGTCTGGGAGCGGTTGCCGGGGCTGATTTCCGATCTGAAGCTGGATTTCGTCATCGTCAACGGTGAAAACGCTGCCGGCGGTTTCGGTATCACCGAGGATATCTATCTCGAGACCATCAATGCCGGCGCCGATGTGGTGACGACCGGCAACCACGTCTGGGACCAGAAGGAAGCGGTTTCCTTCTGTGAGCGCCACGACCAGTTCCTGCGGCCCGCCAATTATCCGGATGGTACGCCGGGCAAAGGCTCGGGCATTTTTTATGCCCGCAACGGCGCGCGCATACTGGTTGCCAACATCATGGGCCGGGTCTTCATGCATCCGGAACTGGACGATCCCTTCAAGTCGGCGGAAAACATTCTTGCCGCCTGCCCGCTGAAGGAACAGGCCGACGCCATTATTTTCGATTTCCACGCGGAAGCGACCAGCGAAAAACAGTGTTTCGGCCATTTCGTCGATGGGCGCGCTAGTTTCGTTGTCGGTACCCACACCCATGTTCCGACCGCCGATGCCCAGATATTAAATGGCGGAACCGCTTATATGTCGGATGCCGGCATGTGCGGCGATTATGACAGTTCGCTTGGCATGGAGAAGGAAGAGCCGATCAACCGCTTCATTTCCAAAATGCCGAAGGGCCGTTTCGAGGCAGCCAGCGGACCTGCGACGATCTGCGGTGTCGGCGTGGAGATTTCCGACCGAACCGGACTGGCGGAAAAGATTGCGCCGCTGCGCATCGGGCCGCGGCTTTCGGAAACCCTGCCGTCCTTCTGGGTTTAATCTTCCCCGAAGCGTTCACAATGACGAGAGGGTGAGCCTTCCGTTGCTCTTGTAACTGGACGCTCGCCAAAACCTGTCCCATCCTCTCAGCTTCGCAAGTTCAGGGGAGTGGCATGATGCTGCGCGTGCTAATGCTTGCAATAACGGGGCTGATCGCCTGTTCGGGAGCGGCCTTTGCCCAGACGGCGAGCCGTCCTCCCGTCAGCCAGTGCCAGGTGATCGCCAGCAATATTCCGGGCGTCATGTTCGCGAGCTTCAATCCGCCGGGTATTCAGCTGGCGCAGGCGACGGCAAAGGAAGAGGTGAAGATCAGCTTCATCGGCCATTCCACCTATCTCATCGAAAGCCCCGGCGGTGTATCCATCGCCACCGATTATAACGGCGTCTATCGTCCGCCGGTCACGCCGACGGTGGTGACGATGAACCGGGCGCATTCGACGCATTTCACCCTCAGTCCGGACCCGGCCATTCAATATGTGCTGCATGGCTGGAGCGATACGCCGGGAGAAAAGGCCGAGCACAAGGTTCTGGTGGGCGATGTCTATATCCGCAATGTCGCAACCGATATCCGCAACCGCTGGGGCGATTACGAATCCTTCCAGGAGAACGGCAATTCCATCTTCATCTTCGAGGTTGCCGGGCTGTGCATCGGCCATCTCGGGCATCTGCATCATGAGTTGACGGATACGCATTATGCCGAAATTGGTCGTCTGGATGTGCTGATGGTGCCGGTGGATGGCGGTCTGACCATGGGTGCCGACAGCATGAGCCGGGTGGTCAAGCGCCTGCGCTCCGCGCTGATCCTGCCGATGCACCGCACCGGCCCGCCGCTGGAGCAGTTTCTGACGATGTTCGGCGAAAGTTTCCGCGTTGCCTATGCGACCGATCCGGTGATCCGGGTTTCGATGAGAAACCTTCCCCGCCAGCCGCAGATACTGGTGCCGAAAGGCATGTAGCATGGCGACGGGCGGGGAAGGCCGGGGGGAGTGGTTTCTCAGGCAAAGGTGAGGTGCTGGCGGACGCCGACGTCAGGCGTCTTGTCATCCGACATGTTCGCCTTGGCGATTTCCCAGCCGAATTTCAGCGTGCTGTCCGTCGAAGCCCAGATATCGGCATCGTCGACATGCAACGCCAGCATGGTCAGTTGCGGGTCGCTTTTGCCGTGCTCGTACCATGCCGCTGTGACAGAGTTCCAATATTCGTCGATCTTGGTTTTGTCGTCGCGGGCTTCGAGGATGCCTGAAAGGCAGGCGTGGTAGTCGTGATCCTTGCCCACCACGCAGAAATGCGCCCGGGAGCCGGATTTCAGCGATTTCACCAGATCGGTGTCTTTTTTGGAGAAAAACCAGATGGTGTTGGTCTTGGGGTCCGCATGAGGCGCCATGGGCTGCATGTGGTTGTGCAGTCCTTCGAGACCGAGCATGCCGGCATGGACGGAATTGATCTCATCCCAGAGCTGGCGGGCCGGTGCTTCTCGTGCTTCAGTCAGGCTGACCATATGTTTTCTCCTTCGGGTGTCATGCTGCGACGGAGGAAAAATGCCCTGTTCCGCCGCGTTCATGATCAGAACGAAGAGCGGATAAATCAGTTCCTTCCGTTGTTGCGGCAAGAGAAAGCGCTTGCGGGGTTGAATGGCGCGGCTATCGCACTTATAAGGCCCGCAATCTCCAAATTACGACAATCAGGTTTTCCATGGCTGGTCATTCACAGTTCAAGAACATCATGCACCGCAAGGGCAAGCAGGACTCCGTGCGGTCCAAAATGTTTTCCAAGCTTGCGCGCGAAATCACCGTTGCGGCAAAGACGGGCATGCCCGACCCGAACATGAACCCGCGCCTGCGTCTGGCAATCCAGAACGCCAAGGCCCAGTCCATGCCGAAGGACAATATCGAGCGCGCGATCAAGAAGGCCTCCGGTGCGGATGGCGAAAACTATGACGAAGTCCGCTACGAGGGTTACGGCCCGGGCGGCGTCGCCGTCATCGTCGAGGCCCTGACCGACAACCGCAACCGCACCGCCTCCAACGTTCGCTCCATCTTCACCAAGGCTGGCGGCGCTCTCGGCGAAACCGGCTCGGTCTCCTTCTCCTTCGACCGGGTTGGCGAAATCTCCTACAAGGCTGAAGTCGGCGATGCCGACAAGGTCATGGAAGCCGCCATCGAGGCCGGTGCCGACGACGTCGAATCTTCCGAAGACGGTCACACCATCATCTGCGGTTTCGAAGCGATGAACGAGGTTTCCAAGGCGCTGGAAGGCGTGCTGGGCGAAGCCGAAAGCGTCAAGGCCATCTGGAAGCCGCAGAACACGGTGCCGGTGGATGAAGAAAAGGCGCAGTCGCTGATGAAGCTCATCGACAATCTCGAAGACGATGACGACGTGCAGAACGTCTATTCCAACTTCGAAGTGTCCGAAGAAATTCTCGCCAAGCTTTCCGCCTGACGTCTCATGTTTCAAAAAAGCCCCGGTAGCGATCCGCTCCGGGGCTTTTTGTTTAAGCGGCCTTCTTTATGGAGGTCCGCACGTCGGCAAAAATCTCCACGGATCGCAGCCGCTTTTCGATGTCATGGATCGGCATGGAAACGATCAGCTCATCCGCCTGCGTTTCCGCCAGGAAACCGTCGAGATGGCGCTGGATCGTCTCAGGCGAGCCCACGGCCGCGAAACGCAGTGTGTGTTCGACAGAGAAACGTTCCATCTCGTTCCAGTAGTCGTCCATGCTGTGCACCGGCTTCGGAAACTGCGTGCGCACGTTGCGGCGCAGGTTGACGAATTGCTGCTGCGACGAGGTGAAGAGATGCTGCGCCTCTTCGTCCGTATCGGCGCCGACGCCCATCACACCCACCATCACATAGGGCTTGTCCAGCACTTCTGAGGGCTGGAAGCGCTCGCGATAGATATGGATCGCTTCCATCAGCATGTCAGGCGCGAAATGCGAGGCGAAGGAATAGGGCAGGCCGAGGGCTGCGGCGAGATGCGCGCTATAGGTGCTGGAGCCGAGCAGCCAGATCGGCACGTTGGAATTCATGCCCGGCACAGCGAGAATAGCCTGATCCTGCTGCGGCGGGCCGAGGTAACGCTGGAGTTCGACAATATCATGCGGGAAGTTTTCCGCGCCGGCATCGAGATTGCGGCGCAGCGCCCGTGCCGTGCGCATGTCGGTTCCGGGCGCACGGCCGAGACCGAGATCGACACGGCCGGGAAGCAGCGCCGCAAGCGTGCCGAACTGCTCGGCGATGACGAGCGGGGAGTGGTTGGGCAACATGATGCCGCCGGAGCCGACGCGAATATGTTTCGTGGCCGCGCCCACGTGGGCGATGACGAGAGATGTTGCTGCACTGGCAATGCCCGGCATGCCGTGGTGCTCCGCCAGCCAGATGCGGTTATAGCCGTGTTCTTCGGCCTTGATCGCCATTCGGCGGGAATTTTCAAGCGCCTCGCTGACGCTCTCGCCTTCGCCGATGGGCGAAAGGTCGAGAATGGAAAAGGGGATCATCCGACGCTCCTGCGAAATTTAAATCTTTGCTGCGATGTAAGGCGCGTGTCCCGATTTACCAGTGAAGTCGCGCAGAATTGAAGGATGGTTCAAAAAAATTGGGCCTCCGAAGAGGCCCCTTTGCTTTTTCAGCCTGCCCGCCGAATTTGTCGGGCGTCGCGATGACCTGCTGCATCCCGGTCGGAAGCCAGCGCGAATTGTCCAAGCCTGCCATCCATTTCACCCGCTTCGGAGGCAAGATTGTGAATGGCGGCCGTCGTTTCTTCCACCATGGCGGCATTCTGCTGGGTCATGGTGTCGAGGCCTGCGACGGTGCTGTTGATTTCCGAGAGCGTGTGCGCTTCCTCGCGGGTGGAGTCCATGATCTCCTCGATGCGCGCGCTGATGGTCTGCACATGCTTGCCGATGCCGGAAAGCGACGTGCCGGCTTTTTCCACCAGCGCCACGCCGGCGGAAACTTCGTCCGTGGAGCGTTTCAGCAGGCTAGTGATCTCCTTTGCGGCTGCTGCCGAACGCTGCGCCAGTTCGCGCACCTCCTGCGCCACGACCGCAAAGCCCTTGCCGGCTTCGCCCGCACGCGCTGCCTCCACGCCGGCATTGAGGGCGAGAAGGTTGGTCTGGAAGGCGATTTCATCGATGACGCCGATGATCTGGTTGATCTGGCGCGACGAGGTCTGGATTGCCTCCATGGCGGCGATGGTCTGCTCCATGACGCGGCTGGATGCCGTCGCCTCCGCGCTGGCGTCGCGGGCGATCCGCGTTGCCTGTTCGGCGCGTTCGATCTGGTCGCGGACGGCCTCCGTGATCGCCTTGATGGCGCTTGCCGTTTCGGTGATGGAAGCTGCCTGCCGTTCGGTCCGCTCGGCGAGCTGATCGGCGCCCACCCGCATCTCCTCGGAACCGCCACGAACCGCGGCGGAGTTGCCGCCGATGGCCTGCATGGTTTCGCTGAGCCGGGAAAGCGCCGTGTTGAAGTTATGACGCAGGCTTTCGAGATCGTCGGGGAAGACGGTTTCGATACGATAGGCGAGATTGCCGTTCGCCAGCCGGTCCAGACCTTCATCCAGGGAATGCACGACCATCTGCAGGGTGCCGGCCTCGGCCTCCCGTTCCGCAAGATGCGCGCGGCGAGCCGTTTCGGCTTCCTCCCGCGTGCGCGATGCGGTTTCTTCCATCTCCCGCTGCAGGATGAGCTTTTCGCGGAAACTGCCGAGCGCCTGCGCCATGCGGCCGATCTCGTCCTTTCGGTCCTGATTGCCGATCTCCGCATCGAGACGGCCTGCGGCCACTTCGCCGGTCAATCCTGCAAGCTTTTCCAGCGGTGCAAAGAGACGCCGCGCGAAAAAGGCCGTGGCCGCGCACATGGCCGCCAGAACGCAAAGGCCGATCACGGCAAGCGTGCCGGCAATCGAAACCGAGCCCGCATTCAATTCGCTGCGCAGCATGCTTTCCACCGCGAGATATTTTTCCCCGGCAAAGGAGAAGGGGCGGGCATAGGCATTGGCCTCGCCATCGGCGCGGTCGATCTTGGCAATCGTCATGCCCGTCGTATTCAGCGCTTGTCCATGGAAACCATAGATTGCCGGATCGAGGCCGACCAGCCTGTTGCCCTCCACGCCGATAACCTTGCCATCGGCGGAAACGATCGCGGACTGTTCGGAACTGCCGGCCGTCACACCCTTCGTGAGGATCTGGCTGAAGACCTCTTCCTTGACCCGGAAGAGGACGATGCCCTTGAACGCGCCGAACTTGACGACTGGAACGCCGAAATAAATGCCGGCTTCTTTCGTGGCGGCATCGATGCGCAGGCCGGAGAAGCTGGTCTGCGCTACGTCGTTTACGGCCTTTTCGGCATTCGCGGCACCACGCGCGAAAGCCGCGCCGAGGCCGCTTTCCGCCCAGGCGCCGCCTGTGACGGTTTCCCCGAAAGCCGATCCTTTCAGGTAAGAGTAATAGACCGTGCCTGCGGGATCGATGAAGAGAACGTCGCTGAACGGCGTTCCCTGCAGATAACCGCCAATATCCGTCTGGGTCTTTTCGTGGGTGGAATAATAAAAGCCGCTCGGGCTTTCCGGCTTGATCAGCTTTTCCTTTTCGCCAAAGGGGTTTTCCTTGACGAAGACGCGCTGCAGTTCCGCCCTCGCGTCGCCGGAGTTCTTCTGCACGGTCGCCCAGCCGCTGCGCATGGAGACGACAGCCATTTGCAGGGATTCGATCTTGGCAATGGAATCCGCCTGCGTTTTCAGCTGCTCAAGACGCTCCTGAAGCATGTCGCCGCGAAAGACGAGAATGCTCTCCATGGATTTCGACGCCTGTTCTTCGAGAACGCCGCTGCTGCTTTGATAGCCGAGAAGCGTCAGAGCCCCGGTCGAGATCGCCATCAGCGCCAGGAAAATCGCCAGCACTTTGGTGGATATGGAATGAAAACGGTTCAGCATGGCCGATGCAGCCCCCAATGCCGGATCAGTTCCCGCGCCAAGCATGTGGCGCCACCGGATAGCTGATATGGCTCAAATATTATGCTGCGGATCATCATGTCCGCAGCTCCCCTTTTTTGTTTTTGTGAGGGAACAATGCGGTACGCGGTTTAAGCAGAGGTAAATGCTGCATTGCAAATTTGATGAATGTTGTCGTTTTGTTCACTTATCGCTGGCAGGGTCGCAGCCGGAAAGATAAGGTGCCTCATGCAAAAGACGATTCGAATCATCGGCATTGACCCCGGATTAAGGCGCACCGGCTGGGGGGTGATCGACACCTTGGGCAACAGCCTGCGGTTTGTCGCCTCCGGCACGGTGACGTCGGACGGTGATATGGATCTGGCCTCCCGGCTCTGCCAGCTGCATGACGGGCTGGCGGATATCGTGCACAGCCATCAGCCCGATGAAGCGGCGGTGGAGCAGACTTTCGTGAACAAGGATGCGGTTGCGACCCTGAAACTCGGTCAGGCACGCGGCATCGCCATGCTGGTTCCGGCACGCGCGGGATTGCCGGTCTTCGAATATGCGCCGAACGCGGTCAAGAAGGCCGTGATCGGTGTAGGGCACGGCGAAAAGCAGCAAATTCACATGATGCTGAAAATCCTGATGCCGAAGGCTGAATTCAAGGGTAACGATGCGGCGGACGCGCTCGCCATCGCAATCTGCCACGCCCACAATCGCGGCGGTGACAGGATGCGGCGACTGCTGGCGGCCGGTTGAATATTTAGAGTCTCATTGCAGCGGGCGGCATCATGATCGGAAAACTGAAGGGCAGCATCGAGGAAATCGGCGCGGACTATGTGCTGGTGGATGTGCACGGCGTCTGTTACGTCGCCTATTGTTCGGCGCGCACGCTGTCGAAAATCGGCTCCGTCGGGGAGGCGGTGGTGCTGTTCATCGAAACCTATGTGCGTGAAGACCAGCTGAAGCTCTTCGGCTTTCTCTCCGCGCTGGAGCGGGAATGGTTCAATCTTTTGCAGAGCGTGCAGGGCGTGGGCTCGAAAGTGGCCTTGGCCGTTCTTTCCACGCTGTCGCCCTCCGAACTGGCCAATGCCATTGCGTTACAGGACAAAACGATGATCTCACGCGCGCCGGGCGTCGGGCCGAAGGTGGCGGTGCGTCTTGTGACCGAGCTTCGCAACAAGGCGCCGGCCTTCGCAGGAGAGGCCTCCGCCTCGATCGGCCTCAAGCAGGAGCTTGGCGAAGGTGTCGCATCCGCGCCGGTAGCGGATGCCGTTTCCGCGCTCACCAATCTCGGCTATTCGCGTGACCAGGCCGCCAATGCGGTTGCCGCCGCGCTGAAGAACGGCGGGGAGGGCGGCGACAGCGCCAAGCTGATCCGGCTCGGGCTGAAAGAGCTTTCGCGGTAGGCCGGGCGCGGTACACATGGTGTTCGGGCGCGATGTTGAATTTCGTGAAGCGCCTTGGCGTGACAGTCATGATATAGCGGCGAAGACCACCTCATGAATTCGTTTAGAACAATGGAATGCCCTGAATGAGCGATGCGGACAGACTGATTTCGGCGGACAAGCGCGGTGAGGACATCGACACCACCCTGCGCCCGCAATCGCTGGACGATTTTACCGGCCAGGCGGAGGCCCGCGCCAATCTCAAGGTATTTATCGAGGCGGCCAAGAACCGTGGCGAAGCGCTGGATCACGTGTTGTTCGTCGGCCCGCCCGGTCTCGGCAAGACCACGCTGGCGCAGATCATGGCCAAGGAGCTTGGCGTCAACTTCAAATCCACCTCCGGCCCCGTCATCGCCAAGGCGGGCGATCTTGCAGCGCTTCTGACCAATCTCGAGGAGCGCGACGTACTCTTCATCGATGAAATCCACCGTCTCAACCCGGCGGTGGAAGAAATTCTCTATCCGGCAATGGAGGATTTCCAGCTCGACCTCATCATCGGCGAAGGACCGGCGGCCCGTTCGGTGAAGATCGATCTTTCCAAATTCACCCTTGTCGCCGCGACGACCCGTCTGGGGCTTTTGACGACGCCGCTGCGCGACCGTTTCGGCATTCCCGTCCGGTTGGCTTTCTACACTGTCGACGAACTGGAATTGATCGTTCGGCGCGGCGCGCGGCTGATGGGGCTGAACATGACCGACGAGGGGGCACGCGAGGTGGCAAGGCGCGCGCGCGGTACGCCGCGTATCGCCGGACGGCTATTGCGCCGCGTACGCGATTTCGCCGAGGTGGCGCGGGCGGAAGCCGTTACCCGCGAGATCGCCGATGAGGCTTTGACCCGGCTTCTGGTCGACAAAATGGGTCTCGACCAGCTCGACATGCGGTATCTCACCATGATCGCCGTCAATTTCGGCGGAGGCCCGGTTGGCATCGAAACCATCGCCGCCGGCCTTTCGGAGCCGCGCGACGCCATCGAGGATATTATCGAACCCTATATGATCCAGCAGGGTTTCATCCAGCGCACGCCACGTGGCCGCATTCTGACCGGCACGGCCTGGAAACATCTGGGCATGCAGCCGCCCAAGGATCTCGAGGCGGCGCAGTTCCGGCTGACGCTGGAGGAGGATTGAGGGAACAAGCCCGGCGTGCCGGCATTTGATCGTCTTTGGCACGGAGATGATCATGCCGGTGTATCGCAAGGGCACGAAGGTCCGGTGGAGCTGGGGCGGTGGCACCGGTGAAGGTAAAATCGTCGAGACTTTCACGGATGATGTCGAACGCACCATCGCCGGCTCCAGAATAAAGCGGAAAGCAAGCAGGCAGGAGCCTGTCTATCTGATCGAGCAGGAAGACGGCGCCAGGGCTCTGAAAAGCAGATCGGAGCTTGAGCGCGTCGATTGAACGACGCCGTCCTTCGGCGGCAATGGAGAGCCTTCATGTCTTACGATCCGCTGCGGGTCTTCCGCAAACTCGCGCGCAATAACCGGCTGGCCAATTTTCGGCTGCATCGGGCCTGTCTTCAGCTTTCGCAGGAAGCGTTTGTGGCTTCCCGAGTCAGTTTCTTTCCGACGCTCAGGGCGACGCTGAATCACATCTACACCGTCGACCGGTTTTATATCGATGCCCTGCAGGGCGGCACGCTCGGCCTTGCGGCCTTTGCCGAAGATGAGCCTTTCGCCACCATGGCGGATCTGCGTGTCGCCCAGACGGAATTGGACGAGGTGCTGATCGCATTTGTCGACAGTCTCGATGAAGACGGCCTTGCGGCTAATGTCAATATCCACCGCGGCGCGCGTATCCAGCACGATCGCTGCGACGATATTCTATCGCATCTCTTCCAGCACCAGACGCATCATCGCGGGCAGGCGCATGCGATGTTGTCCGGCACCGCGCTCAAGCCGCCGCAACTGGATGAATTCATTGTGGGAGATGACGCAAAGGCGAGAAAAGAAGAGATGGATGCGCTAGGGTGGACGGAAAACGATTTGATGTTTCCAGCCCGCAGGTCAGCGCCATGACACACGATACCAAGCAGGACACCCGCATCCGCATCAAGTTCAAGCCGAAGCGCATTTTCCAGATGCGGGTGGCGGGACTGGCGTTTCGCGATGGCCACGTGCTGGTGCATCGGGCGTCGCATGAAAAATTCTGGACCTTTCCGGGCGGCCGCGCCGAAATGGGCGAACGCTCCGAAGAAACGCTGGCGCGCGAAATGGTGGAAGAGCTTGGCGTCGAGGCCAAGATCGGGCGGCTTCTCTGGGCAGTCGAAAATTTCTTCCACTACGAGGGCAAGGACTGGCACGAACTCGGATTTTATTACCTGATGGACCTGCCGGAGACGCTGGCCTTTCATCCGACCGATATCATTCACCGCGTTCAGGACGGCGACAACGAACTGGAGTTCCGCTGGGTCGCCGCAACCCGTCAGGCATTGACGGAGCTTGATATTCCGCCCTATTTCATCGCCGACGAAATAGAGCACCTGCCGAAGGCCACCAGACACCTCGTCTGGCATGACGGCGATCTGGACGATAAATGACCTCTGCCCCCGAACGCCACATGATCCGGCTGGACCGGAAACCGCAGCTTTTCAGCATGCGCGTGGCGGCACTGATCTTTCAGAACGGTCATGTTCTCGTCCAGCGCGGCGCGAAGGATAGCTACTGGGCCTTGCCCGGTGGGCGTGCCGAAATCGGCGAAAGCTCGCAGGAAACCATCATCCGCGAGATCGGCGAGGAGCTTGACCGGGATTGTTCGGTCGAGCGTCTTCTCTGGTCGGCCGAGAGTTTTTTCGCCTATGACGATTTTGCGGCGCATGAGCTGGGATTTTATTATCTCGTTTCGCTTCACCAGCCTCTGCCGTTCCATGAAAGCGATATCGTGCATCGGGTGCTGGATGGCGTCGAGGTGGAGTTCCGCTGGCTGCCCGCGCAGCCTTCAGCACTTCTGAAGAGAGATCTGAGGCCCCGTTTCATCGCGGAGCGTATCAAGGCGCTGCCGCAACGGCATGAGCATCTTATCGTCCGCGAAGGACGTCCCGATGCAGTCGAAATTCTCAAGGAGATAGTATGAGCGAGCTTGTGGTTTCGCTTTCGGGTGAGCTTATCGAACATGGCCACCGCCTGATGCAGCGTGTCTACTACGAGGATACGGATTTCTCCGGTCTCGTTTATCACGCCCGCTATCTGCATTTTCTCGAGCGCGGGCGCACCGATTACCTGCGTTGCCTCGGCTGCGAACAAAGCGCGCTTCTGACCGCTGACGAAGAAGGTCTGGTCTTCGTCGTCCATCGCATGGAGATCGATTTCAAAAGCCCGGCGCGAATGGATGACGTGTTGACGATCACGACCATCACCGAGAAGGCCGGTGGCGCGAAAATGGTGCTAAGTCAGGAAATCCGGCGTGGCGAAACACTGCTGGTCGCCGCCAAGGTCATCATCGCCGTCATCAATGCCAATGGTCGCCCGAGGCGTCTTCCGGAGACCGTGGCGGAAAAATTCCTGAAGTAATTGGCGGCCGCATCCAGTAAATCCATCCCGCGTGGCCCGGCTGTAACACTCCTTTAACCATAATGGTGTCTTACTTTAGCAACTGGCATTTGTGCGGCGCACGCCTTCCTTTCACCAAATTTATTGGCAAGTAAGGCTTACTGGCAAGTATCGGGGTATGGCTAAGGGGTTGGCGGCTGTTGCCGCAGGACTTCGAGCGTTAACACGCGTTTGAATCGCCCGGTCCCGTACCGGGCGTTTGGATTCGGGGATTGGATATTTATGGAACAGGCAGGTTTGGCAGCGGCGACGCACGATGTAAGTCTCTGGGCACTGTTTATGCAGGCGGGCCTCATCGTGAAGCTCGTGATGATCGGACTTATCGCCGCCTCGGTCTGGACGTGGGCGATCGTCTTCGACAAATATGTGAGCTTCGGCAAGGCAAGACGCCAGTTCGATCAGTTCGAACAGGTCTTCTGGTCGGGTCAGTCGCTCGAAGAGCTTTATCGCACGCTGGCGGAACGCCAGAACGGCGGTCTTGCGGCGATTTTCGTTTCCGCCATGCGCGAATGGAAGAAATCCTTCGAGCGCGGCGCACGTTCGCCTATCGGTCTGCAGATGCGCATCGACCGGGCGATGGACGTGACCATGGCGCGTGAAAGCGAACAGTACGAGGCGCGCCTCGGTTCGCTCGCCACCATCGGTTCGGCCGGTCCCTTCATCGGTCTCTTCGGTACGGTTGTGGGTATCATGACCTCGTTCCAGGCGATTGCCGGTTCGAAGTCGACCAACCTTGCGGTCGTGGCGCCCGGTATCGCCGAAGCGCTTCTGGCGACGGCCATCGGCCTTGTCGCGGCTATTCCCGCGGTTATCGCCTACAACAAGTTCACGGCCGACGCGCACAAGCTTTCCGCCCGCATGGAAGGTTTCGCCGACGAGTTCTCCGCGATCCTGTCGCGCCAGATCGATGAAAAACTTCAGACGCGGCAGGCCGCCCAGTAAGCGGCCGCATGCTGTGCAGTAATTTGCCGCAAGGCAAAATGGAGTAAATGATATGGGTATGTCAGCAGGTGGCAGCGGCGGCGGTTCCGGTGGACGCCGGGGGCGCGGCGGACGACGCAGGGGCGGCGCGATCAGCGAGATCAACGTGACGCCGCTGGTCGACGTCATGCTCGTGCTGCTCATCATCTTCATGGTGGCAGCGCCGATGATGACGGTCGGCGTGCCGATCGATCTGCCGCAGACTTCCGCCAATGCGCTGAACTCGGACACGCAGCCGATCACCATTTCCGTCAATGCCAATGGCCAGATCCATCTGCAGGAAACGGAAATTCAGGCGGCCGAAGTGGCCGACAAGCTGCAGGCGATCGCCACGACAGGTTATAACGAACGCATCTTCGTGCGCGCGGATTCCGTTGCCGCTTACGGCGTCGTTGCCGATGTGATGGCGCGCATCCAGGCGGCGGGCTTCAAGAATATCGGCCTTGTGACCCAGCAGAAACAGGACAATTGACGTAAAACGATGAAGGGCAGCCTTACCACATCCGCGATCGTGCATGCGTCGCTTCTGGCTTTCGCCCTCGTATCCCTGGGCTCGCCGGAGCCGCTTGACGTTTCGCAGGCCGAGGCCCTGCCGGTGGAACTGGTGCCCATCGAGGAGCTGAGCCAGATCCAGCAGGGCGACAAGAACGCGCCGAAAGCAGAGAAGTCGGCCCCAGTTCCGACCACGCGTCCGGATATCGTCGAGAACGCCCAGAATGTCGGCAACAACACGGTCGATCTTGACGCACCGCCGACGCCGACCACCAAGCCTAACGACAATATCAGCGCTGCTGCCCCGCCAAAGCAGGAAAAGCCGCAACCCGTCGTCGACACCAAGGCGAACGAGGTAAAGGAAATCGTCAAGGAAGAAACCTCGGCTCCGAAGCCGCAGGAAATGGCGGCCTTGCCGCAGACCAAGCCAGAGATCGCGCCGCAGCCGAAGACGGAGCCGCCGCCGCAGGAAACCAAGGCCGAGGAGCCGCCGCCCGCGCAGCAGGAACCGGCCGAAATCCCGGTGCCGCAGAACGTGCCGCGTCCGAATTCCCGTCCCGAGCCGCCGAAGCCGGAAGAGCCGAAGCAGGCCGAGACCAAGCCTGCCGAGCAGAAACCCGCGGAAAAACCGGCCGAGACCAAGCCCGATCAGGCGAAGTCCACCGACAAGCCTTCCGACAAGAAGCCCGGCGAGAAGAAGCAGGAGACTGCGAAATCGGCCTCCTCGAAGGAAAGCGATTTTAACGCTGACGATATCGCCGCGCTTTTGAACAAGCAGGCGCCTTCGGGCGGCGGCGCCAAGCGCTCCACCCAGCAGGCTTCGCTTGGCGGCAAGAAGACGACGGGCGGTTCGACGCTCAGCCAGACGGAAATGGATGCGCTGCGTGGCGCGATCCAGAAGAACTGGCAGATCATTCCCGGCATGGCGGATGCCTCGGACGTTCGCGTCCGGGTCACCATGAAGCTCGACCGTGATGGAACCATCATCGGTCGGCCCGAGATCGAGGCGACCGGCGGTTCCGAAGGGACGCGCCGTGCTCTTTCCGGCGGAGCCTATCGCGCCATCATGCGTTCTGCTCCGTTCACCAACCTTCCTGCCGACAAATATGACGCATGGAACGAAGTTGTCGTGAACTTCGATCCCAGTGAATTGCTATGAATGCTGAAAGGCCTGGCAACATGAAGATATTTTCGCCGATCCGGCTGGTGCTCGCTGTCGCGGCCCTCATGTCGGTTTTCTCCGCACCGGCTTTTGCGCGGGTGGAAATCAACATCAACAAGGGCAATGTCGAGCCGCTGCCCATCGCCATCACCGACTTCATGTCGAGCGACGGCATCGGCGCGCAGGTTTCCGCGGTCATTGCCGCCGACCTGCAGCGTTCCGGCCTTTTTGCGCCGGTCAACAAGAACGCCTTTATCGAAAAGATCAGCAATCCGGATCAGCAGCCGCGTTTCGAGGACTGGAAGGTCATCAACGCACAGGCGCTCGTGACCGGCCGTGTCACGCGTGAAAGCGATGGCCGCCTGCGCGCCGAATTCCGCCTGTGGGATACGTTCGCCAATCAGCAGATGACTGGCCAGCAGTTCTTTACCCAGCCTGAAAACTGGCGTCGCGTCGCCCACATCATCGCCGACGCCATCTATGAGCGCATCACCGGTGAAAAGGGCTACTTCGACACCCGCGTCGTTTTCGTCTCTGAAAGCGGCCCGAAGACGGCCCGCAAGCGCCAGCTCTCGATCATGGACCAGGATGGCTTCAACGTCCGTAACCTCACCAACTCGAACGACATCGTCCTGACGCCGCGTTTCTCGCCGAACCGTCAGGAAGTGACCTACATGTCCTTCGAAGGCCAGCAGCCGCGCGTTTATCTGCTGCAGCTGGAAACCGGGCAGCGCGAAGTTGTCGGTAATTTCCCCGGTATGACGTTCTCGCCGCGCTTCTCTCCGGATGGCCAGAAGGTCATCATGAGTCTGCAGCAGGATGGCAACGCCAATATCTATACCATGGACCTGCGCTCTCGCACCACGACGCGGCTGACGAACACGTCGGCGATCGATACGGCGCCGTCCTATTCGCCGGATGGGCAGCGCGTCGCCTTCGAAAGCGACCGTGGCGGCCGCCAGCAGATCTACGTCATGAATGCCGATGGTTCCGGCCAGCAGCGCGTTTCCTTCGGCGATGGTTCCTATTCCACGCCGGTCTGGTCGCCGCGCGGCGATCTGATCGCCTTTACCAAGCAGTCGGGCGGCAAGTTCTCGATCGGCGTGATGAAGACCGACGGTTCGGGCGAGCGCATCCTGACCAGCGGTTTCCACAATGAAGGCCCGACCTGGGCGCCGAACGGCCGCGTGCTGATGTTCTTCCGTCAGAACGCCGGTGCAGGCGGTCCGCAGCTCTATTCGATCGACCTGACGGGCTACAACGAACAGCTCATCAAGACGCCGACTTTCGCTTCGGATCCGGCATGGTCGCCGCTTCTGGACTGATATGACTGCCATGACGGCGCCGGCATGAACCGGCGCCGTCATGTTTTACTTGATGCCATGGGGAAGTGCGCCTCTTTCTTGCCGCAAACTGTTGTGAGGGAGCAAAAAAATGGGACATTTCCTTTCTGTTAACCATAAGCGTTTGCCGGCTATTAACCGCGATCAGTTAGTGTCCGGCAACGTTATTGAAATCCTAAGGAGAGACCGGCGATGAGCCGTACACACATTTCGGCACTCAGCCCCATGCAGAAACTGGCCCGTAACCCGGCTGTCATCGCCATGACGCTCGCGCTTGCCCTCGCAGGCTGCGCGAACAAGAAGAACATGCCGAACAGCGCCGGTGAACTTGGCCTTGGTGGCGCGGGCTCCGCAACGCCGGGCTCCCAGCAGGACTTCACGGTAAACGTCGGCGACCGTATCTTCTTCGACACCGACTCCACCTCGATCCGCGCCGACGCCCAGCAGACCCTGCAGCGCCAGGCTCAGTGGCTCGCCCGTTATCCGAACTACGCCATCACCGTTGAAGGCCATGCTGACGAACGCGGCACGCGTGAATACAACCTGGCGCTCGGCGCCCGTCGTGCGGCTGCAACCCGCGACTTCCTGGCTTCCCAGGGTGTTCCTGCAAACCGCATGAAGACGATCTCCTACGGCAAGGAAAAGCCGGTCGCCGTTTGCGACGACATCTCCTGCTGGTCGCAGAACCGCCGCGCCGTGACGGTTCTCGGTGGCGCGGGCATGTGATTGCCTG
>Ga0268256_1001054_pt1 | contig 18451 bp, 16 predicted proteins | sample AgamicAtAmrz_FD_200247 | JGI IMG/M metagenome (GOLD analysis project Ga0268256, IMG submission 200247) | Agave microbial communities from Guanajuato, Mexico - At.Am.rz (v2) (version 3) | ecosystem: Host-associated > Plants > Roots > Rhizosphere | place: Guanajato, Mexico | collected 2012-06-07
TCGTGGCTTACAGCTCGTGGCTTTTGAGCTACAACCAGCTGTATCTGGCGTTGCCAGTGGAGATTCGGCGAGCAGGCGGCAGCGAGAAAGATCTCGGCCCGCTCTTTATGCTGGCCTCGGTGTTGATTATCGCTTTTCAGCTGCCGCTGGCGCGCTTTGCACGACGCGTGGGGACGGTAAAAGTTTTACCGGTGGGTTTTTTGTTGCTCTCCGCCGCGTTTGCCAGCGTGGCCCTGTTCGCGTCAACCACGCCGCCTGACGGCTGGCTGCGGTTAATCCCTGCGGTGTGTCTGGTGACTTTTCTGACATTCGGCCAGATGCTGCTGGTGCCGTCGGCCAAGGATTTGATTCCCCGGTTTGCCGACCCCGCGACGCTGGGTGCACATTACGGCGCCCTGGCCACCGCCGGCGGCTTCGCGGTGCTGGCCGGCAATTTAATGTTTGGACCGCTGCTGGACAACGCGCTTGTCCCTTCAACGCAGGCTATTTATCCCTGGCTGCTGCTGGCACTGTTTCCCCTGTGCAGCGCCGTTGCCATGAGCGTGATTTGTCGCCCGCTGCGCAGTGCGCCGGTCGGGAAACCTGAATAACCGTTGCTGCCATTCGGGTTATACCGCCGCGGTGCTGTAGCATGACGTGCACAACGCGGGCAGGGAATGTTGCGCAGGCTCTCATCGACAAATGACCAGCCCGATCATGTGTAAACTCTACCTGGTTAACAACACCCAGAAAAACGTTTTCAGGAGTCAAGCCAGATGTTTACGCACATGCGCATTGCCAGACCCGTCTCCCAGCTTGAACGATCGGTTCTGATGTTTAGTCAGGGACTGGGTCTGCAAAAAATTGCCGAATTCCACGATCACGACGGTTTCAATGGCGTGATGCTGGGGCGAAAAGACCTCGACTGGCACCTCGAATTTACCTGCTGCCCGGGACATCCCGTTATACCCTCGCCAACCGAAGACGATCTCCTCGTCCTCTATTATCCGGATGAAAATGCATGGAAGCTGGCATGCGAAACCATGATCGAAGCGGGTTTTAAACGGACGAACTCTTTCAATCCTTACTGGGATGTGAATGGGAAAACCTTCGTTGATCCCGACGGGTACCGGGTGGTGATGCAAAACAGGGCGTGGGGCTAGAGGGGACTAATTAGTGCGACGTTGCTGTTTGTATCTGTTTGCTTTTAATCTAAGCAGACATGATAAATGACGAAAAGCACCATGAATCCTTTTGTTGACGATATCCAACTGCGATCAATCCAGAGTAATAACTCTGTCAGCTGAGGCGATCGTACTTTCCCTGTGTGCGACAATGATTCTGGTAATGTTGAGCTCTCTGATTGCCCGGTTCACCATCGCTTCACTCTCATTATCCAACGCACTTGTCGCCTCATCCAGAAACAAAATTGATGGTTTTTTATAAAGTGCTCGCGCAATGAACAGGCGTTGCTTTTGTCCGCCAGAAAGCCCTTCACCCAGCTCGCCTATAAGAGTTTCATAACCCATCGGCATACGCATAATCACCTCATGAATGTAGCTGGCGCGGGCGCATTCTTTCATCCAGACTTCATCAGCCTCGTCTGCAAAACTACAGATATTTTCCCTGATTGAACCACTGAACAGCTTGTCATGCTGCATGACGCAGGCGATCATTTTATGGTAGTTATTGATTCCAATCTGCTGAATATCAACACCCTCTATCTCTACTCTTCCGCTGTCGGGGGAAAATAGCCCGCATAATATTTTAAGTAACGTAGATTTTCCTGCCCCGGAAGGGCCCGTGATTGCCACGCTCTGCCCCGGCAGGATTGAGATATTCATTTTACGAAATATGTAAGGTGACTGAGTGTCGTAACGATAGCTAATTTCATGGGTCTCCAGTCCTAAAGGCTTTAACCCTGTTTCGTAATAGCGGTCAGGTTTATGATTTTCCCGCGGATTTAGTGCAATATCGGCAATGCGTTCATTATGCAGGCTCATCATGCGCAGCTGTAATACAAACTCTGTCAGTGAACTGATGCGATCAGAGAATTGTCCCCGAAAAGCACCGAATGCAACAAACATTCCGATAGTCATTTGGTTATCGATAACCTGACTCGTACCCAGCCAAAGCACAGTAATTTGATCGCAGGCAATAATCAATGTGTTAATACCGCCAAACAGCATGTCCATTTTAGTAATGCGAATGCTGGTATTAATTGAGTCAATTTCAAGGTTTAACCAGTGGGCGGCGCGACGCCGTCCCATTCCCTGTATTTTTACAGCGGCAATGCCGTATAACGTTTCCATAAAGTAAGAACTGGCACGAGCTTCTCTGACAAGTGATTCTTCTGACAGCTGTCGGTAGCGTCCATAAGTTAGCAAGCGCAGCAATACATAAAGGACGGTAAATGCCATCACAATCCAGGTCAGCCATCCACCATAAAGCACCATCATAATCACCACTCCAATGACCATGATACTGTCCATGATGGCACCGACTATACTGGTGGTGAAAGTGTTGCGCAGCGTATCCAGTGAGCTAAACCGTGACTGGATATCACCCATCTTACGTCGCTCAAAATAGCTGAGCGGCAGACATAACAGATGACTGAAGAGGCTGGATTGCCACTGCACGTTTATAAGCGTTGCCATAATTAGTGCTGACCAGGCGCGTACCATACCGACTACTGCCCTAAGCAGGATGAAAAAAATCAGTCCGACGCAGATTACCGTCAGTAAACTCTTGTCTCCTGCCGGTATGGCATGATCCATTACCAGCTGTGTACCGATCGGCATTACCAGATTGATGGTTTCAAACACCAGCGACAGACAAAATATTTTACCGAGCGCTCGCTTTAGACCGTGTACGCTGCTAATAAGGGATCTGAGGCTAATTTTGTTGAGGACGTTTTCGGCAGTAAAATTACTCCCAGGACAGGCTTCCAGCGCCACACCGGTAAAACTCTGCGAAAGTTCTTTAAGGCTAACCGTCCGCCGTCCGCGCGCCGGATCGTGTAGCACCATGCGATTGTTCCTGGCGCTGACCAGCACTACAAAATGATTAAATTCCCAGTGTAAAATGCACGGCATCTTCAGAGCCCCAATCTCGTCGATGTCGAGCGAAAGAGGGCGGGTTTTCATTCCCAACTGTTCAGCCATATCCGTCAGTCCGGATAGCGAAGTACCGCGAGATGACAGATTAAACTGTTGCCTGAGCGCTATCAGGTCCACATTCTTGCCATAATGTCCGCAGATCATTGCCAGGCAGGCAAGGCCACATTCAGCAGACTCGGTCTGGTGGATCATCGGTAGTCGGTTGCGTAACTTTATTTCCAACTTCGCGACCAAAGTTTTAAAGGTCATTCTATTCATTGACTGGTCCTGAAGTACTGACCTTCATATCGTAGAAGGGGGCGATCATCCATTGATAGATTTTCCTTTTCTCCAGAAACATTGTGCTCTGCGCTTGAATGCCATTTTCCAGGCGCAGTCGTTTTCCGACATACCTGACTTCCTGCATTTCAGGCCTGACGATGACCTTGTAATAGGGAGAAACAGTGTTTAAAGCGGATGAGGGAGCGCTTCGGTAGCTGTGCATTTCCTGCAGCGATGCAGGCGTTCTTGAGATAACAGAAACCGTGCCGGCAAACTGGCCGAACTTCTCTACCGGGAAAGCCTCATAACGAATATTGACCCGGTCACCGGGATTAATATAAGGAATGGCGTTATCAGGGACCCAAAGCACCAGAGCGTAATATTCTATTTTTTCTGGAGTAATCTGTAGCAGGCTATCACCCGGATTAACCATTTGTCCCACTGTAACGCTCAGCGAATCTATACGACCAGCGGCTAGTGCCCGCACGATAATGGTGTCATCGGCATCATTACGGGTTCGCTCTTTTTGAAGTTCAAAGCGCTGTAGTTCCATCTGATAGATTTGATTGTCAAAATCGGCTGCCTGAGTATGGATCTGGCTATCCAGTGACGTTATCTGAAGAGAATTATTATCATTTTGAACTGACAAACCGAGAAGACTGTTCTGTTGCTGGTAATAAAGAGCTACCTGGCTAATGAGTTGTTCTTTGTTAACGAGTCCAAGCTTCTGATACTGGCGATAGTTATCCATATTTTCTTTCATGATACGGAGCCCTTCCTGTGCGCGACGCAGAATATTCGTAGAGTGCAGGAAGGCTGAGATGTATTGTTCTTTTTGCTTCTCTAACATGTCCAGCGTAGCTTTCTTATTGCTTTCCAGGCGACTGACTATCTGTGAAATCCGGTTAAGCTGGTTGTCAATATCCCTGCGTTCATTTTCGCTTATGACACCGTTACGTGTACTTTTGCTTACATCAATTTGGTATACGGGCGAGCCTGCCTCAACTGATTGCCCTTCGTGAACGTATCGTTTTACAACTGTACCCTGAACACCGGAGTAGAGAGTTGCAGCGCGGGGATAAGTCGATATCTCACCTGAGACGTTGATCCTGCGGCTATAGGTTCCGGCGATAATGAATGTCAAAAATGCTGCAATAAAAAAGAAACACAGGCTCGCCACTGCCCAAAAAGGGATTCCGGGAAGCAGCAGTGTCCGGCCACGCAATCTCATCCTCTGATAATCAACCGCCTCCCTGCGAAACAATGTCATCTCCTTATAAAAGTATACTATATGGTGGGAAATCCTTTTTCATTTAACTGCCAAAAATATAGCTTTTATTTATGATGATACAATTCATCAGCGCATGCAGTATGACTGGCAATAATAATCCCTTTGACCGAACTCTCGCTGCTGTAAGCGTTAATGAAACAAAAAAAAGAATGATTAATGGCTTGTAGCCTGAATACTGAGTATGTAAAACGGCGAAGATCAGAGAGGATAAAATTGTCGCAGGGAATTTTGCTTTGAGAAAAATGGTCAGTGATCCGAATAGCGCACCTCTGATTGCAATTTCCTCATAAACAGGCGCCATTAAAATATAAGATATTTGTATAAAAATAAAGGTGATTGCAGGCAGGATTGTCTCAGAATGACTGTCATAGGTTTCTTCTTCGAAGAACAGTTTTGGGAGGATGAACTGTATAATTAAAATAATGGATAAATAAAGGATGAAATCTTTCAGGTTGAAATTTCCCAACCCAAAACCTTCTTTTTCTCTCAAAAACAAAAAATAAAGAGGTGTAATAACCAGGATCTCCACCGTGAACATCAATGGGAAAAACATACCAGACACGATCGACATCATTCTTAACTGTTCAGGTAAAAGCAGTGGAGCCCCGGTAAGAATAACCATAACAATAAAAACAGATAAGAATAAATATCCATCTTTTTTGTTCATTTAATGTTACCATGTGCTTTTATATCATCTTTAAATAAAATCTTTATAATCTTACCGCCTAGCAACACAAAAGATATTAATGAGCTGATAGTGATGACTAACCTGGATAACTCAACGGGAGGTTTAAAGGTGTTGAATCCTGGGAAGATACCTGCACCACTGAGAAACAAAAAGCCAGTCATTATTGATGAAAATAAAATAATATTTTTTATGATAAGTTTCAATTAATCCTCCTTAATATCCGCCGCAAAAGAAGCGGCGGGTGATTATTTTTAACGGCTGCAGGAGCCACCCATTCCACCAGAGTTACAGCTTCCAGAAGAGCTATTATTACCAGAGTTATTTCCACCGTTACCGCTTCCTGTAAAGCAGCCGCCAGCAAATGCGCCACCCGCTATGCCCAATGCTACACCACCGATTCCCCCGGCTGCACCGGAAATAGCTCCGCCAATAATACCATTATTACAGTTTACCACGCCTGATTCATTATATCGGGGATTACCATTGGATCCTGAACTCGAGCCACCCTTATTACTGGTGTTATTACGCCCTGAGCTATAGGAGGAATCGTTACGACCCCCGGCTCCAGATATTTCGTCTAAAAGGTATCTTGCGATTACTTTCATAAATAACTCCTGTTTATGGCTGTGGTGAGCTTAATAAAAAACATTGCCAGACAAACAAATACACCGTGAGTAATTTACTTTCAACTTTTTTATTTTTATGAAAACAAGACAAAACTGGTGTGATTTTGCTAATTTATCTTTTTGGTGATTTTATCTAGCGTAATTGAATAACATTTCTGTTTAACGGTTTCCTGTTAATTCATAATTTTACGGTTTTATACGGAAATTATTTCTTTTGCTTACATGTAGTTTCTTAGATTTTAAGCAGTTATTTGATTTATCACTCATTTTTAGAAATATATACTGCTATACATTCTCTCCTACTTTCGGTTTTTTTTAACATGTGACTGGAAGATAAAATCTATTTTTTGGGGAGAGCATGGCTATGAGTGAGGGCGCAATTCGTACTATTTATGGCGCTCGCCGTATATGGGCGCTGCGGCAATAGGGGGCAGGACGGGAAGGCTCGCTTACCTCCGGATCGCTGAGCGCTAAGGTGGGTGCCATGCTGCGGGTTGAAGTAATCATCCGCGAACTTACGGCGATGGGGAACTTGTATTCAACGGCAAGCCAGCAGACGGCCACTGCGACGCTGTCTATGCTGTTTTAGGTTACCAGCCGGATCATTAGCTGAAATGTCTGGCCTGAATCCGTCAGGTCAAACTGGTAGTTTTTCGACCTTTCATTTTTCTTCAGGAATGCCGGGATCTTCTCGCGGTCCCTCATCATTGCTGCATGCTGGTAACATAACGCGAACCATACCAGAGAATACCAGTTTTGTTAAAACGGGAGTTTCATCCCTATGCCAGCAGGTAAACATCAGGTATCTTTGAACTCTCATGAGGAAGGGACGGCTGAGCATGGATACGAAATTCATCGAGACACTGAAAACTTACTGTGACGATACAAATCGTGCCGTCGGCCCGCTGTATCTTCGCCTCGAGAAAGGTTTTCGCGACATGATCACCCGCGGTGATTTGAAAGCCGGATACGCGATTCCAAGTGAACGCGAGCTGTCCGAACAACTGAACCTGTCTCGCGTGACGGTGCGCCGGGCATTGAGCGAACTGGCGAATGCGCAGATCATTATTCAGCGACGCGGTGCACGCAGTACGGTCGCTGGCAGAGTCGAAAAGCCGCTGTCTTCGCTGACCAGTTTCAGTGAGGACATGATTTCACGTGGCTATCAACCAGGTGCCCAATGGCTTGAGAAAGAGCTGACGCACGCATCGCCTTCGGAAATTATTGCGCTCAACCTCTCTCCTGGCGCGCTGGTTTGGCGTCTGAAACGCCTGCGAACTGTCGACGATCGTCCGATGGCCGTTGAAATTGCGGTTGTGCCACAGACGTTTATTCCGGATATGAATGAGCTGAAAGATTCCCTGTATGCCGTGTTTCAGTTGCATGGGTTCATGCCAGCTCGGGCGCTTCAGCGTATTCGTGCAGAACCGCTGAACCGCGAACACAGCCATCTGCTGGATATGCCAGCGCACAGCCCGGCATTACACGTAGAACGCCACTGCTATCTGGAAGATGGTCGGCCGATTGAATACACCCATACCTGGTATCGGGGCGACAGTTACGACTTTCTGGTTGAGCTACAGCGAGATATCTCCTCGGGCCAGTAAACCAGTGCCATTTAATTGCGCTGTGCCCAGTCAGCAGCGCCCAGTAAACCGGCATCACCCTCGCCCAGTGCTGCCGTCACGGGCAGGTTGAACAGTGCCGGGAAGGCCTGAAGTGCCTTATTAACCCGCGCTATCATGCCTTCTGCCAGACCTACGCTTCCACCCAGCACCACCTCCTGGATGTCCACAACTATGAGCGTATCGGCAATGGCCTGTGCTACAGCCGCGGCTGCGTTGTCGAGGATCGCACTGGCCTGTGGTTCATCTGCCGCCAGGGAAAACAGTTCGCGGCTGTCGATCCGGCGGCCAAAAAGTGCCGTGGCCTGGCGGGCAAGGGCAGTGCCTGAAGCGATATGTTCCAGACAACCCGTGCGTCCACAACCACAGCGCCCTGCGTCCGGATCCAGCGGTGCAACGCTTACCGTCGCATGCCCGATATGTCCGGCCAGCCCCTGCGGACCAATCCGTAGTTTCCCGTCGCAAATGAGGCCACCTCCGACCCCGGTAGAAAGGGTAATGAAAAGCAGATCTGTACGATTATGCTGGCGTGGAAGGTACTCTCCCCATGCCGCAGCCTGCGCATCATTGAGCATGATCACCGGACAGTTAAACTGCTTCTCCAGCACTTCGCCCAGCGCAAAACCTTTCCAGAAGGGGATGGTGTTGAGATTAACCGACCACACGCGGCCTTCGCGCAAATAACCCGTTGCGGCAACAGCCACGCGCTCAACTGGATAGTCTGATTGGGTGACCTCGCGTAACGCCGCCAGAAAACCCGCCTCATCATGCTGCATGGTTACCTGCCTGCGAGCAATACATTCCTGCCCCTCAATCCATGCGGCGGACAGTTTTGTCCCGCCAATGTCCAGCGCCAGTATCATGCCGTTGTTCTCCCCTTAATCACGTCAGCCAGTGCTGCTTTGTACCAATCAGTGATGTGCTCGACGCGGGTGATGGCAGATCCGACCGTTACTGCAAACGCGCCTGCTTTCAGCGCTGCTGCGGCGTGATCCGGCGTGCGGGTACGGCCTTCCGCCATCACACGATAACCGCGAGCTGCCAGCGCTGAGATGAGTTCAAGGTCTGGTCGATCCATCGGCTGATCGGCAGTTTCATCGGTATAACCTGAGAGGGTGGTGCCAATAAAATCAAAGCCCATCTCAGCCGCAGCAATGCCATCTTCCAGTGACGAGCAGTCGGCCATAAGTAACACATTTGACTGACGGCCAAGCTTATAGAGATCTGTAACGGGAACCGGGCGCTGACGATCGGTAGCATCCACTGCAATAATGCTGGCTCCGGCAGCTATCAGATCAACAACGTCTTGCAGGAAAGGTGTAATGCGCACCGGCGAATCATCCAGATCACGCTTCACAATACCAATCACCGGGATTTCCAGCGACTTAGAAACCTGCTTCACGTTCTCCACACCTTCGATACGCACGGCACCCGCGCCTGCCAGTTCTGCGCTACGCGCCATCGCGACCACGATGTCGACGTGATCCATTGGCCCATCAGTTACGGGCTGGCACGAAACAACCAACTGATTTTTAAGTTTATTCACATCGAGCGTCATCTTCCGTTCCTGTTGGTTTTGCAATTACCCATCAGATAACCACAATAATACCAGATATGTAAATTGGTATTTTGAAGACATACTTCTCGCACCGTGATGGTGCTCTTACTTTGACCAAGAGCACCATGATCGTGCTGGACAGCAGTCAGGATCAGGCGTTATAACAGGTTAAATATGTTGCAAAAATATTGATTTAACGCTGATTGCGTTGATATACAACTAATTTTTACTTTGGTATTAATCTGGACTTATTCTGGCATGTTATTTGAATCAACTGATATGCCGCGGGAACGTTATGTAGTTTTCAAACCAGGTACTGAGGAAAGTGAAATGACAGACAGCGTTATTAAAGTATGCGTCATTGGCGCAGGTTTCATGGGAGCAATGCATGCCCGCATCTGGCAGCAGATGTATGGCGTTGATGTGGTTGGCGTGGCCGACCCGGACCTGTCCCGCAGTGAAGCGCTGAAGGAGTGGATCCCGAAGCTGAACTGCTATGAAGATTTTAACCAGATGCTGGATCAGGAAAAACCCAACATCGTCAGCATCTGCACCAAGGATGATTTCCACCTGGCACCGGCCCTGGCGGCCGCCCGAGTGGGTGCGCACATCTTCCTGGAAAAACCTATTGCCGCAACGATGGAAGACGGCGAAGCCATCATCCGCGCTGCCCGCGATGCCAATGTGAAGCTGGGTATTGGCTTCCTGCTGCGTTTCGACCCGCGCTACTCACGTGCTCAGGAAATTCTGGCGACCGGTAGCGCAGGCGAAGTCAGCCACATTACTGCTCGTCGTAACAGCCCGGCGATTGAAGGTCCGGCCCGTTACGGTGGCAGCCTGCCGTTGCCGCTGCACGTTACGGTACACGACGTGGACATGATCCTGTGGCTGCTGAAGCACACCCAGCCGGTGAGCGTGTATGCGCAGACCACCAACAAGTTGCTTGGCCATCTGGGTACCGAAGATTCCGTGTTCGCCATCATTCGCTTCGCGGACAGCACCGTCGTGAATCTGGAAAGCTCCTGGGCACTGCCGGCCGGTTCACGCACACTGCTCGATGCCAAAATGTCGATCTTGTCGACAAAAGGGCTGATTGAAATTGAATGCGGTGAGTCAGGACTGTATCACGCGTCCGAAACGGCTAACCGTTATATCGACACCCAGCACTGGCCGCTGAGCCAGGGTGAAATCAAAGGCGACCTGCGTGAAGAGCTGATGTCGTTCCTCGGTGATGTGCGCAACGGCACGACGACAGTCGCGACCGGTGAAGAAGCTAACGAGGCGCTGCGCATTACGCTTGCCATTATGGACTCTGCCCGTACCGGCGAAATCGTCCGGGTCTGACATTCTGACTGAATAAACCAGGTGATGAGATGAGCATAAAAAAAATGGGTATTGCAAGTGTTATTGGCACACTTCTGCTGGCAGGCAACGCCAGCGCCGAGGAAACCCTTCGTGTACTGCTTGAAGGACACAGCACCAGTGATTCCATCAAAGCGCTTTTGCCGGAATTTGAAAAAGAGACCGGTATTAAGGTTCAGGCAGAAATTGTACCTTACAACGATCTTACCTCTAAAGCCTTGCTGGCCTTCTCCTCGCACAGCGGACGTTACGACGTCGTTATGGACGACTGGGTTCACGCCGTGGGTTACGCCTCGGCAGGCTATATCGCACCCGTTGATAAGTGGATGAAGAGTGATACCAAATTTTATGACAAAGCGGATCTGGTACCGAGCTATGCAGATACGCTGCGCTATAAAGATGCTTATTACGGCCTGCCGGTATACGGGGAGAGTACCTTCCTGATGTATCGCAAAGACCTGTTTGAGCAGTACGGTATCGCCGTGCCGAAAACCTTTGATGAGCTGACCGCAGCCGCTAAAACCATCAAGGAGAAAACGAACGGCCAGGTCGCGGGTATCACTCTTCGCGGCGCACAGGGTATTCAGAACACCTTTGCGTGGGCTGCCTTCCTGTGGGGCTACGGCGGCCAGTGGATCGACAGTAACGGCAAGTCTGCCATCTCATCACCCGAGGCGATTGCAGCTACAAATGCGTTCGTGAATATCCTGAAGAATTACGGCCCGATTGGTGCGGCTAACTTTGGCTGGCAGGAAAACCGTCTGGTGTTCCAGCAGGGCAAAGCGGCGATGACCATCGACTCTACCGTGAACGGTGGTTTCAATGAAGACCCGAAACAATCTTCAGTCGTCGGGAAAGTCGGTTATGCCCCGGTTCCTGCACAGCCGGGTGATCATCCGGGTAACAGCGGCGCACTTCAGGTTCACGGTATGTTCATCAACAGTGACAGTAAGCATCAGGATGCCGCCTGGAAATTCATCAGTTGGGCAACCGCCAGCCAGACGCAGATGAAATCAGTTGAGCTGAATCCCAACGCTGGTGTGAGTTCGCTCAGCGCCATTAACAGTGATGCTTTTGCTCAGCGCTATGGCGCTTTCAAGGACGGCATGCTTGCTGCTCTGAAGAACGGAAACGCGAAATATCTGCCTACCGTGCCGCAGGCTACGCAGATCATCAATATCACCGGCATTGCCCTGTCTGAAGCGCTGGCTGGCACCCAGTCTGTTGAAAGCGCACTGAAGGCAGCGAACACCCGTAACAATAAAGCGTTGTCTCGTTAACCTTTCTCCCTCAGTGCGTTCAGGCGTGCTGAGGGAAATGAATTTCTTACGCAGATCCAGGTAAAACTATGAAAGCAAAACTCACGCAGCAGGCGTTTACACTGCCTTTATTGATTGTATTGCTGCTGGTTTCGTTCTACACGCTGGGTTACGCCATCTATTTGTCCGTGTATGACATCGATTTGATGTCGCCACCGCCGTTTGATTTCATCGGTCTGGCGAACTTCATTGAGGTGCTGAAAGAACCCCGCATGTGGCTCTCTCTGTGGCATACGCTGGTCTATGTGGCGGGATCCACGGTGGCAGAGCTGGTACTCGGCAGTGCTATTGCGCTGTTCATCAGCCGCGACTTTTTTGGCCGCAAGCTGGTACGAGCGCTGTTACTTTTACCCATGATAGTGACCCCCATCGTGGCGGGACTTATCTGGCGTATTTTCTACGATCCTAATGCCGGGCTGTTCAACTGGATCGCGGGCATGTTTGGCATCGCGCCAATTGACTGGTTAGGCAATCCCGGCACAGCAATGGCCTCGCTGATTCTGGCGGATATCTGGCAGTGGACGCCTTTCATTATCCTGCTGGTATCCGCAGGGCTGGACGCGTTACCAAATGAACCTCTTGAAGCGGCAGAGCTGGATGGTGCACGTAGCTGGCGGTTGCTGGCCTTCATCAAGCTGCCGATGATGAAGCCCATTATTCTCATGGCGCTGTTCCTGCGCATGATTGATGCGTTCAAATCTTTTGACCTGATTTATGTGATGACCCGTGGCGGCCCGGCCCTGGCGACGGAAACCACCAACATGTACGCCTACCTCACCGGGTTCCAGGATTTTCGTATCAGCGCAGCGGTGGTGATCGCCATCATCAACACGCTGCTGGTGATCGTGGTGCTGTCATTCGCCAGTAAGAAGGTAATGAAAGATGAGTGATTCACTGAAGTTAATCTGCCGGAGAACCGGCTTCTGGCTGGTGCTGATGGTCATACTGGCGTTTTTCCTGCTGCCGATCTACTGGCTCGTGACAATGTCATTTAAAACGTACTTAGATGCCTTCGCCATGCCACCAAAGCTCTGGTTTACGCCGATTCTGGACAACTATCGGCAGGTGCTGAGCAATGGCGATTTCATTCGCGCATTCGGTAACAGTCTGCTGATTTCGCTGGTCTCAACGTTCCTGTGCCTGGTATTCGGGTCGCTCTTTGCCTACGGACTGGTGTTCTTTATTGAGCGAAAAGGACAGGCTAAGCAGTTCATCATGAGCCTGCGCTACGCACCGGTCATTATGCTGGTTATCCCGGTGTATTACCTCATTACGAAGCTTGGCATGACGGATAACTATCTGGTGCTGATTCTGGTTTACACCGTAGCTAACGTGCCATTTACCATTCTGATGATCACTACTTTCTTTGAAGATATTCCACCTGAAATCCGTGAAGCGGCGCGCGTTGATGGTGCCAGCGAATGGCGCGTGTTTCGCAGTGTCATGCTGCCGCTGGCAAGAACCGGCCTGGCCGCATCAGGCGTATTGACGCTGTTCTTTATCTGGAATGAATTCCAGATTGTCCTGACGCTCTCTGGCGACTCTACACAGACGCTGCCAGTCGCGATCACCTCATTCCTGACCTTCCAGGGGACAGAGTGGGGGCCGCTGACTGCGGCAGGAACCCTGGTGATGCTGCCGATGCTGGTGCTCGGTCTGCTGGTACAAAAACATCTGGTGCGCGGTTTAACCATGGGCGGCGTCAAGTAGCTCAGAAGAGAGGAGTATTGAATTATGTCAGGTATACGTCTGAGCAATGTTTTTAAACGCTTTCACGATACGCAGGTTATCAATCAGGTCGATCTTGAAATTAAACACGGCGAGTTTTGCGTGTTTATCGGGCCATCAGGCTGCGGTAAGTCCACGCTGCTGCGTATGATCGCCGGGCTGGAGACCATCTCCTCGGGTGAAATTCGCATCGGCGATAAGGTCGTCAATAAGCTGGCACCCGCCGATCGCGGTGTAGCGATGGTGTTCCAGAGCTACGCGCTTTATCCGCACATGACCATTTATGACAATATGGCGTTTAACCTGAAGCTCGCTAAAACCGAAAAGGCGGAGATTGAGTCTCGCGTGCTGAATGCGGCCAAAATTCTGCAGCTTGAGCCGTTACTCCAGCGTCTTCCGAAAGCGCTCTCTGGTGGACAGCGTCAGCGCGTGGCCATCGGGCGCGCGATTGTGCGTAACCCGGAGGTGTTCCTGTTTGACGAACCGTTGTCGAATCTGGACGCGTCGCTGCGTGTAGCAACCCGCGTGGAAATCGCCAGGCTGCACCATAAACTTGGCAATACGATGATTTACGTCACGCACGATCAGGTTGAAGCCATGACGCTGGCCGATAAGATCGTGCTGCTGAACAGTGGCGCGGCCATGCTCAATGAAGGTTCAATTGCGCAGGTGGGTCATCCGCTTGAACTCTATCACCACCCGGTCAATGCGTTTGTCGCCGGATTTATCGGCTCACCCAAAATGAACTTCCTTCCTGCAGAGTTGATCAATAGCAGCGCGCAGAGCAGCAAAGTCCGGCTGGGTCATGCAGGAGAGGTCATTAATGTTGAGGTCAATACCGCCGTGGCGCAGTCCGGTGAGAAGGTGAAAGTAGGCATTCGTCCTGAGCATCTGCGTCTGTGCAGTAAGTCTGACGCGCATCTTACAGGTCAGATCCAGCACATAGAGCATCTGGGGGAAGCCGCCTACTTTTACATTGCGGTAGAAGGCTTCGATCCTGTTCTGGTTAAACATGCGGAAGAGCTGGAGCTGAGCCTGGGTGATGACGTTGGGCTGATGATCCCGCCACAGCACGCACATCTGTTTGATGAAAAAGGCGTGGCCTTCCGCCGCACAGCCCTGGCCGTACAGAAACAGTTTGCTGCAGCTTAAGCCTCAGATGATATCTGTAAAAACAAAACCGGGCGATTGCCCGGTTTTGTTTATCCTGATGAAAACTGACATGGGCTGGCCGACGCTGAGCGTGATGTAACTGAAGATGGCCAGGTAGCCATTAGGGGACTTAATGGAGAAAAGATGGAACCTGTACGCAGCCTGCTTCCTGTAACATAAATCAAGTTTTCAAAGAGGCTGCCGTTAATACCTTTGGCTTATAAGTATAAAATCAACAGAGTGTGATCGGTGAATATCAAACTTACTTTAGCAGTCTTGACCTCAACATTTTTGCTCTCAGGCTGTTCTGCATTGCTGCCGTTAAATTACAAATCGTATAGCGGTAAAGATGCCGCCACTGTGGTGGTACAACAGAGGGAAGAGCAAAGTGGGATGCTTTATATCTTGTTCTACGAGAAAAAAGGCGAATGCTATGATCGCATAGAGCGCTTTCAACTGAGCCCTAATATGTGGGATATGAGTAAGAAACTCATAGTGCAAAAAGTACCACCGGGCAAACTAATTGCTATACAGCAGATTTACAATGCCAAAGATCCTGTAGTGACTATGACCACGTCTACAAACTACACTGGTGTGCAGTGGATCCCTATCATTTCTCAGCCGGGTAAGCGTTACTACTTTGCGGTGAACTATGGTGTTCGTGAAGTTCCAGCAGGTTACCCCATTAGTGTGAATACCGCCCCAGCACAGGTGTTCAGCGAATTCAAACAAGTTCCCCAACCTAACTGGGATGCACACAAGATTTGTAAGCATCTTATTGGCGGAAGCTAATGCCAGCCTGATGCCAGAAGCGGACATACAGAAATCCGTCGGATGATGCTTAACATAAGCCGTTAACGTTCGGATATGGCAATGTAAGAACTTTCGTGAAGATTTATCGACGTAAAAGCGGAGGGCGATAAGTTTTCCTTCAGAACGCAGTAACTTACCGTCCGGCCGTGGAAAACAGGCTTACTCCGCTTCAGGTCAGGGCGCCAAATCGCCAGAACTTAAAGAGGTTATTTCTTATCCAGCGACCAGGTCGCGCTGCGCACATCGACTTTCACCGGCAGCAGGCCGACGCGGGTGAAGGTGTCCGCCAGCGTCTGCTGTTCCGCAAACACCTGCGGTGACATGCGTGACGCGCCATAAGGCAGGCGTTGCAGCGTGGTCTGCCAGATGGATTTATCCAGACCGGTGGATTTCGCCAGAATCGCGGCGGCTTCATCCTGATGCTGATTGGCCCAGTCGCTCAGCTTGCTCAACTCGTCAACCACCTGCTTAGCCGTTTGCGGGTGGTTTTCGGCAAACGGGCGGCTGGCAAGATAGAAGGTGTAGTGCGGCACCAGACCTTCGGCGTTGCGCACTTCACGCGCGCCGGCGTTGGCTTCGACCTCAGCCAGGTAGGGATCCCAGATCACCCAGGCATCAATTGCGCCTTTCTGGAAGGCGGCGCGCGCATCGGCCGGCGGCAGGTAAACCGGCGTGACATCTTTATAGTTCAGCCCGGCATCTTCCAGCGCTTTCACCAACAGATAATTGACGTCTGAACCCTTGTTCAGGCCAACGCGTTTGCCTTTGAGATCGGCCACGCTTTTGATGGGTGAGTCTTTCGGTACCACAATGGCTTCGGTTTTAGGGTTGGCGGGTGAATGTCCGAGATAAATCAGATCGGCTTTTGCCGCCTGCGCGAAGGCGGGTGGCGCATCGCCGGTGGCGGCCAGATCGATACTGCCCACGTTGAGCCCCTCCAGCATTTGCGGGCCGGCGGGGAATTCCACCCAGCGCACCGCAATACCCTCTTTTTTGAAGGTCTCATCCAGCGTGCCGCGATATTTCAGCAGTGCAAAAATGTTGGCTTTCTGATAGCCGATGGTGACGGTTTCCGGGTTGGCGGCGAAGGCGTGCGTGGCGAGCAGGCCGAAGCTGAGTGCCAGTGCGCTCAGGGCAAAACGTTGTGCTTTCATGGGACGTCTCTCGTGGTTTTTCCTCCATCCTGGCAAAGTTGTTATATAACCAATAAATAACTTTTTAATATCGCTTATAACTCTAATTCCAGCCTGCATCAGCATTCACTGTAATGGGCAAGTTGCATAGAGAACCGGATAATTAGCACGGTAATAATTTGTATAACAAATCAAAATGTCAACGCCGCAGGCTTCTGTCAGGATAAGCGATAACGTTGCCTGCTATAGGTTGCTCCCGTTCTATGAAGTGGTTTTCCCGAAGCGCCGTGCTGTTCTCTGCCAAAACCTGTCTGGCCGCCTTTCTGGCTTTTTATCTTGCGCTGGAACTCAACCTGGACAAACCCGCCTGGTCACTGACCACCGTGTATGTTGCCTCGCAGCTTTATTCCGCTTCGACGGTGTCCAAATCGGTGTTTCGCTTTTTTGGCACCGTGCTGGGCGGGCTGTTTACTCTGTTGATCTATCCGGCTACGGTCCAGTCGCCGATGCTGTTCAGCCTGTGTATTTCACTCTGGGTTGCCGTCTGTCTGTATCTCTCGCTGCACGACCGCACGCCAAAAAGTTACGTCTTCATGCTGGCCGGCTACAGCGCCGCCATTATGGGCTTTCCCGATGTGACCTCGCCCGGCGCTATTACCTATACGGTGATTTCCCGCATTGAGGAAATCACCGTGGCGATTGTCTGCAGCAGCCTGGTGCATCGGCTGATCTTCCCGGTTTCGATGCGTCATCTGCTCGAACAGAGCGTCGGGCTGTGGTATCAGAACGCGCGTAAATTGTGTAGCGAGCTGATGACGGCGATGCCCGCGGCAAAATCGCTGGAGCGCGAGGATATTCTGGTGCAGATGGCCAACTATCCACTTAACGTCGAAACGCTGATCACCCACTGCGTCTATGAAGGGGATGCCGCGCGGCGGCTGGTGCGGCTGGTCAGCGTGCAGTATCAGCATCTGTCGTACCTGATCCCGACGCTCACCGCCATTGAATCGCGGCTGAATCTGCTGGCACAGCAGCAGATCCGCTTTCCCGATTATGTCGCGACGGCTTTTCAGCAATTTTTACAATGGCTGAACGGCGACGCGCAGCAGCCGGTGCGCGATCGCCTCACCGACGCTCAGGAGCAGCTGCAGCAGGCCTGGCGCGCAGGGCGGCTTAACAGTGAAGAGAGCATTTTGCTCATCGGCCTGCTGGAACGGTTACTCAATTTTGTCCGTATTGCTGATGCTTACCACAGCGTCAGCGAGCGCGTCAGTGACTGGACGCCAGCGGTGAAACCGGGCAAGGCGTCACGCGCGCACAAGCATGTCGATAAAGGTCTGCTGCTGCTGTCGTGCTTTACCGCCTTTATTGCCACCTTTGCCAGCTGCCTGTTCTGGATTGGCAGCGGCTGGCGTGATGGTTCAACCGCGCCGATGATGGCGGCGGTGCTGTGTTCGTTCTTCGCCGGGCTGGATAGCCCCATCGCACCGATGAAGCTGTTTCTGAAGGGCGTACTGATCTCCATGGCGATCAGCCTGATTTACGTCACGCTGCTGATCCCGCAGGCGGTGACGTTTGAAGCGCTGGTGATTTGCCTCGCGCCGGGATTATTTGCTTTAGGGCTGGTGATTGCCAATCCGTCCACCAACCTGATCGGTCTCATCGTCGCCACGCAGATCCCCGGTTTGATCGGCATGAGCCACCATTTCAAACCCGATTTGCAGCTTATAGTGAATGCCATGATCTCCACGCTGGTGGGCATTGCCGTTGCGCTGGTGCTGACGCTGCTGATTCGCA
>Ga0268256_1001061_pt1 | contig 18291 bp, 15 predicted proteins | sample AgamicAtAmrz_FD_200247 | JGI IMG/M metagenome (GOLD analysis project Ga0268256, IMG submission 200247) | Agave microbial communities from Guanajuato, Mexico - At.Am.rz (v2) (version 3) | ecosystem: Host-associated > Plants > Roots > Rhizosphere | place: Guanajato, Mexico | collected 2012-06-07
TAGTGGATAAACATTCGACCGGTGGCGTTGGCGACGTGACCTCGCTAATGCTGGGCCCGATGGTCGCCGCCTGCGGTGGCTATGTGCCGATGATCTCCGGGCGCGGCCTCGGCCACACCGGCGGCACACTGGACAAGCTGGAAGCGATCCCCGGCTTTGATATTTTCCCGGACGATGAGCGCTTCCGCCAGATTATCAAACAGGTCGGCGTGGCGATTATCGGCCAGACCAGCTCGCTGGCTCCGGCAGACAAGCGTTTCTACGCCACGCGCGACATTACCGCCACCGTCGACTCTATTCCGCTGATCACCGCCTCGATCCTGGCGAAGAAGCTGGCAGAAGGGCTGGATGCGCTGGTGATGGATGTCAAAGTCGGTTCTGGTGCCTTTATGCCGACCTTCGAGGCGTCGCTCGATCTGGCGCAGGCGATCGTCGGCGTGGCAAACGGCGCGGGCTGCACCACCACGGCGCTGCTGACCGATATGAACCAGGTGCTGGCTTCCAGCGCCGGTAACGCGCTGGAAGTGCGCGAAGCGGTGCGCTTCCTGACGGGCGCGGAGCGCAACCCGCGCCTGCTGGACGTGACGCTGGCGCTGTGCAGCGAAATGCTGCTCTCCGGCAAACTGGCGACCAGTGAAGAAGAGGCGCGCAGCAAGCTGTTGCAGGTGCTGGACAACGGCCAGGCAGCCGAGGTGTTCGCGCGTATGGTAGCCGCACAGGGCGGGCCAGCCGATTTTGTCGAGCGCCACGAAGCCTATCTGCCGCAGCCGACGCTCAGCAAGGCGGTCTATGCCGATCGCCCTGGCATCGTCAGCAGCATGGATACGCGCGCGCTCGGTATGGCGGTAGTCTCCATGGGCGGCGGACGTCAGCGCGCCAGCGACAGCATCGACTATAGCGTTGGGCTGAGCGAGATGATTACGCTGGGCGAGCAGGCCGATGCAGCGCGCCCGCTGGCGATGATTCACGCCAGCAGCGAGTCGAGCTGGCAGCAGGCAGCGGCAGCGGTAAAAGCCGCGGTGACGCTGAGCGACAGCGCACCAGAGGTTACGCCGGTGGTTTATCGCCGGGTCAGTGCCAGCGACTGCTGAGCATAAACAGGATCTGACGTTACGAAGCCGCAAATCTGCGGCTTTATGCTGCCGTTGAGCAGGCATTCGGGTATACTGATCTGATCGCTTTTTTTTGACTTGTCACGCGCGCAGGCGCAGGAGACTTGCATGAAACGTGCTTTTATTATGGTGCTCGATTCCTTTGGAATCGGCTCAAGCAAAGACGCCGACAAATTCGGTGACGCAGGATCGGACACGCTGGGCCATATCGCCGAAGCGTGCTTTAACGGCAAAGCGGATCAGGGCCGCACAGGCCCGCTGCATCTGCCTAACCTGACCGCGCTGGGGCTGGGTAAAGCCGCCGAGCTCTCTACCGGCCGCTTCCCGCTGGGGCTGGATCCCAATGCCGACATCAAGGGCGCTTACGCTTACGCCAGTGAAATCTCATCTGGTAAAGATACGCCGTCTGGTCACTGGGAAATTGCCGGCGTGCCGGTGCTGTTCGACTGGGGCTACTTCAGCGACAAAGAGAACAGCTTCCCGCAGGAACTGCTCGACAAGCTGGTGGAGCGCGCGGATCTGCCGGGCTACCTCGGCAATTGCCACTCTTCCGGTACGGTGATCCTCGACCAGCTGGGCGAAGAGCATATGAAAACCGGCAAGCCGATTTTCTATACCTCCGCAGACTCAGTGTTCCAGATCGCCTGCCATGAAGAGACCTTTGGCCTCGATCGCCTCTATGAGCTGTGCGAAATCGCCCGCGAAGAGCTGACCGAGGGCGGCTACAACATCGGCCGCGTAATCGCGCGTCCGTTTGTTGGCGACAAAGCGGGCAACTTCGAGCGTACCGGCAACCGCCATGACCTGGCCGTTGAACCGCCGTCACCGACCATGCTGAAAAAGCTGGTAGATGAGAAGGGCGGCGAAGTGATCTCAGTAGGTAAAATCGCCGATATCTACGCCCATCAGGGCATCACGCAGAAGGTAAAAGCGACCGGCCTGGACGCGCTGTTTGACGCCACTATCGAGCAGATGAAAAAAGCGCCTGCCCAGTCGATCGTCTTCACCAACTTTGTGGATTTCGACTCTACCTGGGGACACCGTCGCGACGTCGCCGGTTATGCGGGCGGACTGGAACTGTTTGATCGCCGTTTGCCGGAGCTGATGGCACTGGTAAAAGAGGATGACATTCTGATCCTCACCGCCGACCACGGCTGTGATCCCACCTGGCAGGGCACGGAACACACGCGCGAGCACATCCCGATTCTGATCTACGGCCCGAAAGTTAAACCAGGCTCGCTGGGCTACCGTGAAACCTTCGCCGATATTGGTCAGACGATTGCGCACTATTTTGGCCTGTCCGATATGGACTACGGCAAGAGCATGCTGTAAACAGAGCCGCTAAATTTAAAAAGGAAAAGAAACAATGGCAACTCCTCACATTAACGCAGAAATGGGTGACTTCGCTGACGTGGTACTGATGCCGGGCGATCCGCTGCGCGCGAAGCACATCGCGGAGACCTTCCTGGAAAACCCGGTTGAAGTGAACAACGTGCGCGGCATGCTGGGCTACACCGGCACCTATAAAGGCCGCAAAATTTCTGTCATGGGTCACGGCATGGGCATCCCGTCCTGCTCGATCTACACCAAAGAGCTGATCACCGACTTTGGCGTGAAAAAGATCATCCGCGTCGGCTCCTGCGGCGCGGTACGTGCAGACGTGAAGCTGCGCGACATCGTTATCGGCATGGGCGCGTGCACTGACTCTAAAGTCAACCGCATGCGCTTTAAGGATCACGACTTCGCTGCCATCGCCGATTTCGACATGGTGCGCAACGCGGTTGATGCGGCCAAAGCGCTGGGCGTTGACGCGCGCGTTGGCAACATCTTCTCTGCCGATCTGTTCTATACGCCCGATCCGCAGATGTTCGACGTGATGGAAAAGTACGGCATCCTCGGCGTTGAGATGGAAGCGGCGGGTATCTACGGCGTGGCGGCGGAATTCGGTGCGAAAGCACTGACGATCTGTACCGTTTCCGACCATATCCGTACGCATGAGCAGACCACCTCTGCCGAGCGTCAGACCACCTTCAACGATATGATTAAGATCGCGCTGGAGTCGGTGCTGCTGGGCGACTAAGCCTGCGCTTGCCTGTTCCCCGTTCCTGACAGAATGGGGAACATCCTGCCTGTTTCGTAACATTCTCACCAAATGACACACTTTTCTCGACTCCTGTGCATCTTCCCGCTGGTGCTGACCTGCTAGCTCCCTATCATTAGCGCGACAACAAAAAATAACTCATCTGCCAATGCCGCCTAATGAATTTCCGCAATTTCGAAGCTGAAGAAAAGCTGTTCGCGCGCCGCGCGCTGGTCGCCTTTGCGCTGGTCGTTATCTGTTTCACCATTCTTGGCATTAACCTCTATCGTCTCCAGGTGCGCGATCACAGCTACTATCAGACGCGATCTAACCAGAACGACATCAAAATGATCCCCATCGCGCCGACGCGCGGGCTGATTTACGATCGCAACGGTATCCCGCTGGTGCACAACGTCACCTGGTACGACATCATGCTGACGCCGTACAAAATCGACGATATGCAGGCGACGCTCAAGGCGCTAGCGCCGATCGTCGATCTGACGCCGGAGGAGATCGAGAGCTTTACCCGCACCCTAAAGCAGAGCAGCCGCTACAAGCCGGTGGTGCTGAAAGAGGAATTAACTGACGAGCAGGTAGCGCGTTTCTCCGTGAACCAGTACCGCTTCACCGGTGTCACTATCGACACCTATCAGGATCGCGAATACCCCTATGGCGCGGATCTGGCGCACGTCGTCGGCTACGTCTCCAAAATCAACGACAACGACTATAAGCGCCTGAACGCCGCCGGTATTGCCGAGAACTACGCCGCTGACCACAACATCGGCAAGCAGGGCATTGAGGGCTATTACGAGTCTCTGCTGCACGGCAAGCCAGGCTATCAGGAGGTGGAAGTCGATAACCATGGCCGTATCGTTCGGGTATTAAAAGAGGTACCGCCGGTCGCCGGTAAAAACATTACCCTGACCATCGACCTGCATCTGCAGCAGTACGTAGAGAGCCTGCTGGCCGGGCAGCGCGCGGCGGTGCTGGTGGAATATCCGCACGATGGCTCGGTGCTGGCGATGGTCTCCAGCCCCAGCTACGATCCCAACCCGTTCGTCAAAGGCATCAGCTACCAGTCCTACAAGACGCTGCTACAGGACAAGAACCTGCCGCTGATCAATCGCGTGACGCAGGGGCTTTATCCACCCGCGTCGACGGTAAAACCCTATATGGCGATGTCGGCGCTGCTGACCGGCGTGATCACCCCGCAGACCAGCTTTTACGGCGCGCCGACCTGGACGCTGCCAGGGACCGACCGCCGCTACCGCGACTGGAAAAAGAGCGGCCACGGCATGCTGGACGTTACGAAAGCCATTGAAGAGTCTGCCGACACCTTTTTCTATCAGGTGGCGTTTATGATGGGCATTGATCGCATCCACAGCATGCTCGGCCAGTTTGGCTATGGCAAATCGACCGGTATCGATCTGAATGAAGAGTACAACGGCCTGCTGCCGAGCCGTGACTGGAAGCAAAGGGTGCATAAGAAAACCTGGTATCAGGGCGATACCGTATCGGTGGGCATTGGCCAGGGCTACTGGATCGCGACGCCGATTCAGATGGTGAAAGCGATGGTGGCGCTGATCAATAACGGTAAGGTGATTGCGCCACATCTGCTGGAAAAGGCTGAACGCGGCAAAATGGTAGAGATGTACCGGCCGACGCAGCCTCAGCCGCAGATTGGCGATGCACATTCGCCTTACTGGGCGCTGGTGCGCCGCGCGATGTTTGGCATGGCGAATGCGCCGAACGGCACCGGCTACAAATATTTCCATACCGCGCCTTACGGCATTGCGGCGAAAAGCGGCACCTCGCAGGTGTTCAGCCTGAAGCAGAACCAGACCTATAACGCGAAGATGATCCCGGTGCGCCTGCGCGACCACATTTTCTATACCGCCTTCGCGCCCTTCAATAACCCGAAGGTGGCGGTAGCGCTGATCCTGGAGAACGGTGGTAACGAAGGCGTCACCGCCGCGCCGGTAATGCGTGAGATCCTCGATCATATCTTTGTGCCACCGCCGGGTCCGATGCCGGTCGAGACGGCGCAGCGGCCATGAAAAGCGGCCAGCTGTGCGCGACGGTGCCATCCTGCCCGCTGACGGGCAGGATGAGCGGTCGGTATCAGTTAAACCAGCTGCCTGCCTTTTTTTCCCGCGCTTTGCCTTCGCTCTGCATTAAATCGCGTCCGCCCTGTGACAGATTGCGCGTAGCGTCCGCTTCCGACTGGATGACATCGGTGCGTGCCGCGCGAGATTTCAGATCCTGGTCGATATAATCATCTTCACGCGCCACCCGTGTCGCTTCGCGTTTCAGCGCCAGTTTACGCTGCTCTAACTCCAGCTGACGCAGCTCATCTTCATAGCTCTGGTCGCGCTTCTTATCAGCCTGATTCTCAGCCAGCACGCGCGATTTTTCTGCTGCTGCTGCTGCGTCGCGCTGGCGCTGACGTTCCGCGCTGGCGGCGGCGATTCTGGCGCGGCGCGCATGCTCTTCACGCGCTTCGCGGTCGAACCGCGCCTGACGCGCATCTTCCAGTGATTGCTCCTGCGCTTTTCCCGCATTCTCCGCCGCCGCCACGGCGGCCAGCTGATCCTGCAATGACGCGGCCTGTACGCTGAAGGTCGCTGTAAGGCCAAACGTCACCAGCGACAGAAAAGTGATAACAGATTTCACTTATCCTCCTCAGGCTTTCTTCGGGCAGGTCGTGTTCGGCTGAATGCGCGTTTCATTGTTTTTAGTCGAGATCACCACCGCCAGCCCTGAGGTAAAGTCGCAAGTGTGTCCAACCTGGGTGGAGGTGAAGACTTTTGTGCCCTCTTTGTAGGTCAGCGACACGCCGTCTACCAGGGTTTTATCACTGACCAGTGAGCCTGCCGCCGCGCCGACCGCGCCGCCACCGACCGCGCCAGCAGCAGTACCAAGCCCAGACCCTGTACCGACGTTATGACCCGTAACGCCGCCTGCCACCGCGCCAAGAATCGCACCGAAAGTCTGTGCCGCTTCTTTGTTGCGCGTATTATCCACGGCCACTTTGGCAGGCAGGACAGAGATGATATTAACGGTCTTGGTCTCTTGTTTGTTATTAAGCTGCGTGGTGTCGTAGACATTAGCCGCATAGCTGTCGGCATTGCTTTGACAGCCCGTCAGGACCAGAGGGGAAAGAATACTTAACAGTAATAATGGTTTTGCCAGTGTCATCTCGAAAACTCCTTTTAAGAAAAGTCTGAATTAATAACACGCTATTTTGAGATGAAAAGCTGCCGTCGCTGTTTTTAGAAAAATAACTGATGTGATCGGCGGGATTTGCCTTAAGGCAGAAAAATGGTCGGTGGTAAACGCAATTCTTTACGTTGATTAAATCTTTTTTAATCAGGTATTTGTGTGTAAAAAGAAAAAGAGGAGCACTCTCCGGCAAAAAAGAGGCGTTACTAAAGGCAAATTTCAGGTAAATAGAGTTAATTAAAATTTATGTGTCTGGCTTTTATTTGTACGCAGCGTAAAGGCTGGTCGTTGGCCACTGTCTCAATATTAACGGAAACAGCTCTGCCGTCGGCGACAGAAAAACAGGGCGGGGGATCGTACTGAAAGGCTATCGGGCAGCTATATAAAAGCTGTCATGGACCGGTAAAAGTAAAGCTGGGTAGAAGGGATTCACCTTTTGGAGAAAGGCAAACGCCGGGAAAAGAGCAGCGTTATTGTAGCGCAAGGCTATTGCAGTAAAAAAGCCGGCACGATGCCGGCTTGCCTGATTACTCCGCGCTCAATGCTTCCGTAACGTGGCTGATGGCGCGCACCACTTCCGATGAGCTGTCGCGCAGTTCGCTGATCACACCGCCTGCCTGCTGCGCCAGCACTACGCCGTGATCGGCGCGCTTCATATTGGAAGCGATGCTTTTCAAGGCCTTCGATGCCAGCAGATGGTTCTGCTGCACCCGGCTCTCTATCTCCGTGGTCGCCTGGTTGATATTGGCTGCCAGCGTGCGTACCTCATTCGCCACTACTGCAAAGCTGCGGCCGTGCACGCCTGCGCGTGCCGCTTCTACGGCGGCGTTCAGCGCGATCAGGTTGGTCTGATCGGCGATGCGGCGGATGCTGGTAACAATTGCGCCGATACGATCGGAAGAGTCGCTGAGATCGGAGATATCGTCTGAGATGCCGTGCAGCTCGCCCGCCAGCGCGTTAATGGTTTCTACACTGTTTTCAATCACGCTGGCTCCGTGGCGGGTACTCTCGCTGGTTTGCAGTGCAGTCTGATAGGCCTGCTGTGCGGCATCGCGTTCCTGCTGATTTTTCTCTACCTGAGCCGTCACGTCGGTGGCGAACTTCACCACTTTATACAGGTTGCCCTCATCATCAAATACCGGGTTATAGGTGGCGCGCAGCCAGACGGTCTGGCCTTTTTTATTGACGCGCTGGAACTGGCCAGAGATAAACTCCCCGCGATTCAGCTTCTCCCAAAATATTTTGTACTCGGCGCTCTGGCGCAGCGCTTCGGAGCAGAACTGGCTATGGGGCAGGCCCGTCACCTCATCAGCGCGGTAGCCCATAGTTTTGAGGAAGTTGGCGTTGGCTTTCAGCACCTCACCTTTAAGGTTAAAAGCGATAACCGCCATCGAACGCTCAATCGCGGTGGTCATGGCGCGCTGCTCCTGCGCGTCAACGATGCGAGCGGTGATGTCGGTGGCAAGCTTCACGATTTTTATCACGCGGCCGCTGCGATCCTGCACCGGCACATAATTCGCTCCCAGCCAGACCGGGCGGCTGTGTTTTGCCAGGCGCAGAAACTTGTCGCTAAAGCTTTCGCCGCGATTCAGGCGCAGCCAGAAGTCGCGATAGTGGGGTGACTGCACAAAATCAGCGGTGCAGAACAGGCTGTGATGCTGGCCGATGACTTCGCTCAACGCATAGCCCATACGCTCAAGAAACAAGGGGTTAGCGTTGAGAATGACGCCTTCGGGCGTGAACTCAATCATCGCAATAGCGTCGTTGAGCGAGTTAAGCGTGGCGGAGGGGTAGCTATTTTTCTGCCACGCAAGGCGTGACAGGATTCCTGATGAAATAGTAGAAAACATGGTGCACCTTATTATGGGTATGAAGTGTCGTTATCGTTATCGGCTCGGGTGGTGAAAAAGTAAGCGTAGCGGGGTGCGGCTGCGGTTTTTTTTACCATCTGGTCTGCTGGTTGCTATAAAACGCAGCAGTCAGTGACAATTTGATGAAAAGCGTTTGACGCTGTGCGGCCATTAAGGTTTAATGCGCCCCGTTGCCCGAATAGCTCAGTCGGTAGAGCAGGGGATTGAAAATCCCCGTGTCCCTGGTTCGATTCCGGGTTCGGGCACCACGAATTAGAAAACCCAGCCTTATGGCTGGGTTTTTGCTTTTGTGCGGAACCTCTCATGCAGCAGGTTCGATAGCCCCGCCTCATTCCTGCGAGTCTGTAGGGCCACCGCAGTGAAGTAAAAATGTTTCCGGTATTTTTCGGGTCCCGGCAACTGAATGAAAAAGCGTATCTTAAATTCTTCAGCAGTCTACTCATTGCATTGATGCAGATATCGATTTAGTCACTATTGAATATTTCACATAAGCAAATTCTATCCAGGCGATTTAGATGTTAGATTTTATTTAAAACCTTTCAAATAAATAGCTTAAAATATTTTTTCAGAGAGTTAATGGTTTTCATATCTTCTATGGAGGGGCGATAAGTGAATGGATTTCAATTTAAAACGGAAAGTATCTCATCATCTAACTTATTTTAATGTAAATACCATGGTTTTTATTTAGGTGGTTTTATTAATTAACGAATTTTTATATGGCAAAAAATGTCCAATGCATATTTTGAAAATTCACTCTATAAATCAAGAAATTGTTGGAAGATGGGCTACCTTTCTGGTTTGCAAAATTGTCCAGCTTTGAGACTTGCTAGTTTTGTAGCTATTAAAATTTGAAGATTATTTAAAACATTCGTTGTCAAATTGCATTTATTAAATTACTTAAAATGCAAACTTATACTTCAATACACCTGATAATTTGTTAATGTAAAAACCCTTTTAAAAAATCAGGAGTCATGGATGGCCTCTCCACCTTTAGTCGGTCCCAGCGGCGGACTGCAAATTCTGCAAAATAATATGCAGGAAGCCCGCGGACGGGGCTACGGTCGCGATAAAGCATTGCCTCAAACTTATTACTGGTTCTTTCAAAAAGTTCGTAATCGTGGACCCTGGGACTATAAGAAATTCAATCCCTATTGGGCTGCATTTGGAAATTTTAATTTCGGCGCTGCTGGTACTGCTGCGGGTATACCTGCCAATATATTATTGATGGGGGCAGGATGGGCTCAATCGCGTGCCGGTACTTCTGATAAAAGATGGGGACACTGGTATGGTGATGCTCCTTATGGTGACGATCCTGCTGATCAACGAGCTATTCGCGAGGGCATAGAATATGCTTACCAGCACGGCTTTTAACTGGCTACACCGCCTGGTCACACTGCTATTACTGGCAATCGTCACTGGCTTTATTTGGCTCAACTCCATTCCAGACTACCGCTCCGACGATGTCCTACAAGACAGCCATCAAATTACCGATCGCCTGTGGCTCTATACCACTCGAAACGAAAGCGGCGGCGCGACCGTACCGATTATTTACCGCTACTTTCTCTCAAATCAGCTGAAGGGTAATAGCAAAGCACAGGCTGAGCAGCTGAAACAGCAAATGCCTTTTCTACAAGGCTACGGAAGCATATCCGCCATTACGCAAGAAGAGGGCGATAAAATACACATTATCTACAGCGGAAACGTTTTATCCCTGGATCGAACGGCAACTTATCGCGACGGCGGCAGGCCAGTTACCCTTAATCTCTCATATCAGATAAATTAATCGCTGTTACTTGCTGGCATCACCACCATCATCCCCAGCGCCATCACAGCAAACCCTGCCAATGTCACAGCCGCACCCAGCCCGGCATAAGCCGCACCAAACAGTGCCGATCCCGCAACCTGGCCCGCCGCCAGCATAAAGAACGCGACCCCCACGCCCGCCGCCGCTGAGCCAGGCGTTGCGGCCGCGCCATACACCAGCAGCACGCCGGAAAGCGTCACATAACCCGCACCACCCATCGCCACCGCAGGAAACAGCCACCATGAAAAACCCTCCAGGGCCGCCAGCACCAGAAGGGGCAACGCCATACAGAGCAGCGACAGGCGATAGATCTGAACCATGCTGAGCCAGCGCCGCGCCGTGCCAGTCAGCGCACCCGCGATGCCCGCACCACCGCCGATCAGCCACAGCAGGCTGCTGGTGCGCGCATCAAGGTGCAGATGGTTGTGTAAAATTTCGGGCCCAAAGCTCCACCAGGCGGCGCTGGCCGATCCGCTGATAAAGGCAACGATCGCCAGCCGGACCAGCGATCGTTGCCTTATCAAATCGCGCCAGCGGATACGATCGGGATCGTGCGAGCGACGCTCGTCAGACAGATAGCGTCGTGCCGGAAACAGGCACAGCAGCGCCAGCAGCGCAAAGGCCACGCAGGCCGCACGCCAGCCACCGGGCAGCAGCAGCAGGATCGGCACGGAAAGCATAATGCCCGCGCTGGTACCGGCATTGATCGCCGTATTGGCGGCATCCTGCCGTGCGGGCGGCAGGCCGTCGCTGACCGCGCTGGCAATAGCAGGCGAGGCGAGCCCGGCGCTCAGCCCGGCGATAAAGAGTCCAGCGGCAAGCATCAGCGGCGAAAAGGCGCAGGCGAGCAGCAGTAATCCGCCTGCGGCGCACAGCGCGGCGAGGTAAGCCGTTACTCTGGCACCGAACCGCGCCACCAGCCAGGGCGCAGCGGCGGTAGAAAGACAGTAGGAGAGATAACTACAGGCGGTGATAATCCCGGCAAGATGGACGCTAAACGGCACGTCCCGCATCACGGCAGGCATCATCAGGCCCCACGAAAAGCGCGCCATGCCGTAGGTAACGGCAATCAATGAAAAGCCAGTGATGCCCAGCATAGTGGATGATCTCATGGTTGATCCTCATGCTGGGCCAGCAGCCGTGCAGCGGCTTTGCCCGCGTGCTTCGCCGCGTCGGGGCCGAGCATCAGCGCTGAAATCACCGCGCCTTCGAACAGCATCCACACCGCATTCGCCAGCGTCTCATCCGCCACGCATTCGCCAATATAGCGGCGCAGCGCATAGCGATAGTCGAGCGCATGCGCCGCCAGCATAGCGTCTTTTTCCGCGTACTCACCCCAGGCCTTCACAAAGAAGCAGCCCTGCGCGCCATACTGTTCCGTCCATTCGCCAAGCGCTTCAAACAGCCGTTGCAGCGCCTGCGGATGCTGTGCAGGCAGCAGATCGCCAAAGAATCGTGCCCGGCGCGCTGCCATTACGCTGATGGTCAACGCCTCGCGCGAGGCAAAATGGTGATAAAGCGTGCGCGTGGAGACGCCTGCTTCCCGGCACAGCTGGTCGGTGCTGGTGGCGTGAAACCCGTTGTTATAGAACAGCCTCTCGGCCGCCTGCAAAATATCGTCGCGTTTGTTCATCCCTTAAAAGTAAACCGATCGTTTTACTTTTGCGTATGAGCGACGAAAATTTTTTACCTGCAAAGCGGATAATTATTCCAGACAGCGCAGATAGCGCGCGCCGGAGCGCATCACCACATCCTTCGCTGCCTGCGCCACATCCTGACCTTCAAACGCGCCGTAGAGCCGTGAAAAATCGAGCGCCTCGCAGCGGTGTAGTAGGTCGCCCACCGTGGCAGCGGGAAGCGGCAGCATATTGGGATAGCTCCACATAAAGGAGACCGCATCTTTCCCTGGCGTGACCTGGATAATGTCGCCCGCTAGCAGCACGCCGCCGTTCGCCTTCCAGTGCAGCACGCAGCCACCGGCGAAATGCCCGCCGAGCCGCACAATATCCACCTCATCGTTTAACGGCAGAAGGTCGCCCTGCCAGAACTGTATCGCTTCGCTGTCGCGCATCACCCATTCTTGATCGTCGGCGTGCAGGAAGATCGGCGCGTTGAACTCCGCCGCCCAGGCCTGCATGGTGGTGTAGTAGTGCGGATGCGAGATAGCGATGGCGCTGATGCTGCCGATCGCATGGATCAGCTCAACGGTAGCGGGATCGAGATTGGCAATGCAGTCCCAGAGAATATTACCGCCGCCGCTGCGCAGCAACAGGGCACGCTGGCCGATGGCGAAGTTCGGCACGGTTTTGATGCTCAGCAACCCCTCCTCAAGGCGCTGCCATTTGTTCTGGTGGCTGCCAGTAACCGAGGCGAAGTCAGTCCACTGCTGGCCGCTGGCAGGCACCCACTGCCGCTCATCCTCACAGACTTTGCAGCGTTGCGGTAAAGGTTCAGCATAAGCGGTACCGCAGGTAGCACACATTTTCATCATAACGGCCTCATTAGCGTTGACGTTATTCTGACTATAGCCGGTAGCCACATGCGCGAATAAGTGGCCTGCAAAGCGCAGAATTATGACAGCCAGCCGCTGAGTGTGCGGAAAGCCCGTTTTAAACCGGATAAAATCTCGTTGTTAAGCCAATAAATCGCCGCTCATCACGTTTCTATCGCCTCCCTTTACAGAAATATCCGCACAGGCAAAATACATCTTATTTCTCTACGTCCGCGTGCCATGTCTGAAGAAGCGCTGCGCCAGCAGATACAGATTTTGAAAAAGCATAATGCGCGGCTAAAGCGTATAGCGCACGACGCACGTAGTAAGCTCAGCGCGGCGCTTGACGGCACCGGGCTCTGTCTGTGGCAGCTGGATATCCCCAGCGGCAAGCTGGTGATTTTCAACCGGCGCTGGGGCGCGATGCTGGGCTATCAGCCGAAAGAGAGCAAAGCGAATTTCTCCGAATGGAAAGAGAGCCTGCACCCCGAAGACGCCGCTGAAGTGCTAAAAGCCTTCTACGACCATATCGAAGGCAAAGCGCCGTACTACGAGGCGCTGCACCGTATGATCGCCAGGAATGGCAGCATCAGCTGGGTACTGGATCGCGGCCGCATCAGCGAATGGGATGAAAACGGCAAACCGCTGAAGGTGACCGGCACCCATATCGACATGACCAAAGAGAAGCAGTACGAAGCGCAGCTGGCGATGCTGGCGAACCACGATCCGCTGACGCAGCTCGCCAACCGCCACGCGCTGCGCACCGCTTTCAACCAGATGCGTAAACAAGACGCGCTCTGCGTCGCCTTTATCGACCTTGACGATTTCAAACATGTTAATGATACGCTCGGCCATCGCAGCGGCGATCGGCTGCTTATTCAGCTTAGCCAGCGTCTGAGCGAGATCTGCCCTGAATCGGTCATCCCCGGCAGGCTGGGCGGCGATGAGTTCGTGCTGCTGATGCCGTTCGGTCAGGACGATCCTTTAGTCGCGCAGGTCGGCTATGCTTGCCTGGAGGCAACGCTCACGCCTTTCGAACTGGAGAATGGTACGGCCACTATTGGCGCGTCTATCGGTATTGTGCAGACGCGGCCGCAGGAGAGTTTTAGCGCGGTGGTAAGCCGCGCCGATGAGGCGATGTACCGTATCAAGCGCAACGGCAAGAGCGGCGTCGGGCTGGGATAACGCGCCCGACGCCAGCCACTCAGAAGGCGAAGCAGGAGCAGCCTAACGCACCCCAGAACGCCGTGTTATCGGAGACCGGTACCTCGGACTGACGCGCCACATCGTGCGCATGGCTGTGCACACCACAGGGGCCGCTGCACTGGTGCACTTTCGGCATCATCGCCGCGCGCCCGCCCGCCTGAGGAGGCGCGCTGCGGTAGTGTCCTGGCGTGGTGACCACCGGCGACCACTCCGGCAAGACCGGCACCGGCGGCGGGGCCAGCGGCGTAAAGCTGCCCGCCGCATAGACAACATCGCCATCCACCAGCGTCAGCACCGACTCGATGCCTTTGATCTCCTCTTCGCTGACGCTGAAAAAGTCCTTCGACAGCAGCACCAGATCCGCCAGCTGGCCGACCTTGATCTCGCCTTTTTTGCTCTGCTCGCTGGAGAACCAGGCGCTGCCTTTGGTCCACAGCATCAGCGCGGTTTCGCGATCGAGGCGCGCGTTGTCGTCATAAAGACGCATTCCGCCCACGGTGCGGCCAGAAACCAGCCAGTAGAGCGCGGTCCAGGGGTTATAGCTGGCGACGCGCGTGGCGTCGGTGCCGAGCCCAACCGGCAGGTCTGCATCCAGCATGCGCGCCACCGGCGGCGTCTGCTTCGCCGCCTCTTTACCGTAGCGGTCGACAAAGTATTCCCCCTGGAATGCCATGCGGTGCTGCACCGCAATACCCCCGCCCAGCGCTTTGACGCGTTCGATATTGGCCTCGGTGATGGTCTCGGCGTGATCGAAGAACCAGTGCAGGCCGTTGAAGGGGATATCGCGGTTCACCTTTTCAAACACGTCGAGCATGCGGCTAATCGATTCGTTATAGGTGGCGTGCAGGCGGAACGGCCAGCGATGCTCAACCAGATGGCGCACCACGCGCTCCAGCTCATCCTCCATGCCCGGCGCGAGATCGGGGCGCGGTTCCAGGAAATCTTCAAAGTCGGCGGCAGAGAACACCAGCATCTCGCCTGCGCCGTTGTGGCGATAGAAATCGGTGCCCTGGCCTGGCTTGAGCAGATCGGTCCATTTCTCAAAATCCTCCAGCTCGTGGCCGGGACGCTGGGTAAAAAGGTTATAGGCGATGCGCACGGTCAGCTGCTTTTTGGCGTGCAGTTCGCTGATAACCGCGTAATCGTCGGGATAATTCTGGAAGCCGCCGCCGGCGTCGATGGCGCTGGTCAGGCCAAGGCGGTTCAGCTCGCGCATAAACTGGCGCGTGGAGTTGACCTGCTGCTCCAGCGGTAGCGTCGGGCCTTTCGCCAGCGTGGCGTAGAGGATCATCGCGTTAGGGCGGGCGATCAGCATGCCGGTTGGGTTGCCGTTGCCGTCGCGCTGGATCTCCCCGCCCGGCGGGTTTGGCGTATCACGGGTATAGCCCACCGCCTTAAGCGCGGCGCGATTCAGCAGGGCGCGGTCATAGAGATGCAGGATAAAGACCGGCGTGTCCGGCGCAGCAGCGTTAATCTCGTCCAGCGTCGGCATACGGCGCTCGGCAAACTGAAATTCGCTCCAGCCGCCCACCACGCGCACCCACTGCGGTGACGGCGTGCGCATCGCCTGCTCTCTCAGCATCCGCAGCGCGTCGGCCAGCGAGGGTACGCCTTCCCAGCGCAGCTCAAGGTTATAGTTGAGGCCACCACGGATCAGGTGCAGGTGCGAATCGTTCAGGCCAGGGATGCCGGTATGGCCTTTCGCGTCGATAATCTGCGTCTCCGCGCCAGCGAAGCGCATCACCTCCGCCTCGCTGCCAACGGCGAGGAATTTACCGTCTTTAATGGCCACGGCGCTGGCGAGCGGGTTCTCGCGATCGACCGTATGGAATTTGCCGTTTGTCAGGATCAGTGAAGCCGTATTCATCTCTATTCTCCGAAGCCGTTATCCACGCGGGATTAACCAGTTTTTCAGTAAGCGCGTCAGCAGCGGCATCCATAGCCAGACCACCAGCGCAACCACGGTCGCATCATTTAAAAAGTGTCCCCACAGCGTGCCGCGGCTGGCGGGCAGCAGCATGCCCCACAGCAGCGGGATCAGCAGGGTAGAGGGGAAAATCACGCCCAGCGTCAGCAGGTACTGCTTCCACTTTGCCGGACGCACTGCCGCTTTCGTCACTGGCGTAAACCAGAACGCCGCGCCGGGACGCACGTCGATATGCTCCGGGCCGGAGAGCAGATGGGGCAGCTCGCCAACCAGCGTTTTGCGCGCCTCAGACTGTGTCCAGTGGAACAGGTTGTCGAGGCTGTCGAAGCGGATCAGCACGGTATAGGTGCTTTCGCCGTGCACCGGGCGCAGCACATTAACGCCAAGGTGGCCGGGAAACTGCGCTGCCTGCGGCATGATCTGCTCCAGCCACTGCTCATAAGCCTGCTGTTTCTCGACCTGGACGCTATGGGTGATCACCAGAGTGACGTGGCTGGCCTGATGCGGATTGTTCATATCGCCTCCCGGCGCGCTAAAAGTGATTTACAGCGGTTGCGCTGTTGGATACAAAAATACGAGATGAGAATCTTTATTGTTAGCGGAATGATTTTGGCTTGTTGTTCAACAATTTTTGCGGAGAACTAAGGAATGCGATTAAACCTCGAGGCGCTGCTGATCCTGGATGCGCTCGACCGTCACGGCACCTTCGCTGCTGCGGCGGCGCGGCTGTTTAAAACCGCGTCGGCGCTGAGCTATACGGTGCAGAAGATGGAAGGCGACATGAAGATCACGCTGCTCGATCGCTCGGGTCACCGCGCCACTTTCACCCCAACCGGGCGGCTGATGCTGGAGAAGGGGCGGGCGCTGCTGCGCGCCGTCAATGAACTGGAGCAGCAGGCGCGCTACGTGGAAAGCGGCTGGGAGAGCAACCTGACCATCAGCGTCGACGCCTCGGTGCCGTTTTCGCTGCTGTCACCGCTGATTGACGAGTTTTATCAGCAGCATCCCCATACGCAGCTTCAGTTTCGCCAGGACGTGCTGGCGGGCTGCTGGGAGGCGCTGAGCTACGGCGAGGCGGATCTGGTGTTTGGCGCGGTGCAGGAACCGGCGACGCGCAAAGATATCGGCTGCGTAGCGCTGGGCTGGCTCGATTACGTGTTTGCGGTTGCGCCAGGCCATCCGCTGGCGCAGATGCCAGAGCCGCTTCTGCGTGAGCAGATCCGCCAGTATCGCGCGGTGACGGTGCACGACTCCTCGCGTCACGGTGCCGGTATGGATCTGCGCGTGCTGGACGAGCAGAAGACGCTGAGCGTGCATGACTTCCACGCCAAGCTTCAGGCGCAGCTTGCCGGACTCGGCTGCGGCTATCTGCCGTGTTATCTCGCCGCGCCGCACCTTGCTGACGGCACGCTGGTGGCGCGCCAGCTCGACAGCGAAACGCGACGCGATATGGCTTATCTGGCGTGGAATGAGAATGCCAGCGGCAATGCGGCGCGCTGGTGGCGCGACAGGCTGCAAACGCTGGAGGGGCTGCGCGACATTTACGCCGCATCTTAAATGAGCAGGCGCGCGGCAGAAGAGCCGCGCGCCTGAGATTACAGCGAGATAAAGTGATGTGCTTTTGGCGGACCTTCGCCCTGATGGAACGCCAGCACTGCCGCCTGTAGCGCCGCATCGGCTTTCGATACGCGCTGATGCTGGCGCAGGTGCTCCTGCCACGATTCGACTAAAAACCACTCCTGAATAAATGCCGCATCTTCCGTATGCGTCATCACGCCCCAGGCGTAAGCGCCATCGCGACGACGCGCCAGCGCCAGCTTATTGATGGCCTCAAGAAAAGCCGGGCGATCTTCCTCCGCCACGCGATAGTGGATCTGCACCATCACCGGGCCGCGACGCCCGTCAACGCGCTGGGCCACCGCAGGCTCCTGCCAGTGCAGTGCCGGCTGTAAATCTGCATCGCCTTCCGGCAGCGCTTTACGGCGCAGTACCAGCGCGCTCAGCATCAACGCCGCCGCCGCAATAACCAGCGTCACTACCACGCCAGCCTGTTGCGCGACCAGGCCCCACAGCAGGCTACCGCCCGCCAGCGCGCCGTTAAACACCATCAGGTAGACCGCCAGGCCACGGCCGCGCACCCAGTCCGGCAGCACCGCCTGCGCAACACCGTTCAGCGTGGTCAGCGCAATGATCCAGCCACCGCCAAGCACCAGCATCATTACCAGCGCCAGCCACTGCGGCGGCGTCAGCGCCAGACCCAGCATCACCAGGCCATTAATGGCGGCGGCAAGCAGCAGCAGCGCATCGGCATTCATCTTCGTCCGCAGACGCGGCAGCAGCAGCGCACCGCCAATTGCGCCGATACCGACCGCGCCGAGCATCATGCCGTAGAAACCGGCGGTGCCCTGTAGCAGCTGGCGCGCCACCAGCGGCAGCAGCGCCCAGAGCGCGCTGGCGAAGATAAAGAACATCGCGGAGCGGAACAGCACGCGGTGCAGCTCGCGGCTCGCCTTCACGTAGCGCAGCCCGGCACGGAATGCGCCAAAGAAATGCTCGTTCAGCTCGTCCTGCACTTTGG
>Ga0268256_1001065_pt1 | contig 18252 bp, 16 predicted proteins | sample AgamicAtAmrz_FD_200247 | JGI IMG/M metagenome (GOLD analysis project Ga0268256, IMG submission 200247) | Agave microbial communities from Guanajuato, Mexico - At.Am.rz (v2) (version 3) | ecosystem: Host-associated > Plants > Roots > Rhizosphere | place: Guanajato, Mexico | collected 2012-06-07
GACGCAGCACCGGTTGTAGCTCGCCGCAGTGATCCTGCAATGCGCCAATGGTTTGCTGGCGTTCCGTCAGCACTTTTGTATCGCGAACCGGCATATGCAGCCAGCGCTTCAGCATGCGGCTGCCCATTGGCGTTACGGTGCAATCAAGTACCGAGGCCAGCGTATTTTCCACACCGCCTGCCAGGTTCTGCGTGATCTCCAGATTGCGGCGCGTCGCGGCATCCATAATGATGGTGTCCTGCTGGCGCTCCATGGTGATAGAGCGAATATGCGGCAGGGCAGTGCGCTGCGTATCTTTGACATACTGCAACAGGCAACCGGCTGCGCACAGGCCGCGTGGCGCGTTTTCCACCCCAAAACCGACCAGATCGCGGGTGCCAAATTGCAGGTTCAGTTGCTGGCGGGCGGTGTCAATTTCGAACTCCCACAGTGGACGGCGGCGCAGGCCGCGGCGGCCTTCAATCAGCGCCGTTTCGGCAAAGTCTTCGGCATAGAGCAACTCGGCGGGATTGGTGCGCTGCAACTCGGCGGCCATGGTGTCGCGATCGGCCGGTTCGCTGACGCGAAAACGCCCGGAGCTGATATCCAGCGTGGCATAGCCAAAACCTTTGCTGTCCTGCCAGATGGCGGCCAGCAGATTGTCCTGACGCTCCTGCAACAGCGCTTCATCGCTGATGGTGCCAGGCGTAACGATGCGCACCACTTTGCGCTCGACCGGACCTTTGCTGGTTGCCGGATCGCCGATTTGCTCGCAAATCGCCACGGATTCGCCAAGGCTCACCAGCTTCGCCAGATAGTTTTCCACCGCATGATGCGGAACCCCGGCCATCGGGATCGGCTCACCTGCCGATGCGCCGCGTTTGGTCAGTGAAATATCCATAAGCTGCGAAGCGCGTTTCGCATCGTCATAAAACAGTTCGTAAAAGTCGCCCATCCGGTAGAACAGCAGAATGTCCGGATGCTGTGCTTTCAGCTTCAGGTACTGCTGCATCATTGGCGTATGCGCGTCGAAATTCTCTAGTGTACTCATCAGTTTATGATGTCCATGTGCTTAAATTTTAACGAGCCGGCGATGTTTATCATTCTTGTTGCGTATCGCCTTGCCTCATTCACAAGCATTCTGAAGGTTTTCCCAGGAATGCGGAGTAAGCATGATAACGGAGTCTTTATGGCAGGAAAACAACAGGCAAAGCTACTGAGGTTTAAAGCAGTAGACAAGGCTATGTTACAGTGAGGCCGTGGCTCTTTTTATGCGCGGTTCCGGATGGCGCTGGCGAAATACAGGCCGGACAGCACACGCAGCACATCATCCGATGCTGATAATGACTTCCGTTAAAGGTGGCTTTCTCTGCGCGCAGTGATTCGTGATGGTCAAAACAGAAGATCTCAACACCATGATAACAACCGATGAGATGCACTTTGCCGAATGGCAAATCTGGCCCCAGCTCAGGATTTTGTTGCACCGGGGTAAGCCTGTCAGAATTTCTGCCAGAGCGTTTGATGTTCTGGTTGTGCTGCTGCGGGCGGGAGGTAAAGCGGTAAGTAAAGAGGCTCTACTTGTTCAGGTGTGGGGAAATGAAATTGTCGAAGAAAATAATCTTCAGGCGCAAATCTCCTCTATTCGCCGCATTCTGGGCCACGACCGGCATCTACTTGTCACCGAATTTGGTTGTGGTTACCGCTTTAACATCAATAGCGCACCGCCACATACGCCTGCGAAACCAGAGCTACCCGAGCCGGTTGTTACCCCTTTTCTGACGTCGATTTTAGGGCGCGATCAGGCAGTGCAGGAAGTTTGTACTTTGTTAAATCACCACCCTCTGGTCACGATTACAGGTTCCGGGGGCGTCGGGAAAACGCGTCTGGCATGGGAAGTTGTCAATCGTGTGCGCACGCATTTTCCGGAGGGAACAGGCGTGGTTGAACTGGCGCATATCACTGAAGCCTCCAGCTTATTATCTGTGTTTTCTCAGGCGCTACATTTTCCATTAGCTAGCCTGCATCATGATGCCGATTTACGGCAACAGCTTGCACAACGCCGCTGTTTACTGCTGATTGATAACTGCGAACATTTAATTAATGAACTGGAGCCCGTGATAACCTCGCTATTGCACGTGGCTCCCCATAGCAGACTGTTATTGACCAGCCAGGTGGCATTACAGATTGCTGGCGAGCAACAATATTTATTACCGCCATTACAAATACCTGAACGGACAGACAGCGATAAGCAAACGCTACTCTCTTTTGCCAGCGTCCGTCTCTTTATCGAGCGCGTACAAGCTAACCGACATGATTTTCATCCCTCAGACCGTGAATGGCCGCTGATTGGCAAATTATGCCGTCATCTTGATGGCTTGCCGTTGGCCATTGAACTTGCAGCCTCCCGTCTGCCAGTAATGAGCGTCAGCGAGATCTATAGCCGACTGGAGGACCGTTTCCAGCTATTGAGCAATACGCACAGCGCACTGGTTCCCAGACACCAGAAGATAGTGACGACGCTGGAATGGACTTATCAGTTACTCAACGCGCGCGAACAGCGGTTATTCAGAACGCTGGGTATCTTCACCGACACGTTCAGTATGCAATCCGTCACTGATTTTCTGCTGACAAAGGACACGCATCACTGGCAGGTGATTGACGATGTGCAGCGGTTGCTCTCCCTCTCGCTGATTCAGGTCAGTAGCCAGGTGCCTGTAACCCGTTTTCGTCTGTTGGAAACCATGCGCCAGTTCGCCTGCAATAAACTCCGGCAACAGGATGAATATGAAGAACTTTCGCTCCGTTTTGCCGATTATTATAAAACCCTCGTAGAGCAGGCTCAGGCTGACTGGCTGGTGCTGCCAACGGAACAGTGGCGGGAGCGTTATCGTCACATCCTCAATGACTTGCGGAGTGTTTTGCAGCAAACATTAGCTGAAGGGCGCGATTCCTCTACAGGGCTGGCGATCTTACAGGCGATGACGCCTTTCTGGATTGAATATTCCCTTTATGATGAATGTCAGCGTCATATCTCTCCTCTGTTACATGAAAAGAGTGAGCGGGTCGTCTTAACGCGGCAGCAGAGAATGCATCTCTGCGCCGCAGCGGGTAAGGCGTCAACCTGGGCAAAAGGCCCGACATCTGAAACCCATTCAGCCTGGCAAACCGCACTGACGCTGGCAGAAAAGCTCGACGACAAAGAGATACGTTTGCAGGCGCATTACGGGTTATGGCTGTATTGCTTACGCACGGGCGAGCTGAAAACATCACTTTTGCATGCGCAGTCGCTGCATGATCTCGCATGCGAAATCAAAGGCGCGGAGGCGCAGGCTACCGGGTTACGTCTTCTCGGCGTTTCTCTGCATTTTTTAGGGCAGCATGCAGCCGGGCGCAATTACCTGCTGCAATCGCTGGCCTGGTACGATCGGGAGAGCGTAAGCCACTCTTTTCGTTTCGGTCTTGATCAAGAGAGTGCCGGTATGGCTTTTCTGTCTCGTTTGCTCTGGGTTCAGGGTGAGTATCGGGCCGCGAAAAAGATGGCGTGGCGCGGTGTTAAAAAAGCCGCTCGTTTACAGCATGCCTGCTCGCTTTGCTGCGCGCTGGCTGAGGGTGCCTGTATGACAGCCGCACTGGATCGCAATCCGCGCTGGGTTGTGAAGGCCGCAAACTGGCTTATTTCTCTGGCAGAGAAGCATGATTTGTATTTCTGGAAGACCTATGGCGAGCTGTTTCTTGTCTGGGCACAACGGTTTAGCCATACCGACGTGAGCCAAAGCACACTGTTTAGTTCGTTGCGTGCGATGGGATTAGACTGGCAATACTCCCCCTTGTTGTCAGAAATTGATACCGGGATATCGCAGCAAGCCGCCAGGCTGGATCATGAAAACTGGTGTGCGCCTGAGTTGATGCGTCTTTCCGCCACGCAGTTATCCCCGCTGGAGCAACGCCCGTTGTTAGAGCAGGCACTGGCTAAGGCGCGTCAGCAACAGGCACACGGTTGGGCCTTGCGTATTGCTTTTTCACTGGCATCGTTGCAGGCGGAAGCCGGGGAACAATTGGCGGCTAAGCGGTTAATAGAAAACGTTTTACATGATGTCGATGGTTCAGACAGCGCAACGGATGTCAGACATGCTCTGGCGCTATATGGCCGAATGGCGACCTGAAGGTTGACGTCTCACGGCTGTTAATAATCCCATCATCGCCAGCCCGGCTCCTGCTGAGGAGATCAGCGTCCAGCTATGCGTTGCCTGCCATAACCCGGTAGCCATCAATGAACCGCATGCCCCGCCAATAAACATAACGCTCATAAAGAGGGTATTAAGCCGATTTCTGGCATCCGGACGCAAAGAATAAATCGTGTGCTGGTTAGCTATCAGTACACATTGTTCACCCGCATCCAGCAGTAAAATGCCCACCACCATACCCGCCATACTGTTCCAGCCCCAAAAAACCATCCAGGCTAACAGCATCAGTGACACACCAAAAACAACCATTCGAAATGATCCCTGGCGGTCGCTGAAACTTCCCGCCAGAGGCGCACACAGAATACCGATGAGCCCCAAAACCGCCAGGGTTCCGGTTACGCCTGCACCGTAATGGTAGCGATGGGCTAACCAGAAAGGGAGCACGGTCCACAGCACACTGAAGGAGGCAAACAGCATGGCTTGTGTCAGCGTCGCATTACGTACTTGCGGCTCGCTTTTCCACAGATCGCCTAATGAACGTAATACCGCCAGATAATGAAACGTTGGCGTGGGCAACGACTGAGAAGGCAAAAGTCGGGCGATGAAAAATAGCGCCAGCAATGTCATGAGCGCGCCGGACAAAAAGACGCCACGCCAGTCGAAATACTGACCGATGAGGCCTCCGATTGCCCGGCCAGCAAGAATACCTGCGAGGACGCCGCTCATCACCGTACCCACGGTTTTACCCCGGGAAGACGGCCTGGAGAGAGAGGCAGCAAGCGGCACGATTTGTTGGGCAACGGTTGCAGCCATACCCGTAAGGAACGAGAAGAACACCAGCACTGTTGCCGTTGGGGATAACATCATGCCGATCAGCGCCAGCAAAAGCACCTGAGTCTGACGCAGGATAAGCCGCTGACGTTCCACATAATCGCCCAGTGGGATCAGCAACAATAAACCCGCCGCATAGCCTAACTGGGTAGCCATAGGGATTAAAGAAACCGCTTCCCATTCATTGGGAAAGGTGCTGGCGATCAGATTAAGAACAGCCTGGTTAAAATAAATATTCGCTACAACAATGCAGCAAACCACTGCCAGCATCAGAATCCTGGCAGAAGAAAGCTCGTGGTTGTTCGTACGCACTGGTCACTCCTCGCTCTAAACTCACTCTTTTTTTGCAGAATACGCAGAGGCGGCGCTTAACGCTTTGGCCGTTTTTTTCAGACGTCTGAATTCTGTCGCACAAGCTTCTGAAATTAAGATCGGTTACTACTCCTTCTTATGTTGTTAACAGTGCTTAATTTGAGGAACAACCTATGGATTTAAAACTGACAGGAAAAGTGGCTCTGGTAACCGGAGCGCGAACCGGGATTGGTTTCAGTATTTGTGAAGAACTGGCCGCCAATGGTGTGCATTTAGTGATGGTTTCCAGGCGAGAACCTGATCTGATCCTGGCGGCGAAAAAAATCACCGATAAATACGGTGTTTCAGCGCTGCCTGTCGCCGGAGATGTAACGGACCCGGATCTGCCTTCGCGGGTGGTTGAACAAGCAGAAAAGGTTTTTCAGCGCATTGATTTGCTGGTGAATAATGCCGGAAGAGCCCATGCGGGCACGCTGTTAACCACCCCGGAAGAGGACTGGCAGTTAATGACGGAGACCAAATTCTCCGCCATGCGACGCTTTTGCAAGGCGGTAATACCCGGAATGCAGAGTCGGCGCTGGGGACGTATTGTCAATATTTCATCTATTGGCGGCATCTATCCCAACCCGCAACTTACCGTCTCACATGCACTGAGCGCCGCTATCAACAATCTGACCCGTAGCGTCGCGCTGAGCGTGGCCGCGGATGGCATTCTGGTGAATGCAATTGGTGTTGGCGCTGTCGCGACGGATAACTGGGCGCAGAATATGCTACCGAATGTCCGCCATCGCCGTCCTGAACTGGCTGACAAAACGGACGACGAAGTGATGGCATTACTGGGTAAAGAGAAAACCCCGGTAGGCCGCTTTGGTCTTCCTGAAGACATTGCATCGATTGCCGCTTTCCTGCTTTCTGACAGAAATCAGTTTGTTACCGGACAGACCATTGAAGCTTCTGGTGGAGCAGAGCGGTTTATGTGATTTTTCACACCCCTCAAAAGGTGAACGCGGGAATCATGTCTGATTGCACGACCAAAAACGCGTCGTATTGAGGTGCATGAATCTGCGCAGGAAACACCTGCGCAACATCGTTGTTCAGCGTTTCATTGGCCGTCCTTCCCTGTGACGTTCGGCCATCTAACGCCCCGGAGAGAGTCCCGGCAATTTGCGAAACAGGGGCGCTCTTTGCTCAGGGTGACAACTCATAATCAATCTCCCGTGATTCGGGGGAATGATTATGATTGTTGCCGCTGCTTACAAGCACCGCGGTATGTCAGTGAGCTGGCAGCCAGTCAATCACATCTCGCATCCTCCCTGGCCGACATTTTATAACGCACCCAGTTGTTTCATCAGAGTCAGGTTATCTTCAAGATGCCAGTTGGCGATGATTTTGTTGTTCCTGATCTGATAGATATCCGTCGCGATAAAATCAACCTGCTGGCCTTTTCCTTTCAGTTTGCCGAAGGTTCCCGTGAAATGTCCGCGGAAATGAAGGTGTGATACCACGCGATCGCCTGCAACGATCATCTGCTCAACCTCACAACTCAGATCCGGGACGGCGGTACGGAAGGCGCGGGAAGCCAGAAGTGCGCCTTCCGGTCCCTGTTTGCGGCCTTCAGGCGGTGTCTTGTCGATAAAATTATCGGCCAGCGCCTCACGGGCCAGCGCTTCATCACCCGTATTCCAGAATGTTGCGTAACGTCTGGCGACGGTTTCAAGCGCGGCCTCGCGAGCTGATGGTAAGTGGCTTTCCGCAATGACTTCATGGGGTTTCACCAGCTCAAGCGGTGCAGAAAACACAGTGCTGGCCACGGCAAAGCCAAGGCCGGAAACCCCGCCGATGATGAATGTTTTTGTCGCTTTCACGTTACGCCTCGTTGGTTTGGTAGAACGGATAATCGGTATAGCCTGCGCTGCTTCCGCCAAAGAGCGTGGCGGGATGGCTTACGGTCGCTAATGGAAGGTTATTCCTGAGACGGTACGGCAAGTCAGGGTTGGCAATGAACGGGCGGCCAAAGGCAAACAGGTCGGCCAGCCCCGCCTTAAGGAGTTTGTCCACTTTGTGCTGGGTATAATTGCCGGCGACAATAAGGGTGCCGCTAAAGGTGGCGCGTAATGTTTCACGAAAATCAGCAGGGATTTGTGGGGCATCGTCCCAGTCAGCCTCTGCCAGGTGGATATAGGCGATACCTTTCTTTTCACACCATGCAGCCAGCGCGAGGATCGCTTCAATCACCTGCGGGTCGTTCATTCCGCGCTGGGTGATGAACGGGGAAAGGCGTATGCCCGTGCGCGTATTACCGATGGCGTCGCTGATCGCTTCCAGCACCTCCTGCGCAAAACGGATCCGGTTAGCCAGGCTCCCGCCATACTGATCGGTACGTTTATTCGATGTCCGGCGAAGAAACTGATCGATCAGATAACCATTACCGCCGTGCACCTCAATACCATCAAAACCGGCATTAATGGCGTTTAATGCGGCCTGCCGGTAATCAGCAATAATCTGCTGAATATCGGCATGCTCCAGTGCCCGCGGCTCCGGACAGTCGACCATATGACCTTCTCCCTGCTCATCAACAACCCATACCTGGGCATCCGGTGCCAGCGCAGACGGCGCGACAGGTTTGCCATCTTCATGGAAACCCGCATAGGACATGCGGCCAACGTGCCAGAGCTGGGAAAAGATAATCCCTCCTGCACGGTGAACGGCTTCGGTGGTCAGCCGCCATCCTTCAACCTGTTCAGCGGAGTGCAGGCCAGGTGTCCAGGAGTATCCCTGCCCCTGAGGTGAAATCTGTGTGGCTTCGGTAATGATCAAACCCGCGCTGGCGCGCTGCTGGTAGTACGCCGCCATAAGTGCGGAAGGAACGTTGCCCGGCTGTAACGCCCGCGCCCGGGTCATTGGCGCCATCACGATGCGGTTTTTCAGGTTGAGAGCTTTCAGGTGGTAGCTATCAAAAAGTGTACGATTTTCCATTTTCTGTCCCCGTAATGAATCGTTGAAAGTACTTTACGTGGTGCCAGATATTTTGATAATTGCAGGGAAATAGGATTCTCTTTTCAGGATTACTGAATAATGGGAAAGCTTGAAGATATGGCACTGCTGGTTGCAGTGGTGGAGGCGGGCGGGCTTTCAGCGGCCGGTCGCCGTATGGGGCTCTCGCCAGCCACCATGACCGCCAGGCTGAAGGTGATTGAAGAGCGTTATCAGACCCGGCTATTCCACCGCTCCACCCGCGCCATTACCCTGACGCGTGCCGGTGAGGAGTTCTATCACGCTGCGCTGCGCGTACTGGATGAAATGAATCATGCTGAGTCGCTGCTTGCGCAAAAAGAAGGAGTGCTCAGCGGTAATATCCGTATCTCGGCCCCCTCCGATTTTGGCCGACAGTATCTCAGCCCGGCTTTGCTCGATTTTTCCCGGCTGCATCCGGCAGTGAAAAGCTCGGTATACCTGGGTGAAAATGTCGAAGATCTGGTCGCCAACCGCCTGGACATGAGCATTCGCTTCGGCAACTTGCCCGACAGCAGCCTGGTCGTCAGAAATATCCGTCCGAATCATCGGGTACTGGTCGCCTCAGCCAACTATCTCCGGGCAGCAGGCACACCCGGTACCATTGAGGATTTGCACAACCACCGATGCCTGGCGCTGGAACTGCGCGGAATGGTCATGAACGAATGGCGGTTTGAGCACGACGGTAAACAGAGCGCATTACGTTTTACCCCAGCCATGGTGTGCGACGATGGCGCGCTACTTCGCCAGTGGGTACTGGCTGATGCGGGTATTGCCAGTAAGTCATGGTGGGATGTGAAGCGTGATGTGGAACAGGGGAGGCTGCACCTGCTGTTTGCTGAAAGTTTTATTGGCTTTAGCCGCTTTGATAAAAAAAATGTCGGGCTGCAATTTGTTTATCCGCAGCGACGGCTGCAGCCGCTGGCGGTTACCGCCTTCACCCAGTTCTTCATTGACTGGCTGGAAAAGGAGTAGAAATCGATGGCCTCCTTCCCGTTTTTTAACTCTCCGTTGCGTTAGTCACGTCCGCTGCTGGCATGTCTGCCATGAACGAGGTGCCGCCTTTCGCATACCTGCCCGAAAAAATGAAGTAGCCCAACAGCGTCAGAACATGAAACAGAAATACAGTTTAACTTTACAGTTTAGCTGTATATGTTTAAGGTGATTTTATGACTATGAAAAAACACACCGACAGCGATGCTGTCAATTCAGCCATTGCCGCTGAGCTGCGGCAGTTTTTCAGCATGCTAAAGCGACGCTTGCGTGAAGAAGGGCATACCAGCGATCTGAGTCCTGGTCAGTCGTCGGCACTGCTGAGGCTGGAAAAAGAAGGTCCAATGACGATTTCTGCTCTGGCACGGGCGGAGGGTGTTCGTCATCAATCGATGAGAACGCTTGTTGCAGCTCTGCAGTCGAAGGGGCTGGTCAAGGGAACGGCGGATCCCGAGGATGGCCGCCAGATCATTATATCGTTAACGGATAAATGCCTTTCCCTGCTTCTGGAAGGACGATCTGCACGGCAGGACTGGCTAAGCCGTGCAGTTGCGCAACATCTGACGGAAGAAGAGCAGCGGCAGGTTCTGGCTGCTATCGGCTTGTTACAACGGCTGGTGGAGAAATAACGGTTTTTACTATTATGAATTTTCCGGAGCAGATATGGCCCTGACTGAACTCGATCCCCTCCCGGCATTAATTGTTATTGATTTGCAGAAAGGCATTATTGGCACGCCTTACAACGCGTCCGTCTCCGCCGTTGTTGAGCATAGCGCCGCTCTGATAAAGGCGTTTCGTCAGCGTCATTTGCCTGTTGTGTTGGTTAATGTCGCGGGGATGCCTCCGGGAAGACGGGACGATCGCCGCAGTCTGCCTGATACGTTGCCGGAGGGCTTCACCGACTTCATTAAAGAGATTGCCCCGCAACCTTCAGATATTATTGTGACCAAATACAGCTGGGGAGCCTTCTCCACAACCGAGCTGGAATCCCGTCTGAAATCTCTCGGCGTAACCCAGGTCATCATAACCGGTGTAGCAACCGGTACAGGGGTGGAAGCCACGGCACGGCAGGCCTGGGATTGCGGTTTCAATGTGGTGTTGCCCGTTGATGCGATGGCCGACAACCGACCGGACGCGCATAACTGGAGTGTAGAGAATATTTTTCCCCGGCTTGGCGAAACATCTGTGGCAGCCGATATCCTCAGCGCGCTGGAAAACAGGACGAATAAATGAGCCTGTCACATTATCTGTCTCTGCTGGGCGGGGGAATGTTTCTGATGAACGCCGTACCTCATGTTATCAGTGGCGTTCTGGGCAGAGCGTTTCAGTCACCTTTTGCCACACCTGCCGGTAAAGGGCTTTCCTCATCGATGGTCAATGTCCTGTGGGGATTAGCCAATCTGTTACTGGCCTGGCTGCTACTTATCCATTTTGGCCGGGTTGATATCGCCCGCGGGATGGACGCGATGGCTCTTTTTGTTGGTATAGCGGCTATTGCCCTTTTTTCTGCCCATCATTTTGGTCAGTTTCACGGTGGAAATCATCCACCCCAAAAATGAAACCTTTCAACAGTGCTGTTTTCCGATCGTTGCGTAATTTTAACTACCGGCTTTGGGCTGCCGGGGCGTTGGTATCTAATATCGGAACCTGGATGCAGCGTACTGCACAGGACTGGCTGGTTTTTGTCGTTCTGACACCCCATAACGGCTCCGTGCTGGGAACGGTTATGGCGCTGCAGTTTGCCCCGCATTTTATTTTCCTGCCCTGGACTGGCATAGCGGCTGACAGGTTTAATCAGCGGAAGTTACTGATGTTCACTCAGGGAGCGATGGGAGGGCTGGGGATCGCGCTTGGCCTGATGACGGTGGGAGGCATTATTCAACTGTGGCATCTGTATGTGTTCGCCTTTCTTTTCGGCACGATTACGGCGGTTGATGCCCCGGTTCGCCAGACATTTGTGTCAGAGCTTGTCGGCGAAAGCGATCTCACCAATGCCGTTGCGCTGAACTCGATGTCCTTTAATGCCGGACGTTTTATCGGCCCTGCGGTTTCAGGCGTACTCATCGCCTCTGCCGGAACCGGATGGTGCTTTCTGCTCAATGGCTTCTCATTCCTCGGCATCCTGGCCTCACTCTTTTTCCTGAGAAAAACAGAGCTGAATCTTTCCGGCAGGGCGTCGCGGCGCAGGGGAGCATTTACCGAAGGCCTGCGTTATGTCCGTGGGCGACCGGATCTGCAGGCGATTCTGTTGATGCTTTTTTTTATCGGAACATTTGGTCTGAATTTTCCGATATTCCTCTCCTCTATGGGGATAAGGATCTTCCACGCTGATGCTGCCAGCTATGGTTTTCTGTCATCCGTTATTGCCACAGGAACTATCGCGGGAGCATTACTGAATGCAGGCTATGAGCGCATTCAATTCCGCCATCTGGTGGTCAGTGCCGGTATGTTCGCATGTGGCTGTGCCGCCGCTGCATTATCTCCTGATTACGGTTTTTTTGCGGCGTCACTGGTCGTCACCGGGGCGGCAGCCATGTTTTTCACTAATGCTACGAACAGCCTGATGCAGCTTTCAACCGCGCCGGTAATGCGTGGGCGGGTGATGGCGCTGAGGGTGGCTGTTGCCATGGGAGCCACGCCGATCGGTGCACCAATGACGGGCTGGGTGGCGGATAATATCGGTCCCCGATGGGCTATGGGTATTGCCGCGTTATCCGGACTGGCAGCGGCCGTGGCAGGATTAATGGTGTCGTCCTTTAACAGAAAACAGAGTAAGTATCAGGACGAAACCTGAACTCAGGAAAACAGTCTCACCGTCCCGTTAAACCCACAGTGAAAAACGAACCGTGTTTTGTGACGGAAACAGGCGTCCGCGCCTCTCACAAGGCAGACAAATCTGCGGTGGGTGAGACGCGGACGCTCATGCGGGTGGTCATCCATTTACGTCATGCTGCTCTTTTAGCTTCTGAGCCACACCGTCAGTATCAGAACGGCATATACCGCAGCAGGAATCAGATGTTTGAATTCCCGAAAGCGCACGAGGGTTACCAGCGCGGCCGCGATAATTACGCTTCCGAGCGTGAGGCCTGCCAGCAAACTTCCGGAATATATCAACATGCCCGCGCAGCAAATTTCCAGTATGCCTGTCGGCTTTCCCCACCATTCTGGATAGCCCCAGCGAGCGAAATCGCGCCGTGTAGACTGGGTTCCGATCGCATTGATCACGCCTGCAAGAAAAAATGCCGCCGCCAGTATCCATATCAATAAGGTGGTCATTAATGGATGCCCGCAATTAACACAGTGAGCCCGGTCATAATCATTACGGCTGCTGTCAGACCATGGACACCGAGCGCTTTCGCTACAGAGCCTCTGGCCGCGAGGATAGTAAGCATATCGCCTGTAGGTATAGCGGCTGCAATCAGTAGTAACGCACCTGTCTCATGTGCCGAACCCCATACAAGACTGGCTATCACCAACAACCCCATAGTTAAATCACGTACGCCTTTTAGCCGCAGCCACCAGGCCGTATTGGGGCCAGTGTCAGGAAGCGGCAGCCCAAAACTGGGCGTTATTACCCGAGGGTTAACAATATAGAAGAGCCCGATTCCGATTATCGCGATGGCGATGACTGCTGAAATAGCTGTCGAAAGCATGTTCTTAACTCCAGTGAATGGAAATGCGCTTGGTGTGTAGTGTTGGAATTTAATCTAGCATTGATATATTTTCAAGTGGTGATATTATTAATTTCAAGTTGGCCATTTACCAGGATACAAAGTTGAGTGTTACAGACAGAAAAACCAGGCAGAGGGCTGAGCGTGAAGCGTTAATCATCGCTGTGACGCGCGAAATAGCGGAACGGGAAGGGTGGAACGCCGTCACTATCCGGCGCCTTGCGGAGGAGATCGAATACAGTCAGCCGGTACTTTATTCGCATTTTCAAAACCGCGACGCTATCGTTGCGGCGGTAGCCGTTCAGGGTTTTGCCGAGCTGGCTGAAGCACTCAGCAAGGCTGCGGAATCGGCTAACAGCACTGGCGAGTCGATTAAATCCGTGGCTTATGCCTACCTCGATTTTGCGCTCTCCCGGCCAGCGCTTTATGAGGCGATGTTCGTCCTGCCATCCGAACTGCTTTTTGCTCAATCAGACACTAAACCCCAGTTGAAAGCGGCTTTCGCCGTTCTGGTGGAGACCGTTTCACCTTATGGCGGTGTTCCTCAGGATGTAGCTGAGACTTACTGGGCGGCACTCCATGGATTGTCTGAACTCGAACGATCCGGCAGGATAAGAGCCGAATTTCGCGATCAGCGAGTCGACATACTGGTTAAGGCAATCAGTAGCGGACATGTCTGACTGGACGAAATCCGGCTGACTCTTTTGTAGATGCCAATGCGTACTTCTGATGATGTCCTGGCCCCATAAGTCATCAAGTCCACACATATAAGCGATAGAGCCGTAGGTTTAATACATCGGGATAAGCCTGCGTCCGCTTCACGCCCGGAGCGGACAGAAATCAAGGTCACAAGGTCCGCTGCGAGCGAAGAGCGGAAGTTCGCGGCTGCTTTCCGCTGACGAAGGCTTGGTACGTAAGTGAAATGAGGACCAGCCAGATACATTTTATGAATAATTGCTGTTATTTTTCATTCTCAGGCGTTCTATAAATAATCTGAACGCTGCTGAATTGTTTTTCCGCTCTGGATAGAAGATATGGTAACCCGGAAAACTTTGACACCACTCTTCTAACATGCGCACAAGCCTGCCTGCGTTCACTAACTCTCTGGCCTGGGCTTCGGTAAGACAGGCTATCCCCGCACCCTGTACTACTGCCTCAATGATCAAATCGGTATCATTGAAAGTAAGCTGTCCATCAACTCTTACGTTGACTTTTTTTCTTCCGTCGTCAAACTCCCAGATATAATTTCCTCCATTTGTTGGCAGTCTGAAATTAATGCAATTATGAGCTGCCAGCTCAGCCGGATGTTTCGGTAATCCGTAACGTTCAATATACGTATGGGAAGCGACGACTGACATTCTCATATCCGGGCTTATGCGAAGTGCAACCATATTAGTTGCGACTAATTCGCCAAGGCGAACCCCCGCATCAAACCTTTCGGATATGATATCCCTGAATCCGGAATCAACGCTGATATCAAATTTTACGTCAGGATAATCTTCGTTGAATGTCCTGATAACAGGAAACAGAATTTGCCTCGCTGCATAGGGCGGAGCAGTAATACGAATAGATCCTGACGGTTTTTCCCTTAACGCTCCGACTTCGTTGAGACCCAGAGCGATGCTCTCAAAAGCGGGCTGCAGAGTGTGATAAAGCTGTTCTCCGGCCTGAGTCAGGGAAACCTGGCGGGTTGAACGTGTAAAAAGCCGTACGCCCAGACGCATTTCAAGCCGTTTAAGGGCATGACTCAAAGCAGACTGTGATGTTTCCAGTCGCACCGACGCTTTTGTAAAACTGAGCTCCTCAGCAAGAGTGATGAAGGTATTTAAGTCAGTTAAATCAATCTTATTCATGATGAATTATTCAGGATTTATTAATTTTCAGTATAACCATTATACTGGTTTATGTCTTAATTTCATTTTTCTGTTCATTTATAGTTCAGTTTCTGCCGTAGTTAAACACAGAGCCCCGCAATGCAGGGCAAAGGACAGGTACAGAAAATGAACAGCATCTCACGACGTACTCTTCTGGCGGGTTCCGCCTCAATCGCAGCGATATCATCCCTTACGGGCATCCCTTCATTCGCCGCAGTGAATAAAGACCCGAAAACGGGGACCTCTCCTTACTCTCCCAATGCCGGCATTTATCGCCACACGCTGGGGTCGGCAGAGCTTTATTCAATCACAGATGGTTCAAACAGTTTTCCGCGCAGGGATAACTTTGTCTTGAATGCCAGCCCACAGGTTGTCGCATCGGAACTTACAAACAATTTTTTAGATCCGGACACAATCACGCTGACCTTTACTCCTGTGCTCCTTAAAACAAAAGGTCAAACGGTAGTGATTGACACGGGGCTGGGGGAAAATGCGTTTCAACAAAGTAAGGGCATCGGGGGGCAGTTCCACCGGAACCTTTCGGCAGCAGGATTCAGTACAAAACAGATTGATAAAGTTTTAATTACGCATTTTCATGCTGACCACATCGGAGGCTTAATTACGGCTGATAATAAGCCAGCATTTCCGGACTCACAGATTTATGTTCCGGCAGCAGAATATGCGTTCTGGATGAGTGACAGCAATATGAAAAATGCCGCCACAGAAGGAATAAAAACGAACTTTGAACGTGCCAGACATATATTTGGCATCATTGGAACCAACCTGCATAAATTCGAACCCGATGAAGAGGTTGCCCCGGGGGTAACGTCTATTGCAACCCCCGGCCACACCCCGGGCCACTCTTCATTTATAATCAGTTCTGAAAATCACACCGCCATTGTTCAGGGGGACGTGACAACGCATCCGGCTCTGTTTATACGCCATCCTGAATGGCATGGATGGTCAGATATGGATCCTGATTTGGCTGAAAAAACACGTCGACAACTTTATGACCGGATTGTGAAAGATAAGATCCTTCTTCAGGGTTTTCATTTTTCATTCCCCTCTATGGGACATGTAGTTAAACCTGACGATGGTTACCAGTTTGTACCTTTAATGTGGGATCCATCGTGACAGAACGGGCATCATCATGAAGGCCAGTACAGATACATTTATCTACTGGCAAGTCAGGATCTCGTAAACGTAACGAACTACATTTTCAGGAAATATCGGACTGACAATAAAGAGCCTTGGTTAATCAGGCTCTTTAATTAAAGAAGAGGAGAAATTCATTTCAAGCCAGAAGGTGTGAAAGCGGGAAATATAAGTGTAAGGAGGCTATCGGGTGTTTTGATAGTAATGTTACATGAGGTATTAATGATGTTACTTTTTCCCGTTATCACTACATCATTGTCTCGCTCTGTTTTAACCGGAATGAAAAAGCGGCGATCACTTTTTTCTCCGGGGCAACGATGTTCATGGTGTCCGCTCCTGCCACGGAACGGACTAGCCCCCATTCCCTGTGATTGGTGCTTCCGGGGCTGAGCCTGCTTCTTATACGAAAACGAGTTGCTTAGGGCCTGAGCATGCACCTGTCTGAACTCCGGCCTTCTCCGCTAAATACCCGCGCGTTAAGGGATAATGCGCGCGGCTCTGAATTGTTTGAACAGACTAAAGAACATCTCATCGGTAGCCTGCATGCGCCAGAACCCAGCCCGACGCAGCTTACTGCCATCGCCAAACATGTCGTAATCCCAACTGAAAACAAAGTCGGCGAACTGCCCGTCGTTCACCTGCAAAATGTCCGCCTCTACCAGATGGTTGTGCCGGGCCAGTTCGCGCCAGGCTGGCTGATAATCTTTAAACATCTGCTGAAATGAAAGTCTGACGGGCGGCGCACATTCAAGCCCGAACCAGCGAGCAATAAGAGGCCAGAGTTCGCTCCACCTCCAGACATCACCGTTATTCACGTTAAAAGCCTGATTTTCTGCCGCTGGTGAGGTGGCGGCCCACAGGGTGGCATCGGCGAGCAACTCGGCGTCCGTATAGTCAACAATACTGCGCCAGGTCTGTTCCGAACCTGGAAAACGGAGCGGTAGATTGAGTGACTTACAAAGCGAAGCGTACAGTGCAATGCTTAACGCAAGATTCATGGTATTGCCCGACAGGGCGCTACCCACCACGCCCGGTCTGATTGCATTCCAGTGCCATGCTCGTCCTCGCTGATAATCGCTGAGCCAGGCGAGTTGTGCAGCGTTAAATTCCGCTCCTGCAACGCCGGGATCGCTTTCACGCGCAGGTGTTTTAAAAGGCCCAAGATGTGCGCCATAGACTTTATACCCCTGTATCAGGCTCACTGTTTTTAACGATGAAATCATTGCCGTGTGGCAGACCAGGTTACGCAGCATCGCGACGTTGGGCTCCACCATTTCTGTCCAGTTCTCCGCGTTTATCCAGGCACTGTAAAAGATATGAGTGACCTTACTTAAGGGCCGCAGTGCCTGCGCAGTATGCTTTGCATCCAGCAAATCAACGGTGACGAGTGGGATATTCTGCGGATGCGGTAATGCGTTACGGCTCAGGCCAATCACTTCCCAGCCGCGGTGCAGCAGTGTTTTAACGAGCTGGCTACCGACAATCCCTCTGGCGCCGGCGACCAGCGCGACGTTGTTTGTGTGAGTCATATTCATGGTTTCTCCAGATAAAGTGACGGAGAGAGTGTGATATATTAATTTTTCTGCTCATATCCCCTGTAACTGATGGCACTTATAAGTGAAATCATTAAATGAATAACAAGCTCAATGCGATCGCCACCTTTTTGCGTGTGGCAGAGGCCGGTTCATTTTCGGCAGCCGCGCGCCAGATTGGCGTGAAGCAATCTGCCGTAAGCCAGCAAATTGCCGCACTGGAGGCAGATCTTGGTGTAGTTTTGCTGCGCCGTACGACGCGTGCAATGGCCCTTACTGAGCAGGGGGAGAAGTACAGGCGTGATATGACGCCATTGCTGGATGCGATGCGGGAAGCAGAAATCAACCTCAATCCTGCGGGCCAGCACTGGCAGGGGCGCGTCCATGTGCAGTTGCCGAGTGGTTTAGGTCGGCTTTTTCTTCCTCATCTTCTGGCCCAGCAAAAAGCGCACCCAGAGTTACATCTTGAGCTTTCATTTGATGATCGCATTGCCGATCTGGTCAGCGAAGGGGTTGACGTCGCGCTGCGGCTGGCGAGCGAGCCACCAGAGTCACATGCCGTGCGCGTACTGGGCCGCATTGCGACGGCGCTTTACGCTGCCCCGGAATTTGAACACATCGATTCAGTGGATGAGTTGGCTCAGAAGCCACATATCCGGTTTAGTGGTATCGCACCTGACGCGCCGCTACGGTTAGTTTCAGGTGATAA
>Ga0268256_1001068_pt1 | contig 18187 bp, 13 predicted proteins | sample AgamicAtAmrz_FD_200247 | JGI IMG/M metagenome (GOLD analysis project Ga0268256, IMG submission 200247) | Agave microbial communities from Guanajuato, Mexico - At.Am.rz (v2) (version 3) | ecosystem: Host-associated > Plants > Roots > Rhizosphere | place: Guanajato, Mexico | collected 2012-06-07
TCCCGTTACGTTTAACTTGATATAACATTTCATCAGCCTCTTTGATCCACTCAATGATTGAATTTTTATTTTCTGCACAAGAAATACCGATACTGATAGTACAGTAAATATCCTTGTGAGAAGGCAATGAAAGATCTTTAACTTTTTTCTGAATTATATTAACCATGGATAAAACTTGCTGACTAGTACTGTTGTTTACAATAATGGCTAACTCATCGCCACCAAATCTTGCTGGTACGTCCTTCTCCCCCGCGCACTCTCGTAGTATTGATGATATACGTGATAACACCGCATCACCAACTTCATGACCATATGTATCGTTGATATTTTTAAAATTATCAACGTCAATTAGCATTAGATATGAATGGATTCTTTTTTTTCGAGTAGCCCGAAAAGCGCTTTCCATTTTCTGTTCAAAAAAACGTCGATTTGGTAGATCTAACCCCGGATCCATTAAAGCCTGCATTTCCAGTAACTCCCTTCTTTTCCTCAGCTTAATAGACAAATTTCGTGAAACCACACTCAATACTATGGGATAACAGGTAGCCAAGGGTAAAGAAAGCAATACAGTTTGAATACTGAAATCCATCGTATATCTGAAATCATTTGCTAACCAAACTATCAGGAAGCTAAGCATCATCCACGTTAATGCTGGCTTTAATATTTTCCACCCACCCGCAGCATAGCGATCAGCTATTTGAACTGAAACAATGAATAATGATGGAATTGGGCTGGCTTGCATCACTGCAATCCAAATACCCGCAAAAAATGAATCGAGTATCATATTCTTTTTTTCTGTATACAGCATATCCGTTGACATTATACTTGCAAGATAAGCAACTGTTGGCCAAGTAAGCGCATTCAGAATCAATAGGGCAATCGTTATTTTTTGGTGTGATTGTTCTTGAAGGACTGAATATATTGGGATAAAGCATAGAATGACTCCAACCTGACGTAAAAAAAACACTCGTTTAATAAAAGATGAATTCCGATCAGATATATATTTCTCATCAGGGAAATTTTTTAACATACAAATCCTATTATAAATCTCTAAGAGACAGAATCAATTTAACCCACTTAAAACTAAGATAGAAAACATCGTACATTACAAAATTATAACACGTTCGTGCAAATTACAAGATCGTGCTTCAATTAATTATAAACGAATCCATAATAACATTTGCATCAGCTTTCTCACTTACCAGCTTCATTCTAGTCTGATTCAAACAGACACTCTAGTATTATCGGCTTAAGAATTATAATCTATCAGCATTAAACTCTATTGTATTATTAATTCTGGTAGGCTGTTAAAAAACACACAACATCTGACCAGTAAAAAGTTACTTGAACTTACTTATCGTTTACTGCAGATTATTTTGTGATGTACACAGCAATTAATGTCGTTTCAGTTGCCCCCGGCAAGTGCCTCCGGGGGATTTTTTATGCCCCTCAACTGATCTCCTCCCTGAAAACAGTGCCAGGCTAAACTGAAGCCTCCTGTCTTTCTTCCATCTCAAAGAGAGGCACATCGCCATGAAAAAGACCCGCTATACCGAAGAACAGATAGCAGTACTTGCAAAACGGAGGTAGTCCATAGATGTAAAAAGTGGCATCCGAAATGCCCAGCTTGCGGCAGACCTCCGGCACGGACGTCCTCACTTCAGCCTGATTCAGGGCAAAAACAATCTGATCTTCGGCGAATCGTGATTTTTTCATCGGCACCACCTCCGTTCAGTGAGTGTAGATCATGCCGCCATTCTGTTTCTGAATAGTGCAGGATTTCGGGTCAGGGTCAATTTGTTGGTTTTAATTCGAACCATCATGTTGTGTTGGAAAGATAACCAGTATAATTTACAGTGATGAGTGCACTTCGGAGTACGGTTAAAATGAGTAATTACCAACGACGTCAGGCGATCATTGCACACTCAATTGATGTAATAGCTGATATGGTCATCTGGCTGGATAAAGACGGTCAATATATTTTTGTCAACAAAGCCGCAACTGAACTTCTTGAATATTCCTCAGATGAACTCCTTAGCTTAAAAGTCTGGGATATCGACCCTCTTTTTTCTGAAGAAAAATGGTACGCTCACTGGCGTGAGCTTGAGGAAAAAAAATCGTTAAGAATTGAGACTGTAAACAGAAAAAAATCGGGACAGGATATCCCTATAGAAGTTACAGCAAGCATGGTTTCTTTCGGAAGTGAGAAATATAATTGCTCAGTTGTCAGGGATATTTCAGAACATAAGCGAGTAGAAAAAGAATTACGGTCATTGAATGAAGTTATATTCCATTTAAGTATCACTGATGGGCTGACAGGCATATCAAATCGCCGCTATTTTGATGAGGTATTTATACGCGAAATCAAAAGACATTCACGCACTTTGGTTCCTCTATCTGTCATTTTATTAGATGTTGATTATTTTAAAGAATATAATGATCATTATGGACATGTTGCGGGAGATGAGTGCTTGCAAAAAATTGGACAAGTTCTTGCTGATATAATTAAAAGACCCGGAGAACTTGTCGCTCGTTACGGTGGGGAGGAGTTTGCTTTTATTCTTCCTGAAACATCGGAGGATGGGGTTAAAGCACTGGCAGAAGAAATAAAAAATCGCATTAATTCCTTGAGTATTAGTCATGTTTTTTCGCCGGAGACGGGATGTATCACATGCAGTTTTGGCGTTCTTACTATCCTTACACCTGGACTCTCTCCAGGAGAAATATTAAATACCGTCGATCAGCTACTTTACAATTCAAAACGAGCAGGAAGAAACAAAATATCTTGTGGTGTCAAATAGGCAACCAATGGAAAATAATGAGATAAATATCCTGAAGGGAAAGTTAAGCGATTCGAGGTAACTCGAAGGGAAATGCTATGTAATCGACTATAACTTAATGGTATTTTAGATAAAAACTAATATGTGCCATTTTCACATTATCGTTGTTGTCCTAAGATTCCCCATGTTTCATTGAAAGATTTCTCTCCGTGACAGCAGGCCTCCGATATGGTGGTGGGTGCTGGTTCCTGAGTAAACACCATTAAGCGACCCTCATCGGGTGATTCAGCTGTCCCCTGGCTGGAACGACGAGCATCAGTATATATTTGATAAGGGGTGTAAGGAATCGTCCGGCAATGGCTATGGTGTATGGGGCGAAGAAGATGAGAGTATCGATTACGCCGTTATGTCCAACTCTCCAGAGCGAAGGTGATACGCCGATTTTTACATATGGCTTTGGCTAGTGGTGGGACTTTACAGTGATGCCGGAAAAGCAGACGCACGATACCAGTCAGTAGCCGATACGCTACCTGGGCGGCAAAGGTACTACCCCTGTAGAAAATTACGGCGGATTATTTGGCTACACAGAGATGTTGTTACAGTACATCGACGCAGAAAATCCAGCTCAGGCTGAACTCCATCGCTTTCTAGTCGCCGTTACAACCTGAACAGCATCAACAGCAGATTACAGACCCTAAACTGAGGTTCACTTTATATCGTGCTCTCAGCACCCTACTGACGTTACTCTACGAGATGGCAGGAGAATCCGGTTGATTATGAGACTTTTAGCAAATAAATAATTGGTTATAGCTGCAAGCGAAACTCCAGTTATCCATGGTATAGCTGAGTTGAGCATAAATAAGTTATTAAGATTAATGCTGACCGTAATACAGAAAAAGGTATTTGTTAAAAAAACCATGCAAGAAGAAGTTTTTTCATTTTATTTTTCTTTAGGAGTATCTACTTGCAAGTCATTAAAAACAATTTTAGTGAACTGGAGACCTCGTGAATGCAGGTTTTATCCTGAATGTTACCGCGAAGCGCAATGTACATCTAAGATGCTTTTTTCACATTGTGCCGCCTGCAGTTGCTAAAGATCAATGTTGACTAACTTTTAAACATATAACCTGGGTGTTCATCTACTGTCCGGAGAGAGCCAAATGAACATCAAACTCGTTACCATATCCTGTCCCATCACACTGCCAACTGAATAATACATTCACGTCAATATGGTTCTCGCTGCACGCTTACTGATATTTTCACCTTCGTACAAACAGGGGAAAAAGTCCCCCTGAACAGGCACACTCAAGGGGAAAGTACTTCATGACATTATTGCTGTGTGCGTCTTTGCGCTCATCTATATTCTTCGAAGATTCCTAAAGTTTCCAGATATTTCTGGTCTGAACAGTTAAGTTGAAGATACGGTTGCATTGGTAATACATTTACATAAGTATGCCTTATCTAGTTGAAGCGCTTGGAGTTGCGATGCGCGCGATCAACGATTTGAGGCTGGGCACTATGACCTCCTCCCTGAAAAACCTTCCAGGCTCTGCTCCTGGCATCTCGATGAGACGTATATCAAAGTTAACGGTCGCTGGATTTACCTGTACCGGGCCGTTGACAGCCGAGGCCGTACCAACGAATTTTATCTTTCCTCGCGCCGTAACAGCAAAGCGGCCTATCGCTTTTTGGGTAAGATATTAAATAACGTAAGGGGCTGGCAGCTACCACGGCTGATCAATACCGATAAAGCCAGATTAGACTGGCCCCTTGAATCTTCAGACACATCGTGTCCACTTATTAAGAGATAGTCTTAATACTGGTGGAGTCAGGATGATCGATTTTTTAGGGCCTGAGCGCCGTAGAAGGTGTACACCACAAGAAAAATCGCCATTGCTTAGCAAAGCTTTGAATCCGGAATGAGTGTATCAATGGTTGCCCGCCAACATGGTGTGCCGGCCAGTCAGTTGTCCCTCTGTGAGATGAAAGAAAGACCGGGGCCTTCAGTTTAGCCTGGCACTTTTTTTCAGGGAGGAGATCAATTCCGATCAGTGATTCCGGCGGCTTGTACCATTCACTCACCGGTAGCTCACTGATGATAATGGTGCTCAACCGCTGGTATCAGGGTTTGAGGGCCAATGGAACAAAACGTACGTTAAGGAGATTATTAATTGTTTATATTAAGGTTTAACACTCAGTTCTCCCTTCAGAATATCCTCCAGAATGCGCTCACATTCGGCCTCTGCTAGGGCTACATGGATCTGGATAATCATCTTACCTATCAGGCCTTCTGTACTGAATCCATGACCAGGGAACCTGATACCGGGGCATCTCAAAGCCACGGGATTAACGATTTTTTTTAAGCAAAGTTTCACCTTCCAGCCCGTCATCTGGAAACTTCTGACTGATTTCATGTGATTGCGATCAAATTCTGAAAGTCTGCGATTGACAATATTTCCGCTGGGAAATAGCGTAGCAGCATTCTGATATCGTTTTCATACATTATGACTGCAACCATTAAAGATGTGGCAGAGCACGCCGGACTGTCGGTAAGCACCGTCTCGCGCTTTCTGAATAATCACCCTTACATCTCCGAGGATAAGAAAGTACGTATCCTCGCGGCGATGAAGGCGCTGGACTACGAGCCAAGCACCGTCGCCCAGCAGATGCGCGGGATGAAGTCGCACCGCATCGGTATTCTGGTGTCGCGGATCACCAACCCCTTCTTCGCCAATCTGGTGGATGCGCTGGAAGTCACTGCGCGCAAAAATGGCTATTCGGTGCTGATCGTGCAGAACCACGACAGCGTGGGGGAAGAAGCCAACTGCCTCGACCTGCTGAAGAAAAAAATTATTGATGGCCTGATCCTCTGCTCGGTGGAGAGCGATAAAGCGGTGCTGGAAAAATACCAGCAGCACGGCCCTATTCTGCTGTGCAACACCCGCGTGGACGGCGCGGATCTGCCGGTGGTGCGGGTGGATGATGAAGAAGCAACGTTTAACGCGATTGGCTATCTGATCGAAGAGGGTTACCAGAAAATCGCCTACTGCACCGGCGGTGATTTCCTGCAAAAAGGCCACGGCGAGCGCCGTAATCGCGGCTTTCTGAAGGCGATGGCGGCCGTGGGCAGAGCCGTTGATGACGCGCTGATTTTCCGCAGGCTGCATACCTACAAAGACGGCATCCGCCTGGCGGAGCAGCTGGCGGCGCTGCCCCATTCCGCACGGCCGGACGTGGTGTTTACCGGCAGTGACGATGTGGCCTGCGGCCTGGTCACCTGGCTGACCAACCATGATATTCGGGTGCCGCAGGATATCGCGGTCGTCGGCTTCGACAACCTGCCGGTTTCCGAAATGGTCAGCGTGCCGATTACCACGGTGAACCAGCCGGTGGGCAAGCTGGGTCAGTTCTCGGTAGAGTATTTGATTGCGCTTATCGCCGGTAAACCCTACCGCTACAACAGTGACGAGCTGAAAGCGGAACTGGTGCTCAGAAAGTCAGCGTAAATTTTTTTTATCACAATGTGGTATCGATACCACATCACAGAGGTGGACATGTTAAAGCAGCAAGCAGGCCAGGATAACACCTGGTGGAAAGAATCGGTTATTTACCAAATCTATCCAAGGAGCTTTAAGGACAGTAATAACGACGGGATTGGCGATCTGCCGGGGATTATCGAAAAGCTGCCCTATTTGCAGTCGCTGGGCGTGACTATGCTGTGGATTTCGCCGTTTTACCTGTCGCCGATGGCCGATAACGGCTATGACATCGCCGATTACTACGCGGTGAACCCAGAGTTCGGCGAAATGCGCGATGTGGATACGCTGATCGACAAAGCCGCCGCGCTGGGAATTAAAATCATGATCGACCTGGTGGTGAATCACACCAGCGATGAGCATCCGTGGTTCCAGCAGGCGATGGCCGATGCGGATTCCCCCTATCGCGATTATTATCTGTTCCGCTCTGCGGTGAATGGCCTGCCGCCGAATAACTGGCGCTCGATTTTCGGCGGCAGCGCGTGGGAAAAAGTGCCGGGGGAAGAGACGTATTACCTGCACGTGTTCCACAAGAAGCAGCCCGACCTGAACTGGGAAAATCCGCAGATGCGCCATGATATCTACCGGATGATCAACTGGTGGCTGGAGAAAGGCGTGGCCGGATTCCGCGTGGATGCGATTACCTTCATCAAGAAAGATGCCGACTACGCCTCCGTGCCGGTCGACGGCGTTGACGGGCTGGGGTCGATCAAAAGCAAGGCGCGAAACCGCCCCGGCATTGACGTGTTTCTGAACGAGCTGAAGGAAAACACCTTTGATAACTATGCCTGCGTCACTGTCGGCGAAGCGCCAGGCGTTCCCTATGCGGAGTACGATCAGTTTATCGGCGAGAACGGCTACTTCGATATGATTTTTGACTTCCACGCGGCGGATATTGATGTGGCAAATGGCTCGGAGTGGTTCCGCCGCCGCGACTGGACGGTGGCCGAGTTCCGCGAGGCGCTGTTCGACAGCCAGAACGCCTTTGCGCAGTGCGGCTGGGGCACCAGCTTTATTGAGAATCATGACCAGCCGCGAGCGCTGTCGAAACTGGTTCACCCGGATTATCAGAATGAGATTGGCGCGAAATGCCTGGCGGCGATGTACTTCTTCCTGCGCGGCACGCCGTACATCTATCAGGGCCAGGAGCTGGGCATGACCAACTTCTGCCGCAGCGATATCAGCGAATTCGACGATATTTCCAGCATTGATAACTACCATCGCGCGCTGGCGGAAGGCTTCTCCGAGCGGCAGTCGCTGGCGTTCGTCAATCACCGCTCGCGAGACAACTCGCGCACGCCGTTCCCTTGGGACAACACGGTGAACAGCGGATTTAATCAGGGGGCGAAACCCTGGCTGGCGCTGTCGGCAGAGGGCGCGTTGATTAACGCCGCCGCACAGCAGCAGGATGCGGATTCAGTGTTTGCCTTCTACCAGCAGCTGATCCGCCTACGCAAAAAGTATTCCGATGCGCTGATCTGGGGCGATTTTATCCCGCTGGAAACCGCCTCGCCGGAAATCATCAGCTATCAGCGCCGCACGGCGAGTGAATGCTTTACTTCTGTCACTAACCTCAGTCACCACGCAGTTGATTATAAAATACCGGAGGGCGATATTATCGTTAATAACTATCCGCAGCTCAGTTCATCATTAAAGCCTTATCAAAGCATTCTTATCAAGGGAACAACCCAACATGAATAAATATAAAAACATTGCCGTTGAGCTGGTGAGTATCATTGGCCGTGAAAATATTATTTCCGCCACCCACTGTGCCACCCGCCTGCGATTACAGGTAAAAGATCGCGGCCTCATAGATGATGAGAAAATAAGAAGCGTCGATGAAGTAAAAGGCGTATTTTTTAACTCAGGACAGTATCAGGTTATTCTCGGCACCGGGATTGTGAATAAGGTTTACGCCGAGTTTATGCAGGCGTTTAATATCAGCGAAGTCAGCAAGGATGAAATGAGCCGCCAGGGCAGCAGCTCGCTGCAGGCGGGAATCCGTCATCTCTCGGATGTGTTTGTGCCGATCGTACCGGTGCTGGGTGCAACGGGCCTGTTCCTCGGGCTGAAGGGCGTGCTGTTTAACGATACGGTCCTGGCATGGTTTGGCGCCAGCACCCTCGCTCTGCCCGCTTCGGTGACCACCCTGATGACCGTGCTGTGCGATACGGCCTTTGCTTTCCTGGCAGCGTTTATCTGCTGGTCGGCGTTTAAGAAGTTTGGCGGCACGCCGATTATCGGTTTTCTGATCGGACTGATGCTGGTTTCCCCCGCCCTGCCCAACGCCTATTCGGTGGCATACGGCAATGCGCAGCCGATTTATCTCTTCGGTTTTATTCCGCTGGTCGGCTATCAGGGATCGATACTGACCGCGCTGATCACCGGCATTATCGGTGCGAAGCTGGAGAAGGTTTTCCGCCGGATTATGCCTAACTCGATGGATCTGATCTTCACCCCGTTTCTGGTGATCCTCTGCGCCGTGGCGATTGCGCTGCTGGTGTTCGGCCCGCTGGTTCACGGCTTCGAGCACTATGCGGTGATGGCTATCCAGCAGTTCCTCGCGCTGCCTGGCGGTATCGGCGGCCTGCTGATCGGCTTCATCTATCCGATTGCGGTGATGACCGGGATGCATCATATGTTCATTATGATTGAGACCTCGCTGATCGCCGGTACGGGCTTCAACCCGCTGATTACCGTCTGTGCGATGTACGGTTTCGCCAATGCCGCCGTGTGCCTGGCGATCTCCCTGAAGTCGAAAAACGTGGCGTTTAAGACCGCCGGGATCTCGGCAACCGTGACCCAGCTGCTGGGCGTTTCGGAACCTGCGCTGTTCGGTATCGTCATGCAGTCCGGTATGCGGGCAATTGGTGTGATGCTGTGCAGCTCGGCGCTGGGCGGCATGGTGCTCTCCCTGCTGTCGGTTAAAGCGAATTCCTACGGGCTGGCGGTGCTGCTGTCGCCATTGATGTACCTGTATGACCGCTATCAGTTTATTACCTATATCACCGTCGGCGTGGCCGTGGCCGTCTTCGCCTTTATCTGCACGCTGCTGTTGGTCAGGGTGGATAACAAAAAACAATAATAAATCGCAGACCGATGCCATAAACCCTTAGCCGTATCCTTTGCTGTAAAAGCACGCTTCACCATTATTAATGGCAACCCCTGTGCCCTGAATACTGATATTCTGAGCAGGGTGACTCACAGGTATAAATGATGAAAATAGTACTTCTTAGTTTCTGTACCCTGGCCTGTACTTTACCTGCGCATGCAGCGGAATTAACCCTGGCGGAAATTAACGCCCGACTGGAAAAAGTTGAGGCGGAGCTAAAGCTTTCCCAAAATAAATTAACCCAGGCTGAAAATAAAATAGCCATCGCGGAGAAAAGAGCCAGTGACGCGGAATCAAAAAATAAAAACAGCAAGAGCGATATTATTAATGACGATACCGAAATTAAATTCGGCGGCTACGCCCGCACCGGCATCCTGAGCGGCAAACAGGGTACCACCACCACCGTCGGGCCATCACTGACGCCCGCGGGCAGCACCGGCGGCAGCGTGGGACGCCTGGGTAACGAAGCCGACACCTACGTCACCGCCGACTTCGACTATAAGCGCCACTACGCGAACGATTCGAGCTTCCGCTACTACATGAAGATTGCCGAGTGGGACAAAACCTATAACACCGACAGCGCGTTTAACGGCCAGATGAACCTGCGCCAGGCGTTTGTGGAGATGAGCGACCTGCCTACCTTCACCGGCGCATTCAGCGGCTCAACGCTGTGGGCGGGTAAACGCGAGGACCGGGATAACTTCGATATCCACTGGCTGGACTCGGACATGATGAACCTGATCGGCACCGGCGCGGGGATTTATGACGTGAATTTCTTCGGCGACGTGAAAACCAACCTGTCGGTTTACGGGCGTAACTTCAACGACATCGACGCGATGGAAAACGTTGAATACAACAACATGACAGGAGCCGATAATACCTTTATCCAGAACTACACCTTCTCGCTGAACAACCGCGTCGGCGGCTGGCAGTGGATGCTGAACGGCCTTTACTCGAAGGAAAACGACAAGCGGATCAACGACGGTCTGGCACAGGATAACGCAGCCTCGTACGGTTTCAACACCATGCTGGCGTGGCACGGCGACAGCTTCTACGGCCTTAACGAAGGTTCGACCAAAACCGTGCTGCAGTACGGCAAGGCGCTGGGGGCTGAGGTGCGCGGGCCGGGATCGGATGGCTATCTGATCGATGATGCCTGGACGGTGAAGTTCGCCACCTACGGCATGACCCGGCTGAGCGACAGGCTGAGTATTGCCCCGCTGCTGGTAGCGCAGAGCAGCAACAGCCGCTACATCGAATCCGACCACTATGACTGGGTAACGCTCAACTCGCGGCTGATTCAGGAGATCAATCAGAACTTTGCCCTACAGTACGAAGCCAGCTATCAGTATATGGACATCGATCCGAAGGGTTTCAACGGCAATAAGCCGGTGTCCGGCAGCTACTACAAGCTGACCTTCGCGCCGACCTTTAAAATGCAGAATGTCACTGACTTCTTCGAGCGACCGGAGATTCGTTTCTTCGTCACCTGGATGAGCTGGGACAAAAATCTGGATAACTACTCTTCAACCGATACCTTCGGCAACGCAGGCTATCACAGCAGCGGTTCGCTGATGTTCGGCACGCAGCTGGAAACCTGGTTCTGAGTTTAACAGGCTAGGCGTTCAACAGGGCTGATGAACTGATATCAGCCCTGTTGATAGTGGCAACATTTCTCCTGGAAGCTCCATATAAGGTAAAAAATAAGGCACTGTTGCAAAGATCGTCGCATTGATAAACTTAGCCCCCATTTCCACCAGTCACCACGCTACTCATGAACGTATTTAAAGGCCGGCATTTTCAGCAAGACATCATCCTCTGGGCAGTACGCTGGTACTGCAAATATGGCATCAGCTATCGTGAGCTGCAGGAGATGCTGGCCGAACGCAGCGTGAATGTTGATCACACCACCATTTATCGCTGGGTTCAGCGTTATGCACCCGAAATGGAAAAACGGCTGCGCTGGTACTGGCGTCAGGCTTCTGGGTTTAGCTCATGGCATCTTGATGAAACCTACGTGAAGGTGAACGGACGCTGGGCTTATCTGTACCGCGCCGTCGACAGCAGGGGCTGCACCATTGATTTTTACCTGTCTTCACGTCGTAACACCAAAGCCGCATATCGCTTTATGGGTAAACTTCTGAACAATACGAAGCGCTGGCAAATTCCACGGTTGATCAACACGGATAAAGCCCCGACCTATGGGCGTGCGCTGGCGTTGCTGAAGCGCGAAGGAAAATGTCCGCAGGATGTGGAGCACCGGCAGATAAAGTACCGGAACAACGTGATTGAGTGTGACCACGGCAAACTGAAACGGATAATCAATGCCACACTGGGATTCAAATCGATGAAGACAGCTTACGCCACGATTAAGGGCATTGAAGTGATGCGTGCGCTGCGTAAAGGCCAGGCTGAATCATTTTACTTTGGCCATCCCCTGGGCGAAATGCGTCTGGTGAGCCGAGTGATTGAAATTTGATGTCCTTCAGCAACGCCAGAGGCTTCACTATCACGATCTTTGCAACAGTGCCCTAAATACTCCCTCGCGTTTCCCATCCTGCAACGGGATCCCAAAGTGGTGAAACCCATAACGTAAGTTTTTTTTCATTAGCTAATCCATAAAAATTTTTCTTTATTCTATCAGTCTTTTGCTCAATACAGAGGCAACAGGCACTATCGACATCCGAGGCGCGATACCATCAGAACGTCGAATCATTAGTTTAGCTGGGCTGATTTGATGTAAAAGTACTGTGAAAGCTATCTGGTCATAATTCAAAGCGAGGCTCACCAAATGGTTGAACTCACTGCCTGAAGCGGGCGCGCCATCTTTAAAGTATGTTTTCTAACTGAAATCAAAACAACGCTTTACGGAATATTCACTATTCGACTTTTATTGTTGACATTTTCCATTTTTAATCAATAGCATGAATTAAAATGCGGAGGTGTTTAGGAGGGCGGCGATGCCCATGTTGACATCAGTCATAGGTATTGGGATAAATGTAATCAATGGGTGAGATACCTTAAAACATACTGCAACGGGAGCATCGGAATGTTGACTGATCTCAACAGCAACGAAAGCAAAAGACGTCTGGCGATTGACCTGTTGAAAAATCCAGACGAAGGCCGGGACGAAGCGTTAAAAAAATACACGGATTTTGTCTGCATGTTGCTAAAAATGCCAATGAGCTTTGTATCGATCCTTGATGATAAAAATCAATACATTAAACACGCTCAAAATATCGCAGCCACTGAAACCAACATGGGCGGAAAATTTTGCGAACAGACATTGAAACAGGGTGAAATTTTCATTTGTGCTGATACTCATCAACATCCGATATTTCATAGTGATCAGGCTGTCAGAGGAGCCCCGTACGTTCGCTTTTATGCGGGGTGCCCGCTTACAACCCGCGATGGAGTTCCCCTGGGTACTTTAAGTGTCTTAGATACTCAACCCAGAGAACTTTCCGTTGAGCAGATCGATATTTTTAAAACGCTTGCCGGCTTGATATCTGATTTCATGGCCTCCTGGTACTCAATAGGGTATATCGACGTTGTCACGCTTTTACCAAACCGTCAGCGACTGCTTAAGGACATAGAGGTTTCGGCGGCTGAAAACTTCAGGCTTGTCATAATTGACTGCATTGATATGCCATTTGCCTATGAGATAGCCCGCTCCCTGGGGATGATTGCCGTAGAAAATTTACTTCGTGACATGACCGTTGAGCTGCAGGCACGTTTGCCTCTGGCGAGCAAACTTTACGCCGTGGCGGTCGGACGATTCGCCTTTTTAACAGCATTACCAATGACTTTGTCACTGGAAGATATCGCGCAAAGACTTCAGGGAATCCAGGCCAGAATGAACCCGGAAGTTCCCCTGGATTTGAATATTCACATGGGTGACTCCGGACTTTGCGACAATACCCTGACACCGAATGAAATTCTGCGCCGTGCAGTAAGCGCATTGCATGAAGCGATAAGTCAGGGGCTCTCTGTTGCTAACTATAATGACGAGCTGGATAGGCGCAAGCAGAGAGATTTCAGCCTTCTGACCGAACTCAGACAAACGCTGCAGGGAAACCTGGGGTTATATCTGGTCTATCAGCCAAAAATCTCACTGGCAACGGGGCTCGTGACGGGGGCTGAAGCACTAGTAAGATGGAAGCATCCTAAAAACGGCGAAGTACTGCCTGCGGAATTTATTCCTCTGGTGGAAAAGACCAGCCTGATGCGTGAACTCACGGCTTGGGTTATCGATCACGCAATCGTGCAACTGAGAGCCTGGCGGGATTTGGAGCTTTTTATCCCAGTGTCGATTAATCTGGCCGCGAGTGATTTTTCCCGCCCCGATTTTTCAAAAGAGCTTGAACAGAAATTGCTGGATGCTTGTCTTGACACAGCAATGCTGGGGGTGGAGTGCCTGGAGACAGAAAGAATGCTTGAAAGCCCGGCTGCGCTTAACGGACTCCACATGCTCAAAAAACGCGGATTTACAATTTCGCTGGATGATTTTGGTTCCGGATATAGCAACATTAATTACCTGCATAAAATTCCACTGGACATCATTAAACTCGACAGGTCAATTGTGGGTAATATTGCCAACGAAACATCCAGCCGCATTATTGTTCAAAACGTCATCAGACTTCTCAAACAGCTTAATTACATCGTTCTGGCCGAAGGCGTAGAGGATGCCACAACAGTTCAGATTTTACGAGACTTGGGTTGCGATGAGGTTCAGGGGTATTTTTATGCCAGGCCGATGACACCTGTTGCTTTTGAGGCCTGGTATCAGGCCAGAAACAAAATCCAGGGGAAAATACCCTGAAGCAAACTAATTATCAGGTTATAAGCAGTATTACCCCTGCCCCTGGATGGTTCTCCCACTGGGACTGTTCACAGTTCTGCGAGCTAATCATTCTCTGGCCCAGCCAGCAACAGCTCAAACTGGCTCGCAGCGATACTGTCCGTCATTAGGTTTGCCCGACATACTTTCATGGAATGGACTGCGAAGACGGCTAACTCACCGTACTGCTCCAGTCCTTATTACCAGGGCCCGCGATATAAAGGAAATCGCATCAGTCAGCTATTCGGGCTCAGGCGTTTAAATGGGTAAGGTTCATTTACCACGGTTGGAGGACCAAAACCCGGTAAGACGAAGCGAAACCTTGCTGGCACTGGAGGCGCGAAAGTCACCCTTACTGAAGCCATAAAAGCTTGTCGAATGTCTCAGTGCGTAAAGCGGGTATCCGGAATAATTTCACTGCTTATGGATTAAGCTTCGAGCAACTCTCATTTATCAGAATTATTTCGTAATCTTCAAAGGTAAGCCTGTCGGTAAAACTTAACTTAGCGAGGCAAAATACTGTGTAGGCGATTTACCCAACGCTTTCCTGAACATGGTGATGAAGGCACTCACAGAGTCATAGCCCAGAGTACCAGCGACGTTCTGCACTGATTTTCCTTCAGCCAACTCATTCAGGGCAATCATCAAATGTAACTGTTGCCGCCAGCGTCCGAAGCTCATTCCCGTCTCTGATTGCATCATTCTGGCCAACGACCGTTCACTGGTTGCAAGGCGGGAAGCCCACTGCTGTAACGTCGTCCTGTCCCCCGGAACCGCGAAAAGTGTCTCAGCCATTTGCCTAATTTTAGGATGGTCAGATATGGCCAGGTGGAGAGAGTCAACCGGTGCGTCTGGCACTTGTTCCAGGAGCACAGCAGCCAGTCTGGCCGTCTTACTACCAGCGGAATAAGAGGGTTCCTGCTCGGCAAGATAAAGAATAAGTTCCCGAACAAGAGACGTAACGGCAATAGTACAACATGTTTCGGGCATGACAGCCGCCCCGGGTTCTATAAACAGAAAACAGGTTCGGGCATTATTTGTTACACGACAACGGTGAGGCGTATTTCCGGGTATCCAGACGGCATGTCGGGGAGGGACAAGCCACAGAGCATTTTGAACTTCACAACTCACAGCACCGTGTAAGGACAGGATAAGCTGCCCTTTCCGGTGCGCATGTGGCGTTATACCGGAGTACTCTTGCACCGGTGCGGCGTAAAGGGCAACCGCTGGCTGCAGAAACATGTCAGCGTCAAATTCATCGGGTGACGAAACTACTTTTTTATGTTTTGGCATATTTTAGAAATATGTTGTCTGGTTATCTATATCTTGTAAACGATCTGTATCTTAAAGTCTCTCTTTTTTCAGAGAAAGTCAGAAAAATGTCATATATCACAAACAAGTGGCGCACAGCGGCCCTTGTGACGGGAATTCTTTTCATCGCCGTTAACCTGCGAGTTCCCTTTACTTCGATAGCACCGGTTTTAAAGCTCATTCAGGATCACTTTCAACTGAGTATAACGTCCGTAGGATGGCTTAACTCATTACCGTTATTTGCCTTTGCTGTTTTTTCTCCGGTGAGTGCGATTATTGCCCGGAAATTTGGTCTGGAACGTACACTGTTCGGCGCACTGATAGTGATTACTGCAGGTATTCTGCTACGTTCAGCAGGCAGTGTGTGGGCGCTATTCATCGGAACGATACTCATAGGTACCGGTATTGCGCTGGGGAATGTCCTGTTGCCAGGCCTTATCAAGCGTGACTTTTCCGGAAACGTCGCATCATTGACGGGCGCATATTCCATCACAATGGGAGCTGCAGGTGCCGTTGGCTCCGCCATTATCATTCCATTGTCCCGGCAATGGGGCTGGGACAGTGCGCTTGCTCTGTTAGTGATAGCGCCTGTGCTTGCCCTGGTTTTTTGGTTCCCACAACTAAGCAATCACGATAAACACAAACTCTCAGGTCCTAATCACAACACCAGTGTCTCCGTATGGACATCTCCTCTGGCATGGCAGGTCACGCTGTTTATGGGGCTGAATGCAATGCCATTTTATGTTGCAGTGGGCTGGCTTCCAGCCATTCTTACGGATAATGGGATTTCACCTGAAAAAGCCGGAGCTGTACACGGGATACTGCAGTTCACTACCGCAATTCCTGGACTAATGCTGGCGGCTACACTGCGTCGTCTGAAGGACCAGAAAATGGCGGCTGTTGTTGTCAGTTTGCTTTCGGGAATTTCTCTTATAGGAATACTGTACGCGCCGGGCCTGTCGATGTTGTGGGCTGCCCTTCTGGGATTCGGCTGCGGTGCCAGCATGATGCTGGGCCTAACCTTTGTCGGGTTACGCACAACAAATGCAGGTGATGCTGCAGCACTGTCCGGCATGGCGCAGTGCGTAGGCTATCTTATGGCTGCAATGGGTCCCCTTTTGCTGGGTAAGGTTCATGACTGGTACGGTGGCTGGACCGTTCCCCTGCTGATGACTGCTGTAATTACGGTAGCCGGCGCCTTAACTGGGCTGGCAGCAGGTCGAGACGTCTACCTGCAACCAGCGACATCAGCGGACTAATTCTTATCTGATTTTAAACAACATTGACTGTTCTATTAGTACAGGTTCAAACATGAAGAAAAGGCAGTAATTATATGAGTAACATTCTTATTATTAATGGTGCTAAAAGTTTTAACTTTGCCAGAGGTGAGCTAAACGAACTTTATGTCAACACCGCAAATGAGGTGTTCAGCCAACTCGGACATAATGTATCCGTTACGAAGGCTGACAGCGATTATGACCCGCAGAACGAAATCACCAAGATTCTTAATAGTGATGTTCTGATATATCAGATGCCAGGATGGTGGATGGGCGAGCCGTGGACGGTAAAAAAATGGATCGATGAAGTCTTTACCGAAGGTCATGGTTCTCTGTATGAAAGTGATGGCCGTACGCGTTCCGATGCCTTAAAAAAATACGGTTCGGGTGGGCTTCTTCAGAACAAAAAGTACATGCTTTCCCTGACCTGGAATGCCCCGCTGGAAGCTTTTAACGATCCTGAGCAGTTCTTTGAGGGCGTTGGCGTGGACGGATTATACCTGCATCTCCATAAGGCCAATCAGTTCCTGGGTATGACGCCACTACCCACTTTCATCACAAATGATGTGGTCAAATCGCCGGATGTGGAAAATGAAATCCGTCGTTTCAGCGATCATCTGATAGCAACCTATTCCTGAACAATGATATAGCCCGGTGTTTTTCAGGAACGGGTTTTTTCATTGGTTGCCTATTTGACACCACAAGATATTTTTTCTTCCCGCTCGTTTTGAATTGTAAAGTAGCTGATACGACAGTATTTAATATTACTCCTGGAGAGAGTCCAGGAGTAAGGATAGTAAGAACGCCAAAGCTGCATGTGATACATCCCGTCTCCGGCGAAAAAATATGACTAATACTCAAGGAATTAATACTCTTTTTTATTGACCTGCCCCCGGTATTAGATACAACAGTCAGTTATTAATGTCGGCTTTTAGCCCTGACCCCGAATATGATCCAGTCGTAATCAGGAATAACCGGCTTCATGTTGGCTGCATATTCTGCCAACCGGCAGACTTCTCAGCGAATTCGGATGGCGTCATCCAGCCCGGTGCAGAATGGGGACGCCTCTGGTTATAGTGTATGCGCCAGGCCTCGATCTCCCTGATACGAAGGCCCAGCGCACAGTCGTCTGCTGCTCCAGAACGGTAGCGGAAAGAGCTGCGGCTGATCCGTAGCGCAAAACAGACCGGCCTCTCACTGGCTCCGTAGCGTGCCTGCAGGTCCCGGACCCATTCGCGCAGACGGGCCAGCGTCAGTTCTTTTTCGCCAGCACATCCTGCTACATGGCCTTGTCGGGGCACGGATCGGCAACCAGCTTCTTCAGCCTGAGA
>Ga0268256_1001075_pt1 | contig 18054 bp, 14 predicted proteins | sample AgamicAtAmrz_FD_200247 | JGI IMG/M metagenome (GOLD analysis project Ga0268256, IMG submission 200247) | Agave microbial communities from Guanajuato, Mexico - At.Am.rz (v2) (version 3) | ecosystem: Host-associated > Plants > Roots > Rhizosphere | place: Guanajato, Mexico | collected 2012-06-07
TCGATGATGCCGCCGCCCCCGACAAAGCTCTCGAAGTTGGTGACCAGCCCGTGCTCGACGTATTTGTCGTGCTCGTCGAGCTCGGCGTTCCAATTGAACTCGCCCACCCAATCCGGCGGGAAAGCGATGCCGAGTTGGTAGCCGCCGATCCAGTCGCGGAGCTCCCATAGTCCGAACGATTGGTAGTACTCCCGCAGTCGAGCGCTTACTGTCGCGAACGAAACTCCGGGCTTGGCGACCTCCTTCAGGACAGTGACCGCGCCGGCCGCGACGTCGCTGGCCTTCAGGAGCTCGTCCGGCGGGTCCCCCAGGTAGAACTGGCGAGCGGTGTTGGCGTGGTAGCGATGCTTGATCCCGCACGGGTCGGCAAGAAGCGGACCCGGGCCGATGGCGCGCGTGCTGGAAAGGGCATGGCAGTAGCTGCGCGTGCGCGAGATGGTGTTGTGCAGCCCGCCGGTTTCGCCGCCCGCCTGAGCCATGGCCCACTCCAGCTCTGCCCACACCTGGATCTCGGTCATCTTTGGATGCAGGATATCGGACATCAAGTGAGAATAGCCCGCATCGAGGATACGTGAGGCCTCACGGATGATCTTGATCTCAGCCGTGGACTTGACGCGCTGAAGGTCGCGCAGCATGACCGAGATGTCCACCACCCGAACATCGTGGCCGTAAAGCATGGAGGCCAGGTGCTTGGTGGTCATGGCATTCTGCCGCGGCGACCACTTCTCGATCCCCCAGGTCCCGGGCAGCCAGTCTTTGAGCTCGTTCACCACGAACCCGTGCACGCTTTGCAGACTCGGATCGGCGGATGTCGGGTGCCGGATATCGCTGGCGATCGACGTGAAGGGGATCAACCGGGCGTGGTCGGCCGAGTCGAACACGATCATGTCATCTTTATCGACGTGGACAGCCGTGAAATTGACCGGTGGCCATTCCGTGGTCGAGCCGGTGCGGTACCAACGTGCCTGGTAGCCATGCAGCCAGCACTGCGACTCCGGTGAGGATAGGAGCACGACATCGATGCGCGCCTTCGTCATCGCAGCGCGGAGCTTGTTCAGGCGCGAAGCATATTCCGCGCCGCTGAAAGCATGCTGCGTCGGGACTTGCTCTTCGATCAGTTCCTGCAGCTTTCTCAGATTTAGTTTCGATATTGCGTCCACTGCGACACTCACCTTTCCGTTCTTTTAGCAACTAAGGGTTGGATCTGAGAACCAACCGGTCCGGCGGCCACGAGCCATGGACCGCGGCGGCCTCGGGACAGATCGGCCAGCGCGGCGGATATCAATTACTCTGCACCGTCCTTAAGGCCGTTTCCGCACTCCAGTCAACAAAAAACAGAATGCGTTCTGTTTTTTGTTGACTGGAGTGCTTTGTCGTCATAACGTCCCCTCGTCAAAACAAGGCTGACAAGGCCAACTAGGGGAACGTTATGAAAAAACTGAGATTAGGGGCAATCACACTACTCCTCTCCTCCGTGGCGCTTCAGGCAAACGCGGATGACAAGACACTAAACCTCTTCAGCTGGGTGAACTCTTTCGATCAGCAGACGCTCGACGACTTTTCGGCCAAGACAGGATACAAGATTCACAATGATGCTTTCGATTCCGACGAGATGCTGGAGACCAAACTGCTCGCCGGCTCCAGTGGCTACGACTTGGTGACGCCATCCGCATTTCCCTTCCTGCAAAGAGAAATAAAGGCCGGTGCGGTTCGTCCGTTCGATCCGAAACAAGTTCCCAACGCCGCGAAACTCGATCCTGCGATGATCGACATGCTGAAGATCAGCGATCCGGAGGCGAACCACTCGGTCCCCTATGCGTGGGGTTCGACCGGCATGGGTCTGAATATCAAGAAAGTCAAAGAGGTTTTTCCCGACGCGCCGTTAGACAGCTACGACTTGATGTTCAAGCCTGAGAACGCGGCGAAGCTGGCGAAATGCGGTTTTGTCATGGTCGACTCCGCCACCGATATTATCCCTATCGCCATGCACTATCTCGGCATCGATACCTATTCTGAGGACGAGAAGGAGATTGACAGGGCCGTCGATCTTCTGAAGGCCATCCGTCCCTACGTAACCTATATCGACGCAACGAAGTATCAGATCGAGTTGGCCAATGGCGCGATTTGCGCGGCGATTGGTTGGTCCGGCGATATCATCAGCGCCGGCAAGAGCGCTGCCGAAGCAAAAAATGGGGTCGAGGTCTCCTATGTTGTGCCGAAAGAAGGTGGGCTCGTCTGGATGACAACCCTTGCGATCCCATCCGACGCTCCCAACCCGCAAGCGGGCTATGCCTTCATGAACTATATTCTCGATCCGAAGGTCGCGGCGCGGATCACCGAAGCGACAGGTTACCCTGTGCCCGTGCCGGAAGCCCGCCAGTTCCTGCCGCGTGAACTTGCGGAGAACCCGGCTCTTTATCCACCCGACAGCGTAAAGAAGCGCTTCTTCATGGGCGCTTCTCAAGCCGAGAAAGTCGTCCGTTACGTGAACCGACAGTGGCCGCGTTTCAAGGCCGGCAACTGAACGGTATTGAAACGCTGGTGCGTCGCTTGCATTGTCAATATCTCTGCGAGCCGCGGAACCCGCGTCTTGCATACATGGTGTAACCGCCACCGAGTAAAGAAAGTGGCATAGACCTGCCATTGAGTAGGTCGAGGCCCCAACATCCCCTAGCAGAGCGCGTCAGTTTTTGTTTTTTCAAGTCTACAGGCCGCTCTGCTTTCCGCTGACGGCAGGGAACAGTTTGCTCCTTCTAAGAGAAAAACCTCATGTCTTCTGATCTCTGGATGCAGAATCTTCCCGACTGCTTCGTGCAGTACCAGGCGGGTCGTCGAATTTACGAAGTAGAATGCATGATTCCTGATATCGCCGGCATTGCGAGAGGAAAGGCAATGCCGGCCGCCAAGTTCGGGGCAGCCGCCAAGACCTTTCTGCCATCGTCGATCTTCTATCAGACGATTACCGGCAATTACGCGGATCTTGACATCATCGACCAGTGGACCGAGGCCGACGTCGTTCTTAAGGCGGATATGTCTACCGCCTGCGCCGCTCCATGGGCGGACGAAGTGACGCTGCAGGTCATCCACGACGTCGCGGACAAGAACGGCAACCCTCTTTCCCTTGCACCGCGCAATATCCTGCGTCGGGTTCTGTCCCTTTACGAGAAACGCGGCTGGCAGCCGGTTATTGCCCCGGAGCTGGAATTCTATCTCACCCAGCCCAATTCGAACCCAAGTGATGCGATTGAACCGCCGATCGGCCGCACGAGCCGCAAGGGGATCGGTCGGCAGTCCTACTCAATCACCGCGGTCGATGAATATGGCAAGGTCATAGACGACATCTATGAATTCGCCGAGGCGCAGGGTCTAGAAATCGCTTCCGTGATCCAGGAAGGCGGTGCTGGTCAACTCGAGATCAACCTCACCCATGGCGATCCTCTCCGCCTCGCCGATGACGTTTTCCTTTTCAAGAGGACGATCCGCGAAGCGGCGCTTCGCAACGGCTGCTTTGCAACCTTTATGGCCAAGCCGATGAGGGACGAGCCGGGCAGCGCCATGCACATTCACCAGAGCGTTGTCGACGTGGTCACCGGCGCAAACATCTTCTCGCATCCTGACGGCTCGGAAACCGACGAATTTCGCCACTTCATTGGCGGCTGCCAGAAGCATTTCTGGGCGGCGACGGCTTTGTTCGCGCCTTACGTTAATTCCTTCCGACGCTATTCCGGCGGCGACAGCGCACCGACGAACATCGAATGGGCGACCGACAACAGGACGACAGGCCTGCGCATTCCGGTGTCACCGCCGGAGTCCCGCCGTGTTGAAAACCGTGTCGTGGGCATGGACTGCAATCCCTATCTTGCGATCGCCGGGAGTCTGGCTTGCGGCTACCTGGGTATGATCAACGCCGAAAAGCCCCGCGATCCGGCATCAGGCGAAGGATATGGCCGCGGATTGTCGCTGCCGCGAAGCCTCTTCACCGCCCTTAAGAAGCTGTCGGAAGACACGGCGTTCCGCGCCGTGCTTGGGGAAGAGTTCTGCATGGTCTACGAGGGGATCAAGCACGCGGAACTGGAGGAGTTCCAAAGCGAGATTTCACCATGGGAACGCGAATACCTGCTGTTGGCAGTCTGATGCATAGAGCGTTTGTGTTTTTCTTCGGGGCACAAACGCGCTCATTCTTTTGATTTCAGGAGATCCCGAACGGAAAACCGCTGGTCGGTTTTTCCGGAGTTTCTCTAGTTGGTGATGTCATGGACCTTCTTACTATAAACGATCAGCCCGGCCTGCATCCGGACAGTTATTATGCGGCCACAGCTCACGACTGCAAAAGGTGGCCAACCGCGAAAGGCGATATCCGCTGCGATGTCTGCGTGATCGGTGGTGGCTATACCGGCGTATCGAGCGCATTGCATCTGGCAAGCAAGGGCTATCGGGTCGTCCTGCTGGAGGCCAACAGGCTCGGCTGGGGCGCCTCGGGCCGCAATGGCGGACAGGTCAATACGGGGATGCGGCTCCATCAGGACGAACTGGAACGCATGTTCGGTTCCGCGACGGCACACGGACTCTGGAAGCTTGCGGGCGAGGCTGTCACACTCGTTGAGGAGCTGATCCGCGAACATGGCATAGCGTGCGCGTTCAAACGCGGCGTGCTCACGGCCTGCCACCGCCGCCGATATGTCGAAGCAACGCGCATATATACCGAGAAACTGCAGGGCGAATATGGCGTTGAGGGGCTGACTTTCCTTGATCGTGACGCCTTCAGGGCCATCCTGCCCTCGGGTTTCTACGAAGGCGGCTCCCTCGACACCAATGCAGGCCACCTACATCCGCTGAATTATCTCCTGGGTCTGGCAAGAGCAGCCGAGCAACAAGGCGTTGAGGTGTTCGAGACATCGAGGGTCATTCGCATCGACCATGCTTCGCCGGTAACGGTTCATACGGACTGTGCCAGAGTATCGGCCGACTTCGTGATCATCGGCTGCAACGGCTACGCCGGCGATCTTGATCGGGATATCGCGCGCCACATCATGCCGATCAATGGCTTTATCGCCGCCACCCGACCGCTTTCCGAAAAGGAGGCGGCCAGCGTGCTGGCGCGCGACTACGCTGCCGCCGATTCGAAATTCGTCATTAACTATTTCCGTCTCTCCGAAGACCGTCGCCTTCTCTTCGGTGGCGGCGAAAGTTACGGCTACCGCTTTCCCGCAAATCTGGACGCCGTTGTCCGCCGACCTCTCCGCATAGTGTTTCCGCAGTTGAAGGACATCGAGTTCGACTACTGCTGGGGCGGAACGCTCGGGATCACGATGAGCCGCTTGCCCTATTTCAGGCGCCTGCGTGGAAACATCCTCACAGCGGGTGGATTTTCTGGCCAGGGCGTCGCGCTAGCCACCCTCGCCGGCAAGCTTCTGGCCGACGCTATCGCCGGACAAGCCGAAAAATTCGACCTGATGGCGTCCTTGCCCGCCTCGCCTTTTCCCGGCGGCCCACGATGGCGGTCGCCGCTGCTGGCCCTGGCCATGACCTGGTACGCATTGCGCGACGGCTTGTCGTGAGATCCGGGATCCGACGCGAAGGAACTGAGAGAATGAACATGACCGGACCGATCGACCTTATCCTGCTTGGTGGCCGGATCAAGACGATGGACGTGCAACGTCCTTTTGCCGAAGCTATTGCCGTTTCGGGCAACAGAATCGTTGCGGTTGGCATCGACGCGGAGGTCGCAGCGCTGGCGCAAACGCGAACCCGGATCGTCAATGCCCATGGCGGAACCGTGCTTCCCGGTTTCAACGATGCGCACGTCCATATCTTCAGTGGTTCCGCGAGCCTGGTTCAACTCTCCCTCGAGGGCGTACAGGGATTCGAAAACCTGAAATCCGCCCTCGCTGGCTATGCGGCGGCGCATCCGGACTCGCCCTCGATCGTCGGGAAGGGGTGCCTTTATACCGCGATATCGCCAGATGAACCCATAACGCGACATCATCTCGACCAAATCATGGACGATCGGCCACTCCTTCTAGTGGCCTTCGATCTCCATACGGCCTGGGCGAATACCATTGCGCTCCAGCGTGCGGGCATCCTCGGCGGACGCAAACTTCCCCTCGGCAGCGAGGTCGTAATGGGTAAGGACGGGTTAGCGACAGGCGAACTACGCGAGGCAGATGCCATTTCTCCAGTCCATGCCCTGTTCGAGGGGGGTGGGAGGGAAATGCTCGGTATCTCGACGGGAGACGAACCGGACCACGTTACAGAGGCTGACAGGTGCTACGATATCTCCCTTCTGCGGCGCGGCCTTGCCTATTGCGCCAGCCGGGGCATCACGTCGATCCAGAACATGGACGGCAACCTATATCAGCTCGAGCTTCTGGACGAGATACGGCAGACAGAAGGTCTGCCGGTGCGGGTTCGGATGCCGTTCCATATGAAGAACTTTACGCCTCTGTCGGACCTGCGCGAGAAAGCCGCCGCATGGAACCGTCTCTACAACTCCGACATGCTGCGTTGCGACTTCGTGAAGCTGTTCATGGATGGCGTGACAGAAAGCGAAACCGCCTTCTTCCTGGAGGACTACGCACACCGGCAGGGCTGGAAAGGAGAAGCTCTCTTCTCGCAGGCGCAGTTCGATGACATTTGCGCAACGGCTTCGCGCCTCAAGCTCCAGGTGGCGAGCCACGCGGTTGGCGACGGAGCCGTTCGCCGTGTGCTGAACGGTTACGAGCATGCCTCGGACGTGGCCGACGCCCGCGACCTGCGCCATCGGGTGGAGCATATCGAGGTCATTCATCCCGACGATATCGACAGGTTCAGCAAGATCGGGGCAGTCGCCTCGATGCAGCCGATCCACGCTCCTTCCCGTGCGGAGGCGGGCGAGGAGACGGCGCCGCGCTTGATTGGCCCGGCAAGACTTCCCCGCGCCTTTGCCTGGCGTAAGCTTGCCGAAGCTGGAGCGCGGATGGTTTTTTCGACGGACTGGCCCGTGGCACCGCTCGATCCGATGCTTTCGATTTCAGCGGCGATGACGCGTGAACCGATTGCCGATGGCGTTCCCGACCAGCGGCTTCCCCTCGACGATATCTTGCGGGGTTACACGCTGAATGCCGCTTGGGTCGAGTTCATGAGCGACCGCAAGGGCATGGTGCGAGAAGGCTATCTTGCAGACCTTGTCGTCCTCGATGCCGATATTGAAGTCGTGGCGCCAGAAGCCCTATCAAGCGTTTGCGTTACACTGACCATCTGCGATGGGCGCATCACCTTCGAACGGACGAGCCGAACCCGTGGGTCGGCTGTGGCTGGTCTTCATCATGTCTGAACACACCATGTCTTCACTGGAAATCTACGCCTCTTTCCTAGACGCAAACCCTGACATCGAAGTGTTGGAAGCCTTCGTGATCGACGTCAACGGTGTGCCGAGAGGCAAGTGGCTGCCGCGCGAACGGGCGCTCGACGTCCTCAACAACGGCATAGCCATGCCACGATCCGTGTTCGCGCTCGATGTCTGGGGCCGCGACGTCGATGCTGCCGGCCTCGCCCAGGGTACCGGTGATCCCGACGGCATCTGCTACCCGGTGTCGGGAACCATTTCCCGCGTACCATGGCTCGCAAGACCGACCGCACAAGTGCTGTTGCAGATGCATGTCAACAAGAACCCGTTCTACGCCGACCCCCGGCATGTCCTGGCTACGGTTCTGGAGCGGTTCACGAAGGAAAAGATCACCCCGGTCGTCGCAACAGAACTCGAATTCTACCTCGTGGATCCCGTGCGTTCGGCGCTCGATCCGGTGCGCCCGCCAAGAACAAGAGACGGACGGTGGCACGCGGGGCAGACGCAGGTGCTATCGATTTCGGAGTTGCAGGAATTCGAAAGCGTGTTCCATGGCATCGCATCGGCAGCCCAGGCACAGGGAGTGCCGACCGATACGACATTGCGGGAGAACGGGCCGGGACAATACGAGATAAATCTGTGCCACGTTGCCGATGCCCTGGCCGCCGCTGATCACGCCGTACTCCTGAAGAGGATCGTCAAGGGTGTCGCCCGTGCGAACGGCATCGACGCGACCTTCATGGCAAAGCCGTACGGCACGCAGGCCGGCAGTGGCATGCATGTTCACTTCTCCCTTGTCGACGAGCGCGGCGAAAACATTTTTGCCGACGAAAATGGCCCGGCGAAGGCCCTGTTCCACTCAGTCGGCGGGCTGATCCGCAACATGGGCGAGAGCATGGCAGTTTTTGCACCGCACCAGAACTCCTATCGCCGGATGCGTCGATCGGAGCACGCCCCCACCTACGCCTCATGGGGCATCGACAACCGTTCGGCCGCCGTTCGCGTCATCACCAGCTCCAAAGCGTCGACGCGCATCGAACATCGCGTGGCCGGAGCGGATTCAAATCCGTATCTGGTGCTCGCCATGATCCTGGCGGCGGCCCATTCGGGCATGGACGATAAAGCGGACCCCGGCGCCGCGATCAGCGGCGACGATCACGCGGTCAACCACGAGCCTCTGCCCCGCACCTGGGATCAGGCCCTCCAGAGCTTCCAACGATCCCCGTTCGCCAATGCAACGCTTGGCCCGGCCTACCGCGGGCTTTACACCGCCTGCAAGCAACAGGAAATGGAGGAGTTCGCCCTTCGCGTAACCGACGTCGAATACGACGCTTATATCCGGACGGTATGATATGAAGACAACCTCGTCGACAATCACAAACCCTGGCCACATTGCTTCCTACTATGCGGCGACCGCACACGACAAACGTCCACGCGAGCCTTTGTCGGGCAGCATCGAAACGGACGTCTGCATCGTAGGCGCCGGTTTTACCGGCATATCCGCCGCTCTGGAGCTCGCCGAGCACGGCTTCGGCGTCGTTCTCCTCGAAGCGGACCGTATCGGCTTCGGTGCCTCCGGCCGCAATGGCGGCCAAATCGTCAACGGCTACAGCCGCGACCTGAATGCGATCGCACGGCGATACGGCGACGACACGGCAGCGCATCTCGCCCGCATGTCGCTTGAGGGCGGCGAAATCATCCGCGAACGCGTCGGAAAATACGACATCCGCTGCGATCTGGTGCAGGGCGGCTTCTTCGCGGCCTTCACCGACAAACAGGTGCGGGAAATGGCGGAGGTAAAGTCGAATTGGGAAAAACACGGACATACAGGACTTGAGATGGTCGGCGCGGCGGACGTCTCCCGCTATGTACGGTCGGATCGCTACAGAGGCGGGATGATCGACCGGTTCGGCGGTCACCTTCACCCCCTCAATCTCGTTCTCGGCGAAGCAGCTGCCGTGGAGAAACTCGGCGGCCGGATCTTCGAAAACAGCCGCGCCGTCGATATCGCCTTTGACACACATCCGGTCGTCAGGACGAAAGACGGACAGGTCCAAGCACGCTACGTCCTCGTCTGCGGCAATGCCTATATGGGATCGCTGCTTCCCGAATTGACGGGCAAGATCATGCCGGTTTCATCGCAGGTCATGGCGACGGAGCCACTCGACCCAGAATTGCTCGACGATTTGCTGCCGGCTAATTATTGCGTCGAAGACGCGAACTACGTGCTGGATTACTACCGTAGGACCGCCGACAACAGATTGCTTTACGGCGGCGGCATCGGCTACGGCGGGCAGGATCCCGCCAACCTCACTGCCGTTATCCGCCCCAATATGATCAAGACCTTTCCGGTACTGCGCGACGTCGCCATCGACTTCGCGTGGAGCGGCAATTTCGCCCTCACACTGACACGTATTCCCCACGTCGGAAAACTCTCAGACAAAGTTTATTTCTCCCACGGCGACAGCGGCCACGGCGTGACGACCACGCACCTGCTCGGCAAGATCCTCGCGGAAGCAGTCTCCGGGCATGCCGGGCGCTTCGATGTCTGGGCATCGCTGACAGCCTATCCATTCCCGGGAGGAAGGGCTCTGCGCGTTCCCCTCACCGCGCTCGGTGCCTGGTGGTACGGCTTGCGGGACAGGCTCGGCATATGACCATGAAGAGACGAATCGGAATCCTCATCGCAGGTCACATTCCGGAAGAGCTTTCTGGCCGGTTCGGCCACTATGGCACCATGTTCTCCGAGTTTCTGGGACCGGAGTCCTTCGACTACGCCTCCTACTTCGTCGTGGACGGCCATGTTCCGGATGATCCTGATAAGGCGGACGGCTGGCTGATAACCGGCTCGCGTTACGGCGTCTATGAGGACCACCCGTGGATACGCCGGCTCGAAGAGTTCGTTCGCGCCATCCGCGATGCGGGTAAGCCGCTCGTCGGCGTCTGTTTCGGCCATCAGGTGATCGCGAAAGCCCTGGGCGGCACCGTCGAAAAATTCGCGCTGGGCTGGACTGCCGGCGCCACCCGCTACACCGGCATGAACGGTGCGGGCGACCTGACGTTGCTCGCCTGGCATCAGGATCAGGTAATCGTACCACCCGCGGAGGCGCGGATCAGTGCGACCAGTCCCTTCTGTGCCCACGCAGCGCTCTCCTACGGCGACTGGGCCATCAGTTTTCAGGCTCATCCCGAATTCAGCAGCTCATACTTCTCGGCACTGGTGGAAGCCAGGCGGACATTGGTCGGAGAGAACGTCGCATGCCTGGCATTGGCCGACACCGAAAACACGTCGAGCCCGCAAGTCGCGAAGCTCATTGCAGATCATTTCAGGCGCGCTTGGAAACGACAGGGGACCATTCAAGCCATGATCAGTGATCAGAACCACAGCAACAGGGAAGCAATCATGCCAGTCTATCCCAACGCATCCCTTCATATCGGCGGCCAGTGGCGCCCGGGGTCCGGGCTTGCCCTCGACGTCGTCAATCCGGCGACCGGCGAGGTAATCGGCAAGGTCGAAAGTGCCGCCACCACAGACCTCGACGATGCGCTGGCTGCGGCGAGCTCGGGCTTCACAGTCTGGCGCCACACCAGCCCGATGGAACGCGCCGGGATCATGAAAAAGGCAGCCGGCCTTCTCGCCGAGCGCATTGAGAAAATCGCGCCGTTATTGACCATGGAGCAGGGCAAGCCGCTTCAGCAGGCACGCAATGAAATATCCTCTGCCGTCGAAATCATTCACTGGTTCGCGGAAGAAACGACGCGCACTTACGGGCGCTTGATCCCGGCACGCGCGCTCGACGTGGCGCAGGACGTGGTCCGCGAGCCGGTGGGCCCGGTCGCGGCTTTCACGCCCTGGAATTTCCCGATCAACCAGAGCGTCCTGAAACTCGCCGCCGCCCTTGCCGCAGGCTGCTCGATCATCATGAAGGGACCAGAGGAGACGCCGGCAAGCTGCGCGGAACTGGTGAAGGCATTCGTAGACGCCGGCATGCCGGACGGTGTCGTCAATCTGGTCTACGGTGTTCCCTCGTTCATTTCCACCTATCTCATTTCCCATCCCGTTATCCGCAAAGTGTCCTTCACCGGCTCGACGCCCGTTGGCAAGGTGCTTGCGCAGCTTGCCGGCCAGCACTTGAAACCGATCACACTCGAACTCGGCGGACACGCTCCGGCCCTGGTTTTCGATGACGCGGATATCGGCGACGCTGCACGTGTGCTCGCCCGAGCCAAGTACTACAATGCCGGGCAGGTTTGCATCGCTCCCACGCGCTTGCTCGTCCACCGGGCTGTCTTCGATCGGTTCGTCGCCGCGTTCGAAAGCGAGGTTAAGGCCATCAAGACCGGATATGGATTGGATCCGGACGTGACGATGGGGCCTCTTGCGAATGAGCGCCGCCTTGTTGCCATGCAGGAATTCGTCGACGATGCAGCAGAACACAGTGCCGAAATCCTAAGCGGCGGTCATCGTATCGGCACGTGCGGCAACTTCTTCGCGCCGACGCTGGTTCTCGGCGCCCCCACCCAAAGCCGAGTCCAGCGTGATGAGCCTTTTGGTCCCGTCGCTCTGATCAATCGAGTCGACGACTATGCGCAGGCGGTCGCAGAGGCGAACCGCTTGCCCTATGGCCTCGCCGCCTACGCCTTCACGCGATCGGCCAGGACGATGAATGATCTCGCGCGGGACATAGAAGCAGGGATGCTTTCCATCAATCATCACGGTCTCGCTTTGCCCGAAACGCCTTTCGGAGGGGTTAAGGAGTCTGGTTATGGCACGGAAGGAGGCAGCGAGGGCATCGACGCCTACTTGACACCGAAGTTTGTCAGCAAGCGGTTTATCTGAGCCGCGTCGCAACCTTTAGTGGCGCCCAGCAGAGGATGATGCACCTTTATGAAAAGAGAACGAATTTAATCTTGGCATCCGAATAGTGGACTAGGTGTTTGATCCCAGAGTTTGATGGAACTGACATTTAGCGGCTTGCCGGAGAGCGGAATAATCAAGAAACGGGGAATTCAATTTGTCCAACATCAGTTCTTCAGCAAACTCTGCTTCAGGCTTCGCACCGTGGGATGATCCGAAGTCGAAACCGATCGTGGAATTTAGATCAGTTTCGAAAACTTATGGGACCTTCACCGCCATCGCGGATTTTTCGCTCAGGATTTACGAACGCGAGTTTTTCGCGCTTCTCGGTCCTTCAGGCTGCGGCAAGACCACGGTCATGCGGATGCTCGCCGGGTTCGAAACACCAACGTCCGGAGAAATCCTTTTCGAAGATCAAGACATCGTTGCGGTTGAACCGCACAAACGGCCCATCAACATGATGTTCCAGTCTTATGCTCTCTTTTCTCATTTGACGGTCGAGGACAATATCGCCTTCGGTCTGCGCCGGATGGGGATGCCCAAGCCGCTACTCGAGAAGACCGTGTCCGAAATGCTCAACCTGGTACAGCTTGAGCCACTAAGACGGCGCAAGCCGCATCAAATCTCGGGCGGACAGCGTCAGCGCGTCGCGCTTGCTCGGTCCTTGGCGCGGCGACCAAAGATCCTCCTGTTGGATGAACCGATGGCCGCACTGGACAAGAAGTTGCGGCGGGAAACCCAGCTCGAGTTAATGGACATCCAGTACCGGCTCGGAACGACCTTCGTTATCGTCACCCATGACCAGGAGGAAGCGATGACGGTCGCAAGCAGGATTGCCGTCATGGATCATGGCGAGCTCGTGCAGGTTGCGCCGCCACTTCAACTCTATGAAAATCCAGTGAGCCGGCACGTGGCGGAGTTCGTGGGAGAAACCAACCTCTTCGAAGGTCACATGGAGGCGTGCGCGAACGAAAAATGCCGCTTCGTTCCGCGCGATCTGAATACGACATTTTCCGTCGCGCTATCGAAGCCTCTACAAGAAAGGACTGCTTGCTACCTCAACATCCGTCCGGAAAAAATGGAGGTGACCCTTCACCCACCCGACGACGGTTCCAATACCGTCGCGGGCAAGATCATCGACATAGCCTATCTCGGGAACATCTCCACCTACTACGTCGATGTCGGGCCGCGGAAACCGATGATGGTCCAGATGACCAACAACCAGAGATCGTTGAACGCCCGCTTTTCTCACGACGACAATGTCTGGGTGTCTTGGTATCCCGAGGACGGGCTGCTGCTCGAACGCTGAATCCGGAGAAAGAGAAATGCTCGCTGTCCGAAAGTGGTTGTTGATTCTGCCGCCGTTTGTGTGGCTCCTGGTCTTCTTTGGCGTGCCGTTCGCGTTTGTCGCGAAAATTGCCATGTCCGATAGCACACTCGCGATGCCGCCGTACCTGCCGGTGTTCGATCCCTCGGAAGGGTGGAGTGGGCTGAAAGCGCTCGTCGGCCAGCTTCACTTCGATAATTTCCGGATCGTGTTCGACGATGACATCTATGTCGTTGCGTATCTGAACAGCATCGGAATCGCCTTCGTCGCGACGTTTCTGAGTTTACTGTTCGGCTATCCCATCGCTTACGCGATCGCCTCGGCGCCGCAGACATGGAAGCCGGCACTGATCATGGCCATCAACTTGCCCTTCTGGACGTCGTTTCTCATCCGCATCTATGCGTGGATCGTTCTCCTGTCGAAAGAGGGGGTCATCAACCATTTTCTCATATCGGTGGGCGTGATCAGCGAACCACTGCCTATGTTGAACACCACCTTTGCCGTCTATATCGGCATGGTCTACGCTTACATACCGCTGATGATCTTTCCGATCTATGCGACGCTCGAAAAGCTGGACATCAGTATCTACGAAGCGGCGCGAGATCTCGGCTGCAGCCGCACCGGTGCCTTCTTCCGTGTGACCCTTCCTCTTTCCCTGCCCGGTATTTTCGGAGGCTGCTTCCTCGTCTTCATCCCGATGACCGGGGAATATGTCATTCCCAGCCTTCTCGGAAACACCGGCGTTCCCATGATCGGCCGCATTCTCTGGGACGAATTCTTTATCAATAACGACTGGCCGCTGGCGTCTGCGATATCCGTGCTGCTTCTGGCGCTTCTCGTCATTCCGATCATCCTCTATCAGTTCCATCGTCAGCGTCGCGAGGAGCAGCAAGCATGAGCCGCACGCTTTCCTGGTTTGGCTACGCCGCTCTCGTTTCAGGCATTGTCTTCCTCTATCTCCCGATCTGCGTAGTGATCTTCTACAGCTTTAACGGGTCAGAGTTCATCACCTTATGGAGCGGCTTCTCGCTCAGATGGTATAGATCCCTGTTTCACAATGCGAACTACTGGTCGGCAGGCTGGATCACGCTCAAAATAGCGCTTGCCTCCTCGACCATCGCCACCCTTTTAGGCGTCATGGCCGCATGCGCTTTAAGTCGCCTACGACGCTTTCCCGGAAGAAGTCTTTTCGCCGGGCTTGCCGTCGCGCCCATGGTTCTGCCGGAGGTGATTAGTGGGCTGTCGCTTCTGTTGCTTTTCGTAGCGCTCGGCATTGACCGGGGCTTTCTCACGGTGGTCATCGCGCACGCCACGATGTCAATGTGCTTCGTCTGCGTCGTCGTCTCCGCCCGGCTATCGCAGTTCGATCTGACCATCGAGGAAGCAGCCCGCGACCTTGGCGCCACGCCGCTGCAGGCATTTTTTCTGGCAACTTTGCCCGTCATCATGCCTGCGGTTATTTCCGGCTTCGTTCTCGCCTTTTCGATCTCCCTCGATTCATTGGTTCTATCCTCCTTCACAACCGGACCTGGCACGACAACATTGCCTCTGCGCATCTATTCCGAAGTCAAACGCGGCATTCGCCCGGAAATCAACGCCCTATCGACGCTTATCGTGCTCGTGGTGGCCATTGCCGTCATCATGATTTCAATCCGGACAAAACTCCGCGGACGGGACCGATGGGAGACGACCTGACAGAGGATGTGGAGAAGCTGACCGAGTTGCCCAAGTTCGTGCGGCTATTGGCCGAACATACAGTGCTGAGAACACCAACATGTGGAACTATCAATTGCCATGCAACATCATCATCTTTTGTCCGTTGCCAGCACGAAATCGTGCGCGACGTCCCAGAAGGCACCTTGGAAGCCATATTCTTTCGCGCGTGGGCGGCGTCTCACACGGAATGGTGGCCGCGGCACGATGTCGTCCGGATCAAAACCGCCTTCAATGACCAAACGACAGGCTACGTACCAGTGCAGCGGCTTGATGTGGCTGGCACTTTGGGTCCTACCCGTAAACCCAACCCATCGACCTGATTGGTCGACCGGCAGGTCTTCGCCTCCGCATTACTCGGCATAGTGTCTCCAACGCTGAAGCGTCCTGATCGCATCGTCCAACGCTTCGTTGTCCGCTTGTGCGGCTCTAACTTCCGCCGGAAAGAGAATGCGTGTGGCTTCCCGCGGCTCCAGCTTCAGCATCCCGCCGCCAAGGGCATGACAAATGAGGTCGCCCATTGCGGCAGCAGCCTGCTCGCAAGCGCGCGATCACGAACCGAATGAACGCTGTTGGTGCAGGTCAGCCGGTAAGCGGCAAGGAGACCCCGTCTGGCGTAGAGGGTTAGCGGTCGGATATCGGTAGCGCACGTTGTGAGCCGAAGTGAGCTTCTATGTCTGCGCCTAGTTCTGGAACTAGAACCTTCCATATGATCGAAGCGGTCGCCGAGCGACTTGAGGGTGCTCCACGGCAATTGCGCCGGCGCTGGTCGGATGAGTTCAAAGCGCAGGCGGTGGCCGAGGCGCTGGAGCCGGGCGCGAGCGTATCGGCGATCGCCCATCGGATCGGCATTCGTCCGTCGCAGCTCTTCGCCTGGCGTCGTGACGCTCTGGACCATGCCGCCTCGCGTTCGGCTGGCGAGGTCGCCTCGGCGCGCCCGGCTGCCCCGGTGATCGAGGTTGTCATTGGCGACATTGTCGTGCGCGCCGGCGCAGATGTTGACGAGGCGCACTTGCAGCGGGTGATCCGCGCGGCGCGTTCGGCATGATCCCCTCCGGCGTAAAGGTGTTCCTGGCCAGTCATCCGGTCGACTTCCGCAAGGGCCCGGACAGCTTGCTGTCGCTGGTGCGGGATGCCGGCAATGATCCGTTCAACGGTGCACTTTACGTCTTCCGGGCCAAACGAGCGGATAGAGTGAAGATCGTCTGGTGGGACGGCTCCGGCGTCTGCCTTTATGCCAAGCGGCTGGAAAAATCGCAGTTCTGCTGGCCCCGCATCGGTCATAACCGGGTTCAGCTCAACCATGCCCAGCTTCTGGCGCTCATCGATGGCATGGACTGGAAGCGGGTTCGATCCGTGCCGGTCAAGCCGCCGGAGATTGTTGGGTAAAGCCCTGCGGCGAAGTGAATCAGCGGCCTGAAAGGGCAGGAAAACCGGAGCAAAATGTGCTCTGGTCGGGTCGATGACGCCGCCCGATCTCAAACTCCCGGATGATGTAGAAGCGCTAAAAGCCATGGTGCTTGCCATGGCCGAAAAGGCGGCGCGGGCCGACGCCCTTGAGAGCGAGGTCGCAGATCTCAAGGCGCGCAACGCCGATGCCGATGAGCGCATCGAGCGGCTGACGCAGATCCTGAAGGCCTTCGATCGCGCCCGCTTCGGGCGGCGATCGGAAAAGCTCGGCTCTCCCACCATTGACGACGAGCAGCAGGCCTTTGTCTTTGAGGAGATTGAGACCGGCATCGCCGCGATCAAGGCACAGGTCAACAAGGGCCGCGAGCGCCCAGAAGGCAAACGTCCGCCGCGACCGCGCAAGGGCTTCGCACCCCACCTGGAGCGGGTCGAAGTCGTGATAGAGCCGGAGGAGCGGCCGGAGCATGCCGGCAAGCAGAAGGTGCTGATCGGCGAGGACGTCTCGGAGCGGCTGGATGTGGTGCCGGCGAAGTTCCGCGTCATCGTCACCCGCCGCCCGAAGTATGCCTTCAAAAATGAGGACGGCGTCGTCCAGGCACCGGCGCCGGCACACATCATCGAAGCCGGCATTCCGACGGAAGCACTTCTCGCCCAGATTGCCGTCTCCAAATATGCCGATGGCCTGCCGCTCTACCGGCAGGAGGCGATTTACGCCCGCGACAAGGTCGAGCTCGACCGCAAACTGATGGCGCAATGGATGGGCAAGCTCGGCTTTGAGCTGGAGATCCTGGCCGACTACCTCTTTGATGAGATCAAGAAGGCCGAACGGATCTTCGCCGACGAAACCACCTTGCCGACGCTCGCTCCCGGGTCCGGATCGACGAAGACAGCCTATCTATGGGCCTACGCCAGGGATGACCGACCATTTGGCGGCAGCGGTCCGCCCATGGTCGTCTATCGCTTTGAGGACAGTCGGGCCGGCGAGTGCGTCGCCCGTCATCTCAAGGGCTACCGCGACATCCTGCAAGTCGACGGATATGCCGCCTATAACAAGCTGGTCCGCTCCGATGGCGGCAATGACGGCGTCACATTGGCTGGCTGCTGGTCGCATAGTCGGCGCAAGTTCTATGAGCTGCATGTCGGCAAAAGCTCCGAGATTGCAACGGCGACGGTCGAGCGGATGGCGAAGCTCTGGCAGATTGAGGAGACCATCCGCGGCAAAAGCCCTGAGGTCCGTGTCGCGGCGCGTCAGCAAACCTCTGCGGCGGTCGTCGCCGACCTCTTTGCCCTCTGGCAAAAGACCCTGCCGCGGGTCTCCGGCAAATCGAAGCTCGCCGAGGCGCTCCGCTATGCCATCTCGCGCCGCGCCATCTTCGAGCGCTTCCTGATCGACGGCCGCATCGAGCTCGACTCCAACATCGT
>Ga0268256_1001086_pt1 | contig 17888 bp, 16 predicted proteins | sample AgamicAtAmrz_FD_200247 | JGI IMG/M metagenome (GOLD analysis project Ga0268256, IMG submission 200247) | Agave microbial communities from Guanajuato, Mexico - At.Am.rz (v2) (version 3) | ecosystem: Host-associated > Plants > Roots > Rhizosphere | place: Guanajato, Mexico | collected 2012-06-07
GCTTGCCGACGCTGAGCCCGCGCAGGACGATGCCGATGTCGTCAAGGCGTTGAAGGCTGCCGGCATGATCGCCGTCGGCCGAGTCAATATGAGCGAGTTCGCCTTTTCCGGCCTAGGCCTCAATCCACATTACGGTACGCCGCTAAACTCGCTGGCAACGGATGTCGCGCGTATCCCAGGCGGTTCGTCTTCGGGTTCTGCCGCTGCGGTTGCGGCGGGTCTCGTGCCGGTATCGATTGGCACGGATACGGGCGGCTCGGTGCGCATACCGTCTGCTTTCAACGGCCTTGTCGGCTATAAGGCGAGCCATGGCCGCTACGGCATGGGCGGTGTCTTTCCGCTGTCGACGAGCCTCGATTCGCTCGGGCCTTTGTGCCGCAGCGTCCAGGATGCGATCTGGGTAGATGCCGCGATGCGTGAGCGCTTTGTCCCCGAGATAGAGCGCGCCGAAGCCGCCGGGCTTTCCATCGTGGTGCCGACAAATATCGTCATGGATGATGCGCAGGATGGTGTTCTTGCAGCTTTCGAGGCGACGCTGGCAAGATTGAGTGCCGCTGGCGTTAGAATCCGGCGAGCTGCCTTTCCGGCTTTCGAAAGGCTCTTTGAGCTGATGGCGGAATATGGGCCGTTGGTTACTGCCGAGGCCTTCGTGCTGCATCACCGGCGTCTGGCAGGACCGGAAGCCGATTCCATGGACCGGCGTGTGGTGGCGCGGACGCGCCTCGGAGAGAAGACGACGCTGGTCGGTTACCTGGAAACGCTCAAAGTGCGTGAGCAACTGATCAAGGAAGTTGCCGGCACGCTTGGGCCGAACGAGTTCATCGCCTATCCGACGGTTGCCCATGTTGCGCCGGCGCTTGGCCCCCTGGAAGCGGATGACGAGCTGTTCGTAAAGATCAATGGCAGAACGCTGCGCAATACGGCAATCGGCAATTTCCTCGATTGGTGCGGCGTCTCCCTGCCTTGCGGCGCCGGTGAAGCAGGCATGCCGGTCGGCTTCCTGCTGTCGGCGCCGAAGAACCAGGACGAGCGGCTGCTGGGTGCGGCGCTGGCGCTTGAAGAGATCGTCAGTGGCTAACGTTGCGCGGTGGATTTGCCGCATCGTATCGATCCTCGCTCCGCGATAGTGGGCGAGGATCGAAAGTTCTCTTCCTTCAATGCGAACGGCTGCCACTGGCGGCCGGCTCGGCGTCGGCGATCCAGCGGCGGTGCGGGCCGAGTGCGATCAGCAGCACGACAGACAGGAAGCAGCAACCGGCGAGGATATAGAAGCCGATATCGCCATTGCCTGTGGCTGCGTCGACATAGGCCTTGATCTGCGGCGAGGCGAAGCTGCCGAGATTGCCGAGCGAGACAATGAAGGCAATGCCGCTGGCGGCACCGACGCCTCCGAGATAGCGGGTCGGCAGGCTCCAGAAGACCGGCTGCGAAGAGGCAAGGCCCGGAACCGCGATGCAGGCGGCAATGACCATCACCCACGGATTCATCGTCAGGCCGATCGTTCCTAGCGCGATGGTGCCGGCCGTCAGCATGGCGATGCAGACGATGCGATGGTTGTCATGCTTGTCGGCATAGACGGTGAAGAAGCGGGTTGCGACAAGCGCGCAAAGCCAGGGTAGGCCGAGCAGCACACCGACCCAGGTATTGACGCCGCCGCCGAGCGCCTGTGCCAGCCGCGCCGGCAGGTAAAAGGTGATCGGGCCGACACCGATCTGGATGAACAGATAGATGCCGACGAAGGCGAGGACGCGCCAGTCTTTCAGCACGCTGAAGACCGAGTGCTTCACTTCGGAAAGCTTGCTGCGCTCTTCCGCTTCAATGACGGCATTCAGCGCATTTTTCTCCTCCAACGTCAGCCATTTCGCTTCTGTTGGGCGGCTCGTCAGGAAGAAGAGGGCCAGGATGCCGACGACGGTTGCCGCAAGGCCTTCGACCGCGAACATCCATTGCCAGTTGGTAAGGCCAAGGACGTCATGATGAGTGAGCAACCAGCCGGAAAGTGGTGCGCCGATCACCAGCGATAGGGGGACACCGAGATAGAAGAGGCCGGTAGCGCGCGCCCTATGCTTGGCCGGGAACCAGTAAGTCAGGTAAAGCAAGACGCCCGGATAGAAGCCGGCTTCGCAGACGCCGAGCAGGAAACGAACGATGTAGTAGCTCATCGGTGTATGGGCAAAGACCATGCAGGCCGAGACGATGCCCCAGGTGATCATGATGCGGCTGAGCCACAGGCGGGCGCCGACGCGCTGCATGATGAGGTTGCTCGGCACTTCGAAGGTGGCATAGCCCAGATAGAGAATGCCGGCGCCGAAGGCATAGGCAGCATCTGAAATACCGGTATCGGCCTGATAAGCCACCTTGGCGAAGCCGACATTGGAGCGATCGAGAAAATTCAGGATCAGCATCAAGCCCAGGAAGGGCAGAAGACGAATCGTCGCCTTGCGCACGGCGCTTTGCAGCGCCGGATTGTCGTTTGTCATAGTCACTCCTCCCAAAGGCAGATGCCTCGCGGCGAGACCATCGCGGCCAAGACTGCCTTCATGCTCGAACCGGATCTCGATCTGGCTATTGACGTGACAGCCCAAGGTGGCCATCAGTTTGCATATACGCAGATTATATTTATGTATGAAAAGGTCAATAGGTGCGAAGCCGCACGCGCTTGATCCACTTGTGGGACCGCGCATGGCGTTCAGGCAGTAGTGGATCAGAGTGCTTTTGCCGCGTTGGATGCGCAGCAAAACCTACGGCCAGCGAGCCGATTAGCGCGTCCTGATGAGGCCCTTGCGTGAAACGCCGGACTAGTTGGGCGCATATTCAGGCAAGATATGGACCGATGCGCTCCGCGACGGATGCGACATCCGTGAGCCGCATCCCGGCCACGTTGATCCTGCCGGAATCCGGCATGTAGATGCCGTGTTCGGCCCGAAGCTGCCGGACATTTCCCGGAGAGATCGGCAGAAGGGAGAACATGCCTTCCTGCGAAGCGATATTGGCGAGATCAGGACAGAATTCTGCAAAGGCTTTGGCGGCGGCCTGGCGGATTTCGACTATGCGGTTGCGCATTTTGCTGAGTTCATCGATCCAGGCTCGGCGCCGCGATGGGTCCTGCAGGATCGCGGCAACAATAGCAGCCCCATGCGCTGGCGGCATGGAATAGCTGGTGCGGGCATAGCTCGCCAGATTGCCGATGCCCTTGTTTAACGGCGCCTGCTGATCGCCGAAGAGATAGACCGCGCCGGTGCGTTCCCGATAGAGCGAGAAGGATTTGGAGCAGGAGACGGCAACCATAGCCTCGCCGACCGCTTCGATCACATCAATCATACCGGCTGCGTCTTCGACCGGGCCTTGACCGAGGCCTTGATAGGCATTGTCGAAGAGCGGCAGCAATCCCTTGTCGGTGACGATCTCGGCGATGTCGCGCCAGTTCTGCGATAACAATCCCGCGCCTGTCGGATTATGGCAGCTCGTTTGCAGCAGCACGGCATCGCCGGGTGCTGCGCTCCGCAGGGTCGTCAGCATCTCATCGATGAGAACGGTCTGCTTGCCGATATCGAAGAAACGATAGGTCTCGACCTGAAGGCCGACGGCGGCAAAGATCGCTTGATGATTGACCCATGTCGGCGTGCCCATCCAGATCTTACGTCGCTTGTCGAGGGCAAGCAGTTCCGCAGCCAGACGCAGAGCGCCGGTGCCGCCAGGGGTCTGAATTCCCGCGACCGGCTTGCCGCCGTGGCGTTCACCGAAGATTTCGCGGGCCAGCGCGCGCAGAAAAGCATGATCGCCCTCAGGGCCAATATAGGATTTGGATTCTTGGGTTTCCCAAAGATGGTACTCGGCCGCCTTGACGGCTCTCATGACCGGTGTGCGGCCCGTTTCATCGCGATAGACGCCAACGCCGAGATCGATCTTTCCGGATTGCGGATCCGCCGCGAACTTGGCAATCAGTTCAAGCAGCGGGTCGGGCTTCTGTTCCGTAAGGCTATCGAAAAACGCTGTCTTGTTCATTTGCTCCCCCCTTGCGCTCATTGCGGCCAGCTCTGCAGAATCCGTACGAATTCCGTCAGCCAGGCATTCGTTTGATGCCCATCCAGGGAGCGATGGTCAATTGTCAGGGACACGTAGGCCATCGGGCGGATCTGGATCGTATCGACGCCGTCGATCTCCCGCACCACGACGCGCTTCTCGAGCTTGCCGATGCCGAGAATGGCGGATTGTGGCTGGTTGATGATGATCGGAGATGCGACCAGCGAGCCGGAAACGCCATGATTGGAGATGGTGAAGGTTCCGCCTTTCAAATCCTCGCTCTTGAGGGCGTTGGAGCGTGCCCGGTTCGTCAAATCCTGGAGCCTTGCGGCAATGGCCTCCAGCTGGAGATCCTGCGCCTGCCGAATGATCGGCGCGACCAGGCCCTTGTCGCCCAATGCGATGCCGACGCCGATATTGATATCTTCGAATATCTCCAGGCCATCATCGTGCCATTGGCTGTTGACTTCGGGTACGAGTTTCATGGCTGCGACGGATGCTGCCACGAAATAGGCGGTGTAGGAGAGGTTTACGCCTTTGGCCTTCAGGCGATCCTTGTGGCTTTCGCGATGACGCATGATCGCCGTGAAATCGGCCTCGAAGATTGCGGTGACCTGCGGTGCCGTCGCCAGGGAGTGGGCCATATGCCTTGCAATCGAAAGCCGCATGGCGGAATGGGGAACGATGCGAGATTTGTCGTCGGCCGCGACTGCCGGCGGGGTCTGTGCAGCCTCAGCCCGCTGCGACACCGGCCCAGATGCATGCGGCTTGGCGATTTCCCGCGCATGGTCCATATCGGCGCGTGTCACTCGTCCATCCCTGCCGGTGCCTTTCAGGGTGGCCGGGTCGATCCCGTATTCCTCGGCGGCCTTGCGAACGGCGGGTGAATAATAAGCGGCGGCGAAGGCCGTGGCAGGTGAGGCCGGCTGTATCTGCAACGGAACCTCGGCCACTTGCGCTGCAACACCGTTCGCGTTTTCGATGCTCATGCGTCCAAGGATCGCTCCCGGCGTGGCGTCATCGCCATCCTCCATCGCAATTTCGCTCAGGATACCGTCGCATGGCGCCGCTATCTCCTGGGTGACCTTGTCGGTTTCCAGTTCGACAAGCGCGTCGCCTTCCTTGACATGATCGCCGATCCGCTTCAGCCAGTTTCGGACGACGGCTTTCGTGCCCTCCTGTTCGATCGGAGCCGTGATCTCGATGATACTAGTCATCCCTAAAACTCCAGCACTTCCGCAATGCGCTTGGCGATCCGCTCGGTTGAGGGCACAGCCCAATCGAGAAGAGCAGGATTATGCGGGCTCGGAATATCGGGCATGGTCAGACGCGAGACCGGCGCATCGAGATCCGTGAATGCCTTGTCTGCAATGACGGCGGCGATCTCAGCGCCGAAGCCTGCAGCTTCGAGATCTTCGTGAACGATGAGGCAACGGTGCGTCTTGGCGACCGACGCAAGCACGGCCTCCTGATCCCAGGGCATCAATGTACGGAGATCGAGGATATCGGCGGATATACCCTCCGCTGCCTCCTCGCAGCGCTGCATCATGGCGCCCCAAGTGACGATGGTGATGTCGCTGCCGGTCCGCGTCAGCTTCGCCTTGCCGAAGGGCAGCGCGAAGTTGTCGCCGGGATAGGGGCGCCGCGCCCAGGCATCATCAAGCATGGCCCGATGCTCGAAGAAGATAACCGGGTCGTTACCGCGGATCGAGGTTCGCAGCAGGCCGACGGCATCCTCTGCATTGGAGGGAACGGCAACCTTCCAGCCCGGCTGGTGGACGAAGGCCACTTCGTTGGTCTGGCTGTGCCAGGGATCGCCGCATTTGAAAAAGCCACCGGGCATGCGGACTACGATGGGGGCTGCGAAGCGATTGTTGGTGCGCCAGCGGATGGTGCCGCAGTCGTTCAGCTGTTCGGTCGCCGGCTCGGCATATTTCCGAAACTGGATTTCGGGAATGGGGACGAGGCCGGCGAGCGCCATGCCAACGGCGCGGCCGATAATGCCTTCTTCGGATAGCGACGTATCGAAAACCCGCTCGCTGCCGAATTTTTCCTGTATGCCAAGAGTGACGGCATGCACCCCTCCCTTGGGGCCGATATCTTCGCCGAACATGACGACGCGCTCGTTGATCGACATCTCGTGTTCGAGCGTTCTGCGGATCGCTGTGACCATGTTGATGCGCGGCCCGGAGGTTTCCGGTACATCCATTGTCGCTGGAGGCGCATATCCGGACGGATGCTGCCCGCCCATCGTCTGCATGGCGCCATTGAAGAATACATGGCGGGTCACGGAGGAGGGGTCGGCGACTGGTCGGTCCTCAGCGGCGGCGCGGGCGCTTTCGGCCATTTTGCGCGCTTCGCTTTGGCAGGCATCCCATTCCTGTGTCGCCATCACGGCGGGCACGAGGAAATCTTTCAGGCGCGGCAGAGGATCGCGCTCCCACTCGCGCCTCACGGTTTCCTCGCTCTTGTAGGTCTGTGTGTCCTGGAAGCTGTGGCCCTCAAGGCGCGGCACCGTCAGCCGCAGGAGAGCGGGCTTGCGCTCCTCGCGAACGAAGGAGACGGCTTCCTGCACGAGCCGGGCTGCTTCCGCCGGGTCGCAGCCGTCGCCATCGAAGATTGCGAGATTTTTCCAGCTTGCGAGATTGGCTGCGATATTCCCTCCCGGTGTCTGCGCCGTCGAAGGCACCGAAATGCCGAAGCCATTGTCTTCGATGTAAAACAGCATTGGTAATTGTTGCGTCGTTGCGGCCGTCAATGCCGCCCAGAAGCCGTTTGAGGCAACGGAGCCATCGCCGCCGAGCGCGACGCCGATGTCCCGCGCATACTCCGGCCGACCCAACGTCGTCGTATAATATTTCATCGCCTGCGCCCAGCCGGCCGTGGGGGTATATTGCGCACCAACGCCGCCACACATGGGCAGGGCCGAGGCGCCGGAACGGTTCGGATAGTTGAAGACGACACCAATGTCGCGCCCGTCGGAATAGCCTCCGGCGCGGCCCATGGCCGAGCCGAGCGCATCGGCCGGATCGACGCCAAGCGAAAGCAAAAGTGGCCGCGAGCGATAATAGCCACACGTTGCGTCGTGGAGCCCTGTCAGCTGCGTTCCAAGGAGGATCTGCGCCATGTCGTGGCCGCGTGCGGAAAACTGATAGAGAACCTTCTTTTCCGGAACGAGACGCTTTTCCTCCATCTCGTCGAGTGCCCGGGAGAGGTGAACGAGATAGGCAACCCGGCGCCAATCGATGTGATCGTCGGGCAAGTTCCGCTCGTGGCTTTTGAAGGCTAGCTGGGCCATGTGATCCTCCTACAGATGGCCCAACCATTTTAATTCAAGCGTCAGCTCTATTCCTTTCAATTTGGTAGCTTTTGCAATAGTCTTTGAAAGAAGTGTTTCATCAACAACGGGTTTTCTGAATGGAAGATTTCGATCTTGATCACATCGACAGGGCGATTCTGCGCGTGCTGCAGGAGGAAGGCGATATCAGCCAGGCGGCGCTGTCAGAAAAAGTGGGGGCATCGCCTGCGTCCTGCTGGCGAAGGATCAAGGCGCTGGAAAGCGCCGGCGTGCTGGGCAGGACGGTCCGCCTTGTCGATCCCGACAAGATTGGCAAGGGGCTGAACGTCTTCTGCCAGGTCAAGATGAAGACCCATGATCCCGCGACCCGCCGCGATTTCGAACAGTTCATCGCCAGCTATCGCGAGGTGTTGGAATGCTATTCCATGTCCGGTGAGTGGGATTACCTGATCCGTGCCGTGGTTGCCGATGTCCGGGAATATGAAGGCCTTTTGATGCGAGGTATCCTGACCCACGAAGCGGTGCTGAGCTCATCGTCGCACTTCTCCCTGAAATGCGTCAAATACACCACGGCGTTGCCGATGAATGTGTCGAGATAGGCGACGAGCGTGTCCTTTGACTACGTTCGCTTGAATACCGGTAGTATCTCACGCTAATAGACCCTAACGATTGCAGATGCGGAGCAGGGTTGGAGTGTCGGCTGATAACGTCAAACTCGGCCATGATTTGAGCGAGCCAGTCGCGGCGCTTCTCGCCGGTCTGCCCATCAAGGCGGCGAGTTTCATCGTCACGATTTATGGCGATGTCATCGAGCCGCGGGGCGGCGTCGTGTGGATCGGCAACCTCATCGAGACGTGCAAGAGCGTCGGCATTACCGAAACGCTGGTGCGCACTGCCGTGTCGCGACTGGTGACCGCCGGCCAGCTTGCCGGAGAGCGGGAAGGGCGCCGCAGCTACTATCGGCTGACGGACGCGGCCCAGGCAGAATTCGCCGAGGCCGCCAGTCTCTTCTATGGGCCGGAACCTGCCGTCCGATGGCAATTCGTCCTTATCAATGGACCCGCTCCGGAGGAGATCATGCAGGGACTGGAGCGGGACGGCTTCGCTAGGCTCAGCCCCTGGCTTGCGATGGGTACGCATCCCGCGCCACCGCTGCCGGGTCGCGTCGTTGTCTTCAACGCCGAGCTTGCAACCGAGAACGGCGCCTTGAAGGAGCTCGCGGAAGAGGCCTGGAACCTCCGGCACTTTGCGGAAGCTTATAGCGAATTTACTGCCCGCTTCGGCACATTTTCGCGAGGAGTCGGCGATTGTGTGGTCCTGTCACCGTTCGATTGTCTGATCGCGCGATTGCTCCTCGTCCATCAATATCGCCTGATCATGTTGCGCGAGCCGCATCTTCCCAAGTCCGCCTTGCCGGCCGATTGGCCCGGCGAGGAGGCGCGGCGCCTGTTTGCCGAACTTTATTTGCGTCTGTCAAACAAGGCTGACGCCTATGTCGGTCGCCGTTTCGTGAACGAGTCGGGCAAGCTTCGAGAAACGACGCCGGTAAGCCAGGCTCGGCTCGATCACCTCAAGTCCCGCTGAAAGATCAATCCACTCAGTCACATAGCGTGTGAGTTCTCTTCGTAGCAAGCTTTCACGGCATTGAATGTCACAGAAATCTCCAAAAATTCATTTGTGCTGTGACATTTCGCATGCTAATACAATGACCGATCGGTCGACTAATGCGCTCGCTGTCGGATCGATGTTTCGTGGAGGAGAGCGTGAAACAGGCCTATACTGGTGAAGCCATGAAGCGTCAGCTTGGCTCAGATCCTCAAGGCGTCCGCAGGCCTGCGATCACTCTTTAGCGCGCCGGACGTGCCAGGACGGAGGAAGGTCAATGTATGCACAGATGGTGAAAACCGATGGCGCCCGCATCCGTTCCCTTGACGAGATGGATCCCCAGGAACGCGCCTTTCAGGAGCGTGTCGATGCCGGCCAGAAGATCGAGCCGAAGGAGTGGATGCCGGAAGGCTACCGCAAGACGCTGATCCGCCAGATCAGCCAGCACGCGCATTCGGAAATTGTCGGCCAGCTTCCGGAGGGCAACTGGATCACCCGTGCTCCGACGCTGGAACGCAAGGCGATCCTGCTTGCCAAGGTGCAGGATGAAGCCGGCCACGGCCTCTATCTCTACTGCGCTGCCGAGACGCTCGGCATCAGCCGCGACGAGATGTATGAGCAGCTGCACTCCGGCAAGGCCAAATATTCCTCGATCTTCAACTATCCGACGCTGACCTGGGCCGATATCGGCGCGATCGGCTGGCTCGTCGATGGTGCGGCCATCATGAACCAGGTTCCGCTGCAGCGCTGTTCCTACGGTCCCTATTCGCGGGCCATGATCCGGATCTGCAAGGAAGAAAGCTTCCACCAGCGCCAAGGCTTCGACATTCTGATGAAAATGGTGAAGGGCACACCGGCACAGAAGGCCATGGTACAGGATGCGCTGAACCGCTGGTGGTGGCCGTCGCTGATGATGTTCGGTCCTTCGGACGATGCCTCGGTGCATTCCGCCCAATCCATGGCCTGGAAGATCAAGCAGAATTCCAATGACGAGCTGCGGCAAAAATTCGTCGACCAAACCGTACCGCAGGCGGAGTACCTCGGCCTGACCGTCCCCGATCCCGATCTGAAGTGGAACGACGAGAAGGGCGGCTACGATTTCGGCGAGCCGGACTGGGAAGAATTCTTCAACGTGATCGCCGGCAACGGCCCCTGCAATGCGGAGCGGCTGAATGCGCGCAAGCAGGCTTGGGAGGATGGCGCCTGGTTCCGCGACGGTCTGACGGCGCATGCCGAAAAGGTGGCCGAGCGTCGCGCTGCCGCAACGATTTCCGCCGAATAAGGCGGCACGAAAATTCAGGGAGTGAGAAACATGTCCAGCGAATGGCCGCTTTGGGAAGTTTTCATCCGTGGTCAGCATGGCCTCAACCATCGCCACGTCGGCAGCCTGCATGCGCCCGATGCCGAGATGGCCATCAACAATGCCCGCGATGTCTATACCCGCCGCAACGAAGGCGTCAGCATCTGGGTGGTGCGGTCTTCCGACATCACCGCCAGCGCGCCATCGGAAAAGGGTCCACTCTTCGATCCCTCCAATTCCAAGGTTTATCGTCATCCGACCTTCTTCGACATTCCGGATGAAGTGGGGCACATGTGATGGCGACCGCTACCCTTGAGCCGACGGTCGCTCAGGCCGCTCTCGTCGAATTCCTGCTGCGCATCGGCGACAACACGCTGATCTTAGGCCACCGCGTTTCCGAATGGTGCGGCCGTGGGCCGGCGCTGGAAGAGGATATCGCGCTTGCCAATACGGCGCTTGATCTCATCGGCCAGACGCAGCTCTGGCTCGGTCTCGCAGGTGAAGTTGAGGGCCAAGGCCGCTCGGCCGACGATCTCGCCTATTTGCGCGATGGCTATGAGTTCCGCAATATCCTGTTGGTCGAACGTCCCAACGGCGATTTCGGCATGACACTGATGCGGCAATTTGTCTTCGACGCCTGGCACTATCTGTTGCTGAAAGCCTTGGAAGGTTCGGCCGACCGGCGCATTGCCGAGATCGCGGAGAAGGCCTTCAAAGAAGTCTCCTATCATCTCGACCGCAGCCGTGATCTCGTCATCCGCCTCGGCGACGGCTCGGCCGAAAGCCACCGCCGCATGCAGGAAGCGCTTGACGATCTCTGGGCTTTCACGGGCGAAATGTTCGTGGGCGATGCCGCCGATGCGGCACTTGCAGAGGCTGGCGTGATTCCGGAACCGCAAAGTCTCAAGGTTGGCTGGGACGAGATCGTCTCCGATACACTTACCGAAGCGACGCTGAAACCTCCGGCAGATGGTTACATGCACAAGGGCGGCCGGCGCGGTGTTCACACCGAGCATCTCGGCTATCTTCTGGCCGAGATGCAGTTCCTGCAGCGCGCCTATCCGGGCGCGACCTGGTAGGCGGCTGATATGGCGACCGCGCTGCATCCTTCGGTCGACGAGGTCTGGCACTGGCTGTCGAAAGTGCCGGACCCGGAAATCCCGGTGATCTCGCTGACCGATCTCGGCGTCATCCGCGACGTCGGCTGGCGAGACGATACGCTTGTCGTCACGGTGACGCCGACCTATTCGGGCTGCCCTGCCACGACGGTGATCAATCTCGATATTGAGCGGGCGCTGGCCGAAAAGGGCCTCGACCGCGTACGCCTCGAGCGGCAGCTGTCGCCCGCCTGGACGACCGACTGGATCAGTCCAGAAGGCCGTGAAAAGCTGCGCGCCTACGGCATCGCCCCGCCGACCGATGGCACTGCTGCAGACGGCATCTTGATGAAGCGGATCGACCGACTGTCAGGCCGTTCCAACCTCACCATCGCCTGCCCGCGCTGTGGATCTACAGCTACGGAAAAGATCAGCCAGTTCGGCTCGACGCCGTGCAAGGCGAGCTATCGCTGCACCGAGTGTCTGGAACCCTTCGATTACTTCAAATGTATTTGACCGCCAAAGGACGAGATCCGCATCCATGGCACGTTTTCATCCGCTGACTGTCACCGATGTTCGCCGTGAGACGCGCGATGCAGTCGTCGTCACGCTTGCGCCTGCGGAGGAGGATCGGGGCATCTTCGATTTCACGCAGGGCCAGTATCTTACCTTTCGCCACAAGTTCGATGATGAGGAGCTGCGCCGCTCTTATTCGATCTGCGCCGGCAAGGACGAGGGCGTGCTGAAGGTCGGCATCAAGCGCGTGGATGGCGGCTGCTTCTCCACATGGATCAATGAGAACCTGAAAGCCGGCGACACGTTGGAAGCCATGCCGCCGATGGGCGCTTTCTTCACCGCCATCGAGCCGGATATCGCCAAGCATTATCTCGGCTTTGCCGGTGGCAGCGGCATCACGCCGGTGCTCTCCATCATCAAGACCGTGCTCGCGCGCGAGCCCCGCTCGGTCTTCACACTCGTCTATGCCAACCGGCAGATCAGCTCGATCATGTTCCGCGAGGAGCTCGACGACCTGAAGAACCTTTATCTCGGTCGCCTGTCGGTGCTGCATATTCTTGAAAGCGAGGCGCAGGAGATCGACCTTTTCACCGGTCGGATAGACGCGGAGAAGTGCAAAGCGCTCTTCAAGAGCTGGATCGACATCAAGTCGGTTGCGACAGCCTTCATCTGCGGTCCGGAGCCGATGATGCTGGCGATCGCCGCAGCGCTGCGCGAGCACGGCATGCGCGACGACCAAATCAAATTCGAACTTTTCGCCTCCGCGCAGCCCGGTCGAGCTCGCCTGAAGGTGGAGAGTGCTGCCGCCGCCGATCAGGGAGCGAGCTGCGAGGCGACGGTTACGCTCGATGGTGCAACGCGCATCTTCAAGTTTCCCAAGCACGGCAAGTCTCTGCTCGATGCGGCGCTCGAAAACACGATGGATGTTCCCTACGCCTGCAAGGCCGGTGTCTGTTCCACCTGCCGGGCCAAGGTTCTCGAAGGCGAGGTCGAGATGGAGGCCAATCACGCGCTCGAAGATTACGAGGTGCGCCAAGGCTACGTGCTGACCTGTCAGTGTTACCCGCTCACCGACCGCATCGTTGTCAGCTACGACCAATAGGGTCGCATCGAAGGGAGGAATAAGATGTCCGAGACGATGCCGATCGAAGAATATCTGCAGCAGGGCGGCATGCTGTCCTCGCCGGACAATGTGCCTCCTCGCTATCGCGGTGAACTCTTGCGGCTGACGGCGAGCTTTGTCGATAGCGAGCTGGCCGGTTCCGCCGGCTTTGCCGATATCATCAACGACGCGCCTGGCATTCAGGAGCGCATTTCTGCGGCACGCATCGTGCTGGAAAAGACCGATCATGCCGGGCAGGTCCTCAAGATCATGGAGACCTTCGGTGTCGATGGCGGCCGTTATGCCGCCCACCACCCCTGGGCGGCGCGGCTTGCCCGCGACGCCGATATAGGTGCTGCGAGGCACGGCGGCGATATGCGGCTTGCCGTCTTCCATTACCCGCTTGAAGGCTGGGAGGATGCTGTCGTCATGAATGTGCTCATGGGTGCTGCCAGTGTCGTGCAGCTGAAGGAGTTGTCGCGTATCTCCTACCAGCCGCTGGCCGAAACCTTCCGTGCCATCCTGCCGCGCGAAAGACGGCACGCCGAACTCGGTGCCGCCGGTCTTGCCCGCATCGTCGCCGACGATGAGGGTCGGGCCACGGCGCAGACTTCGGTCGCCTACTGGTACCCTCGTGTTGCCGCGAGCTTTGGTCATGCCGGCTCGGCACGCTTCGAAACATTGTCGCGTTTCGGCCTGCGACATCAGCCCAACGAAACTTTGCTTGCCGAATGGCGGGCTGATGTCGATGCGCAGCTCTCTGCGCTCGGCTTGATTAGGTGATTCCAGGAAAGCCGCATGGCGGTTTCGGTTCGGGATTGCCGGAAAAGATGAAGGAAGGAAACACGGATGAACATCATGGCAAACCAGCCGCGCCGGCTTGAAAGCTATGTCGGGGGCAACTGGGTCGCCGGCGCCAAGGAAGGCGTGCCATTGCTTGATGCGTCGACCGGCGTGCCTGTCGCGTTCATCGATTCCTCTGGTATCGATTTCAAGCAGACATTGGCTCATGGCCGTAACAAGGGAGGACCGGCACTGCGGCGCATGTCATTCCACGAGCGCGCCGCAATGCTGAAGACGCTTGGGCAGGCGCTGCTAGAGAGGAAAGAAGAGTTCTACGCGCTCTCGACGGCGACGGGTGCCACGCGTGCGGACAGCTGGGTCGATATCGAAGGTGGCATCGGAACCCTGCTGTCCTATGCCTCCAAAGGTCGGCGCGAGCTGCCGAATGCACGCGTGCTGCTCGATGGCGATGCGGAGCAGCTCTCTAAGGACCAGAGTTTTTCGGCACAACATATCCTAAGCCCGCTGCAGGGCGTCGCCGTTCACATCAATGCCTTCAATTTCCCCTGCTGGGGCATGCTGGAAAAGGTTGCGCCGACATTGCTCGCCGGCGTTCCCGCCATCGTGAAACCGGCGAGCCAGACAGCCTATCTCACCGAGCTGATGGTTCGCCGCATCATCGAAACGGGCCTGCTGCCGGAAGGTGCGCTGCAGCTCGTTTGCGGCTCGGTCGGCGATCTCCTCGATCATGTCGAAGGCCAGGATGTGGTGACCTTTACCGGCTCTGCCGCAACCGGCCAGCGTCTCAAGACGCACAAGGCGATTATCGAAAATTCCGTGCGCTTCACCATGGAGGCCGATAGCCTCAACGCGGCCGTCCTCGGACTCGATGCGGCACCCGGCACGGAGGAGTTCGACCTCTTCGTCAAGGAAGTCGCTCGCGAGATGACGGTCAAGGCGGGCCAGAAATGCACGGCCATCCGCCGCGTCATTGCACCCCGCTCCTATAGCGAAGCGCTCATTGTGGCCTTGAACGATCGTCTCGGTAAGACGGCAATCGGCAATCCGGCCGATGAGACGGTTCGCATGGGGCCGCTTGCAAGCCTCGACCAGCGCGAGGAGGTGCGGGCGCGCATCCGGGATCTTGCTGCCGATGCCGAGATCGTCGGCGGCGATCCCGATAATCCACACGTGATGTCCGGCGATGCGAGCGCCGGCGCCTTTCTCAATCCGGTCCTGCTCTATTGCGACAAGCCGGGCTCTGCGCGTGCCATTCACGATGTCGAGGCCTTCGGCCCGGTCAGCACCGTTATGCCCTTTGACACGGCGGAAGAGGCGGTCGATCTGGCACGCCGCGGCAAGGGCAGCCTCGTTGCCTCCGTCTTCACCAACGATCCGCATTTCGCCGAGGACGTTGTTCTCGGTCTGGCGCCGTTCCATGGGCGCGTGATGATCGGCAACCGCTTGAGTGCCAAGAGCTCCACGGGGCACGGCTCACCGCTGCCGGGCCTCGTTCACGGTGGTCCCGGCCGCGCCGGCGGCGGCGAGGAGCTCGGTGGCATTCGCGGCGTCAAGCATTACATGCAGCGCACTGCCGTGCAGGGCACTCCACGTCTGCTCTCGGCCGTGATGGGACGCTGGACGGAGGGTGCGGACGCCCACGCCGACAGCGAGCATCCGTTCCGCAAATCGCTGTCGGAGCTCAAGATCGGCGATCAGCTCGTCACCGCCACGCGCACGGTCACGCTGGAGGATATCGAGCACTTCGCCCATTTCACCGGCGATACCTTCTATGCCCATATGGATGAGGCGGCGGCCAAGGCCAATCCGTTCTTCGAGGGGCGTGTGGCGCATGGTTATCTCATCGTCTCTTTCGCGGCAGGCCTTTTCGTCGATCCGGCTCCAGGGCCGGTTCTCGCAAATTATGGGGTCGACAATCTCCGCTTCCTGACACCGGTCAATCCGGGTGATACGCTCCAGGTGCAGTTAACCTGCAAGGAGATCAATCCCCGCATCAATGCCGAGCATGGCGAGGTGCGCTGGGATTGCAAGGTAACGAACCAGCTGGATGCCGTCGTCGCGCAATATGACGTTCTGACGATGGTGGCGAAAAGGAGAGAGTGAGCGCATGACGACGACCGAGCAAGACCCGCATCGCCTGGAAATGACCGTGCTGATGACGCCTGACATGGCGAATTTCAGCGGCAAGGTGCATGGCGGCGCCCTTTTGAACCTGCTCGATCGCGTCGCCTTCTCCTGTGCCTCGCGCTATTCCAAGCAATATGCCGTGACGCTGTCGGTCGATCAGGTGCTGTTCAAGGAGCCGATCAATGTCGGCGAGCTCGTCACCTTCCGCGCCTCGATCAACGATACCGGCCGTACCTCCATGGAAGTCGGCATACGGGTTGAGGCGGAAAATATCCGCTCCGGCGTGCGCCGCCACACCAATTCCTGTTATTTCACCATGGTCGCCGTCGACGAGGCCGGCCGCCCGGTCCGCGTGCCGGAACTGGTGCCGGTCACGCCGGTTGATATCCGACGGCACAAGGCCGCCCAGCTTCGCCGCACCTTGCGTCGCGAGTTCGCGCAACGGATGGAGGCGGTGGCCGAAACCGGTCGCGATATGGAAGGTTTGGGAGCCGACTGAATGGCGCAGATCTATTCCTATGACGGCGTGATCCCGGTCATCGATCCCCTAGCCTTCGTGCATCCGGCCGCGACCGTCATCGGAGACGTTATCATTGGCCCCGCCTGCTATGTCGGGCCAGGAGCCGTGCTGCGCGGCGATTTTGGACGTATCGTGCTCGAGCGTGGCTCGAATGTGCAGGAGACCTGTGTCGTCCACAGTTTCCCAAATCTTGAGGTCGTCATTGGCGAGGCGGGGCATATTGGCCATGGTGCGGTGCTGCATGGCTGTCGCATCGGTGCCAATGCCATGGTCGGCATGAATGCCGTCATCATGGACGAGGCCGTTATCGGCGAGAATGCGATCGTCGCCGCCATGGCTTTCGTCAAGGCCGGTGCCGAAATCCCAGCAAACAGTCTTGCCGTGGGCGCGCCGGCTCGCGTGGTTCGCGAGTTGACGCCGGAAGAGATCGCCTGGAAGCGCCAGGGAACCGCCATCTACCAGCGCCTGGCACTGGCGGCGAAGGAGAAGCTAGTGGCTGTCGAACCGCTGACGGCACCTGAGCCGGATCGCCGCCGCATCCGCGCGCCGGAATATGATCCGCTTATTCTCGAACGGATGAAGCTCGGCGACTGAGGCGCGACGACTGACGCGTGACATCAACGGACGGCCTTGACTCCTTCCAGGATGAGCGTGGTGGCGATATCGGCATATTCGTCGCGGCTGATCGGGCCGTTGGGACGAAACCACATATAGACCCAGTTCATCATGCCGAAGAGCGACATGGTGACCGGCATCAGCAATGGCTTGTTCTTGTTGAGATCAGGGTTGAGGTCCTGAATCACACTGGAGAAGCGCTTGACGATGCGTCGCTCGATCGTCCTGATCTCCGAAAGCTGTTCCGGCGAGAGCGCATGCGTGCCGTTAAGTTGAACCTGATGTTCGTTATCGGCGCCCTCATAGTTCTTCAGCACGGCTTTCACGAGCAGGCGCAGCCGTTCCTGCGGCGTTATATCGGTGCGATCGGCTGCTTCGATCGCGTCTTCCAGCTCCGTCAGATGCGTTTGCACGATGTCGAATATCAGCGCATCTTTGCCGGGATAGTAATGATAGAGCAGGGCCTTCGAGACATTGCTGTGCGAGGCGATCATCGACATGGAGGCTTTCTCCATGCCGACCTCGGCAAAGACCGCCGCAGCGCTTGCCAGGATGCCACGCTGCTTTTCCTCGAAATCAACTGCGCGCGTGCGTGCCATGTGATCCTGCTCTGCTCATTGCCGATTGACGTTACCCATGCCCGATGGTCGAAGCTTCCTATACACGATCAAATCCTTGTCAGGCTATCCGGTACGACAGCAATCACTCTCTCGGGCGATTGTCGACCACACGCTTTGCCTTGCCCTCCGAGCGGACAACGCCGCCCGGCGGATGCACGGTGATCTTCGTCGAGACACCGACCACGCTCTTGATGTGATGGGTGAGTTCCTTTTCCGAAAGACCGCGCGCGGCTTCGTCTGCCGCCTCCAGCGTGCATTCGA
>Ga0268256_1001087_pt1 | contig 17869 bp, 21 predicted proteins | sample AgamicAtAmrz_FD_200247 | JGI IMG/M metagenome (GOLD analysis project Ga0268256, IMG submission 200247) | Agave microbial communities from Guanajuato, Mexico - At.Am.rz (v2) (version 3) | ecosystem: Host-associated > Plants > Roots > Rhizosphere | place: Guanajato, Mexico | collected 2012-06-07
GGCACGCCGAGCAGCGCGCCGACGACTTCGATCTTCTTCAGAATGCCGTCGCGATCGTAGGTCTGCGGTACGGTCTCGAAAGGCAGGCTGGCATTGCGCAACACGGCCAGCGCTTCCGGCGGGCCGGACCCTTCCACCGCGATGATGGCGGTCGGATTGACGGCCAGGATGCCTTCCGGCGATAGCGCGCGCATATAGCCGACATCGGGAAGCTTGGTCGCTTCCTTCGGATAAAGGCTGGTGGAATCGCGGGCGATGAGCCGCTTTTCTTCACCGAGCGCATAGACGATCTCTGTCACATCGCCGCCGATGGAGATGAGGCGCGAGGTATCCGGCGCCTTGGCCGTTTCGGCGGCGTGCGCGTGACGCACGAAGCCGCCGAGCCCGGCGATCGGATTGGCAGGCACAAGCGGCAGAATCATCACCACCATGGTGAGTGCGACCTCGCACGGCCTGATGCGCTTCAAGTTCTTAAACATCGTCATGGACCATCTCTCACGCGGCAACGCTGGTGCCTGATCTCGTCAGGCTCTCCAGGATGGCGCGCCAATCTGGGCGCTCATCGAAGCCTTCTTTCCGCTTGCCGAAGAACTGGATAATCATCTCGCCCTGGGCGTTGTAGGCCTCGAGCGAGGTGACGTGGCCGTCCTTGGTCGGCTTGCGCACCACCCATGCCTCGGCAATGTGATCCAGCCGCAGGTGCAGATGGAAGGTCGGGTCCATGACATTGATCCAGGGACCCATGGTCTGCACGTTGTAGATCGGGCCGGAGTGGATCTGCACCGTTCCTTCATTGGCGACGAAGCACATGATCGGCAGGCCCTCGCGCACGCAGGCGTGCATCATCTCTGCGACGGCGCCGGTATCCAGCTTCCACGCATAATCGTTGCCGACGGTGCGGATCGCGTCCTGGCGGCCGATCTTCAGTTTCTTCAGCATACCGAAGAATTCGTGCGTATCGGTCATGCGACTCCAGTGGTCGCGCAGCTCGTCGCGGCTGACATCGCCATCCGTCGCGCCGTTGTCGTAACCGGAACGATCTTCGACGAATTCCTGCGACTGGTCTTCGATGCGCAGCTCTGCGACCATGGCGTGATAGGCTTCGACATTCGAATCGGGGCGCAGATGCACCTTGTGGACGGCATCGCCGGCCTTGTCGAAGAATTGCAGGCTGAGCCTCTTCTGATCGCCATCGGTCTTGGTGACGGCAAAGCCATGGACCCAGCGTTTGGGAAAGATGCGCAGGTCGATATTCTCGCCAAGCACGATCGCCGCCTGCGCGCCGAATTTCATGTTCTCATAGACGCCGATTTTCTCATGCACGGCGCTTTCGTTGCGCGACAGCGCCATGATTTCGCCGAGCGAGGCGATCCGCTCCAGGAAGCGATCGACGCTGGCATCGATGCGGATGGCCGAAATGCCGACTTCGGCCGCGACGAGCGCCGCTTCGGAAATATCGAGGCGGGCAGCGATGTCGCGCTCGCGCATCTTCGGGTTCTCGGCGCGGAAAGCGCGAATTTCGGCAGGAGTCGGGCGAGTCGTCTTATTCATCTGTCATGCCTATTTGTTGAGTATGAGTTTGCCTTGGCGCGTAATCTTCATGCGGTAGATGACGCCCTCGTGCTTGATCATGATTTCGGTCTGGCCCCGGAAAATATCCGTGCTCTCGACAATTCGTATCTGCGGTGCGGCCATGCATTGCACCGGCGGCGTAGGGGTCTTCTCAGCAATCATCCTGTTTAATTTTGCCTGAAAATTCATCGGGGGCCGAACCGTCGTGCGGCCAAATTTATCTTGACTCTCTTACTCATGGTTTCATAAACACACAATAGGAGACCTATAGAGTCAAGTTTAAAATTTCGACGATACACGCCAAGGCCACGCTGGTCGGGCGAGCGGCGTCAACACATACAGGAGACATGTCGATGCTGACGAAAACGATCTTGGCGCTCGTCGCCTCCGGGCTGTTTGCCGCGGCATCTTCTGTTTCTGCTTTCGCTCAGGATGCAAGTTCCGCGGCACCCACATCGACTGCGCACAAGCTCACCGTCGAGCTCAATGCATTGGCTCCCTCGCCGAAGGGATGCATGATGACATTCGTTGCCGAAAACGATATGGCGACGCCGATCACCAAGATCTCTTTCGAGCTTGCCTTCTTCAACGACAAGAATGCCGTCGACCGGGTTACGGTGCTTGATTTCCGCGACCTGCCGCTCGGCAAGAAGCGAGTGCGGCAATTCGACATGCCGGGCGTCAAGTGCGAAACGGTCTCCCGCATCATCATCAATGACACGCCGGTCTGCGATGGTCCGGCGGCGGGTGAGTGCAAGGCCGCTCTAGCTACGCGCTCGCAGACATCTGTTCCTTTCGAAGGCTGAACCATGGCAATGCGCTCGGCGAAAGTTTCCATGGAACGCCGTGCCAACGGCGGCTTGAATGACAACTATCCGAGCGTGCTGCCGGGCCACGAACTGACCGGCCTCGAGGGCGTGCCCCGACCACCGGCGGCCGAGGTTGTGGCGCATTACAGTCGTTTCACTCAGATCAGCTCCTATCCGGATCATCCGGCGGAGGCTTCGCCGGTTGAGGCGGCGGAGCACCTGCCGATGGACGCGCTGCCTGAGAGGGCGCGAGAAACGGTTGCCGAGCGCAAGACGTCGCTGCTTTTCTCCGGCGTGGGATCCTGCCTGTTCCATGCCGTTATCGTTATTGCGCTGCTGTTTACCTTCGTCGCCACGCCGGAAGAAGCGCAGGAAGAGGCGGGCGATACCGTCAGCGTCGTCATGATCGGCAATTCCGATGCCGATCAGATGGCTACGGGCGAGGAAAACCCGCAGGCGGAGCCGGAGCAAGTGACCGCCGAGGCCGTGCAGCCGCAGACGGTGCAGCCGACCGAAATCACGCCCGAACAGGCGCAGCCGCCGCAGCCGGATGTCGTTCAGCCGCAAGCAGTGGAGACGCAGCAGGTTCAAACGGCCGAGCCCGTCGAGCCCATTGAGCAGACCCAGCCCACTGCAGTCGCGCCCGAGCAGCCGCAGATTTTGGCGACGCAGGCGCCGGCCGAGACGACGGTCATCCAGCCCGCCGAACCGGTGCGCCCTGTTGATAGTCAGGTTGCCGAAGCTCAGCCGATAGAGCCTCCGCCTGAGGTTGTGACGCCGGTGGAGAAGCCAAAGCCAGTTGAACGGCTGAAGGAAGTGAAGAAGCCGGTCGCAAAAGTCGGGAAGGTGAAATCGGGATCGCAAGGCGAGAGCGCCGAGAATTCGAAGAAGGGCTCTGTCGACGGGACCGAAGCGGCGCAATCGGATAATAATTCACAGGCAAGCGCGCGGCGTGCCGGTGCAGGTAACGCTGCCAGATCCGACTATGCGGGCAAAATACAAGCTTGCATCAGGCGCGCAATCAGAGGGATTTCAGCCAGAGGCAACAATGCGACGGTGGTAACGCGCTTCAGGGTTGATGCATCTGGTCGCGTGTCGTCTCCCACAATTTCAGTCAGCTCGGGCAATTCGAATGTCGACCAGGCGGTGCTCGTCGCGTTGCGGGGTGTTGGGTCGTGCTCTCCCATTCCTAGCGAGTTTGGTGTTTCGAGCATGCCATTTACGATCCCATTCTTGATACGTGGCTGACTGGCCATAAAATATGATAAAAATTCTCAACTTTATACTTTACTACAAAACTCATGTTTACTAAGGTCGCCTCACGCTCGGTGGAATCGAGTGTGGAAGAGCAACCAGCAAACGGGTGATGCATGGCGCGTAAGGGGAAGAGGGATTCTGGTCGCGAGAGCCGCGATGCGCAGACAATGGCGCAGGTTTCCGGAAAATCCACTCTCGATGGACGCAGCTTTCTCTATGTGGGCGGTCGCGATTGTCAGGTGGCGCATCTTCGCCAGATTGCCAGCAATTTCGGTGCCGAACTGATCCACCATGATGGCGGTCTTCGTGAAGCGGTTTCTCGCATCGACACGGTGCTACCATCGGTCGACTGTGTGTTCTGCCCGATCGATTGCATCAGCCATGATGCTTGCCTGCGGGTGAAGACGGGCTGCAAGAAGTTTGGCAAGGCGTTCATTCCCTTGCGCAACGGCAGCAAATCCAGCCTCGAGCGGGCGCTGCAGACCATGAAAGAACGAGACGCTTCAAGATGATCGATGATGGCCCTGACGGGTTCATGCTGATCGGCCTGCACAAGCTGGCCGCACAGAACAGCGATGGGCTGGTGCCCGAACTCTATGAATTGCTGATGCGCCGCGCCGAGGAGCAACGGCGGGCAGCAAATGTCGCGACATTTCCCGCCTGGAAGACGCGGCAGCCGGGAGAGGCACCGGAGCAGCCATTCGATGCAGCGAGCCACAATGGCGCAAATGTCGTTGCCTTTGCGCCTGCCGTGGATAAGACTGTCGCCCGTCTAAAGAAGGTCTGATCGCCGAACGAGGTTGCCATGTACATCGCCATGAACCGCTTCAAGGTCGTCATCGGTTTGGAGGGCGAATTCGAAGAGGTCTGGAGGGGCCGCGATTCACGCCTATCGGAAGTGCCTGGTTTTCTTGAGTTCCGTCTCCTGCGCGGTAAATCCAGCTTGGAGGAGGGCTATACGCTGTTTTCCTCGCACACGACCTGGCACAGCGAAGAAGCTTTCATCAACTGGACGAAATCCGAGCATTTTCGCATGGCGCACCGCAATGCTGCCGATAACAAGCGCCTCTATTGGGGGCCGCCGCAATTCGAAGGCTTTGCTGTCGTTCCGGGGATTTGAGACAGCGTCGCCTACCTCGGTAAAATAGCTTTTCTCAGGCCTTGGTTGCACCGGTTCTGAAGAAAGCGCCGAGCGCAATCGCCGCCCAGCCGGCGATCATGCCCATTCCGCCCGTCGGAGCGGCCATCGGAAACAGCGAGCCGCCGCCGAAATGCCTGTTGATGAGATCACCGGCGAAGATCAGCGTTCCCAATCCCAGCAGGACAGCCGCAATCGGCGCGGTGCGGATACGGTCATAGCCGGCATAAAGCGCCAGGAGGGCAGGGGCGTGGGCGAGGCTCATGGTGGAGGCTGCACCGAGGAAATGCGTGTCGCCGCCATGAGTCGCTGCTGCGGCCAGTGCCACACCGCCACCACCGAGAATGCCGGCGATAAACAGGGTGGCCGGACGGATTAAGGCGCCGATGCTCATGTTTTCCTCATTCCCTGTTCTGCATGTGGAAAGCCAAACGCTCGACCGGCTCCCAGATGATGGTCCGCAGCTTTTCGTTTTCGATGGTTTCGTCCATGGCGCGGCGGAAGCACAGCAGCCACTCGTCGCGCTCCTTCGGGCCGATGGCGGCGACGAAATGCCGGCTGCGCAGGCGCGGATGGCCGCGCTTCTCGATGTAGAGCTGCGGCCCGCCGAGATAACCGGTCAGATATTCATAGAATTTCTCCCGCGAGCCTTCGAGGCTCGGCGGGTGCACGGCGCGGCAATTGGCCGCCTCCGGCAGCGTATCCATCAGTTCGTAAAAGCGCGCAGTCAACGCCCGTACGGTTCTGCCGCCGCCGATCGCTTCGTAAAGTGTGATCGTTTCTTCGCTCAAGCCCTGGGCCCCTGTTTGCGATGTCTACATGGCAATTGACGGGCGATGCTGCAACCATCGAAGCGGCCGTGCGGCGTTTCGCGCTGCTATTTTTGGGCAATCAGCTGGAAAGCATCACTCTCGCCGGCAATGAGCTCGAGCGGCCAAACGGTCTGACGCGTCTTTCTCGGATACTCCTGGCTGTAGGTGGGCATGCTGGAGAGCAGGATTTCAGCCAGCTCGACGCCAAGATCATGCACCGAGGTGCGGAAGCAGGTCAGCGCCGGCTGCAGGAATTTGGCGCGGGGCGCCTCGCGGAAGCTGACGACGGCAATGTCGCGGCCTGGAACGATGCCGGCTTCCATGAGGCGGCGATAGAGGCCGATCGCCATCAATTCGTAGATCAGGATCACTGCGGTCGGCCTATCTTGCAGCTTCAGCAGTTCGTCGCCAACTTGGTAACCACCCTGTTCGCTCGATTTGGCGCGAAGGACCAGTGCAGGGTCATAGGCGATGCCGTGCCGCTCCAGCGCCCGGCGATAGCCTTCCACGAAGATGATGCCGAGATTGATCTCGCTTGCTGGCGCGCTGATGGCGATGCGACGATGCCCGTGCGCCACTAGCCGGTCGACAGCGGCGTTGGCGACGCCGTCGAAATCGAGGTCGGCCCAGGCATGCTGCGCGCCGGAAAGGCTGCGACCAAGCGCTGCAAACGGGATCTTTGCCTTGGCGAGCAGATCGAAGCGCTTGTCGACTCGCTGCGTTTCCGAAATGATCATCGCATCGGCAATACGCCGCGCCACCATACGCTTCAGATATTCATAAGGGTCTTCGTCATGCGGGCAGGGAAGCATGATCAAATCGAGATTGTGTCGCGAGAAGACGCTCTGCAGCCCGCCCGTCACGGTCAGGAAGAAATTGTCGCTGTTCTCGACCGTTTCCCTGCTGGACTGGATCATCAGGCCGATGACATTTGTTGTGCCCTGTCGCAGGCTGCGTCCCGATTGATTGGCGACATAACCCAGTTGCTCGGCAGCGGCGAGAACGCGCTTGCGGGTCTCCTCGTTGACATCGGGCTTGCCGTTCAATGCGCGTGATACCGTGCCGATCGAGATATCGAGATGCTCGGCAAGCTGACGAATTCCCTTCATCGGCCGCAGTTTTCCTCCATGCGCCATTTTCCATAGTCCTCCTCTATTGACACAGGAAAATCTTTTCGCATAGTATCGTAAACGTTTACGGAGCGTGTGTCATGAGGGGTTTACGCACCGCCCGCTGGAGGACATCGTGAAATTTAATGCCATTTTGTGCGGGTGCGGAGCTATGTCCAAGGGCTGGCTCAGGGCCATCACCTCGACGCCGGCGCTTGCCGAATCTATTCAGATTGTCGGCCTAGTCGATCTCAATCGAGCGACCGCTGAAAATCTTGCGAAAGAATTCTCACTCGACGGGGCCGTCATCGGCTCCGACCTCGCGGAGGTCATTGCTGCGACCAAGGCGGATCTGGTCTTCGATATCGTCATTCCGGCTGCGCGCTTCGGCGTCGTGTCCACGGCGCTGAAGGCTGGCTGTCATGTGCTGAGCGAAAAGCCGATGGCAACGTCGCTCGCCGAGGGCGCAGCGCTGATCGATCTGGCCGCTGAAGCCGGCAAGATCCATGCCATCATCCAGAACCGCCGCTTTATCTCCGGTATCCGTCGGCTGCGACGTTTCGTGGAGGAGGGGGCGATCGGCGCGCTGACGGGCGTTCATTGCGATTTCTTCCTGGGGCCGCATTTCGGCGGCTTCCGCGAAGAAATGGACAATGTGCTGCTACTCGATATGGCGATCCACACCTTCGATGCCGCCCGCTTCGTCTCCGGCAAAGTGCCGCTTTCGGTCTATTGCATCGAAAAGAATCCGGTAGGCTCCTGGTACAAGCATGGCGCCTCGGCGCATGCGCTCTTCGATTTCTCCGATGATGTCGTCTTCAGCTATCGCGGTTCCTGGTGTGCCGAAGGCCGGCGCACGAGCTGGGAAAGTGAGTGGCGGCTTACCGGCAGCAAGGGCATGCTAACCTGGGATGGTGAAGAGAATTTCGAGGCCGCCGTTGCCGGCAACGAGCCGGGTCTGCTGCACGGCTTTACGCTGATCGAGGTTCCCGGACCGAAGCATGAGGAGGAGACGCATGGCCATGCCAGTGTCATCGCCTCCTTCATCGAAGCGATCAAAACGGGCAAGCCGCCGGAAACGGCGAGCTCTGACAACATTCGCAGCCTGGCGATGGTCTTAGGCGCGATCGAGAGCGCCAAGACCGGCCGGCGCGTCGACATTTCAGCACAAGGATAATGACATCATGACAAATCCGGCAAAGGCCATCCGCATCGGCACGATGATCAGGGCGACGAACGAGGATGCAGCCCAGAATATCGCCAAGATCGCTGATCTCGGCTTCGAGAGCTTCGAGCCCTTCTTCTGGCAGACGACCAACGGTCAGAACCTTGTGGAGCTCGGCAAGCGCTGCCGCGAGGCCATCGGCGACCGCGACATCACGATCTCGACTCTCGGCATGTTCGGCAATCCGCTCGAAGAGCGCGAGATGGACCTGCAGACGCTGCAGGGCTGGAAGGATTGCATCGACAACGCCCATCATTTTGGCGCGACCTGCGTTGCCGGCTTCACCGGCCGTATCCGTAACCAGCCGCTCACCGACAGTCTGCCGCGCTATAAGCAGATCTGGAGCGAGCTTGCCAAGCGTGCCGCCGACAAGGGCATCAAGATCGCCTTCGAAAACTGCGCCATGGACGGCAACTGGGCGACCGGCGATTGGAACATCGCGCATAATCCGGATGCCTGGGAACTGATGTTCAACGAGACTCCGGACGACAATCTCGGCCTGGAATGGGAGCCTTGCCATCAGATGGTGTATCTGATCGAGCCGCTGCCGCAGATCCGCAAATGGGCGAAGAAGATTTTCCACGTCCACGGTAAGGATGCAACTATCCGTTGGGACGTCATCAAGGAGCACGGCATCTTCGGCAAGGAGAAGTTCGTCTTCATGCGCACGCCGGGCTTTGGTGACAGCAACTGGACCGACATCATTTCCGAGCTGCGCTTGGCCGGCTGGTCCGGTTCCATCGATATCGAGGGCTGGCATGACCCGGTTTATCGCGATGCGCTCGAAATGACTGGCCAGGTTCACGGCCTGAACTATCTCAAGAGAAGCCGGGGTGGTGATTTCGTCGAGTAAAGCGCGCATTTGCGAATCTGCATCGATTTAGGAAGCGAGTTGTGCGTTAATGAAGTGCCCGGAGCGTCTGATGTTTCGGGCAGGACGGGTACCCAAACGGAGGAACTGCCGAGCGTCCGCTCCTTGTCCCATGTGACAGGCGGGCGCTTGGTGCAGATAAGAGGAAAACGCCGATGGCAGCGCGGGCCATGTCATCGGACAGATACCGTCACGGTTCGCATGGTGGAGGAGAATATATGAATATTTTTTCGAAGCTGGCGATCACAGCCGGCATGTCGCTTCTGTTGGCTGCCGGTGTGGCGCAAGCCCAGAGCAAGACATTTAACGTCTGGTGGTTCGAACTGCCGGACACTTCGCAGGCCAAGGCATGGACCAAGGCGCTCGAAGAGCTGAAAGCCAAGCATCCCGACGTCACGATCAATTTCGAACAGAAGACATTCGAGCAATTGCAGAAGGCTGGCAGCCTCATCCTCAATTCGGATCAGGCGCCGGATGTGCTTGAATACAACAAGGGCAATGCCACTGCAGGTCTCGTCGCCTCGCAGGGCCTGCTGACGCCGCTCGACGATCAATTCAAATCGCGCGGCTGGGACAAAATCCTCAACGAAACCAATAGTCAGCTCAGCAAATACGATGGCAACGGCATCTACGGTTCAGGCCCGATCATCGGCATTCCGGTCTATGGCGAATTCGTTTCGGTTTTCTACAATATCGACATGTTCCAGGCCAACGGCGTGAAAGTGCCCACCACGCTGGACGAGTTCGAAGCTGCGCTGGACACTTTCAAGAAGAAGGGCATTACGCCGCTTGCCTATGGTACGGTGGATTCCAACGCACAGCATCTGGTCTATACGCTGGCGCTGACGCAGGCTGACGACACCTGGGTCAAGAACTATCAGGGCCTCAAGGCACCGCTCGATACCAAACCCTTCCTGTTCGCCGCCCAGAAGATCGCCGACTGGGTGAGCAAGGGTTATATTTCGAAGGATTCGACCGGCCTGAAGGGTACCGGCGGCGCTGACAATCTCTTCTCCTCGGGCACAGCTCCGATGTTTGTCAGCGGCACCTGGAATAACGGCAACTTCGCAAGTTCGATCAAGACCTTCAAGTGGAGCCAGTTCATCTTCCCGACCCCGAAGTACAGCGTGGGTTCGACCGGCAACCTGTTCATGGTGCCGAAGAGTGCCAAGAACAAGGATCTCTCCTACGAGTTCATCGATCTCGTCCTGAGCAAGGAAAACCAGAACCTGCAGGCCAATCTCGGTGGCGTTGCCATCGCCGCCGATCCGGCCACGGTTACCGACGAAGTCGGCAAGCGCAATGTCGAACTCTTCAACCAGATCTCCAGCAAGGGCGGTCTTGGCTTCTACCCGGACTGGCCGGTGCCCGGCTATTACGAACTGCTGATCCAGGCGACCACGGGTCTTGTCAACGGTTCGACCACGCCTGATCAGTTCGCGGAGCGTCTGAAGAAGGCCTACGACGACGTGCAGGCGGCGCAGTAACACCATCGGCGACAATCACAACGGCAAGACGGCTTTCATGCCGCCTTGCCGTATCGGACTGGAGGATTTCGATGGATAAGTCGAAGAGCGCCGGCAGGGCGGGGTACTATCTCTATATGATCCCCGGCGTGCTGGGGTTTGTTCTTATCGTGCTCGTTCCGCTGATTGCCAATTTCGCCATCAGCTTTACGACATGGAAGGGCGGCGTCATTCCGCCGCGATATGTTGGCTTTGAGAATTACCAGCGGCTGCTTCACGATGCGGCTTTCTGGGGTTCCATCCAGCATACGCTGCTGTTCATCATCTCGATGACGATCGTGCCCATCATATTGGGGCTGGTGCTGGCGGCGGTGCTGTTTGATTATATCAGTGCGCAATTCAGCCAGACATGGTCGAGTTTCTTTCGCGCAGGCTTCTACCTGCCGCAGATCCTGCCGCTGACAGCAGCCGGCGTGCTTTGGGCGTGGATTCTCAACCCCATCGGCATCATCAATGCGGTGCTGAAGGCAATCGGCCTCGATTTCATGGCGAAGAACTGGCTGGGGGATGCCACTTATGCGCTGTGGGCAGTTTCGGCCGTTATCGTCTGGGTGCAGGTGGGCTATTGCCTGGTCGTGTTCATGTCCGGATTGGCTCGCGTCGATCCTTCTCTCTACGAGGCTGCCGAGCTCGACAATGCGAGCTGGTTCGCGCGTTTTCGCGCCATTACCATTCCGATGCTGATGCCTGAAATCTTTGTCGTCGCGCTGACGACGCTGATCGCGGCGCTCAAGGTCTTCGCGCCGATCTATGTGCTGACGTCAGGTGGGCCGGACAATGCGACGACGGTTCCATCCTATCTGTCATACTACCATTTCTTCACGACGAACCGCGTCGGATACGCGGCAGCCATCGCGACGTTGCAGACGGTGATGACCATCATACTCGGCATCGTTTTCCTGCGTATGCAGTCGAAGCAGGCCGAAGGAGGGCATTGAGATGGCAACAGCATCCTCGATTTCCACACACACCGTTTCGGCGGAGCATCGCGTAAGAAGCGGCTTCGGCCGCTGGGTCGTTCTAGGCATTCTCCTGGTTTTCCTCGCCGGCACGCTCTTTCCGTTCTTTCTCGCAGCAGTCAACGCCATCAAGACGCCTTCCGACTATGCCGCCAACGGTCCGCTTGCTCTTCCGCGCAGCTTCGACCTGACGGCGCTCAAGAATTTCTGGGCGACCGTCGATTTTCCCCGGAAGCTCTTCAACAGCGTTCTCATCAGCGGATGCACCGCCATTCTGGCCGTCGTCCTTAGCCTGCTGAATGCCTATGCCATCGGCATAGGGCGCGTACGAGGAGGGCAAGGGGTTCTCGTCCTCCTGCTGATATCCATCATGGCGCCGCAGGAGGCTTTGGTCTATCCGCTCTACTATATGTCAAAGCAGGTCGGACTGTTCGACTCGATGCTCTCGGTTATCCTGATCATTGGCGTGCTGCATACCGCATTCGGGACCTATCTTTTGTCTTCGGTGCTGGCGACCTTCCCCCGGGAGATCATCGAGGCGGCACAGATCGACAATGCCAGCCGCTGGCAGATCCTCTGGATGGTGATCGTGCCGGTGCTCAGGCCGACGCTTGCAGTGCTCGCGACTTTCTTCTTCATCTGGACCTGGAACGAGTTTCTGATCCCGCTGGTATTCCTCGTTTCCAACAACAATCAAACCATCTCGGTTGCTATGGGCGTGCTGACGGGCGCCAATACGCAGGACCCGACGGCAATTGCCGCGGCTTCGCTGCTCGGCATAACGCCTACGATCATCTTCTTCCTTATTTTCCAGCGGACCCTGACGCGCGGTGTCGCGGTCGGTGCCGTCAAATAACCAATGCGGAAGCCCCGTTCGGCGAAAGCCGCCGGGCGGGGCGCGATGAATGGCAAGTTCGATGAATTCGATTTTTCCGCAGGAGGCGTAAAGTGGCAGGTATCAATATCAAATCCCTCACCAAGCATTTCGGTGCGGTGCAGGTTCTGAACGACATCGATCTGACGATCGAGCGCGGCGAGTTCGTTGTCTTCCTCGGCGGTTCGGGCTGCGGCAAGTCGACCTTGCTCCGCATGATTGCAGGTCTCGAGACGATCACCAGCGGCGAAATCTGGATCGGCGGAAAGCGGGTCGACCAGCTGCCGCCGGGCGAGCGTGGTGTGTCGATGGTCTTTCAGTCCTACGCGCTCTATCCGCACATGACGGTTCGCGACAACATGTCCTTCGGCCTGAAAAATATCAAAACGCCCAAGCACGAGATTGCCAGGCGCATCGAAGAAGCCGCAAAGATCCTGGAAATGCCACACCTTCTCGATCGCAAGCCCTCGGCACTCTCCGGCGGCCAGCGCCAGCGTGTCGCAATCGGCCGCGCTATCGTGCGTGAGCCGGATGTCTTCCTGTTCGACGAGCCGCTCTCCAACCTCGATGCCGGCCTGCGCACCCGTACGCGAGTCGAGCTAGCGCAATTGCATGAGCGGCTGGGCGCAACGATGGTTTTCGTCACCCACGACCAGGTGGAGGCGATGACGCTTGCCGACCGTATCGTGCTCTTGAACAACAAGAAGATCGAGCAAGTGGCGACTCCTGTCGAGATCTACACGCGCCCGGCGACGCGCTATGTCGCCCAGTTCGTTGGCTCACCCGGCATGAACTTTATCAACATAGCCGGCCTGGATGAAGCGGGCGGGCTAGCAACGGCGACCTTGCCGGATGGCTCGGTCATCAAAACGGCTGTCGCGCTTAACGGCCTTTCGAATTCCGGGCTGACGCTCGGTATCCGCCCGGAGCATCTGGTCGTGACGACGGCGGAGAAGGGCGATATCGGCGGCCAGGTCGAGACCATCGAACGCTTGGGCGACCGTTCGCTCGTTCATGTCCGACTCAAGGATGGATCGAAGATCATCGGTACCGACCCCGGCATGACGACGATTACGACCGGCTCGCCGATCGCCTTCGCCGTAGAGGCAACCAAGGTCAGCATCTTCGACGAGAAGGATGCGGCTCATCATTCCGTAAACTGAGGAGGCAACAACACGAGATCACCATAAACAATTAGGCCTAGACACTACCGATTAGAGCGTTGACGAAACCGTCCAACTGGTATGTTATGTCGCCATGTCCACCGCCCACCATAGAAAAAAGCAGCCCTTGTTCCTCCGCCAGCAGTTGCTGGAGGTAGCGGCGCGGCTTGCTTCCGAAAAAGGGATGACTGCGGTGACGCTGGATGCCGTTTCTGGCGCCTCCGGTGTCAGCAAGGGCGGATTGTTGCATCACTTCCCCAGCAAGAACATGCTGCTGGAAGCACTGTTCGACAGCCTGCTGGAGCGGCTGGACGCTGCGATCGAGGAAGCGATGCGCGCCGATCCGTTGCCGCATGGCCGCTTTACCCGCGGCTACCTGCATGCCTGCCTGGCGCTGCGCGATCAGCCGCAGGGTACGAAGGACTGGGCACAGGTGACGATGGTGCTGCTCACCGAGCCGCAATTGCGGCAGCGGTGGCATCAGTGGGTGCGCGAGCGCAGCGAGGAATATGTCGGCACGGACTCCTCGGTGGATGCGGCAATCGTCAGATTGGCGGCCGATGGGATCTGGCTTGCCGACCTGCTCGGTAGCCACGACTTGGACGAGAGTGCCCGTCAAAGGCTGATCGACCGGCTGATCGAGCTGACACAGCTCTAGCCCTATCGGAGATAATGGAATGGCGAACGCATCGGTCTATGCAATGCTGCTGGTCGCGATCGTGCTTGAAGTGATCGGCACGACGGCATTGCAGATGTCGCAGCAGTTTACGCGCCTCGGCCCGACGGTCGTTCTGGTGATCTGCTATACGGCGGCGTTCTATTGCCTTTCGGTAACGTTGCGGGTCATCCCGGTGGGCATCGCCTACGCCATCTGGAGCGCGCTTGGCATCGTGCTGATTTCGATGGTGGGCGTGGTGCTTTTCCGGCAAAAACTCGATCTCGCCGCGATCATCGGTCTCGCATTGATCATCGCTGGCGTGCTCGTCGTGAACCTCTTTTCAAAATCCGTGTCGCACTGAAAACAGAGGTGTTGTTCATGGTTGCTTTTGGCTTTGTCAAATCGCTTTGAACGCATTATGTCTTGCGCTGGATGGGCTGATGGAGGCTTGAAATACGGCGCTTTCCCAAAGCGCTTTGGATCGCATAACCTATTCAATCCTAATGGTATTAGAGGAGTGCCGTAATGACTATTCGTGCCGTCGTTTGGGGCGAGAACATTCATGAGCAAACAAACAAGGTCGTCGCCGAGATCTATCCGGAGGGCATGCATAACACCATCGCCAAGGCGCTGAATGCCGATGCCGGCATCGAGGCGACCGCTGCAACGTTGCAGGAGCCTGAGCATGGCCTCAGCGAAGCCCGCCTGAAAGACACCGACGTCCTTCTATGGTGGGGCCACAAGGATCACGGCGCCGTCAAGGACGAAATCGTCGAGCGTGTCGCCAAGCGGGTGTGGGAAGGCATGGGCCTCATCGTGCTGCATTCGGGCCATTTCTCCAAGGTCTTCAAACGCCTGATGGGGACGCCCTGCGCGCTGAAATGGCGCGAAGCCGGTGAGCGCGAGCGTCTCTGGGTCATCAACCCCCGCCATCCGATCGCAGCTGGGCTCGGCGAGCATTTCGAGCTTGAGAATGAGGAAATGTATGGCGAGCAGTTCTCCGTTCCGGAGCCGCTGGAAACCGTGTTCATCTCATGGTTCCAGGGCGGCGAAGTCTTCCGCTCTGGCATGACCTGGCGTCGCGGTGCCGGTAACATCTTCTATTTCCGCCCCGGTCACGAGACCTATCCGACCTATCACAACGGTACGGTTCAGAAGGTTCTGATCAATTCCGTAAAATGGGCCTACAACCCGCTCGGCACTCAGGCCAGCATCCATGATGCGCCGAATGTGCCCGTCGAAAAGGCGTTGGAGCCGATCGTCGAACGCGGCCCGAAACTGCATCAAGCCGGCGAAGCCGGTTATCGCTGAGGTATCAGATGCGTCTCATAGTAGTTGGCACGGGCGGCATGGCGAAGAACCATGTGGAGCATTTCGCCCGCATTCCTGGCGTCGAAATCGTCGGCGCCGTCGATACGGATGCGACGAGGCTCACCGCCTTTTGCGATACGTTCGATATCAAGAAGCGCTTCTCATCGCTGGACGAGGCGCTAGCCTGGGGTGAGTTCGATTCCGTGACCAACGTCACGCCGGACAAAGCTCATAATCCGACGACGCTTCCGCTGCTCGCTGCCGGCAAGCATGTTCTCTGCGAGAAGCCTCTCGCGGAGAATTATGAAAAGGCTCTGGAGATGACGGAAGCTGCCGAAAGGGCAGGGGTCGTCAATATGGTCAACCTGACCTACCGCAATGTCGCGCAGCTGCAGAAGGCGCGCGAGATGGTGATTTCGGGCGAGATCGGCACGGTCAAGCATGTGGAGGCGTCCTACCTCCAGAGCTGGCTCGTCTCTAAGGCATGGGGCGACTGGCGCAGCGAGTCCAAGTGGCTGTGGCGCCTGTCGACGGGCCACGGCTCGAACGGCGTTCTCGGCGATATCGGCATCCATATCCTCGACTTCGCCGCCTATGGCGCCGCGACCGATATCGATCACGTCTTTGCCCGTCTCAAGACCTTCGCCAAGGCTCCCGGCGAGCGCATCGGCGAATATACGCTCGATGCGAATGACAGCTTCTCGATGTCGGTCGATTTCGCCAACGGCGCGCTCGGCGTCGTGCACGCGAGCCGCTGGGCGACGGGGCATCTGAACGAGCTGAAGCTCCGCATCTATGGCGAGCGCGGCGGCCTGGAAGTGTCCCATAGCCCCAACGGTTCCGAACTGCGCGGTTGCCTGGGCGATGATACGGAAACGGCGACGTGGAGGGTGCTTGAAGTACCGCCGGTTCCGACCAACTATCAGCGCTTCGCTGACGCTGTCATGACCGGCAGCAGCCAGGACCCGAGCTTCAGACACGCTGCGAACTTGCAGCGTGTTCTGGATCTTGCCATGGTGACTGAAGTTGAACGGCGCGAACTGAAGGTCTGACATCATAGTCAGCCTTCAGACAAGGCCTTGGGAGTGCACGCATGTCTACCGAGGAAAAAGTTGCCAGCCACTACACGCACGGATCGCTGGAAACGGCGATCCTGCAAACGCTTGCGGCCGACGGCAAGGATGTCGACAATCTTCGCATCCGCGATCTGGCTGACGTCGATGAATTCCATTTGGGGCGACATGCCGCAACGGTGGATTTCGCGAGGGATCTCGATCTTTCTGCAGGCCTGCGTCTTGCCGATATCGGCTCCGGCCTTGGCGGGCCTGCCCGCCATTTTGCCGACTCCTACGGATGCATCGTGTCGGGCGTCGATCTCACCGAGGAATTCGTTCAGGTCGCCAATTTGCTGACGGCCCGCTGCGGTCTGGAGAATCTGGTTTCCTTCCGGCAGGGCAGCGCGTTGGCATTGCCTTTCGAGAGCGGCAGTTTCGATCGTGCGACGCTCATTCACGTCGGCATGAATATAGAGGACAAGGCGAGACTGTTTTCCGAGGTCAGGCGCATTCTCAAGCCCGGCGGCCGTTTCGGGCTTTATGAGATCATGCAGATGCGCGAGGGAACGCTCTCCTTTCCGATGCCCTGGGCTATGGAGTTGGAAACGAGCTTCGTCCGCAGCCCCGATATATATCGCCATCTGCTTGACGAAGCCGGCTTCACAGTGGAGATCGAGCAGGATCGTAGTGCTCTCGCAATCCGATTGGCACATGAAGCGCGCGCCAGGGCCGCTGCGGCGGGCGAGGTGCGAGACCAGGGTGTCCGTACGCTGATGGGTCCGCGGGCCGGTGAGCGCATGAGCAACGTCAACGTGTCGGTCGAGGGCGGCCTGCTTGCGCCGATCGAGATGATTGCGCGGGCGGTGTGACGGCCGCTGCCCGTTGACAGCGATGGGCCTGTTTCTGTATGGAAAATATAACGGTAATGGATTTCTGCCGGGCCTTGGTGGCCGAACCGCCGCTCTGATTTTCTCAGGGAAGCTGATGACTCCTACTCAATGCGCCTAAAAGGCGAAGGAGTAGAGTCATGCCTATTATCTTACCGTTGTCCCACTTCTGTTTCTTGTTCACTGTCCCCGGAAGACCGTGTGTCGGCTTCGCGGGAGGGGCAAACTGATGTCCGCATCCGCCTATTTTCATCATCGTTTTCAGCAATTTCGCAGTCTTTTCAAATGGATCGTTCTCGTGGTGCCGATGGCTGTGGTCGTCGGCTCGCTCTGCGCGCTGTTTCTCTGGAGCCTCGACAAGGCGACGGCCGCGCGCTTCGATCATCCCTGGCTGATCTTCCTGATGCCCGTTGCGGGTTTCCTGATGGTGATGGTCTACCAGCGCTTTGGCCGAGGCTCGGAAGGTGGTAACAATCTGATCGTAGACCAGATTCATGAGCCCGGTGGCGGCGTGCCGCTGCGCATGGCTCCCTTTATCCTGGTCTCGACGGTTCTGACGCATCTGGTCGGTGGTTCGGCGGGACGCGAAGGGACAGCGGTGCAGCTCGGCGGCAGCATTGCCAGCGCCTTTGCAAAGGTGTTC
>Ga0268256_1001096_pt1 | contig 17698 bp, 17 predicted proteins | sample AgamicAtAmrz_FD_200247 | JGI IMG/M metagenome (GOLD analysis project Ga0268256, IMG submission 200247) | Agave microbial communities from Guanajuato, Mexico - At.Am.rz (v2) (version 3) | ecosystem: Host-associated > Plants > Roots > Rhizosphere | place: Guanajato, Mexico | collected 2012-06-07
ATCACCAGCGCGGAACGGTGCTGTTAACGTCGCCATTCTGCGCGCGCTGGCGCAGCAGGTGATCCATCAGCACGATCGCCATCATCGCTTCGGCGATCGGCACGGCACGGATACCTACGCAGGGATCATGACGGCCTTTGGTGATCATTTCGACCTCTTCGCCGCTGCGGGTAATGGTGTTGCCCGGCACGGTAATGCTGGAGGTCGGCTTCATCGCCAGGTTAGCGCTGATGGTCTGGCCGCTGCTGATACCGCCGAGAATGCCGCCCGCATGGTTGCTCTGGAAGCCGCTGGCGCGGATCTCATCGCGATGCTGGCTGCCGCGCTGGTTAACGACCGCAAAGCCGTCACCAATCTCAACGCCTTTTACCGCGTTGATGCTCATCAGCGCATGCGCCAGATCGGCGTCCAGGCGATCAAAAACCGGCTCGCCGAGGCCGGCCGGCACATTTTCCGCCATCACCGTCACTTTTGCGCCAATCGAGTCGCCCTCTTTCTTCAGGGCGCGCATCAACTCGTCCAGCGCCTCCAGCTTGCTGGCATCCGGACAGAAAAACGGGTTCTCTTCAACGATGCTCCAGTCTTTCAGCTCGCACGCCACGTCGCCAATCTGCGCCAGATAGCCGCGTACCACAACACCGTGCTTCATCTGCAAATATTTTTTGGCGATAGCGCCCGCGGCAACACGCATAGCGGTTTCACGCGCCGACGAACGTCCGCCGCCGCGATAGTCGCGCACGCCGTACTTTTGTTCGTAGGTATAGTCGGCATGGCCGGGACGGAACAGATCTTTGATCGCCCCGTAATCCTGCGAGCGCTGGTCGGTGTTTTCGATCAGCAGGCCGATTGAGGTGCCGGTGGTGACGCCCTCAAACACGCCGGACAAAATTTTCACCTGATCCGGCTCGCGGCGCTGCGTGGTGTAGCGCGAGGTGCCGGGACGGCGGCGATCCAGATCGTGCTGAATATCCGCTTCGGTCAGCGGAATGCCCGGCGGCACGCCGTCAACGATGCAGCCCAGCGCAATGCCGTGTGACTCGCCAAAGGTGGTTACGCGAAAAAATTGTCCGATGCTGTTTCCGGCCATGGGGATTCCTTGTTACGAAGCGTTCGCTCAGTCTTTATAAATAGAGAAGTGATGGTGTGCGTCGACGATCTGCTGGCGCGTCAGCATAAAGACGCCGTCGCCGCCGTTGTCGAACTCGAGCCAGGTAAAGGGCACGTCAGGATACTGGTCGATCATGTGCACCATGCTGTTGCCCACTTCGCAGATCAAGACGCCGTTGTCGCTCAGGTAATTCGGCGCGCAGGCGAGAATGCGGCGCACCAGCTTCAGGCCGTCGCTGCCCGCAGCCAGGCCCAGCTCCGGCTCATGACGATACTCATTTGGCAGATCCGCCATATCATCCGCATCGACATAAGGCGGATTGGTGACGATCAGATCATATTTCACCGGCGGCAGTTCACGGAACAGATCGGCGCGGATCGGCGTGACGTGGTGGATCAGGCCGTGCTCTTCAATGTTCTGCTCGGCCACCGCCAGCGCGTCAAAGGAGATATCGACCGCGTCGACTTCCGCTTCCGGGAAAGCGTAAGCGCAGGCGATAGCAATGCAGCCGCTGCCGGTACACATATCAAGAATATGGTGCGGCGCTTGCGGGACTAAACCGGCAAAGCGGTTTTCAATCAGCTCGCCAATCGGCGAGCGCGGCACCAGCACGCGTTCGTCGACGTAAAATTCATGGCCGCAGAACCAGGCTTTATTGGTCAGGTAGGCCACTGGGATGCGCTCGTTAACGCGGCGGATCACGCGCTCAACAATGCGGTGACGCTCGCTGGCGGTCAGGCGCGCATTGCGCATATCTTCCGGAATATCCAGCGGCAGCCAGAGCGTGGGCAGGACCAGTTGCACCGCTTCGTCCCACGGATTGTCGGTGCCGTGACCGTACCAGATCCCGGCGGCGGAAAAACGGCTGACCGCCCAGCGCAACATATCCTGAATGGTGTGCAGCTCATTGACTGCCTCATCGACGAAAATTTTGTCCACGTAGCCCTCCGCAGGCCCAATTGCTAAATCGGCCGATAGTGTGCCATGAAGCCGGGGAGAATTCAGCGCAGCAAGGTGAAAAAGCTGACAATTTGCGGATCGGACGGTAAGGTAACCCCATTCGCTGTTTTCCAGCCTTTTCAGACAAGATCCGCCTGCAATGAGTAAAAAAACGCCCCTTAATGACGACGACAAGGCGCTGTTCCGCCAGCTGATGAGCGATACGCGCAAAATTAAACAGGATACCGTGGTACATACGCCCGTGGTGAAAAGCCGCGAGCTGCCGCTGAAGCGCCTGATCTCCGAACAGGTGGATAACAGCCACTACTTTTCTGATGAGTTTCAGCCGCTGCTGGCAACGGAAGGCGCGACCCGCTATGTGCGCGCCGACGTCAGCCATTTCGAGCTGAAAAAGCTGCGGCGCGGGGACTACACGCCAGAGATATTTCTCGACCTGCACGGCTTAACGCAGCAGCAGGCCAAGCAGGAACTGGGCGCGCTGATTGCCGCCTGCCGTCGAGAGCACCTGTTTTGCGCCAGCGTGATGACCGGCCACGGCAAGCATGTGCTCAAGCAGCAGACGCCGCTCTGGCTGGCCCAGCATCCGTACGTCATGGCGTTTCATCAGGCACCAAAAATGTTTGGCGGCGACGCGGCGCTGCTGGTGTTGATCGAGATAGAGGAGTGGCAACCGCCCGAGCTGCCTTAAGAAGGGATGGGCCGTCTGCGCGGCCCGCGGGCATTACATGGCTTTCGCCAGTTTAGAGGGGCTAACCTGCCACAAAAGCTTGCCTTCGCAGCTGGCGGGATCGAAATCCACACAGGCAATGGCAGAGGTGGCGAACATCGGCGGCGCTTCCTGCGGACAGAGTTCAGACACCAGATAACCCACCAGCGGCAGGTGTGAAATCACCAGCGCCGATTCCACGCCTTCCGTTCCCAGCGCCTGAAGATAACAGGCCACCAGGCCGGGATCGCCGCCTGGCGTAAGCTCAGGTAAAACATCCTGCCCTTCCGGCAGATTGAGCGCTTCGCGTACCGTTGACAGCGTCTGCTGAGCGCGAAGATAAGGGCTGACCAGCACTCGCTCTACGTCCACCGACTGGCCGTTAAGCCAGCTCGCCATCTGGCGTGATTCATCACAGCCGCAATGGGTAAGGGGGCGGACCGAATCGCTGGCGGCTTCAAGAGCAGCGTCGCCGTGACGCATGATAAAAACTTGCATAAAGCACCGCTGTTGTTTGTCGATATCGCCTGGCGCACAGGCGCCTGACTCTTCATTCTGCGAATGAACGCTGTGTTGTACCCTAATGGCTTGAGTATAGTCAACCGGTTGTTTATTAAATAAGCGCTTCTCAGAATCGTGCCGCGCCGCCTGTTTTGGCGGCGCTTTTATAACCCGATGAATCGGTGCGGTTATTCCAGTTTGCTAAGAAATGTAAAATTTTCTTTGCTTCTGTTCCGCCTCCAGCAGCGCGTCACAAGGGGTAAATCGCTCACCAAACTGCCGCATTAACGCACGTAATGTTTGCGTGACGTCTGTCGCGCCGCGCTGGTCCAGATAGCGGAAAGGGCCCCCGAGAAAAGGCGGAAAACCGATGCCAAAAACGGCACCGATATCGCCGTCGCGCGCGCTGCGTATCACTCCCTCATCCAGACAGCGCACCGCCTCATTAAGCATCATCATCATGCAGCGTTCGGCAATCTGCTTTTCACTCTGTTTTACCGCGGGCTGGAGCCCGAGCAGCGAATAGAGCGTGGGATCGGGCTTTTTGCCGCCGCGCCGGCCACCGCCATAGAGATAGAATCCCCGGCCGTTTTTGCGCCCTTTGCGATCGTCCTTTAGCACAGCCTCAAACGCCGCTGGCGCAGCGAAGCGTTCGCCATATGCCTGCTGCAGGATCGGTGTAATCTTGCTGCCAACGTCGATGCCTACTTCGTCCAGCAGCTGGATTGGGCCGACGGGAAAGCCCGCCTTCACCAGCGCGCGATCGATATGCTCAATGGGTTCGCCTTCCAGCAGGCAGCGCATCGCCTCATTTATATAGGGTGCGAGGATGCGGTTTACGTAAAAGCCCGCCCGGTCCGCCACCACGATCGGCGTTTTGCCCTGCTTCTTCGCCAGCGCGACGGTGGTCACCAGCGTTTGCTCTGATGTACCCGCGTGTGGGATCACCTCCACCAGCGGCATTTTGTCCACCGGGCTGAAGTAGTGCAGGCCGATAACGTTTTCTGGCCGCTGCGCCTGCGCGGCGATATCCGCAATCGGCAGCGAAGAGGTGTTGGACGCGAAAATGGTATCGGGCGCGCAGTGCTCCTCTACCTCGCGTACCATCTGCTGCTTGAGCGTCAGGTCTTCAAATACCGCCTCAATCACCATATCGCGCTGCGCAAATCCTTGATAATCGATACCGCCGGTAATACGCGCCATCTGCTGCTGACGCTGCGCGGCGCTGAGTTGACGGCGCTTAACTTTTTCGCTCAGCCCGTCCCAGCCGGTTTTCAGCGCATGGTTAACGCCCTGCATAGTGATGTCTTTAATGCGCACCGGCAGTGCAGCGTTAATCGCCGTGACGCTGGCGATGCCGCCGCCCATCAGCCCGCCGCCCAGCACGCCGATTTGTCGCAGGGTACGTGGCTCGGCGTCTGCGCCCTTCTCTTTTTTCATCGCCGTGGTGGCAAAGAACAGGCTACGCAGCGCAGCGGATTCAGGCGTCATCGCCAGTTCGCCAAAGGCGCGCGCCTCGGCCTGATGCCCGGCCTGGCTGCCCTGCTCAATACCGGTACGCACCACCTCAATAATGCGCTGCGCAGCCGGATAATTACCGTGCGTTTTGCGTGTGGTTTCACGCTGCGCCAGCGCAAACAGCGCATGACGTGCCAGCGGTGCCTGCAAGACGCGATCGCGCAGCGGCAGTTCGCGGCGGGCGTGTTTGCCCTTAAGCACCCGCGCCACTGCGGTTTCCAGCAGGATCGCCTGCGGCACTGCGTCATCCACCAGCCCTGATTTGCGCGCCTGTTTCGCCCGCAGCGTTTTGCCGGTAAGGATAAGCGGCAGCGCCTGTTGCAGGCCGATCAGACGCGGCAGACGCTGCGTGCCGCCCGAACCCGGCAGCAGGCCCAGCTGCACTTCCGGCAGGCCAAGCCGCGTTTTATCGTCCAGCGTGCAGATGCGTGCATCACAGGCCAGCGCCAGTTCCAGCCCGCCGCCGAGACAGGCGCCGTGGATTGCCGCCACCACCGGGAACGGCAGCGCCGCGATGGCCGCCATCGCTTCCTGTCCCTGGCGCGCCAGCGCTTCCGCCTGCTGCGCGCTGCGGCAGTCGGCGATCATGCTGATATCCGCGCCTGCAATAAAGTTGTCGGGCTTGCCGGAGATCAGCACCAGCCCGGCAAGCTGCTTATCGCGCCGCGCCTCATCAATGACGGCTGCCAGCTGCTGTGCAAAAGCGGCACGCAGCGTGTTCATCTTTTCGCCCGGCACGTCAATGGTAATCACGCCGACATGATCCAGCCGCATCTGTAAATGAAAAGCGCTCTGCTCCATTATTCCGCCTCCAGAACCATTGCCGCACCTAAGCCGCCCGCCGCACAGGCGGTCACCAGCGCCAGCCCACCGCCGCGACGCTGTAGCTCATGCAGGGTTTGCGTAATCATGCGCGCGCCAGTGGCGGCAAAAGGATGGCCGTAGGCGATCGATCCACCGAGCACGTTGAAGCGCTCTTCGTTGACTTCGCCCAGCGCATGCGGACGGTTAAGCTTTTCGCGGGCAAAGCGTTCGTCGCGGAAGCATTGCAGATTGCACAGCGTCTGCGCGGCGAAGGCTTCATGCATATCGATAAGCGTCAGGTCATTCAGGCTGACGCCCGCGCGATCCAGCGCCAGCGGCGAGGCGTAGGCCGGTCCCAGCAACATATCCTGCTGGACATCAATCGCGGTAAAGGCGTAGCTGCGCAGATAGCCCAGCGGCGGAATGCCTAACTCGCGCGCGCGCCCTTCGCTCATCAGCACCACTGCCGCCGCGCCGTCGGTCAGCGGTGTGCTGTTGGCTGCGGTGACGCTGCCGTGCTGGCGATCAAATGCCGGACGCAGGCGCGCATAGTCTTCGATTTTCGCCTCCATGCGCACGTTATTATCCTGCTCAATCGGCGCTTTCCACGGTGGCGCAAAGGCAGGCATCACTTCGTGCTGCAATACGCCAGACTGCCAGGCTTTAGCAGCGCGCTGGTGCGATCGCAGCGCCAGCGCATCCTGGGCAGCGCGCGTGATGCCGTGGGTTTTCGCCATCTGCTCTGCCGTATCGCCCATGCGCAGCCCGGTAGAATATTCCGCAACAGCAGGCGGCACGGGCATCAGGTCGCGCGGCCGCAAACGACGCAGGATCTGCATTTTCTGGCCCAGGCTGCGCGCCTTGCTGAGATCGAGCAGCGCACGCGCCAGGGATTTACTGACGCCGATGGGTAAAACAGATGACGAGTCCGCGCCGCCCGCGATACCTGCACGAATGGTGCCTGCCATCAGGCTTTCCGCTACGTTAGTTACCGCCTGAAAGCTGGTTGCGCAGGCGCGGCTGACGCTATAGGCATCGGTGTGCACGCTCAGCCCGCTGCTGAGAACGATTTCGCGCGCAATATTGGGCGCTTCCGGCATCTGGATCACCTGCCCAAATACCAGCTGCTCGATCGCGTCAACGGGTAATTCGCTGCGCGCCATGAGTTCGCTTATCACCATACGGCCCAGTTCTACGGCAGGGATTCCGTGAAATCCCGTGGCCTGGCGCAGGAAAGGCGTGCGAAGTCCATGAGTGATGGCGATACGATCGCCCGCACGCGTCAGCAACGGCTGCGCTTTACTCATCTGTTTCACCTGTGAATGTTGGGCGGGCATCATAGCCCTGAGAGGTCTGACCTGATCCACAGTGTTAACGACAAGCGGTGGCGCCGCCAATCAGGAAAGAAAAAAAGTGCGAGGAGAGACACGAAAATGAAAAACGCCGTCAGGCAACGGCGTTCAGAGACTTAGCGCAGACCGAGCTGGAAAATCAGGGTTTCAGCCTGGCAGGCAAAGGTAAAATCGATATTGAGCTGTACGCCGTTGCTGGCTTCATCAAAACGGGCGTTGATGTCGCAGGGGTCAGACTCAATCTGCCGCGCCCTTTCCGTCAGGCTGGCCAGTTTCGCTTCCGCGTCGCTGCGCTGGGCGAACCATTCTGACCAGCTGGCAGTGCAGTCACTGTTATCCATCACGGTGCCGACATCCACGCAACAGCAGGCAGCGGTCTCGGTGGCGCTGCATTTATTCATGGCATTGGTCATTGATTTCTCCTGAAGATAAACCTGTTTGCGAGCTGGATTAACGGCCAGAATTTTACGCCTGCTGCATTGATTGCGCTATGTCAGACTCGCTAAGTGACGAATATCACAATAAAATTTGATCCAAAACAAATTAGAGTCGCTATGCTGTGCGCTGCTCCGCTCGTTTTGTTATGCAGATCGTAAATTTGTTGATCACTTTAGAAATATTTTAAAAACAATATTGCAACATACACACAGGTCAGACCTATACTTGCCGCACTGGTCTGATTTGTATGCTTCTGGTCAGTCCCTACAATCCGCCGACCCTTGTTACGCGATGTAACAATTACAGTTCAATAATAATTTCATATGAGGTTGTGGTCATGAGCCATAAAAACCTGTTCGCAAAATCAGCCCTGGCGGCTGCAGTGGCGCTTGTCTCTTCACAGATATACGCAGCAGGCTTTCAGCTTAACGAATTCTCTTCTATTGGCCTGGGCCGCGCCTATTCAGGCGAAGGCGCAATGGGCGATACCGCTGCATCCGCCAGCCGCAACCCGGCGACCATGGCATTAATGGATCGCCCGGCGTTCTCTATCGGCGCCGTGTTTATCGATCCCGATGTGGATATTTCGGGTACCAGCTCCTCTGGCCGTAGCCTCGACGCAAGTAATATCGCGCCGACGCAGTGGGTGCCGAATATTCACTATGTGCAGCCAATTAACGATCAATGGTGGATCGGCGCATCCGCAACGTCAAACTACGGTCTGGCGACTGAATTTAATGACGGTTATACCGCTGGCGCTTACGGCGGTAAGACCGATCTGATGACCGGTAACTTTAACCTTAGCACCGCTTATCGCCTGAATGAGCATTTCAGCTTTGGCGTGGGGTTTGACGCCGTCTATGCGCGCGCCAAGATTGAACGTTACGCAGGGGAATCAGGCGCGGCGCTGCGCATCCCGGCTGATACCCAGATCGCGCATCTTAAAGGTGACGAATGGGGTTACGGCTGGAACGCCGGCATTCTCTATGAGGTGGATCAAAATAACCGCTTCGGCTTTACCTATCGTTCGGAAGTGAAGATCGATTTCGACGGCGACTATAAGAGCAGCCTGCCGCCCTCCTTCAACGCGATTAACCAGGCAGCGAATTTAGGCCTCCCCTATGCGACCGGCGGCTCGACCATTCCGGGCGCGCTGACGCTGAACCTGCCGGAGATGTGGGAAGTGTCTGGCTGGCATAAAGTCGCGCCGCAGTGGGCCGTGCACTATAGCCTGGCCTACACCAGCTGGAGCCAGTTCCAGGAGCTGAAAGCGACCGGCTCAAACGGCCAGACGCTGTTCTATAAAGATGAGAGCTTTAAGGACGCCTACCGTATCGCGCTGGGTACGACTTATTTCTATGATGAGAACTGGACTTTCCGCACCGGTATCGCCTTTGATGACAGCCCGGTGCCGGCGGACAAACGCTCTATCTCGATCCCGGATCAGGATCGTCTCTGGCTGAGCGCAGGCGCGTCTTACGCCTTTAACCATGATGCCTCGGTGGACGTGGGTGTCTCTTATATGCACGGCCAGCACGTTACGGTGGAAGAAGGCCCCTATACCTTTAACTCTGTCGGTAAAGCCTGGCTATACGGCGCGAACTTTAACTATAAGTTCTGACAGATGATGTTTGAGAAAATGGCGACCCTAAGGTCGCCATTTTTATTGAAACAAGGTGCCGACGCGAGTAGCCTGGGCCGATCGCGTTTTACGTTCGGTGCACGCATTAAAAAAATGGCGACCCCTGGGTCGCCATTACGCTTTTATTGCCGTTACTGCGCGTCGATATCTTTCAAATCATCCTGAATCGCGCTGGCGTTCGGGTTCTCTTCTGGCTTCAGGCTACCGCCATGCGCCAGGAAATCATGCCGCTGGAAATAGGCGTTGCGAATAAAGGCATAAGGATCAGACTGCTGCTTCAGCAGCGCATCCGAATCAAGCAGTTGCGCGCGCGTCTCAACCCCTTCCAGCGTCCACTTGGCGATCGACATCGGCCAGGTCAGCCAGCCCAACACCGGATAGAGCGTATCGACGTAGTCGCCGCCATCTTCACGGATGGTGAAACTGCCGTAGGCTGGCAGCTCGACATAGGGGCCGTATCCCACGCCATAGCGACCCAGCGTACTGCCGAAACGGTGCGGTACTTCACGTGCCAGCTCCGGGTTCGCCTTGCCCGCCACGTCGATAAAACCGCCCAGACCCAGGATCGAGTTCAGGAAGAAACGGGTGAAATGGATGCCCGCCTGGCGTGGCTCGCCGACCAGAATCGAGTTCACCATGCTGGCTGGCTCTTCCAGGTTGCCGAGGAAGTTGCTCAGGCCGGTACGTGCCGGTACCGGCACGTAGTCGCGCCAGGCCACCGCGACAGGACGCAGCACGTACGGATCCAGCACGTTGTAGTTAAAGTTAAACATCGTGCGGTTAAAGCCTTCGAGCGGATCGCTGCGCTGTGCAGGCGCCTCGCTGTCGGGTTTTGAACTGGCACATCCAGCCAGCATGACACTGGCCAGGATAAGGCTGGTCAGGCGGTAAGCCATTGCTATCTCCCTGTGCGGTTTAATAATGTATCGCTTCAGGGCTGCTGTTGATTAATTTCTACAGCCATGTGCTGATGACCATCCCAGGGCGTCACCGCACTCAGACCAAACCAGTCGCCGGATTGCGGACTGGCGCTGCCGTCGCGGGAAATACGCACCCGAACCTGCACCTGATGCTGCGCCGAAAGCAGGCGCTCCGGCATCATGGCGTTGCTGTCATCCAGCGTAAGCGATAACGGGAAGTGGCTCAGCGGCAAGCGCTTAACGGCCACGGGCACCGGTGAAACACCGTCAGAAACAGAAATATACATCACTCCGCCCGGCGGTAACATTTTTTCTGCCTCTGGCGTGAGCGTCACCGTGAGCGCCAGCTGCGTATTCTGCTGGCCCGCATCGGTTTTTGCTTGTTCAATGCTGCGATCGATCATCACGCGACGCTTATCGTCAGCCGGAATGTTTTGCAACATTGTCTGCCAGGCGGCGATAGCGCGATCGTACTGCTGCTGCTGATAAGCATTGAACGCCAGCAGGCCGAGCGTGCGCAGATTGCTGCCGTCTTCTTTCAACATATCCTGCAGCATCAGGCCCGCCTGGCGGTTGTCCTGCGGATCGCTAGAGCGCGTCAATACTTCAGCATAGTCCTGTTTTAGTGAAAAATTGTTCGGCGCAAGCTGCAACGCATGCTCGAAAGCCTGGCTGGCGCTGGCAGCATTGTTGAGCACCATGCCGAGGCGTCCCAGCATAGTCCAGTCGTTAAGGTTATCCGGCTCTGACTGCAATGCGGTGCGCAGGCCCAGCTGCAGGCGTGCCAGCTCCTCCATCGTCAGCGGTTTCGCCTGCGGGTCCATCACCCGCGCGCGCAGTTCAGGATATTCCTGCTGCACCTGCATCCAGCTGGCGACCTGCACCAGCCCGCCGCTTTTCAGATACATGCCAAGCGATGCCACGACCAGAATGATCACGCCGGGCAACAGCACCATGCGGCTGCTGGCACGCGACGGCGCGGCGTCATGTTGCGGGACATCGGTCAGCAGCGTCTGCTGCAATTCACTCACCATCGTGGCGCGTTCGCCAATCACGCCCTGCGACTCATCCTCTTCCAGCTCGCGCAGGCGCTGATGGTAAAAATCGGTATTAAGACGGTCGCGATCGGTGTCGCTCGCCTGGCGCTGACGCCAGCCCGCGCCAAGAAACAGGGCGCTGGCCGCCACCAGTAAAAGAATAATGCTTATCCACAAAGCGCTCATTTCAGCTTCCCGTCGCTTTTGAGTATCGCCGCAAGGCGCTGTTGATCGGTGTCGTCCAGCTCGCTGCGCGTTTTACGCTGGCGGCTGCGCAGGATAATAATCAGGCCGCCCAGCAGCGCGAACAGCGCCGGGCCGACCCAGAGGATCAGCGTTGAGGGCGTCACTGGCGGCTCATAGGTCACGAAATTGCCGTAGCGTGCCACCATGTAATCAATAATTTGCTGGCGGCTCTGGCCCTGCTTCATCAGCTCATAGACCTTAAGGCGCATATCCGCCGCGATCATCGCGTTGGAGTCAGCAATGCTGTTGTTCTGGCATTTTGGGCAGCGCAGCGAGCCGATGAGGTCGCGGTACTGCTCCTCCTGCGCCACTGAATCAAACTGGTACGTGTCGATGGCTGCCCACAGGCTACAGCTAAACAGCAGGCCGCACAGGATCAGGATAAAGCGTTTCACGCGCCCTCCTTGCTGTATTTCTGCCACAGCGGCAGCACTTCCTGCTGCCAGACGCGCGCATTCATATCGCCTGCGTGGCGGTAACGGATAATGCCTTTGCCGTCGATCAGGAAGGTTTCCGGCGCGCCGTAGACGCCAAGATCCAGCCCCAGCATACCGTTGCCGTCATAGAGGCTAAGCGCATAGGGATTGCCCAGCGTGTTCAGCCAGGTGACTGCTTTGGTGCGATCGTCTTTATAATTGAGGCCCACCACACGGATGCCCTGCTGCGCCAGCGTGTTCAGATACTGATGCTCGGCGCGGCAGGTTGGGCACCAGGTGGCCCAGACGTTCAGCAGGATCGGCTTGCCGTCGGTCAGGATCTTCTGGTCGTAGATCTTGCCGGGACGATCGAGCGCCTCCAGCTTAAAGACCGGCACCGGTTTGCCAATCAGCGCCGATTCCAGGCGCGTCGGGTCGTCACCGTTGGCGTTGCGCGACAGCTGCCACAGCAGCGCCGCCGCCAGCAGTAAAAACAGCACCAGCGGAATAAAGAGGATTTTCTTGTTCATGCTCGTTCCTCACGCGCGGCTTTTTTCCGCGTGCGGTAGCGTGGATCAAGCAGGCACAGCAGGCCGCCAAGCGCCATAAACACGCCGCCGAACCAGATCCAGCGCACAAAGGGTTTGTAATAGATGCGTACTGCCCAGGAGCCATTGTCCAGCTCTTCGCCCAGCGCTGCGTAAAGGTCGCGCGTGAAGCCGCCGTCAATCGCCGCTTCGGTCATCATGGTGCGTGCCGCAGTATAGAAGCGCTTCTCGGCGTGCAGCACCGCTTCCGGCTTGCCGTTGCGGCTGACGTCGATAATGCCCACGCCGCCGCTGTAGTTCGGGCCCTGCAGGTTATGCACGTCGCGGAACACAAAGTGGTAGCTGTGAATATCAACGCTGTCACCCGCCTTCATGCGTACGTCGCGCTCGACGCTATATTGCGTGCTGAAAGCAATACCGATCACCGTGACGCCGACGCCCAGATGTCCCAGCACCATACCCCAGTGGCTGCGTGACAGATGGCGCAGGCCGCTGAAGAAGGAATGGCGATGCGTCGCGCGCTCGTGCAGTTCCATCAGCGTCAGCACAATGATCCACACCGACATCAGCAGCCCTACCACCGTCATCGCCTCAATACGATCCTGCAACAGCCAGGGCAGCAGCACCGCGCTGGCCAGCGTCACCACCAGCGCCAGCGCCAGGCGCTTCCACAGCTTTTGCGGCTCGTCGCGACGCCAGCGCACCAGCGGCCCAATGCCGAGCATCAGCGCGAAGGGTGCCATCAGCCAGCTAAACATGGTGTTAAAGAACGGCTCGCCTACTGAGATGCTGCCGAGGCCAAGCTGCTTGTGCACCAGCGGCAACAGCGTGCCGAGCAGTACCACCAGCATCGCGGCGATCAGCAGGACGTTATTGCCGAGCAGGAAGGATTCGCGCGACCAGGTTTCGTTCTGCACGCGGCTGCGCACCTGCCCGCCTTTAATTGCGTAGAGCAGCAGCGAGCTGCCGATCACGATCACCAGGAAGGCGAGAATAAACATGCCGCGTGCCGGATCCGAGGCGAAAGAGTGTACCGACACCAGCACGCCAGAGCGCACCAGGAAGGTGCCGAGCAGGCTGAGAGAAAACGCGGTGATCGCCAGCAGCACGGTCCAGGCTTTAAAGGTGCCGCGCTTTTCCGTCACCGCCAGCGAGTGCATCAGCGCGGTGCCCGCCAGCCACGGCATAAAGGAGGCATTCTCTACCGGGTCCCAGAACCACCAGCCGCCCCAGCCGAGTTCGTAATAGGCCCACGCCGATCCCAGCACGATGCCGATAGTCAGGAACACCCAGGCCGCTGTGGTCCAGGGACGCGACCAGCGCGCCCAGGCGGTATCCAGCCGTCCCGCCATCAGCGAGGCGATAGCAAAGGCGAACGCCACCGAGAAGCCGACGTAGCCCATATAGAGCAGCGGCGGATGGAAGATCAGGCCGATATCCTGCAGCATCGGGTTAAGATCGCGCCCGTCGATGGGAAAGTCGGGCAGCGTGCGGGTAAAGGGATTCGAGGTGAGAATGATAAACAGCAGGAAGCCGAGGTTAATCATCCCCATCACCGCCAGCACGCGCGCCAGCGCATCCTGCGGCATACCACGGCTGAAAATCGCCACCAGCAGCGTCCAGGTGCTGAGCAGCAGCACCCACAGCAGCAGCGAGCCTTCATGCGCGCCCCAGGTGGCGGCGATACGGTAATAAACCGGCAGCAGCGTATTGGAGTTGGTCGCGACATAGGCGACGGTAAAGTCGTTGACGACGAAGGCGTGCACCAGCACCAGAAACGCGGCAGCGATGCAGAGGAACAGCCCGCTGGCCAGCGGACGCGCCAGCCCCATCAGGCGGGCATCCTGGCGCAGCGCGCCCCATAATGGGTAGACGCTCAGCAGCAGCGCAATGCCCATTGCCAGGCAGAGCAGAAAACTTCCAATCTCAGGCATCATGACTGCGTTCTCGCCTGTTCCGCGAGCGCCTGCGGGCTCTTATGGTTCTTCTTCATCGCATCCTCGATTTCCGGCGGCGTGTACTTCTCGTCATGCTTCGCCAGCACCTCTTTGGCGTTGACCAGGTTGCCCTCTTCCAGCACGCCCTGCGCGACGACGCCCTGCCCTTCGCGGAACAGGTCCGGCAGAATGCCTTCAAAGCTAACGCTCACAACGCCATTGGCATCATAAAGCTTAAAAGAGACGGCCAGCGTATTAGGATCGCGCTTCACGCTGCCGGGCATCACCATGCCGCCAACGCGCAGCCGCTGACCGGCTTCCGGCTTCTGGTGATCCTCGCCCTTGCCGTAAAGAATTTCGCTCGGGGTGTAGAACAGATCGATATTGGAACGCAGCGCATACATAACCAGCGACGTGGCGAGGCCCAGCCCCACCAGGATCGCCACAACAACGTACAGACGCTGACGACGACGGGTATTCACATTGGGTCTCCTGCCGCTTCACCGGCGGCTTGTTTCATTTTTGCCGAACGAATGCGGCGTTCCCTGGACTGACGCTGGCGGATATCGGCCAGCAGGCGGCGGCGTTGCAGCAGCGTGTGCAGCAGCAGCCCGCCTAAAGGAATAAGGGTGCAGATCACCGCCAGCCAGACGTAAAAGGCGTAGCCGCCCATGGCGAAAAAAGCTGACAGGGAAGAGAATGCAGGCGTCATGCTTTACGTCCTCCATTGGCGACATCAGCGACCCAGGGACGGTGACGTTCGGTGTAGAGGATAAGGTTGCGCAGGCGCATCAGCGTCAGGGTGATGAATACCAGCAGATAGCCAAGGATCGACCAGCGCAGCGGCGTGCGCATACTCGGCGCGATAGCCTGCTGCAGAATGCCCGACGAGCCCTGATGCAACGTGTTCCACCACTGCACGGAGAAGTGAATAATCGGCAGGTTTACCACGCCAACCAGGATCAGAATGCCTGCCGCGCGTCCCGCCGTGCGGCGGTCGTCAAACGACTGGTAGAGCGCCATCACGCCCATATAAAGGAAAAGCAGCACCAGCTCCGAGGTGAGGCGCGCATCCCAGATCCACCAGGTGCCCCACATCGGCTTGCCCCAGGCGGAACCGGTAATCAGCGCAATAAAGGTAAAGACCGCGCCAACCGGCGCCATGGCGGTCGAGACCAGATCGGCCATTTTCATCTGCCACACCAGGCCGGTAAAGGCAGCAACCGCCATCGCAGCGTAGACGCCCATCGACCACATCGCCGCCGGAACGTGAATATACATAATGCGGAAGCTGTCACCCTGCTGGTAATCCGCCGGCGCGAAGCCGAAACCCCAGATCCAGCCGAGCAGCAGCGTCGCTGCACCCGCCACGCCAAACCCAGGAATTAAACGCCCGCAGAGCTGATAAAGCCGCTCCGGCCTTCCCAGCTGATGTAACCATTTCCACATGTTGTATTGCTCACAGGTTAAATATCAGGGTTTCCGACATGTCTGACGCATGTGCGGTTTAGTGCAGCGCGATACGCAGCGCTGCCGCTGTCGCGAACGGGGCCAGCGTTGCGCTGGCTGCCAGCATCGCGCCGAGGATCGCCAGATAACCCCCGATGGGCAATCCCTGGCTCGCCGCGTCGATCGCCGCGCTGGCAAAAATCAGTACCGGTATCGCCAGCGGCAATACCAGCAGGCTCAGCAGCACGCCGCCACGCCGCAGTCCTACCGTCAGCGCAACGCCAATCGCACCAAGAAAGCTAAAGGTCGGCGTGCCGAGCAGCAATGTCAGCGCCATCGCCAGCCAGCTGTTGAAATCAAGCGACAGCAGCAGCGCCGCCAGCGGCGACAGCAAAATCAATGGCAAGCCGGTTACCAGCCAGTGGGCAATCACTTTCCCCAGCACGGTAAGCGGCAGCGGCGTGGGCAGCAGCAACAGCTGTTCCAGCGAACCGTCAAGAAAATCGTCGCGGAATAGCCGCTCCAGCGCCAGCAGCGAAGAGAGCAAGGCGGCGACCCAGACCACGCCTGGCGCAATGCGTGCCAGCTGCTGCGGTTCTGGCCCGATACCGAGCGGGAACAGCGTAATTACAATCAAAAAAAACCACAGCGGATTAACCACTTCCGCACCGCTGCGAAAGGCGGTGCGCAGCTCGCGCTGGATGACGCGCAATGACATCAGATCAGCTCCGTGCCAGTAAGCCGTATTTTTCGCACCCGTGCGTGGCTTTCCGGCAGATCCTGGTGCGTGGTAAGAATGACTGTCCCGCCTTTATCGGCATGCTGCGTAAATTGCGCCATTAGCTTCCCCACACCTTCTTTATCTATCGCCGTCAGCGGCTCGTCCAGGATCCACAGCGCGGCATCGCTGAGCCAGAGTCGCGCCAGCGCCACGCGCCGCTGCTGTCCGGCTGAGAGTTGCGCCACCGGCACCTCTTCGAAGCCCAGCAGATCGACCCACTCAAGCGCGTCGAATATCTGGGATTGCGTCCGATCCGGATGGTAAAAACCCAGGTTTTCCAGCGGCGATAGTACCGCCTTTACGCCAGGGTGATGGCCGAGAAAAAGCAGGCTTTGATGCCACTGTTCGCGCTGTTGGCGTATTGGCTGCTTTTGCCAGCATACTTCGCCCTCTTCCGGGCGGCTGAGTCCCGCCAGCAGACGCAGCAGCGAGGTTTTACCTGCGCCGTTTGGCCCTTCGATCTGCACGATATCGCCCGCCGCCACACCGAACGACAGGCCGTGGAACAGGGTGCGTTCGTCGCGAACACAAGAGAGATTAATGACTTCGAGCATGCAGGAGGAGCCGCACCAGAAAAAAAGAGGCCAGGATAATACCACAAGCTTGCTGTGGGCCGAAGCCCATGCGGTGCGGTGCAGTGCGCCTGTCATGATGGTTATGCCTCTTCTGTGGCATAAATGCTTAAAAATCGCGCATCGTTAAAACTTTGTAACGCTTCATCGGAAAGATAGTTACATTTCGCCCTTGCCAAAACCGTCTACGCTTATTACGCGCAGCGATAATAACAAGGAGCAAACATGAAACCTTCCCCATCAGTTCACCAGGATCAAAACGATGTCGATAGCGAAGAGAAAGAAGAAGGAACCGAAATTGAGGTAGATGAGGACGCCCTGCCCTCGCGCGCGGCGGCTATTCATGAAGAGATTCGTCAGGATGGCGAGAAGGAGTTAGAGCGCGACGGCATGGCGCTGCTCTGGTCAGCCATTGCGGCTGGCCTGTCGATGGGCGCGTCGCTGATGGCAAAAGGCATTTTTCAGGTGCATCTTGACGGCGTTCCGGGTGCATTTCTGCTGGAGAACCTGGGCTATACCTTTGGCTTTGTCATTGTGATTATGGCGCGCCAGCAGCTGTTCACCGAGAACACGGTGACGGCGGTACTGCCGGTAATGCACAAGCCAACCATGGGCAATCTTGCCCTGCTGCTGCGTCTATGGGGTATCGTGCTGCTGGGCAACCTGATCGGCACCGCGCTCGCCTCACTTGCCTTTGCGGAGATGCCGATTTTCGACGACGCCACGCGCCAGGCCTTTAGCGCCATTAGCCAGAAAGTCATGG